>Ga0213882_10000035_pt1 | contig 81354 bp, 71 predicted proteins | sample BarmaccoBMER_R09_FD_160106 | JGI IMG/M metagenome (GOLD analysis project Ga0213882, IMG submission 160106) | Barbacenia macrantha exposed rock microbial communities from rupestrian grasslands, the National Park of Serra do Cipo, Brazil - ER_R09 ...
GCAGCGCCTGCAGACCCGCCAACCGCACCGGCGCCTTCTCGCTTCCCAACTGATCGGCAGCCTTGGTGTACAGCTCAGTGATCCGCCGCTCGGTGGCGTCACGGGTGGTGTACACCAGGGTCAGCTCGGTGTAGCGCTGCCGGCGGGGCGGTCAGCAGCAGCCCAACCGCCCCGCCGGTGCCGATCGCCAGGGTCCCGGCGTGGGTGGATCCGGCTGGTTGCTCGTGCGGTCACACCCGGATCATCGCCCACGGTCCCGGAAGTCGTCACAGCGTCTGGGGTGTGCCAGGCGCTGGCACCGTTGCTGGCGAGCAGTACCCAGAAGGGGAATAGCCCGACGCTAGCCGCTGTGTAAGGGGCGGCAGCCTGTGGGTACGAATGCTCACTCTTGCCTGTTGGCTTGTCTTCCGTCATCAGGAGGGGTTCGCTCACACGCCGTGCCGTCGGTCCCGAACGGCAGCCGTCTGGCCCCGCCAGGTAAGATTAGCGGCCCTGCCCGGACTAGCGACGCTTGGTCGCTAGTAGCAGCCGGAGCAGCATTGTCGAAGGCGTCCGACGGACAACGACAATGCAAGGAACAGCCGATGAGCGCACTACTGTGCCGTAATAGGGCAGCGCGGTGTCGCGTTCAAGACTAGGGGGAACACCAATGGGATGGTTCGAGCGGTTATCCGGCAGTGACCAGCTGGAGGGCGCGCGTCCCGCATCCGTGGCCGAGCGGTGCGAGATCAGACGCTGGCGGGCCGACCATTCACCGCTGAGATCTGATGAGTCGCTCGGGTGGGACGGTCACCTCTTCACCGGCTACCACCTCCACAAAGTATAGAAGGACGAGTCCACGGAATACGTCAAGACGGGCTTGCCCGGCTGGTCAGCGAAGATCAACACAAGTGGATGACCCCGTGGCTCGTCCCGACGCAGGGATCGGCGCTGGGTGACAAACCGATCGAGCACTGCCCCGCAACTCAGCGAGGTACCGCTCGATCGGGGGCGGAGCCACGCCACGTCCGGGGGGAGGGCTCGAACACGCACCCTGGCCAGGATCGCGGCCAGCAGTGTGATCGTGGCGTCGCGGTCCACGCCGCGCGGTGTCCACCACCAGGCACCGCGTAGCCTTGCGTCACCTCTTCGCCGAGGTTCACGCCCCGGGGTCGCTCCCCGGGGCATCGGCGGGGGGACCCGGCGAGGAGAGGGGACTTTCGTGGACGTTGACGACGACGCGCGCACGATCGGCCGTCGGCTGCGCCAGATCCGCTATGCCCGGGACAGGTCGCTGCGGGTGGTCGCCGGGCTGGCCGGGATGTCGAAATCCCACCTGTTCGAGATCGAACGTGGGGAATGTGCCCTGGATCGCCGGTCGGAGATCGTGGCCCTGGCCAACGTGCTCCAGGTAGCCCCTTCTGAGCTGACCGGACTAGCTCGGCGAATGCGCTGCTGGCTTCGGGCATGTTCGGCTTGGTCGACGCCGAGCTAGACGTTCTGACGCTGCCCCCCACCACCGTGGACACGGCGGGCGTGATCGGCATGGTGACGATGACGCGGTCGTTGATCGCGGCTGCCGACCAGCGCCTGGATGACGTTGCGGCGCCCATGCGGGCCGCGAAGGAACTCGCCGGCCGGTTCGGGGAGCCAGACGACAACCACGACCGTGTGGGGTTCGGGTTCGGGCCGACCAACGTAGGCTTGTGGGAGATGGCGCTGGCGTTGGAGACAGGCGAGCCCGATCGAGCGGTGAGCCTCGCTCAGACCATCCAACCCGAGCGGCACCCCTTTAAGACCCGCCAGTCCCAGTACTGGGTGGACTACGGCCGCGCGCTGGCTCGGTTACCTCGCCGCGGCGATGACGCGGTGATGGCGTTGCGCAGAGCCGAGCGGTTGTTTCCCCTCCGCGTACACCGCAATCCGTTCGCCAGGGATGTCATCGGGGAGCTGGTCGTGCGGTCCCGCCGGGACGCGGTCGGCCGGGAGCTGCGCGGGATGGCCTACCGGGCGGGGTTGCCGGTGTAGCCCATTCGGGGTGGCGGCCACGCCGGCGGACACCCGCTACCGGCCGATCGTTCACGGTTGTCATCGTGATCGACGTACCACCTCAGACACCGCACCAGCAGCCCGTTGCGGCGCGTGGCGGCATCTCTCGCGCTATCGCTGTCACCTGCTTGCGGCACGGCTCGGTCAGGTTCAGGAACCTGATGGTGAGCAAACACGACAGTGCCATGGTGCGTGACCCGCACGGGGCCGATTCGTGCGTGGTCACCTTGGACAAGTCGGTCGTGACTGCCCTGTTCGACCCACTCGTGAATGGCTCGGATGAGCACGCCATGCCGGAAGGGGCCGGCACCCGCTGGTTGAACCGTGCCCCGGGCGCGGGGCCGCCATCGATGTGCGGCGGATCGCCAGCCCCTCACCGAACATCCGGGCATGGGCGTGCGTGGGATGCCGGAGGAACGGGGCGGTGAACACCCTCGCCCCCTCACCGCAGCCGTTCTTGGATCGCCTCGCCGTGACCGTCGAGCAGCTCAGCGCCACACGTTCGGCATTATGGCAGGTCATCGCGCTGGTCGACGACTCGGCCACGCTCTCGACTGGGGAGCTGCGGAACCGGCTAACCGCGCTGACCCAGGCGTGTGCCCGGTGAGGGGGCACCCGCGCTCGGCCCCCCGGCCGGTCCCAGCATCCGAACGGCCGGGAGGCCACCACCCACACCCCAGGGAACATCCACGGTGCCCAGCACGCCATCCTCAACCGACAGCACCGGCCTTCGGTTGCGCTGTAGTGCCTCAGCGCATGCAGATACGTGTCGATGCCGAGATCGGCGGTCATCGTCGCGTATCGGTGGGTGATGGCGTCCGGATCGCAGTGCCGCCGGTGGTCGGGCGCGTAGGAGAACACGAAGGCGTCGTCGTCAAGCGTGGTGCCGAGTTCCGCGCAGCGGCGCTGCGCGCACTCCTTGTGGTCGATCAAGATCGAGACTGTGTCGTGGTCGAGTTTGATCACTCGCATCTGGGTCTTGGTGTCCTTGAGAATCGTCTTGCCGTTGCGGCGGACCAGACTGCGCCGGATGGTCAGCAGCCCTGAAACGAGATCGACGTGTTCCCAGGCGAGCCCGACCAGCTCACCGCGCCGGGCGCCGGTGATGAAGGTCAGCCAGACGAAGGTGCCCCGCTCGGAGTCCTGAACCCAAGCGGAGTTCGCGATCTTGGTTGCTTCCTCCGCTGACGGCGGATCGGGCTGCGGCGGGGGGATGCGTGGCCGCTGGGCGGCGTCCAACGGGTTGACGGTGATCCAGCCCCACCGTTTCGCGGCGCTCAGGGCGCCGCTGAGCACGGCGTGACACTGGCGGACCGAGGAGGCCGCGAGCGGCTTGCACACGTGCGCCGCGCACCGCTTGTCGCAGGTGTGCGGCCGGGGCGTGCGGTGCTCGACAAAGGCGCGGCCGTGGCAGCGTCGGCGGCACACCCGGAGTTCAGCGTAGAGCTGCTCGAAGGGGCGCGGACCCTGCCGACACAGCTGGGCCAGGGGAGTGGCGCCGAGTGCCGGCCGGATGAAACCTTCGATCAACAGCCGATAGCCGGCGCGCGTCGTCTCCTGGACCTGATGTTCGGACAGCCATTCATCGAGCAGGTGGCCGAGTGTGACGTCCGTCCGCGCTGCCGTGTTGTCCCGCACCTGCTGGCGCAGCTGGTCGCGGATCAACACCGCCGCGTCCTCGGTGTCGGCCGAGCACTGAGCATGAGCTGCCGACCGGCCACCGGGTCGTACCCGGCGGAGACGCGAATCTGGTAGGTGCCGCCCCACTGGGGATGCCGGTCAGATCCTTCGGAGGCTACTTCCTGCGTGCCATAACGGCGGCGTACAGCGCAATAATGGACAGCTGGATGGACAAAGATCCTTCGTCCGGATCTTCTTCTGTCCATTTGCGCTGGTGAAAGGTGGTGCGCCGCCAGGGACTCGAACCCCGAACCCGCTGATTAAGAGTCAGCTGCTCTGCCAGTTGAGCTAGCGGCGCGGTGTCGGCCCATACCCGGCGCGACGGGCAGGACGCTAGCACGTCGGTACCGGCGGGTTCGTACCAGCCTACAAGCAACCGGACAACGTCGCCGTGCGTCGATACACACGTATCCAGACGGAAAGCACGTCGGAGCCTGTCGGCCCGGGGGGCGGCAGCCTGGATCTCTCGTGGTTGATCATGGAAATTGGATGGTGCCCGTGCGGGTGAGCAGGTCGTGTCCGGCGACCGGAGGCCGGAACGCCGTGTCAAAGCTCGTCAGGCGGGGTGTAGGGATCACGGTGTTCCTTGTCGTCGGCGTCCTGTTGGCGGGGTGCAACGTGGGCCACACCAGCGCGCGGAATCCGGTGGGACGCGTGGTCACCGCGCCGTTGCCCCCTCCGGTCGCGACGATCACCAGCGATCCGCCGGATCACGCGGTCGGCGTCTCACCGGTGACGACTGTCACTGTGACTGTAACGAAGGGCAAGCTCGGCCAGGTGTCCGTGACCAATCCGCAGGGTGCCCCGGTCGTCGGCCAGCCTGAGCCCGACGGCACGAGCTGGAAGACCACCGAGCCGCTGGGCTACGGCAAGACCTACACGATCAACGCCAGCGCGGTGGGCGACGACGACCGGCAGGTGAGCACGACGTCCACCTTCACCACCATCGAGCCGCGGACCCTTGCTTACCCGTCGATCAACCCGCTCAACGGGGAGACGGTCGGCGTAGGACAGCCGATCTCGGTGTATTTCGATGAGCCGATCGCGGACAGAAAGGCAGCCGAGGACGCGATCACTGTCACCACGAGCCCGCACGTCGAGGGCGCCTTCCACTGGTTTTCCCGCAGGGAGGTGCACTGGCGCCCGCAGCAGTTCTGGGCGCCGGGGACCCACGTCACCGTGGACATCCACGACTACGGCAAGGAACTCGGCAACGGGGTGTACGGGCAGGAGGACCGGACGTCGCACTTCACGATCGGTGACGCCTTCATCGCGCGGGCTGACGGCGCGACCCACCAGATGACCGTCGAGATCAACGGTCGGCTGGTACGCACCATGTCGATCTCCATGGGCCGCCCGAGCACACCCAGCGCCAAGGGCGTGCACGTGGTCACCGACCGGAACGCGACCAAGGTCATGGACTCGACCACCTTCGGCCTCGCCCTCGATGCCGGCGGGTACATCGCCAAGGTGCAGTGGGCCACCCGCATCTCCAACAGCGGCGAGTTCGTGCACGCCGCGCCGTGGTCAGTCGCCCAGCAGGGCAACAGCAACGTCAGCCACGGCTGCATCAACCTCTCGCCGGACAACGCCAAGTGGTTCTTCGACAACGTGAGGAAGGGCGACGTCGTCATCAACACCAATACCGGCGGACCCGACCTCAAGTCATGGGATGGCTTCGGGGACTGGCAGGTCCCGTGGGCCCAGTGGGTGTCGGGCAACAGGTAACCCGCATTCAGCGGGCTCAGCGGGGTTATCAAGGCCCTGTTTACCCCGCTGAGCCCGCTGAATGCGGGGCGGGGGAGTTCGTCACGGTGTGCTTGGTGATTAGACGGTCGGCGTGTTGTATGACCGCGAGATGTGTTCCGTCCAGAACTTCGAGCTTCGCCCGGTGGATAGCGGCGCCAAGGGTCTTGACATGGGGGGTGACCGGTGTTCCTGGATCCTGGGAACCGGCGATCACCAGCGTGGGCGTGTTGATCCGGCTGAGGAGCCTGCGACCGTCCCAGGTGGCGATGGCCACACAGCATTCGGCGTAGCCATCGTCCGATGTCCCGGCGATCATCTGGATCGCCTGCTCCACGACCTCCGGGTGCGCGGCCGCCCAGTCCGGGGTGAACCAGTCGGCGACCACCTCCGGCGCTATCGCGGATGTGCCCACCCAACGAGCGGATGTGCCCACCCAACGAACTGATGCCGCTCGCTCAACCCATGGCCCATGGTCGTCGTATAGGCGCTGATGCTGCACAACACGAGAGAGGACAGTCGCTCCGGGGCATGCGCGGCCGGCCGGATGCCGACCATCCCGCCGAGCGAGAGGCCGCAGAAGGCCGCACGCTCGATACCGAGCCGGTCCAGCAGCGCCAGAGCGTCAACGGCCCGGTCCGCGCGATCGTTTAGGACCCGCTGGTCGGGACCGGAGATCGGCCGTGTCCGCGATGGTCATAGCGGAGCACCCCACACCGCTCGGCCAGCGCCTCGACCAGCGGTTTCCAGATCTCCAGTGTGCTGCCCAGCGGTCCGGCCAGCACCACCACCGGGGAGTCGGACGGCCCGGTGAGCTCGTGGTGGACCTCGACGCTTCTCATGCGCGAACTCCAATGCCGGTCCGCTACGGAGCATCGAGAACGTGGGGTGAGTGACGGGACTCGAACCCGCGACATCCTGGACCACAACCAGGTGCTCTACCAGCTGAGCTACACCCACCATGCCGCTGTCTCACCAGCGCTGCCGACCATGGTAGCGGGGGTGGCATGCGGGGTCACCGCTCGGGCACCTCAGCGGTGATCGCCTGGGCCGCCGCGTGCGCTTCCTCAGAGCTGGGGCCCGGCTCGGGCACGAACACGGTGCGCCGGTAGTAAGCCAGCTCACGGATGGACTCGGTGATGTCGGCCAGTGCCCGGTGCGCCAGGCCCTTGGCCGGCTGCGCGTAGTAGACCCGCGGGTACCAGCGCCGGCACAGCTCTTTGACAGCTGACACGTCAACCATCCGGTAGTGCAGATGCCCGTCGAGCTCGACCATGTCGCGGGCCAGGAATGCCCGGTCGGTGGCCACCGAGTTGCCGGCCAGCGGGGCCGAGCGAGGCTCGGGCACCCAGGCGCGGACATAGGCCAGCACCTGCCGCTCCGCCTCGGCGAGACTCACGGTGGACCGCCGCACCGCCTCGGTCAGGCCGGAGCGCGCGTGCATCTCCCGCACCACCTCAGGCATGGCGTCCAGCGCGGCATCATCGGCGTGGATCACCACATCGATGCCCTCGCCGAGCACCCGCAGCTGCCCGTCAGTGACCAGCGCGGCGATCTCGATCAGCGCGTCCTTGCCGACGTCCAGCCCCGTCATCTCGCAGTCGATCCACACCAGACGGTCGTTCACGCACCCGAGCCTAGTGTGCGCGCGGCGTCGCCCCCCTACATCGCGCGGGGGTCATGCCGCGCACCAGCTCCGGTGTGGACGGCCGGACCGGGCGCCGGGGCTCACCGCTGTTACTCAACGTAACAAGATGTCCACAGTTACACCCCTATCGGATAATTACTTCACGATTCTCTGTCGCATTACCGGCAATGCGTACACGCAGGGCCAGCGGGGACGACCGGGACGGTTCATTCACGCTGGAGCCGGGTTGGGCTATGCTGCCGTGAGTCGGGGCCCTAGCAGCTGACACGGTCGCCTCAACGGCGTCCTTGCCGCCCGGAAATCTTTATTGTGCGAAGGGCGCGCAAGGACGGCTGGCGACGGCAAGAAAGGTTCCAATGATGCGGTACAAGAAAGGCGCCCGGACAATCGGGCGGGTCGGCGCCTGTCTGGCGTTCGCGTCGTCGGCTCTGGTGTTCGCCGGGCCCGCCTCGGCGTCGGCGGAAGTCGCCACGGCGCACGAGTACGAGTACGGCCACAATCAGTTCTCGATATACCTGACCGGTGACGAGGTCCGGGACGGTGGAGACCGCGGCGGGCGGGGCTTCGCTCGTCTGGACTTCGACCCGGAAAACGAGAGGGTCTGTTACGCCGTCAGGTGGCGCCGGCTCGAGGGAGAGGTGACCGCCTTCCATCTCCACGTCTCCCCCCGTCATCACGATGGTCCGGTGTGGATCAACTTCTTCAACCACGAGCGTTACCCCGGGGAGGGAGACACGGTGCTGGACTGCGTCCACAGTGACCGAGAGAAGATCCGCGCCGTCATCGATGACCCGTCCGACTACTACCTGATGGTCCACACGACCGCGCATGACGACGGTGCGATCCGCGGCCAGCTGGATTAAGTGCGTGCCGGGCGGGAGGTGGAGCTCGATGCGCCTCCCGCCTAGGTCGGGTATCGGCTGACCGGGGCAGGAGAGGTCTCAGAATGCGGTATGACAAAGGTGTTCGGGCAATGGGGCGAGTCGGAGTCTGCCTGGCCTCTGTCTCGTCGGTCCTCGTCCTCGTTGGACCGACCTCGGCGGCGGCGCATGAGGTCGGCTTGGCGTATCAGGCCGGGAACGGTCATTTCTCGATCCAGCTGACCGGTGGGGAAGTCCCTGGGGGCGGCGACCCCGACGGGAGGGGCTCGGCGACGCTGGATCTCGACCCGAACAAGACGCAGGCCTGCTTCACCATTACGTGGAGCCAGCTTCGCGGCCAGGTCACCGCCCTGCACCTGCACGTCGCCGCCCGTGGCGGTGAGGGCCCGCAGTGGATCGATTTCTTCGACCACCAGAGCTTTCCTGGCGCGCGAAGCACGGCCTCGGGTTGTGTCCCCAGCTCCCACGACAATATCAACGCTGTCATCAGGCATCCGGCGGACTACTATCTCAACGTCGACTCGACTACTCTCGGTAAGGGTGCGATCCGTGGCCGGCTGAGTTAGCGATGTGCACCGGGTGTGGCCGGGATCATGAGTCGGCCTGATCCTGGGCCAGCCGGGCGAGCATGCCCTCGCAGCTTCGTACGACCACTCGCGCCCGTTCACTGGCGGTGCGATCGGACAGCGGGCTCTCGGCGCGCCGCTGCCAGCGCGCCAGCGCGGCGATCGCGGCCTCGCGGAGCGCAGCGCGATCCGCGTCGGGTTCCAGGCCGAGCCGGCTGGGTGTCGGGGTGCCGTGCCCACCGAGTAGCCGTTCAGCATCCGACCGGGCGTCGGGCGGCAGCGCCACGTCGGGAGCACGAAGTTCCGCGAGCAGCCGCAGCTCGCGGAACTCGTGCGCACCGGCCAGGATCCGTTCAACCTCACCGGCTAGCTGATGGGCCTCCGAGCAGGGTTCCTCCCGCAAGGCCCGGTCGACCAGGAGCAGCGCCGACCGGGCCTTGAGCACGTCACGGCGCTCGGTGAACTGGGTGGCCAGCACAGTGCGCAGCTCGTCCAGACCACTGCGCCGCACCAGCTCCTGAGTGAGCCCGGCCGGTTCGCGGTGCCCCTGACGGATCAGCGTGGTCGCCAGCCGCAGCCCGAACAACCCGAATCGCTCCACCAAGGCGCCGCGGGTCTGCGCCGGCAGGGTCGGGTGCGCCTGAGGCGCAGTGAACCGGTCGGCCGAGAGCAGGAGGGCGTCCAGCTCGGATCGGGACGTCTGCGCCAGCTCGCAGAGCGCGCTGAACTCCACCTGCCGCAGCGTTCGCGCGGTTTGCGCGAGCAGGCCGGCCACCGCGACCACGGTTTGGCACACCCGACGCACCTTGGGCTCGGTGCGGTAGCGCCGGGCGATCTGGCGCGCCGAGACCATCGCGTCGAGCCGGCTGGCACCGATCTCGTCGGCCCGGGACAGCACCGCGACCGTATTGACGACCGCTGCGGGAGCCCCGACCTGGTCGTAAAACGACTCGAGGAACCGCACGTCGGTGGCGTGTAGGTGGCGCATGAGGTAGATGACGGCGTCCGCGTCCGACGGCCGGTCTTCGGGCGCGAGCAGCGCGATAGCGCGGGCCGAGATGTGTGCTGACAGCGATGCGATACCGGGGGTGTCGATCAGCGTCGTGGTCCGCAGACCGTGGGAGGGCCAGTCGACGAGTAACCGGTCGACGTCGTCGGGCGCGCTACCTCCAAGGTCGAACTCCAACCGGCCATCGGCCCGGGTCAGCGGCAGCTGCCGCGGCGCCCCCCGGTGGGGCATCAGGGTGACTCGCGGGCTGGGGGCGTCCCGATACCAGGTGATGACGCGGGTGCACTCCCCGGCGTCGGTCGGGGCGATCTGCTCGCCGACCAGGGCGTTGAGCAGCGTCGACTTGCCGGCTTTGACCTTGCCTGCGACCGCCACCCGAAGCGGTTCGTCGAGCCGGTCGATCTGGTCACGCAGCCGGGTGGCCGTGGTGGGGCTGTCGCGGTAGGCCTCGACTGCCCGCCGCAACACCGCCCGGACCGCGGTACCGATGCTGGGGGTCGCCCTCGTCGGCGAGCTCACTGCCCGTTTCCTGGGGTGACCAGCCCTGGGATGGTCAGCAGAGCGCGGGCGTCGTCTCGCAGCGCATCGATCCGCGCCAGCTCAGCCTTGAGCCGGCTGATCCGCTGTTGCCGGTCGGACCCCTCGGTGTTCGCGGCCGTCTGCGCGGCCTGGATGGACTCGGACAGCGAGCGGTGCAGCTCCGCCGCCACCTCGCTGAAGTGATCTCTTAGTAGCCGTTGGACCTGGCGCAACCGGTCCCGGCATTCCTTGCCCACGTGGAAGATGACGTCGTCGACCTGCCGCCGTAGCAGCATCTGAGCCTCGGCCCGCTGCCGCTTCAGGCGGCTCTTTCTGTCCTCGCGCAGCGTCTTGGTTCCGAGTAGCAACCCGGCGGCGATCGAAATCGGGTTGATCAGGGCCATCCCGGCCAGGGTGGTCATCATGCCGAACATCAGCACGCCGCCATAGGAACCTCGCATTCCGGTGAGCAGCTTGCCGACGAGCTTCGGGTCCTCACCGTGCGGCGCCGGCAGGTCGGGCACCGCGTCCAGCGTGCTGGCCGCAGCACCCAGCCGCAGCTCAGGAAGCAGCTCGCCGCCGTCCTCGGCGAAGTGCTCGGCCACCTGGCGGGCGATCAGCTGCGCCCGCTGGTTGGCCCACACGAAGTTGTCGGAGGTGGCTGCGGTGAGCTGCTGGGTGAGCCACTCGGTGAACTGCTCCCAGATCGCGCTCGGATCGGCCTGCTCCAGCGCCGCCTCGCCGTTGCGGATCACCTGACGCAACCGGTCACGCAGGTCGAACTCGATGTCGGCGTTCAGGTCGGCCATCCCGTCGCTGAGCGTGTGTTGCCATCGTGAGGTGCGGCGATGCAGGTTCTCGGCGCGCGACTTGGCGGCCTCCAGCTCGGCCATCAGCGCTGTAGCGCCTCCGGGGTTCTGCTGCGCCTGCAGTTCTGCCCGTAGCGACACCGCGAGGTAGTCGGTGACGGTGAGGACGTCGTGCGCCACGCCGCGGCGGCTCAGCCGATCGGCCTGCGCCACGGCGTCCAGCAGGTACCGCACCAGCGCCGGAAACCCGGACTCCTCGTCCAGCTGCCTGTCCTCGGTGTGCATCGCGTGCAGGCGCAGCGTCGAGGACACCGGCAGCAGGTCAGCTTCCACTCTGGCGCCCGCGAGGTGGACGCGGTCCAGCTCGGCGATGTGCCGCCATTGGGGGTAGAGGTCGGTCTTGGTGAGGACGCACGCGAGGTTGGGACACAGCTTCATCGCCTGCCGCAGGAAGTCGACCTCTGGTTCGGAGTACTCCTGCGAGGCATCGGACACCAGCAGCACGGCGTCGGCGGTGGGCAGCGCGGCCAGGGTGCTGGTGGTATGCACCGAGCTGAGCCCGCCGACGCCGGTGGTGTCGACCAGGACCAGCCCGCCAGCCAGGATCTGACGCGGCACACCGACCTCGGCGCGCAGCAGGCCCTGCCGGTTAGCCGGATTGGCCGCCTCGGACACGTGACTGGCGAGCGTGTCGATAGGGACCTGGACGCGGGTGGTCTCCGCGTCGGCGGCGTTGTCCGTCCCGCGGACCAGCGTCGCGATCGGGGTCTTCGAGTAGGAGACCTCAGTGGGCACTGCGGTGGCGATGTCGTCGTCCACCGGGCAGACCGGAGCGTCAACCAGTGCGTTGACGAGCAGGCTCTTGCCCTGTTTGAACTCGCCGACCACCAGAACTCGCACGCTGGGGTCGAGCAGCCGCCGGCGGGTGTGCGCCAGCCGCTGTCCCAGGTCGTGCCGGTCGCCGGCCTCGGCCAAGCCGATGGTCCGGTCGACGACGTCCAGGCCTGCTGGCCCCGCTGCGCTCACCGCGTTGCCCTCTCCTGCCGTAGGTCATGCGACCGGCTCCGCCACCCCGGAGCGGGGGCGGCGGAGCCGGTGTGGCGCTTGGCCTGCTGGAGGTTACTCCTCGGAGCCGTCTCGGTGCCGTTTCCGGGGGGTCAGGTGGGGAGGTGGTGCTCGGAGTGGTCAAGCACGTCGAGCTCGTTGTCGTGTACCGGGAGAGCGACCGCCGGGCTGAGTGCGGCGTTGACGAGGCCGTGCTGCTCGGTGTGGGTGATCGCCGAGTCGTGGTTGAAGGACTCGTCGTTGAAGGACTGGTTGTGGAAGGTGTCTGCGGTGGCGCTGTGGTGGGAGTTGTCGTTGTAGTGCGGGTTGTCGTTGCCGGAGTCGATGGTGGTGATGTGCTCCGAGTCCCGGTTGTGTGAGTCGTTGAAGGAGTCACGGGTCGTGGTGTCGTGCGAGTCGCGTGGCGCGTTCTCCAGCGCGCTGCCGCCGGTGGCGACGTTGCTGTTGTGCGGGTCGGTGGCGTTGCCGTCGTTGCCCTGCCCGGCGACGCCGCCGTGGTCGGCGATGTTGTCGCCGTTGAACGAGCCCCGGACGGAGTGGTCATCGGAGTGATCGTCGCGGTAGGAGGTGTTGCCCACGCTGTTGCCCTCGCCGACGACGTTGTCATTGCCGTTGGCCACGGGAGCGTTGATATCACCACCCGCGGCCACGGAGTGGTCCGTCGCGGTCACCGAGTGGTCGTCGAAGCGTTGGTCCAGCGTGCCCTCGTTCCAGATGCTCTGGTTCACTGACTTGTCGATCACCGTGTCGTGGCTGTCGGTGTAGGAGTAGTTGGCGGTGATGTACTCCAGCTGCTGCACCGGGGTGGCGTGGGGGTCGGGCCCGTAGTTGTGGTCCGGCCCGTGGCCGTGATCGGGACGGTCGCTGGTGATGTGCTGGGAGATGTTCGTGTTCCCGAGGTTGTAGTCGCGGTCGCCGACGAAGGTCACCGGGTGGTACTCCGCTACGTAGGACATCGCGTCGGACACGTCCTCGCTGCACACCTCACCCAGCCCGGCATCAGCCAGCGCCTTCTGCGGGTCGGCGACGAAAGCGGTTTTGGCGTCGCTGTCGCGCAGCAGGTTGAGGATGAAGTCCAGCAGGCTCTGCGTCATGGTCATGACTGTTGTGCTCCCTTGTGCGAGGTGGCGGGCCGGCAGGGTCGAGCTGCCCGCCGGTGAGGGGCCAAAGCTAGGTGCTCCACCGCGGCCGGGCATCGGGGATCGCACCGGGTTGCCCCGCGCCGCGTTAGGGGATTGACAGCCCGCGACGTTGGGGGCTGCGACGTCGTTGGCTGGGGTCCTACGGGACCGCTAACGGAGCGCCTCGTGTTGGCGATACGCGGGCCAGGCGTCGGACGGATGTGTTCGTGCACCGGGGGGGTGGAGGGGGCTTGCGGGGGTCGCCACGACGAGGAAGGGGCACGCGAGGATGAGTTACTGGCTCGGGATCGACGCGGGTACCACCTTCACCGCCGCAGCGATCTGTCGCGCGGAGGCGGGGCGGCGTGTGCTGCCGGAGGTGGTCCCGCTGGGGACCCGTTCCACTGCGGTGAGCTCGGTGGTCTACGTCGCGCCCGATGGGCACGTGGTGGTGGGGGAGGCCGCCGAGCGTCGCGCCGTCACCCATCCTGAGCGGGTGGTCCGCGAGTTCAAGCGGCGCATCGGTGACGAGGTCCCGATGGTGATCGGTGGTCTGCCGCACTCCGCGCCCGAGATCGCCGCCGAGGTGCTCCGGTGGGTCGTCGACCGGGTCGCGCAACGCGAGGGTGGCCCCGCTGACGGCATCGTGGTCACGCACCCGGCCGGCTGGGGCACGTACAAGGTCCAGACCATGGCGCAGGCACTCCGCGCGGCCGGTCTCCCCGAGATCACTTTCCGCACCGAGCCCGAGGCCGCCGCCGCTGGCTACGCACTCCAGGAACGGATCGAGTCGGGCAGCACGATCGCGGTCTATGACCTCGGCGGCGGAACCTTCGACGCGGCCGTAGTCCGCAAGACCGGCGTCGGCACCTTCTCCGTGCTCGGCCACCCCCAGGGGCTCGACCACCTCGGCGGCGCGGACTTCGACGACGTCGTCGTCAACCACGTCCTGGCCGCGGTTCCCGCCTTGGCCGAGCTGGACCCCACCGACCCCACCACCCTCGCCGCGACCGCGGCGCTCCGACGGGAATGCACTGAAGCCAAAGAGGCACTCTCCGCCGATACCGAAGTCACGATCCCCGTCCTGGCCCCTGGGATCCAGTCCCAGGTCCGGCTGGTCCGGGCCGAGTTCGAAGACATGATCCGCCACCACGTGACCCGGACCATCGAGGCGCTGCACCAGGCACTGCGATCCGCTGAGCTCACAGCGCGAGACCTCGACGTGGTGCTGCTGGTCGGCGGTTCCTCCCGGGTACCACTCGTCGCGCAGCTCGTCTCCGCTGAGCTCGGCCGCCCCGTCGCCATCGACGCCGACCCCAAAGCCACCATCGCGCTCGGCGCCGCTCTCTTCGCGCTACCCACCGACACCACCGCCACGGACCTCGCTGACGGTCCGCCGGCCCAGAGCGACGCCGTCTCTGAGCCTCCCACCGAGTCCACCGTCGTGGCGCTCGTGCAGGAGCAGGCCCCCCAACGACCATCCCTGACAGCTATCCCGCTGGAGGTCGAACCCGCTCGGCTCCGAGCCGGCTCCCGGCGGGTGACACGGGTCGCCCTAGCCGGAGCCCTCGCCCTCATCACCGCCGCCGGCGTGGCATCAGTCCCGTTCCTGACCGCCCGTGGCAGTCCCAGCCCGCAGGCGAACGCCGGAACCCCGGCGTCAAGCGGCCCGCCGGTTCCCAGTGCCGGTGGGCCGATGGGCGCCGCTGGCCCAGCGGCCAATCCCGCGACGAGCAGCGACGAAAGCTCACGCGGGCTGGGCTCCGGCTGGCTGGTCCGTACGACAGCCCCCGCCGCGCCGAGCAGACCGGCCAGTGGCGCCGCCAAACCAGGCCCCGCCGCGGTACCCACCAGCGTGGTCGCGCCTGCGCCTAGCTGGGTCACCACCTACACCTGGACCACCAGCTGGTCCGTCCCCCCGTCCCCGCCCAGCACGCCGCCCCAGCCGACCCCGACGACCGACCCCGCTCCCCCGCAGACCTCCATCTCCACGCCGGCCCAGACCACCAAGGCGTCTCCGCGCCCCACGAGCACGACGGCCGTCCCGGCGACCACGTCCAGCCGACGTCCTGGGCCGCCCACGTGAACCAGGCGACTCGCTCGCCCGCGACGCTGGTCGACCGGGTGATGGACGCACCGCGCACCGATGGCGGGTTCGACGGCGACTGTCCGGAGCTGCCGCCGGAGGTTCTCGACCGCGTCCGCCACGACCTTGCCCAGGTCGGCCCCCAGCTCCGCGCCTTGCTGCTCGCGGTGGGGCTCGGCGCGGCCCCCGACCCCGAAGTCCTCGCTCAGGTGCTCGCGCTCGATCCAGCCGTGGTCACTGACCTGTTGTCGACGGCGCACGCCGGTGGCCTGCTGCTGGACGCGGGCCTGGGCGAGGGGGCCAGGGTGATCCCGCTGGTGCGGCGGGCGCTGGTGGCCAGTGCCGCGCCGGGCACCAGACGGGTGGTCCAGCGGCTGGTGCTCGCCGCCCACCTCGAACGTGGCCGGCCGGTTCTCGAGCTGGCCCACCAGCTGGTCGAGTCCGGTGCCCGCGGTAGTGACCTCGCGGCCGTCTTCGAAGCGGCAGCCGACACCGCCCTGTCCGAACCGACCGGGTCTGATGCCGCGGCGCGGGCTGTGCGGCTGTACGCCCAGGCCGTCACCGCCGGAGCTGACTCGGCCTCGTTGGCACCCCGACGGGCCGAGGCGGCGGCTCTGGCGGGTGACCTGGACGGGGCGCTGCGCCTCGCCGATCAGGCGTTGTCCGACCCCTCGTGCCCCGATCTGGCCAGGGCCGGCAACGTCGCGGCCGCGGTCCTGGCCCAGCGTGGTCTGCTGGCTCGCAGCGCTGAGGTCTATCTCTGGGTCGGCGAGGCGGGGATCGGCTCGGCCACACCGCTGGCCGCGCTGGCGCTGCTGGGTACCGGGTCGCTGGCGCAGGCTCGGGAGGTGCTGGCAGCTTCCGAGGGTGACCAACCGCCGACACTGGTGGCCGGCGCGGAGTCGCTGATGGCCACCGGTGTGCTGGAGTCGGTACTCGGCTCGCCGATGGCCGGCCCCATCGAGGCCCTGTCCACGCTGACCCGAGCCGCCGCGCTGCTCGAACCGGCCGGGGGAGCCGTGCTGCTCCCGGATACCCCGGCGGCGCTGGCGGCGATCGTGGCGCTGCATTGTGGAGAGTTCGACGTCGCCGTCTCGGTGCTGGAGCGCGCTCTAGCCCGCGGCGTCGGCGGGTTGTTCGCGCGAGCCCGCTACCAGCTACTGCTGGCCTGGACCGCGATGGTCCGTGGTGACACCGCGCTGGCCAGGTACTGGCTGGCCGGCGCCGTCCCCGAAGCAGGCACCCTTGAACCGCGGGAAGAGCTGTTCTCCGCCGCTCTGGCGGTGGGTCTGGCCCGGCGCGGGAGCGACATTCCCGCCATGCAGGCCGCCTGGGCCGCCGCCCGAGACGCGATCGTCCGGCACCCGGCCGACCTGTTCGCGCTGTTGCCGCTGGGTGAGCTGGCCGTGGCCGCGGCCAGGCTAGGAGACTTCGACCGGGTGGCACCGCACCTGGAACAGGCTCGGACTCTGCTGGAGCGGCTGGGTGATCCGCCGCTGTGGGCCGCTCCGCTGCACTGGTACGGCCTGCATGCCGCGCTGCTGCGAGAGCAGCCCAGTGCGGCGGAGCCGCATGCGGCGGCTCTGCTGAAGGCAGCGAAGAGCAACCACTGCGCCGCCGTGCTCGCTGCCGCGGGCCGTGCCTGGATGCGGGTGCTGGCCGGACAGTTCGACCCGTCCGACGTGGAGTCCGCAGCCCGTGGGCTGCAGTCGATCGGGCTGGCGAACGATGGCTCCCGGCTGGCGGGCCAGGCCGCGATCCGCACCACCGACCGTAAGGTCATGGTCACTCTGCTCGGATGCGCCCGAGCGCTGCAGGCCACCGGCCCCGGCGCGGCCGGCCCCTCGGTAGCGAGCGGGCGGGACGATCCGTCCGACCCGATGCCCCGCTCGCGTCCAGCCGCTGTGTCTGCCGGTGGGCCAGGGGGTCCAGCCATGCTCAGCGGTCGGGAACGGGAGGTCGCCGAGCTCATCCTGACCGGACTGACCTACCGTCAGATCGGGGAACGGTTGTTCATCTCGGCCAAGACCGTGGAGCACCACGTAGCCCGGATGCGTCAGCGGCTGGGCGTGACCAGCCGTGACGAGCTGTTCGCTCAACTGCGGGTATTCGTCGAAGACGCCCAGCCCTAACGGGGTTGTACCCCAGCCCGGCGAGGCGTGTCATGGTCAGCTTCCGGCGCCGGCCCCCGCAGCCAGAGCACCAGCCGCCCTGCTCTACGACCGCGATCATCCCGAAACAGGCCTCCGGCGCAACGACTAGCCCTCCACGGGCTCGTAGAGGGTGGTGCGCTGGGCCAGCGGCCGGCCGAGCGGCTCGACGATCGACCGGAAGCCGGCCTCGTCCAGGCCCTGCCCATGGCTGGCACCGGCCGCGCGGCTGATGTTCTCACCCATCAGCGTGCCGCCCAGGTCGTCGACCCCGGCCTGCAGCAGCTGGCGGGCACCACTGGCGCCGAGCTTGACCCAGGACGCCTGCACGTGGTCGATCAGCCCGTGCAACGCGATCCGGGCTACCGCGTGCACCAGCAGCACCTCCCGCCAGGTCGGGCCCCGCCGGGCCGCCTGCTTCAGGTACATCGGGGTCGCCATGTGCACGAAGGGCAGCCCGACGAACTCGGTGAACCCGCCGGTCCGCACCTGCAGGTCCCGGGCCCGCAGCAGGTGCCGGGCCCAGTGCACGGGCTGCTCGATGGCTCCGAACATCATCGTGACGTTGGAGCGCAGCCCCACCGAGTGCGCTACCCGGTGCGCCTCCAGCCACTCTGCGGTGGTGATCTTGTCAGGGCACAGCACCGCGCGGACCTCGTCGTCGAGGATCTCGGCGGCGGTACCGGGCAGTGAGCGCAGACCCGCCGCGCGCAGCCGGATCAGGTAGTCGGCCAGCGGCTCGCCCAGCCGCCGGGCACCCTCGGTGACCTCCAGCGCGGTGAAGCCGTGGATGTGGACTCCGGGTGCGGCCTCGTGGATGGCTCGGCACACCGTGAGGTAGTAGTCGCCGTCGAAGCTGGGATGGATCCCGCCTTGCAGGCACACCTCCGTGGCGCCCCATCGCTGCGCCTCCAGGACCCGCGCCACGATCTCGGGCAGCTCCAGCAGGTACGGTGCGCCGCGCAGGTTCAGCGACAGCTTGCCCTTGGAGAACCCGCAGAACCGGCACCGGAAGGTGCACACGTTGGTGTAGTTGATGTTGCGATTGACCACGTAGGTCACGGTGTCGCCGACGGTTGCTGCGCGCAGCTCGTCGGCCAGCTCGGCAACGGCCCCGACCTCGGGCCCCCGGGCGCGCAACAACGCCACCAGCTCGTCGAGCTCGGGGCGCTGGCCGGCGCGAACCCCGTCGAGCACCTCACGCACCGCGCCGGCCGCCCGCGCCGGCGCGGGTAACAACACCGGCGGCGCGACGTCGGCACCGGAGTACCAGGCGGTGGAGCGGCGTCCGGTCAGCGTCACCTCCGCGCCGTCGCCGACGTTGACGGCGTGGCACGCACGCTCCGGGAGTACCGCGCCTGGATCGTCCCGGCCGAGCCCCTCGGCGTCGGAGCGGTCCAGCACCCCGAAACGCACCGCCTCGTCCAGCCACCGGATCGGGTCCAGGGCGTACTCCGGGTACACAGCCAGCCGTGGCGCCAGGGTGTGACCCGCCGCCTGAGTCACCCCGCGCAGCTCCTCCAGCGCGGGCCACGGCCGCTCGGGATTGACGTGGTCAACGGTGCTGGGGGAGACCCCGCCCCAGTCGTCGATGCCGGCGGCGAGGACGCGCCCGGGGTCGTCGGTGAGATTGGGCGGGGCTTGCACATGCACCTGCGGCGGCAGCAGGAGCCGAGCCAGCGCGATGGCTCGTAGGTGCTCCTGCGGTGAGCACGGCTGGACGTGGCGCATCGCGGTGCCCGTCTTGGGCAGGAAGTTCTGCACGATCACTTCCTGCACGTGCCCGTACCGGCGGTGTGCCGCCGCGATCGTTTCGAGCGCCACCACGCGGTCGGCCTCGGTCTCGCCGATGCCGACCAGGATCCCGGTGGTGAACGGGATCGCCAGCTCACCCGCCGCATGCAGGGTGGCCAGCCGCCGGTCCGGGTGCTTGTCCGGCGCACCGCGGTGCGCGGCCAGGTCCGACCGCGACGACTCGATCATCATTCCCTGGCTGGCGGTCACCTCGCGCAGCGCGGCCAGCTCCTCGCGGTGCAACGCGCCGGCGTTGGCGTGTGGGAGCAGCCCGGTCTGCTCGAGCACCGCGCGGCATGCCGTCACCAGGTAGTCCACCGTGGAGCCGTACCTGTGCTCGGTCAGCCAGCTCCGGGCGGACGGGTAGCGGTGCTCGGGGCGCTCACCGAGGGTGAACAGCGCCTCGTGGCAACCCAGCTCCGCGCCCCGGTGGGCGACCGCCAGCACCTCGTCGAGCTCCAGGTAGGCTGATGGCAGCTCGCGGGGAGCGTGCGCGAAGGTGCAGTAGCCGCAGCGGTCCCGGCACAGCATGGTCAACGGCAGGAACACTTTCGGTGAGTAGGTCACCCGCGTGCCGTGCACTGCGTCCCGTACCGCGCGAGCCCGTCCCAGCAGCTCCGCAGTCCCCACCCGAGTGAGCCCGCCCCCGCCGCTCATCACATTCTCCCGCCCACTCCGCCCGATGTGGAGGCATATCGGGGCTGTTCCGGACTCTATAGCCCCGATATGGAGACATATCGGGGCTATAGAGGCGCGGGCGTCGCGAGACGTACGCGGTCGCGGCCGGCGGCTTTGGCCGCCATCAGGGCGCCGTCGGCGGCAAGGAGCAGCTGGTCGATCTCGTCGCCGTCGTTGGGTCTGACCGCCGCCCCGATCGACACCGATATGCCGTCCACCGTGACTGGCCGATCGAGTGGACCGTCGACCAGGACGCGCAGCCGCCTGATGCACTCGCGGATCCGGTCCGCGATGTGCTCGACCTGGGCGGTTCCCACACCGGGCAGCAGGATTACGAACTCTTCGCCGCCGAAGCGCCCGACCAGGTCGTAGGGCCGGGTTTGGCAGCGGAGCTCATCGGCGACGGCGCGCAGCAGCTGATCGCCGACGAGATGCCCCATCCGGTCGTTGAACGACTTGAAATGATCCAGGTCCAGCATCAGCACTCCGAGCGGGTCGGCGAGCCGGCGGGCCCGTTCGAGCTCCCGGCCGGCCGCCTCGCGCCAGAAGCCCACTGTGAGCAGACCGGTCTTGCTGTCGGTGCGGGCGGCCTGCTGGAAGTGCGGTAGCAGTAATGCGCGGTGCAGCGCGAACACGGTGATCATGAGGACGGGGGTCAGCCACGGCTCCCAGGTCAGCATCAGGGCGAGCGCGGCTCCCAGCCCGAGCGAGGCCGCCACGACGACCTGCTCGCCTGAGTCGGGCGGGACTTGGCGGGCCGGCTGGAGCGGGTCGGATATTCTCACGGCGCCGACCACCAATGCATAGTTGACCAGCCAGTAGACCACCCCGGCGCCGATCAGGACGGCGAGCCCCGGCGGGCCGTGCGGGATGATCGGGTACCCGGCGGGCTGGAGGAGTTGCAGGACTGCGACGGCGGCAGTGGACGCTAGCACCGTCGTCGCGCCAGAGAACAGCTTGCGGTACAGCCTGCCGGAGCCACCCCGGTACCAGGAGTGCAGGTAGACCACCACGGCGACGGCGAAGACCAGCGGTAGCGGAACCGACAGCGCCGCCGCGAAGATCCACAAGGAGGTGAGGTCCGTGAGCAGGCCGTTGCTCGTAGCGCGCTCACGCAGGCTCTCGATCCGGCGAACCGCTTCCCGGTGGACGGCCGCCCCGGCGAGCAGCAGCCCGAAGCGGAACAGATCGCCGGAGCGGACCGGTATCGCCGCGATCATCCCGGCGGCCAGCGCTACCGCGGCGATGTCCACGGCGAGGACATAGGCGATGACGACTTTCCGCTCGCGCCACAGCTTCCACCGCCGCAGGTGCGCAGCCATCAGGCTGCGCCCCGGTACGAGGCACTCGAACCCATCGAACCCATGGCTCACACTCACTAGGTCCCCCGGTAGTGACGTTGAGCGATCTCCCTCAGGGTAATCGGTGGGCGACTCTTTGTCATCCTCCGAGCGGAGTGCCACATCCAGCAGGCTTTTCGTCACTGTCAGCTATGGGGCACCGCTGAATGGGTTAATGCTACCGAGGAGCGGTGAGCCGGCATTTCCCGTGCGCCGAGCGCCGCTGGTATGAAGTGTCACCCAACGTTGCGTCATGCGCCGGCGAGGGAGTGGTGGTGAGGAGACGAGGGCGACTGCCGGCCGTGCTTGCGTTGGTATGCGTGGTCCCCGCCATGGTGCTGTCCTGCTCCAGCGGTGCGCTCCCGACCCCGTCGCGGGCCCTCGCCCCGCCGGTCTCGCGGATTCCGGCCAGTCCGCTCGCGCCCAGTCCGCTCGCGCCGAGCTCGACCCCACCGAGCCCGCCCCCGGCTTCGCCGTTCACCGGCCTGCCCACCGACCTCGACGCGCCAGTACTCTGTGTCAAGATCGACAATACCGCGCAGGCCCGCCCACAAAGCGGACTCGAGCTGGCGGACCTGGTCTATGTCGAACCGGTCGAGGGCGGCCTGAGCCGGCTGCTCGCGGTGTATCAGTCCAGGGTTCCGTCGGTGGTGGGGCCGGTGCGCAGCACGCGCGCGTCCGACGTGCAGCTGCTGGCCAACTTCGGTCGGCCCGCGTTGGCGTTCTCCGGCGCGGCGCCCGTGGTCGGCGCGCTGGTGTCACACGCGCCGGTGCTTGACGTCTCGGCCTTGGCGCGGCCGGGCGACTATTACCGCGACCGGCGAAGGCCCATACCGCACAACCTCTATGGCGAGGCCAACCTGCTACGCCAGGGCGGCGCGCCACCGCGGGACATCGGGTTCCGTTTCGGGCCCACGCCGCCCGGCGGTCGTCCGGTGCCGGCGACCGAAGTCTGGTATCCGGCGACCACCATCGGGGTGCAGTGGGTGCCGGCGGAGGCTAGGTGGGTGATCTCCATGGACGGTACGCCGCTCACCTCCGCATCTGGACCGCGGCCCGGGGCGGCGACCGTGGTGCTGCAGCGGGTGTCGGTGCGTGACACCTCGGTCCGCGACGCCGCCGGGTCACCGTCGCCATTCGCGGCGACGGTGGGCGCCGGTGACGCGGTCGTGCTCCGCGACGGACTCGCCTTCACCGGGCGCTGGTCGCACCCGGCCCCAGACACGAGCACCATGTTCACCCTGCCGGATGGTTCACCGTTGACCTTCGCGCCCGGCCCGGTGTGGGTGGTGCTGGCGCCGGCCTAGCCGTCGGCGGGGTCGCCGCAGTGACCTCCGACCCGCCCGGGTGGCACGGAGATACCAGTGGTACATCGATACGAGTGGGGGGTATGTTGGTACCTGGCAGGGGTATGACCGAGGGTTCACGAGCCGAGGGGTCGAGAGAGGGCAGCGCAGTGGCGAGCTACACGAAGGACCGGGACGCCTACCTCAACCGGCTCCGCCGGATCGAGGGCCAGATACGTGGTCTGCAGCGCATGGTGGAGCAGGACCAGTACTGCATCGATGTCCTGACCCAGGTCTCGGCCGCCACGAAGGCACTGCAATCCTTCGCGCTGGTTCTGCTCGAAGAACATATGGCTACCTGCGTGGTGGACGCCGCGGCCGATCAGGCCGATGCCGGCGTCAAGGTCAAGGAAGCGGCCGACGCGATCGCTCGCCTGGTCCGCTCGTGACGCGCCGCGCGGCACACCGCAACGAGCCCGAGGAGGTCATCGACATGGGGGACACCGCCACCATCAGCGAGTACATCGTCACGGGGATGGTCTGCCAGCACTGCGTCTCGGCGGTGACGCGAGAGGTCGGCGCCATCGAGGGCGTGACCGATGTGCTGGTCGACCTCGCCACCGGCCGGGTCACCATCACCAGTGACAGGCCCCTGGACGATGTCGCGGTCCGCGCCGCGATCGACGAGGCCGGCTACGAGAGTTCCGCTGAGAGCTCCGGCTGAGCATGTTTCACACCGGTGAGCGCAACCACCAGGTCGAGCTGGTGATCGGTGGGATGACGTGTGCGTCCTGCGCGGCGCGCATCGAAAAGAAGCTCAACCGGCTCGAGGGAGTCAACGCCAGCGTCAACTACGCCACCGAGAAGGCCCGAGTCAGCTACGCCGACGGGGTCGCGCCTGAGGACCTCGTGGCGACCGTGACGCGCACCGGCTACACCGCCGAGCTACCTCAGTCCGCTGACACCGAGGGTGCCGACCTCCTCGTATTGCGGGAACGGCTGGTGGGTAGCGCCGTGCTGGCCACCCAAGTGATCGCGATGTCGATGGTGGCGATGGTGCCGGGCCTGCGGGTGCCGCACAACTTCGAGTCGCTGTCGCTTTTCCTCACCGTCCCGGTCGTGACGTGGGGGGCATGGCCCTTCCACCGGGCCGCGTGGCGGAACCTGCAGCACGGCGCGGCCACCATGGACACGCTGATCTCGATGGGTGTGTTGGCCGCGTTCCTGTGGAGCTGCTACGCATGGTTCGTCGGTAACGGCCTGTTCCCCCGGCACGAGGTCGTCGCCTCGGGGTACCACTCCCATGGCAAGGTCTACTTCGAGGTCGCCGCCGGCGTCACGGTGTTCCTGCTGGCCGGCCGCTACTTCGAAGCACGCTCCAAACGGCGCGCGGGCGCGGCGCTGCGCGCGTTGCTCGACCTCGGCGCCTCGGACGTCGCGGTGCTGCGAGGCGGGCGGGAGACGCGCATCCCCATCGAGGCGCTCGTGGTCGGCGATGAGTTCGTGGTCCGCCCGGGGGAGAAGATCGCCACCGACGGGGAGGTGGTGGAGGGGTCCGCTGCGGTTGACGAGAGCATGCTGACCGGTGAGTCGGTGCCGATCGAGGTCGGACCGGGTTCGGTCGTCATCGGTGGGACGGTGAACGCGTCCGGTCGGCTGCGGGTGCGGGCCTGTCGGGTCGGTACCCAGACTCGGCTCGCGCAGATAGCGCGGTTGGTGGAGGGCGCGCAGAGCGGCAAGGCCGAGGTGCAGCGGCTGGCTGACCGGGTCTCGGCGGTGTTCGTGCCAGTCGTGATCGTGCTCGCGGTGGCTACCCTGTGTGTCTGGCTGGTCGTCGGTGCCCCGGTCGGGACCGCGTTCGCCGCCGCGGTCGCGGTATTGATCGTCGCTTGTCCGTGTGCGCTCGGGCTGGCCACGCCCACCGCGCTGCTGGTCGGTACCGGTCGCGGTGCGCAGCTGGGCATCCTCATCAGGGGACCCGAGGTGTTGGAGTGCACCCGGCGGGTGGACACCGTGTTGCTGGACAAGACCGGAACGGTGACCACGGGCGCGATGACTCTGGTCGATGTGCTGCCCGCGGCCGGCGAGAGCGTCGAGGAGGTGCTGGGCCGGGCCGCCGCGGTGGAGGATGCCTCGGAGCATCCCGTCGGCGCCGCGATCGCCGCCGGGGGTCGCCAGCGGCTGGGGACGCTGCCCGCGGTAGTCGGTTTCCGCTCGGTGCGGGGGCTGGGAGTGCACGGTGAGGTGCACGGTGGCGTGATGGTGGCGGTGGGTCGGCCGACCTGGTTGGCCGAGCGGTGGTCGGTGCCATTGCCTGACACGTTGGCTTCGGCCGCGGCCCAGGCGGAGGCCTGCGGCCGTACCGTCGTCGCGGTGGCGTGGGATGGCCGGATGCGTGGCCTGCTCTCGGTGGCCGACACGGTGAAGCAGAGCAGTGCCGAGGCGGTGCGCCTGCTGCGCGAGCTGGGGCTGATCCCGGTGCTGCTCACCGGTGATAATGAGACCGTTGCCCGCGCTGTGGCCGCTGAGGTCGGGATCGACACGGTGATCGCGGGGGTGCTGCCCGAAGACAAGGTCGAACAGGTGCGCCGGCTCCAGCGGGCCGGTCGGATCGTGGCGATGGTCGGTGATGGGGTCAACGACGCTGCGGCGCTGGCCCAGGCTGATCTGGGGCTGGCCATGGGCACCGGCACCGATGCCGCCATCGAGGCCGGCGACCTCACTCTGGTACGCGGTGACCTGCGAGTGGTCGCCGATGCTATCCGGCTGTCCCGCCGCACCTTGCGCACCATCAAGGGCAACCTGTGCTGGGCCTTCGGCTACAACGTGGCCGCGCTCCCACTGGCCGCGACGGGCCTGCTCAACCCCATGATCGCCGGAGCGGCGATGGCGTTCTCCTCGGTGTTCGTGGTGTCCAACAGCCTCCGCCTGCGCGGTTTCCACCCTCTGACCCCCTGATCCCCCTTCCGCCATTCGGAGCCGAGCTGCGGTCCCGGGACCCACACGGAGCGTCACCCGGCTCCGAATGGCGATCTCTGGAGTGGTTCAGCCGGGTATCTGGTTGGTGTGGCCGGCCGTGCGTAGGGCTTCGCGTAGGGTGCTCGCGGCGGCATCCAGGTCGGCTGGGTCGGGGTTGTGGTCGGCTCCGTCGAAGTTGAAGTCGTCGATGGTCCACGTGGGGAACACGTGGACGTGCAGATGCGCTACCTCGAACCCGGCGACCACCAGGCCGGCCCGTGGCGCGTCGAAGCCTGCTTTCTGCGCCGCGCCGATGCGCCTGGCCACCACCATGAGATGGGCCATCAGCTCGTCGTCGGCATCGGTCCACTCGTCGACCTCGGCACGGGGGACGACCAGGGTGTGCCCAGGCCGCAGCGGAGCGATGGTGAGAAACGCGACGCAACATTCGTCACGCCAGATGAACCGGCCTGGGATCTCGCCCTCGATGATGCGGCTGAACAGCGTCGACACGGTTCTCCTCCTTGGTGACAGTGCTGAAGATCACGGTGCGGTGGAGTGTCCTAGCCAGGAGCGCAGCGCAGCGCCACCGTCCGCGGCTGGGTCGGTGGCGGTGATCCGGGGGCCGGCGAACGCCCGGGAGCGGCTTGAGATCCCGCCGACCAGTAACACCGGGCCGGGATGGCGTCGTGCCAGCTGCGCGAAGTCCCCGTCGCCGGTGGCCAGCAGCAGCGGCTGGTCATCGGCGTGGTATGCGCGGGCCAGCAGCAGGTCCGCGCCCTGCCAGCCGCTGGCCGGCAGAACCTGTGCCCGCGGCGACCAGTCGAGGGCCTCCAACGCGGTCGGCGCGCCGGCCACCACGACGTCGGCGGATGGTGCGGCCTGCAGTGCCGCGACGAGCAGACGCAGCCGCGGCACATCGAGGTTGTCCGCGTCGACCAGTACCTGCACGGATCGATCATGCACCAGCCCGGTGGTACGGGTTTCTACGCCCTGCACGATCAGTTGTGCGAAGCTTCTCCGGTGCGGCTCACCGGACTCGACACGGCCTTTCTCTGCCTGGATCGCGATGTGTCACCGATGCACCTCGGCGCGTTGGCGATCTTCCGGCCGGTCGGTCTCGGTGATCCGGGGCGGGTGGTCGCTCTGCTGGCGGAGCGGGCCCAGCGAGTTCCCCAGCTGCGTCAGCGAGTGCAACCAGCCGGGTCTCCGCTGGCTGCCGCGACATGGTTCGATGATCCGGCATTCTGCGCCAAGGACCACATCCAGCTGCATCATCTCGACTGTGACGGCAGCCGTGAGGGCTCGGCGGCGTTGGCCGCCGAGCTGATGGTCGCTCCGCTGCGGCGGAGCCGTCCGCTGTGGGAGTTCCACGTGATCTCCGGTCTCGCCGGAGGCCGTCTCGCGGTGCTGTTCAAGATGCATCACGCACTCGGCGATGGGCTGAACGTGCTGGAGGTCGGGCTCCGGGTGCTGGACGAGGTCAGGTTGCGAGACGGTGGCGCCCGGAGTCGGGACGCCGCCGGTGCGGACTCGTCACCCTCGCCGGAACCGAGTGTGCCCGCGCGCCTGTGGCGGGTGCCCGGTGAGCTGCGCGGGGCGGTCAGGAGCGTGGTGGGGCAGCTGAACGACGTGACGAGCATCGCCGCTTCGGTGCTTCGCGGCGTCCGGCTACCGGCACCGGGCTCCCCGCTGGTGGTCTCCTCCTCGGGCCGGCGGGCGCTGGCGACCGCCCAGCTCGACCTTCGGCGGATACGCCGGATCCGGGCTCATTACGGCGGTACGGTGAACGACGTCCTGCTGTCGGTGGTGACCGGGGCGTTGCGGGACTGGCTCGTGGGCCGCGGCGACCCCGTCGAGGGGTTGATCCTTCGAGCGTTCGTCCCGGTCAGCCAGCGGGCGAGGTCGGGTAGCCGCATCGGGGGCAACCGGCTGTCCGGGTACCTCTGCGGGCTGCCGGTCGGAGAGCCCGACCCCGGCCGGCGGCTGCTCACGATCCGGCGCGCGATGCAGCTCTGCAAGGCCGCCGGGAGCCGCCGTGGCGCCGGTGCGATACCGGTGCTGGCCGACCGGTTGCCGGCCGCGCTGCACCGGGTGGCTGCCCCGGTGGCCGGTCAGGGCGCCTCGTTGCTGTTCGACCTGATGGTGACCAGTATCCCGGTGCCGAGTCTGCCGTTCACGCTGGACGGCACCGAGCTGGAGGAGGTCTTCCCGATCGCGCCGCTGGCGGCCGGCCAGGCCCTGGTCGTGGCGCTGTCCTGGTACCAGGACAGCGCGTATGTCGCTCTGCACGCCGATCGGGAGGGCCTGCCTGACGTGCGGCGGCTCGCCGAGGCGATCGGGCCCTCGGCGATCGAGCTGGAGCGTCGGTTACCCTGACCGGATGCCACGTTTCGACGCCGCAGCGGTGGACTGCCGGGTATCGGTCTTTCGTGAGGGGCTGCTGACCTCATTCGGCCACGACGTGACCCTACAGGTGACGAACCTGTCCCTGGACATCGGGGACGACGACGGGATCACAGCCGACTTCGACCCGGGCTCGCTGCGGGTGACGACTGATATCTCGGAGTCTGATCGAAAGGACATCGAGAAAAACGCCGAGAAGGTGCTCGACCCCCGGAAGTATCCGAAGATCCAGTTCCGCTCGGTGTCGGTGGTGCGCGACGGCGACCGGGCGCGCATCGAGGGAGACCTCACGCTGCACGGCGTGACGAGCCCGATCTCGCTCGAGGCGCGCGACGAGGGCGCACGGTGGAACGCCACGACCATTCTTGATCAGCGCAAGTTCGGCATCAAGCCGTTTTCCGCCATGCTCGGCGCGCTCAAGGTCAAGCCCGAGGTAGAGGTGAACATCAGCGTCCCGCACTCGTGACAGAAGCTAGCTGTCGTCACCCAGCGCGGGTGACCCGCGCGGATCGAGTGCACCGAGCACCAGCCGTCCGCGAAGCCACCACGGAGCTGCGGTGAACAGCGCGCCCATCGCCGCGGCGCTGCCCTGGACGTCCTCGCGGCCGGTCAGGTAGGCCCAACGGTGCCGCTGGGGTAGCGCGAGGAACACGTCGAAGAAGGCCGGGACAAGCTCCGGGGGGAAGCGCAGCAGTGACTCGAGGCTGCGGCGCCGCAGGGTGTGCACCGCCAGCGCGGCGGGGCTCCACACTGTCCGCCACGCGGCGGTTGCGGCGGCTGCGGCCCCGCCGCGGCTGAGCGCATCATGCACGGCGGTGGCCACCCGAGGGGCCAACCGCAGCGCGGTGGCGACGCTGTAGCCGGTAGCCGGGTGCACCAGCGGGCTCGCCGCCCCAAACGGCACCACTGGTCCGTACCAGTCCCGGCGCGTCGGTAGCGGCCGATCCACCGGGAAGCGCACCCGCTCCTCCTCGCCTGGGGGCACGGCGATGCGGTGATAGGCCAGCCGGGCGTGCAGCCGGCGACGCAGCACGGACAGCCCGAGCCCGGGGCGGTGGGCCAGCGAGGTCTCCTCGAGCAGCACTCGATCCGAGGTCACCGGCACCGCATAGAGAAACGTGGGCCATCCCGTCTCGCCGTGGTGCGGCCGCCAGTCCATGAACAACGCGCTGCCCGGCGCCACCAGATCCCGCGCCGCGTCGGTGTCGACCAGCACACCCACCGCCGTCTGCTCGGCGACGCCGCGACGGGCGGTCACACCGAGCACTGAGCGTGCGGCGCCGGTTGCGTCGAGCAGGACGGCTGCCCGCCGCCCGCCGCCGTCCAGGTCCACGACGACCCCGTCCGAGCTCGGGCGGGCTCCCCGCACCCGGCCCTTCACCACCCTGACCGGCGCGGCGGCGAGCCCAGCCCGCAGCGCGGCGTTGTCCAGCACCGCGTACTCCCAGCCCAGGAGGTGCCTGGTGGTGCCGATCGCCTCGCCGCGGCCGGTCGCCGCCACCGCGGCGTCAGCGTCGGCGGGCAGCTCCTCCCGCCAGGCGCCGTAGGTGGCCCGCCACGGCCGGTCCGGCGCGGGGTCCACCAGCTCGGTGTCCAGCCCTAGCCGCGCGCACGCTGCCGCCACCGCCCACCCCGCCGGGCCGCCCCCGGCCACCAGCACGTCGATCACGCCTGCACGCTAGCGCGCGCTTGTGAGTGGCGATGAGTGCTATAGCTCGTAACGCCACTCACAAGCACGCGCTAGCGTGCCGTGATGAGCCGGACTCGGGAGCTTGCCGGCGGTGGGCGCGGGGTGGAGGTGGAGCCCGAGCGGCTGGTCGCGTTCCTGGAGCGATTCGCCACTGAGCATGGCGGGGCGCTGACCACGACGGTCGCGCCGCGGCGGGTGGACGTGGCGGCCGCCGACGGCGCGAGGGCGTCGATCCCGGTGCCTTTCGGCCCGCTGGTGGCACCGGCCGGGCAACGGGCCGGTCTCGCCGTGGACGACCTCACCGACCACCTGCTGGTGCCGCGCACGATCGGGCTGCTGCTGGTGCGCCTGGGCGGGTACAGCGTCGGGGTCGCCCGCGCCGGGGTGGTGCTCACCTCCAGCACCGGCAGCCGACCTGTGCACGGTCGCTCCGCTGCGGGCGGGCAGTCCCAGCGGCGCTTCGCCCGGCGACGGGAGGGCCAAGCCCGCGTGGCGCTGCGCGCCGCGGCGGACACCGCGGCGCGAGTACTGCTGCCCCACGCCGCGGCGCTGGAGGCCGTCGTCCTCGGTGGGGACGGCGCGGCACTGCGCACCCTGGCCGTCGACCCGCGGTTGGCCGCGTTACTGGAGCGGGCCGAGCCGCGCATGCTGGACATCGCGGAGCCGCGCCGCGCGGTGCTCGACCAAGCCGCCCGGCGGGCCCGCTGCGTCGAGGTCCAGCTCAGCCCGGGCTGAGTCGCGGCGGACCGGTGGCGAGCAGCCCGCCATCGACCCGCACCGTCTCACCGGTGACCCAGCGGGCGGCGTCGGAGACGAGAAAGGCGACGACGGCTGCCACCTCCGCCGGTGTGCCCAGTCGGCCCATCGGGTAGGCCTTCGCGACCTGCTCCTCATCGTGCGCGTACAGCGCGGTCGCGAACGTCGTCTTGACCACCGCCGGGGCCACGGCGTTCACCCGGATCGACGGGCCGAGCTCCCACGCCAGCTCCTCGGTGAGCCGGATCATCGCCGCCTTCGACATCCCGTAGGCCGCGATCGCTCCGGTGGAGCGCAGCCCGGCGACCGACGCGATGTTGACCACTGCGCCGCCGTGCTCGCCCATCCACGCGCGGTGCGCCTGCTGCACGAAGCCCAGGGCCGCCACCACATTGACATCGAAGATCTTGCGCACCGCGCTGAGATCGGTCCGCATCAGCGGCCCGTGCACCGGGTTGATCCCGGTGTTGTTGACCAGCACGTCCAGTGATCCGAAGCGCTCGACTGTGTGGTCCACCGCCTCGGCCCGCGCGTCGGCGTCCCCAGCGTTCCCGGGCACGGCGAGTACCCGGTCGGCGCCGGCCAGCTCGTCGGGCTTGCGTGCGGTGATCGTCACGGCGGCGCCGAGGGCGAGCAGCGCGGCGGCGATGGCGTGCCCGATGCCGCGGCTGGCGCCGGACACCAGAGCCACGCGGCCGGTGAGATCGGTCATGGCGGCACCGTAATCCGGATGCGGTGGCCGGTACTATGGGTTCGTGGTCGCGACAAGCTGATGTGCTGCCGGCCCCGCGCGCTGCGGCGCGTGGGGAACTTCCCCCTGCCGGCGACCACCTTTGGAGTCACGTCCCTGTGATCACAGCCACCGACCTTGAACTGCGCGCTGGGTCCCGGACCCTGCTCTCCGGCGCCACCCTGCGGGTGCAGCCCGGTGACCGGATCGGCCTGGTCGGCCGCAACGGCGCCGGCAAGACCAGCACGCTGCGGGTGCTGGCCGGCCAGTGCCCCCCCTACGGCGGCCAGGTCCGCTACGCCGGGGAGTTGGGCTACCTGCCGCAGGACCCCCGCGAGGGTGACCTGTCGGTCTGGGCCAGGGACCGGGTGCTCTCGGCCCGCGGACTCGACCAGCTGCTGGCGGAGATGGAGAAGTCACAGTCGGAGATGGCGGAGCTGGCCGACCACGACGAGCAGAGCCGGGCGGTGCGCCGCTACAGCCGCCTGGAGGACCGGTTCTCCGCGCTGGGAGGCTACGCCGCCGAGAGCGAGGCGGCACGGATCTGCGCCAACCTCGGGCTGCCCGACCGGGTGCTGGCCCAGCCGCTGCGCACGCTGTCCGGTGGTCAGCGCCGCCGGGTCGAGCTGGCCCGGATCCTGTTCGGCGCCACCGACGGCTCGGGCGGGCGCTCACCCACCACGCTGCTGCTCGACGAGCCGACCAACCACCTCGACGCCGACTCGGTCACCTGGTTGCGCGACTTCCTCACGGCGCACGACGGCGGTCTGGTCGTGATCAGCCACGACACCGACCTGCTCGCCGCCGTGGTGAACAAGGTCTGGTTCCTCGACGCGATCCGCGGCGAGGCCGACGTCTACAACCTGGGCTGGCAGCGCTACCTGGACGCCCGCGCCGCTGACGAGAAGCGACGGCGCCGCGAACGCGCCAATGCGGAGAAGAAGGCCACCGCCCTGATAGCCCAGGCCGACCGGATGCGAGCCAAGGCCACCAAGGCCGTCGCCGCGCACAACATGGAGCGGCGAGCCGCCAGGCTGCTGGCCGGCGCGCAGACCGAGCAACGCGCCGAGCGGGTGGCCCGGATCCGCTTCCCACAGCCCGCCGCCTGCGGGCGAACCCCGCTGACCGCGAGCGGGCTGGGTAAGTCCTACGGCTCCCTGGAGGTCTTCAGCGGGGTCGACCTGGCGGTCGACCGGGGTGCCCGGGTGGTGATCCTCGGTCTCAACGGCGCTGGGAAGACCACCCTGCTGCGGCTGCTCGGCGGGATGGAGACCCCTGACGTCGGGCGGGTCGAGGCCGGGCACGGCCTGCGGGTGGGATACTTCGCCCAGGAGCACGACACGCTGGACCTCGACGCCACGGTGTGGGAGAACCTCCGGCACGCCGCGCCGGACGCTGCCGAGCAGCAGCTGCGCACCCTGCTGGGCACTTTCCTGTTCCGCGGTGAGCAGCTGGACCAGCTGGCCGGCACCCTGTCCGGTGGTGAGAAGACCCGGCTGGCATTGGCCGCGCTGGTGTCCTGCGCGGCCAATGTGCTGCTGCTCGACGAGCCGACCAACAACCTCGACCCGGTGTCCCGGGAGCGGGTGCTCGACGCGCTGCGCCACTACGCCGGTGCGGTGGTGCTGGTGACCCACGACCCTGGAGCCGTGCAGGCGCTCGGGCCCGAGCGGGTGATCCTGCTGCCGGATGGCACCGAGGATCACTGGAGCGCGGACTACCTCGACCTGGTGCAGCTCGCCTGACGGCGAAAGCCCCCCGCACGTGCATCTGGTCCCGCTGAGGATACCGCTCACAGATCCACCCGGAGATCGTCTAGCGGAGATCGCTAACCTGGTCGATCATTGCCGCAAGGGCCGCGACCGGCTCTTCTAGCGTGGGAAGGAAGGCGTTTCGAGGTGGCCGACTTGAAGAAGGGCAGCCGGATCACCGGTGTTGCCCGGGACAAGCTCGCAGCGGAGCTGAAGAAGAAGTACGAGAAGGGTGCCAGTATCCGGGCGCTCGCGGAGTCGACCGGGCGGTCGTACGGCTTCGTGCACCGGGTGCTCTCAGAGTCCGGTGTGACGTTGCGCGGTCGTGGTGGCGCCACCCGCACGAAGAAGAAGTAGACCCCAGGGAGGCTCATGGCTCAGGCGCGGAAAAGGGCATCTCGCTACGCGTTCGCGCAGGCGAGGGTCTGGTGACACCGAGTGTGGACGCCTCGCCCTGCTCCAGACCCTCAGGGATGCTCCCACGACCCGGCGTCTGGGCATGGGCGGGGTCGAACGGCGATGGTACTGGTCTGGCCGGCGCTGGGCTACCGAGACCGTCGCCTGGTGGGTGGTGTTCGAGAAGGCAGTGCTGGTGCCGGCGGTGGGATTCGAACCCACACTGGCGGGCTCCTAAGGCCCGGGCCTCTGCCGTTGGGCTACGCCGGCCTGTGTTGACGCGCGCATCAGGTGCGTACAGGGTAGTCAGACTCCGAGGTCTTTGCGCAGCTTGGCGACGTGGCCGGTGGCGCGGACATTGTACAGTGCCCTGTCGATGTGGCCCTGCGGGTCGATCACGAAGGTGGATCGGATGACGCCGGTGACCGTTCGGCCGTACATCTGCTTCTCCCCGTAAGCGCCGTAGGCGATGAGCACCGAACGGTCCACATCGGACAGCAGGGGGAAGGGGAGGCCTTCCGCGTCGCGGAACCTCGCCAGCGTCGCCGACGGGTCCGGTGAGATGCCGAGCACCGCGAACCCGGCCGTGTCCAGCTCGGCGAGGTTGTCACGGAAGTCACAGGCCTGCTTGGTGCAGCCGGGGGTGCCGGCCGCAGGGTAGCAGTAGAGCACCACGGACCGGCCGCGGTAGCCCGACAGCGAGACCGGCTTGCCGTCGGCGTCGGGCAGGGTGAACTCCGGGGCGGTGTCGCCGGGGGACAGCGAGGCGTTGTCGGTCACGAGGTCGGACGGTACCGCCCAGCTGGGGTGGCTTCACCACCTGGTCACGTCGTGGCTACGGTGTGCCGGACGCATCCCCGCGCGAGGAGGACCCATGGCCCGCGACGCCGACACCATCGAACGCGACATCGAGCAGGCCCGCGACGCGCTGGCCGCGACGCTGCAGGAGATCGGCACCCGGGCTGATCCCACGCGGCTGGTCGAGGCCGGCAAGGAGCAGGTGCAGGCCTCCCTCGGCAACCCGACGGTGCGTTACTCGCTGATGGGTGTCGGTGCGCTCATCGTGCTGGTGTTGTTACGCAGGCTCTTCCGCTGAGCCGCCAGCGCCACCACGGCGAAGGACTCACCGTCCAGTCGCACGGTGTCCTGGGCTGTGGTGGCCTCCCCGGACGCGAGCAGAACCTGGGTGGGCCGGCCGTCCAGGGCAACGGTGGCCGGCCGTGCTCCCAGGTTCACCACCACCCGTAGCGCACCGCGGTGCAGCACCAGGGTGCGGGCTTGCTCATCCACGTCGACGGTCAGGGCATCCAGCCGGGGGTCGGACAGCTCCGGACGGCGTCTGCGCAGCGCGATCAGCGCCCGGTAGACGTGCAGCAGCGTGGCGTGCGGCTCGGCACCCGGTTCGGACCAGTCCAGCTGTGAGCGTCGAAAAGTCTGCTCGTCGTTCGGGTCGGGGACATCCGTCTCCTCCCACCCGTGCTCGGTGAACTCGGCGTAGCGGCCGCGGCGGATGGCCTCCCGCAACCCCGCGTCGGGCATGAACGAGAAGAACTGGAACGGGGTGGCCGCGCCCCACTCCTCACCCATGAAGATCATCGGCGTGTACGGGGAGCACAACACCAGCGCCGCTCCGCAGGCCAGCAGGCCGGGGGACAGGGTGGCCGAGATCCGGTCCCCGGTGGCGCGGTTGCCCACCTGGTCGTGGTTCTGCAGGTAGGCGAGGAACTTCCAGCCGGGTAGTCGCGCGGTGTCCACTGGGCGGCCGTGGGTGCGCTGCCGGAAGCGTGACCAGCGCCCGTTGTGGAAGAACGCGCTCCGCAGGGTGCGGGCCAGGTCGGGCAGCGCGCCGAAGTCGGTGTAGTAGCCCTGCCGTTCGCCGGTCAGCGTGGCGTGCAGGCAGTGGTGGATGTCGTCATCCCACTGCGCGGTCAGCCCGTAGCCCCCGGCAACACGCGGGGTGACCAGTCGCGGGTCGTTGAGGTCGGACTCGGCGATCAGTGACAGCGGCCGTTGCAGGTGCACGGCCAGGGGGTCCACCTCGGCGGCCAGTTCCTCCAGCAGGTGGGTCGCCCGGGTGTCGCGCAACGCGTGCACGGCATCCAGCCGCAGCCCGTCCAGATGGTAGTCATGCAGCCACTCCAGCGCGTTGTCGATGACGTAGCGGCGCACCTCGTCGGAATGCGGGCCGTTCAGGTTGAGCGCCGGGCCCCAGATGTTGCTCCCGGCGAAGTAGGGGCCGAAGCGGTCCAGGTAGGCGCCGGAGGGGCCGAGGTGGTTGTGCACGACGTCGAGGATCACGCCCAGCCCGCGGGCGTGGCAGGCGTCCACGAAGCGTTTGAAGGCGTCGGGCCCGCCGTAGTTCTCGGTGACGGCATACCAGCCCACGCCGTCGTAGCCCCAGTTGCGGGGTCCGTCGACGGCATTGACCGGCATCACCTCGACCAGGTCGATGCCCAGCTCGACGAGGTGGTCGAGACGCTCGATCGCTGAACCGAAGGTGCCCGCTGGGGTGAACGTCCCGATGTGCAGCTCATAGAGCACGCTGCCCGCCAGCGCGCGGCCGGTCCAGTGCTGGTCGGTCCACTCGAAGGCGCTGTGGTCATAGACCCGGGACGCCGCGTGCACCCCACCAGGCTGCCACCGGGATCGGGGGTCGGGTAGCGGGGTGTCCTCCTCGTCCAGCCGGAACGCGTAGTCACTGCCTGGCCCGGCGTCGTCAACAGCTACGCACCACCATCCGCTGGTCGTCTGAGCCATCTCGTGCTCGGCGCCGTTCACCACGACGCGCACCCGCCGGCGCTGCGGGGCCCACACTGTGAAGTCCATGAGCACCGATCTTGTCAGGGTTGTGCGGCATTGTCTGGTCATGACCGTGGCGAGGGGGCAGCATGGGGGCATGGCTACCGGGTTGGACGTGCTCTCGCCGAGTACCCGGAGGATCGATCGGCTGTCGAAGCTGTCCGCCTACGAGGAGGCAGGCGCGGTGTCCGTTCCCGGTCACCGTCGCACCCGCGGACCTCGTCGCCGGCCTGCGCCGTGACCATTGAGGTGACTCGCGCCGGCTGTTTGGTCATCTCGCCAGGAGCAGACGTGGCGGTGAGCCCACCGAGCTTCCTGCGGACTCGGTCAGCCGGTGAGCAGCAGGGCGACGGGGTAGCGGGCGAGCAGGTCGGCCAGCCTCACGCTGGTGGACGCCGAGAAGCCGGTGACCGCGTCGGTCCAGGAGCCCTCGGGTAGGGGCAGCGTGGTCTCACCCCAGCCGCCGAGGGCGGCCAGCCCGACTGGTAGCCGGGTGGCGACCGCGACGACCCCGTCGCGAGCGAACGCGACGGCGTGCGGTGCGGCGGACCCGGTGGCGCGCAGCGGGGTGTAGCCGGTGAAACGCTCGGGATGCTCGCGCCGAGCGCGCAGGACCCGGGACACCACGAGCAGCTTGGCCGCGCCGGAGTCGTCCACGTCGGGCAGCCAGCCGTGGTCGATCCGTGCCAGCAGGTCGGCACGTGCGGTGAAGTCCACCGGCCGGCGGTTGTCCGGGTCCACCAGCGAGAGATCCCACAGCTCGCCGCCCTGGTAGGTGTCCGGCACACCGGGCATCGCCAGCTGCACGAGCACCGCGGACAGCGAGTTCGACCGTCCGGGCGGGATGACCCGTGCCGCCACCTCGGCCACTGCGGCGCGCAGTGTGGGGTCCTCCAGTGCCGCGTCGGCGACGGCGTGCAGGGCGGTCTCGAACGGCTTGTCCGGGTCGGCCCAGCTGGTGTGGGTCCGTGCCTCGCGCATCGCTTTCTCCAGGTAGGCGTGCAGCCGGTCCGGCGGCAGTGGCCACGCCCCGACCAGGGTCTGCCAGAGCAGGTGTCCCAGCGCCGGGTCGGGCACGCCGGCCCCGGCCTCCCGCGCCAGCCTGATGAACTCACCGACGGCGTCCGCCCACCAACCCGGTAGCTCGGCGAGCACCGCCAACCGGGCTCGGACGTCGGCGGAACGCTTGGTGTCGTGGGTGGACAGCGTGGTCATCCCGCGCGGGGCGGTCTCCTCGCGACGTGCCGCGGCGGCGTGGAAGGCCTCCAGGTCGAGCCCGAAGCGGGCCGGGTCTCCACCCACCTCGTTGAGCATGATGAACCGGGTCCAGCGGTAGTAGGCGGTGTCCTCAACCGCCTTGGCCATCACCGCGCCGGAGGTCTGCTGGAACCGGACGGCGAGCTCGTCGGCGGGATCCCGCAACGGCTGGGAGAGCGCCTCCAGCGTTGTGGCCAGATCGGGACGGTGGTGCGCGGCGGCCGCCAGGGCCTGATCCAGGTACTCGACCCCATGATCGGGCAGGTAGGAGCGGTAGACGGGGAAGTACGCCAGCACCTCCGCCAGCGCGTCGGTGACCTGCGCGACGTCGGAGACGCCGGAAGCGAGCGCGGCCAGACGACGCAGCTCCGAGCCGAGCATGCCGGTGGCCACGTCCCGCTTGCAGTCGTACACCAGCTGTGCCCAGTCGGTCCGGACCCCGGTCAGCTCAGTGTCCAGCGCGGTGAGCGTCACCTCCCCCGCTGGGTCGACCAGCACTCCGTCGACCTCGGCGAGCGCGTCGTAGCCGGTGGTGCCCGCCACCGGCCAGGAACGGGGCAGCTCCTCGCCGGGCTCGAGGATCTTCTCCACCACGATCCAGGCGTCGCGGGTGTGCTCACGCAGCCGGTGCAGGTAGCCGGCGGGATCGGTGAAGCCGTCCGGGTGGTCGACGCGCAGGCCGTCAACGTCGCCCGCCGCAACCCAGCGCAGCACCTCGCCGTGGGTGGCGGCGAACACCTCAGGGTCCTCCACCCGGACCGCGGCCAGCTCGCTGACGGCGAAGAACCGGCGGTAGCCCACGTCGGCCCGCCAGGAGACCAGCCGGTAGTGCTGCGCCTCATGCACTTGCGCTGCGGTGGCGCCGGCTGTGCCGGGCGCCAGCGGGAAGACGTGCTCGTGGTAGCGCAGCACATCACCGTCCATCCGCAGGTCAGCCAGCGCGTCAGCGGAGTCGGCCAGCACGGGCAGGCGCAGCGGCCAGCCGGTGATGTCGAACCACCGCGCGAAGCGCGACGACGGCCCGCGCCGCAGCAGATCCCACCAGGCCGGGTTCGCCTGCGGGTCGGCCACCCCCAGGTGGTTGGGCACGATGTCCACCACCAGCCTCAACCCGTGCTCGCGAACGGCGGCCACCAGCGCGCGCCGGCCGGGCTCACCGCCGAGCGCCTCGGATACCCGGGTGGGGTCGGCCACGTCGTACCCGTGCGCCGATCCCGGCATCGCGGCCAGCAGCGGGGAGGTGTACACCGCGCCGATGCCCAGTGACGCCAGGTACGGCACCAGGGCGACCGCGTCGGCGAAGGTCAGGCCCGCGCTGAGCTGCAACCGGTACGTCGAGGGTGGTGCGGTCACCATGCCTCCTTCCGGGAGAACGGACGGAGGTCGCCTCGGCAACGCGGCGCGCCTCTCCCAGCCACAGTTGCGCTACAGCTCCCCGGGTTGCGTTGGGTAGGGCCTCAGCTCTTCCGCTCAGGCTAGCCGACCCGAATTCGGCTAGCCTGAACCGCCTACGGTGCGCACTGGCTCAGGCTTGGCATCATGGCCCCAGAGGAGTACCCAACGCTGAGACCGGACCTCCTAGTGGTCAGCTCAGAGCGGCCGGCGGCCACGTGATTGTCCGTGCTGCGGTAAGGATCTGAGGATGCCTACCGCGTACTCCGCTTGGGCGGGAACAAGCTCCTGCTATGCTCCCGTATGATCACGCTAGTGGTGAGCTAGACGACAGTAGCAGTTGTGGCCACGTGGGTAACCGAGGCGCGTGAACGCCACTGAAGGGTGTTCGCGAGAGGCGCACGCTTGTTACGGAGGTGAGCAGCTGATATGGCAGACCAGGTGTGGGCCGAGCAACATCCGGTTCGTCAAGTACTGCGTGACAGGCGTGCGGCCCACAGCAAGCCGGGTGACAGGGATGACAGTTTCAAAGTTGGCTTGGCGATCGAAGGCGGCGGACTGAGAGGGGTCGTGTCCGCCGCCATGCTCACGTTTTTGGAGGACCTCGGATATGCGGATGTCTTCGACGAGGTTTACGCGTGCTCTTCAGGGGCGGTCAACGCCGCATACTTCATCATGAGACAGACCTGGTTTCCGCTGTCGATCTACTTCGATGATCTCACAACGGGAGAGTTCCTCGATTTCAAGCGAGTCCTGCGTTGGCGAGCGCCGATGGATTTAGACTATGTCTTCGATGATGTACTTGTCAAGCGGAAACCTCTTGACTATGAATACATCATTAAGGCAAAGCAACGTCTTCATGTCATGGTGACGGACGTCGACGCCCTCGAGGCGCTCGATGTTTCTGACTTCAGCTCACCTGAAGATCTGCGCTCGGCGCTCATGGCGAGTTCCTGGTTGCCGCTGGCCACCAAGGGGGCGACCAGTTTTCGCGGCAGCCGTGCGATGGACGGAGGGATACTTCAGTTCCACCCGTTCCGGGCTGCAATGGTTGACGGTTGCACCCATGTCTTGTCGCTCAGCACGAGGCCCATAGGGCCGTTTAAGACCAGGCTATCCCTGACGAACAGAATAGTCGCCCGCCACCTCGAAAGAATGCGTTCCGGGTTAGGTGAGGGATTTACCGCCTCGATCAGGCAGTATATGTTCGAGGACAAGGTCTTTCTTAGGCGCAGCAGGTTGCATCCCGGAGGCAGCCCTGCGGTGCTTGATCTGGCGCCCTTGTCTGGAACCCCGGAGATCAAAAGGCACGAGGTCGACCGTTCGCTGCTTCTCGACGGGGCTAGATCGGCTTACGGTGCGGCCTACCTCGCCCTGGAGGGTAAAAAGGTGCGGGTTATTCCAAGGTTGACCGTCGTCTATCGCACGGAAGACCCTTCTTCGTCCGAGGAAGTCGGCCAATGAGCGATCCATCCGTTCTCGACTTCGCCTCCAGTGTCGACGAAATTCGGGAGCTGTTCAAACACGTCAAGGTTCTCCATGACGGCATCATCGAGCCGGCGCAGGTGGGTCGGTTGCGGGAACTATGTCCATCACTCAATAGTCGACGCCGTTTGATCTCCGCTATCCCTCTTGACAAGCTGTCGTTTCAGTTGGAAGCTGGTATTCAGCGCACGGAGGCTATCCGCCTGCTTTCGCGTTGGTGTCGAAGCTTTATCGGCGACAGGCTGGAGGACTTTGGTGACGGCGCCTCTGAGATGCACGGATTCCTCTCGGTTCTGCTGATTACTCTTATCACGATGGAAGAAGGAGCGTCATCGCCTAGAGGGTCCCGCAACGATGTACTGGATGGCGAGTTCAGGGAAGCCAGTGGCAATCGTGCGACGAGTCGGCACAACTGCGAAGAAACCTGCCAGGCTCTGACGATGGTTCCTTCGGTAAGATCGGCCTTGCTGGCCCTCTATGCGCCGGACGACTTGAACCCTGCCCAGTTATCACCGGTAGATCTTGAACAGAAGAATAACGCAGCCGAAGGATGGGAGCGCTTGCGGGCGGATTCCCTCAAATTTCACTGCCATGGGTCAACTTCGTTCATCTTGCGCGGATTGCCCAAGTGGTCGCCGGGGGGAAGGACAAAATTCGCGTTGAAATGTGTTTTGCTACCGTACTCCAACGTGCCGGTCATAGCTAGTAAGACCGAATCGTATGCTACTGATCATAACTCGTTAGATGACGAAGGTTATTCGGTGCAACACATGGTCCAGGTCTGGGCTAGTACGGCACGCTGGATCTTGATGGATTTTGTGGAGGGCTTCACGCTATCCGAGGAGACCGAGCGCTTAAAGCGGGATCTACCGAGGTCGGTCCGGGGGCGTCGCATGCAGAGAGTCCCGCTGGCAGGCAATGTTCGATTAGACTTGATTCGGATACTGGGGTTACCGCTATTGGGAGCGCTGGGTGAACTGCATCGTGCCGGCAAACGGCATGATGATCTGTCTCCGACTAATATCATCGTACGGCGCCGGACAAGCGTGGATGACCGCTACGAGTACGACGTCACATTCATTGATTTTGGTAGGAACTATTTATATACTCGAGTGACGGGTGGACGAGAAGGTCCCGATGCCACGTTCGTTGCGCCAGAGGTGTGTAGTAACGAAGCCGACGTAGTCGGCGCGGATCAGTATTCGTTGGGTCGGATTCTGATCGCGCTCGGAGGCGTGGGAGAAAATCGGGACGGCACCATACCGGATCGCTTCTATGGTCAGACTCCTCTTATCGCAAGAGTGATCGAGGATCTGATCGACCAGAAGCCGGAACGACGACTACTTATTTTCGGCGCGGTAAGTAAGGCTGGAGATATCTATGGGTGCCTCCAAGAGGTGCTCAAGCAAGAACTCGATGTCACTCAAGCCGAATTGGAGCCAGACTCGGGGCTCCGGGAATATGCCGTCCCTTGCGCGAAGGAGTCGTTGGGTTCGTCGTTGGCGTCGCTTTTTCCGCTTTCTCGTGAGTCTCAGAAGAGACGTAGGACCTACAGGGTCAGAAAAGAACAACGAGTGTTATCCGATCCTCGGCGATCCATGCACGCGCGCTGGCTGCTCGTGTTTTCCATGCTGGCAGCGTTCAACTACCTCATTACCGCTTCCGTATGCATTTCCTGGTTTTGGCGTGACCTTGGTTTCGGCATTTTGAGCCCCCCGGTCCACGTGGTTATGCGTCTTATAGGGGTGGATTCCAATGGTATTCCAATAATAGATGATCTGCGCCAGTCCGACTATCAGTTGGGTCGGGTGGGGGAGAACTTTCCCGCGAGAATGGTCGGGTTAAGCTTCTCGCTTGCCGGTGCGCGATATTACCAGAACATATTCAGTGGGATAACGACGAGGATCGCTCGATCGCCGGCGTTGGGTGGAGCCATCAGTCGGGTAGTGACCGAGGTGGCCATCAGGGCGATGGCAATCTGGGGCTCATGGCTCATCCTGGCGGCCAACCTCGTGCAGGTCCGGTGGTGGACATTGGCGACCGCCATTGGTTACACGGGTGTGCTGGTGGCGAACGTATCGAGCGCGAGGTTCGCGAAAAAACACATTGACATGGCGAGAGAATGCGGGCTGAGCACGGTACCCCTATCCCACCAGAAGATCACCGGGTTGGACGGCTACCGACAATGGGGTTCGTCGGTTTTTTTCTACTCCAGCACGGTCTGGGTCTTTGCGATACTGATCGATATGGGCGTGCTGAGGGATGTTTACGTATATGCCACGATGGTCGCGCTCGTCAATGTCGTCATGTTCTATATCATCAAGACCGGTGCTAATTCGCTCGATATTCGTACAGGGCTCAACAGGTGTTTTTTGGCGGCTTGAGCGGCTTCGGTACTGGAAGGAGCAAGACGTTTCGCTCGAAAGCCCACGCCATGTGGTAGATGCGTGCTCGCCACCGGCGGAGTGTGATGGCATCACGCGGAGCGCTCCAGCACCACCATCGACCGTGCGGTGATGGTGATCTTGGCGTCTCCGTCCGCCGTGATGCCACGCAGCCCCGGTGGCTCGCCGGTCGCGGTGTCCAGCACGACGGTCCATTCCTGTCCGTAGCCGTTACCGGGCAGCCGCACGTCGAGGTCCTTGTAGTGGGCGTTGAAGCAGAGCAGGAACGAGTTGTCGGTGACCCGCCGGCCGCGGGCGTCGGCGTCCGGGATGCCCTCACCGTTGAGGAACACGGTGAGGCACTGGCAGATCTTCACCTCCCAGTCCCGCTCGGTCATCTCCTCCCCGGTCTCGGTGAACCACGCGATGTCCCGCAGCTCGTCGCCACCCCGGATCGGGCGACCGGCGAAGAACCGGCGGCGGCGGAAGACCGGGTGCTCGCGTCGCATCGCGACCAGCGCCGCGGTGAACGTGGCCAGCTCCTGGTCGGCGCGGGCCCAGTCCACCCAGGACAGCTCGTTGTCCTGGCAGTACGCGTTGTTGTTGCCGCGTTGGGTGCGACCGAGCTCATCGCCGTGCAGCAGCATCGGGATGCCCTGGGACAGCAACACGGTGGCCAGCATGTTGCGCCGCTGCCGGGCCCGCAAGGCCAGCACCTCGGGGTCGTCGGTGGGGCCTTCCACCCCGCAGTTCCAGGACCGGTTGTCATCGGTGCCGTCGCGGCCGTCCTCGCCATTGGCCTCGTTGTGCTTGTCCTGGTAGGAGACCAGGTCGGTGAGGGTGAACCCGTCATGCGCGGTGACGAAGTTGATCGACGCGTAGGGCCGTCTCCCGTCCTCCTGGTAGAGGTCGGAGGAGCCGGTGAGCCGGAAGCCGAACTCCCCGAGCGTGTCCGGCTCACCGCGCCAGAAGTCCCGCACGGTGTCGCGGTACTTGCCGTTCCACTCGGTCCACAGCGGGGGGAACTTGCCCACCTGGTAGCCACCCGGCCCGAGATCCCACGGTTCGGCGATCAGCTTCACCTGGCTGATCACCGGGTCCTGTTGAACCAGGTCGAAGAACGTGGACAGCCGTTCCACGTCGTAGAACTCGCGGGCCAGCGTGGAGGCGAGGTCGAAGCGGAAACCGTCGACATGCATCTCGGTGACCCAGTACCGCAGTGAGTCCATGATCAGCTGGAGGGTGTGCGGGTGGCGCACGTTGAGCGAGTTGCCGGTGCCGGTGTAGTCCATGTAGTAGCGGAGGTCGTCGGGGACCAGGCGGTAGTAGGCGGGGTTGTCGACGCCGCGCATCGACAGTGTCGGCCCCAGATGGTTGCCCTCGGCGGTGTGGTTGTACACCACATCGAGGATCACCTCGATGTGGGCGGCGTGCAGCTCCCGGACCATGGACTTGAACTGCGAGACCACCTCGTGCGCTCGCGGCCCGACGGTGCCCGCCGCGGCGTAGCCGTTGTGCGGGGCGAGGAACGCGACGGTGTTGTAGCCCCAGTAGTTGGTCAGGCCCCGCTCGGCGAGGTGGTGGTCGGTGATGAACTGGTGCACCGGCATCAGCTCCACCGCCGTGATGCCCAGAGTGGTGAGGTGGTTGATCATCGCTGGGTGCGCGAGACCGGCGTAGGTGCCCCGCATGTCCGGGGGGATCTCGGGATGGGTGATGGTCAGACCGCGCACGTGCGCCTCGTAGATCACCGTCGCGTGGTAGGGGGTGCGCGGGTGCCGGTCGTCGGCCCAGTCGAAGAACGGGCTGATCACCACCGACCTCGGCGCGTGGGGGGCGGAGTCGGCGTCGTTGCGCGCCTCCGGATCAGCGAACCGGTAGCCGAACAGCGACTCGTCCCACTGCACCCCGTTCTGGTCAGTGGTGGTGGATACCGCCTTGGCGTAGGGGTCGATGAGCAGCTTGGCCGGGTTGCACCGCTGCCCGGAGGCCGGGTCGTACCGGCCGTGCACCCGGTATCCGTAGTGCTGACCAGGTCCGACGCCGGGCAGGTAGCCGTGCCAGACGAACCCGTCGACCTCGGGCAGCCGGACCCGGGTCTCGGCCGCGTTGGCGTCGCCGCCGTCGAACAGGCACAGCTCCACCTTGTTCGCGACCTCGGAGAAGAGCGCGAAGTTGGTGCCCGCGCCGTCGTAGGTGGCACCCAGCGGGTAGGCCGCACCCGGCCACGGCTGGGGGTCAGTCATAGGTCTCTCTCCTGCCGGACGGACAGCTGTCGTGCACCCGATCGGCGGTCACGGTATACGACGGGCTGATCCGCCCTCGGACCTCGCCCAGTCCGACGATGGTGCCCTCGGGGCCCGGCGCCGTCGCGGTGATCGACACCTCGTCGCCGTCGGCGAGGAAGCTGCGGGTGGAGCCGTCAGCGAGGGTCAGCGGCGCGGTGCCGTTCCAGCTGAGCTCGAGCAGCGAGCCTCGCTCGTCCGGCGCGGCGCCGCTGACCGTGCCGGAGGCGAACAGGTCGCCGGTGCGCAGGCGGGCGCCGTTGACGGTGAGGTGCGCCAGCTGCTGCGCGGCCGTCCAGTACATCCCACGCAACGGTGGGCGGGAGATCAGCTGGTCGTTGAGCGCCACCTCCAGTGTGATGTCGAGCCCCCACGGCTCGGTGCCGGTGTCGTCGAGGTAGGGCAGCGGGTGCGGATCGCGCACCGGCGGCTGGATGCGCGCGGCGCCCAGCGCATCCAGCGGGACCACCCAGGGGGAGATCGACGTGGCGAAGGACTTGCCGAGCAGCGGCCCGAGCGGGACGTACTCCCAGGCCTGGATGTCCCGGGCGGACCAGTCGTTGACCAGGCACACGCCGAACACGTGCTCGGCGAGGTCGGTCAGCGGGACCGGCCGGCCGGCAGCCGACGGCGTGCCGACGACGAAGCCGACCTCGGCCTCGAAGTCCAGCGCGGTCGACGGCCCGAAAGTGACGGTGCCGTCCGGGAGGCGGCGCTGGCCGCTCGGGCGGCTCACCGGTGTTCCGGAGACCACCACGGTGCCGGCCCGGCCGTGGTAGCCGACCGGCAGATGCCGCCAGTTCGCCGGTAGCGCGGGCTGACCGGGCCGCAGGATCCGCCCTATGTCGGTCGCGTGCTGCTCGCAGGAGTAGAAGTCGACGTAGTCGGCCACGGTGAACGGCAACAGCATCGTCGCGTCGGTGCTGGGCACCAGTAATGGCGCCAGCACCTCGGAGTGCAGCTCGTCGGTGAGCCAGTGGGTCAGCGCGGCTCGGATCGCGGTCCAGCTGCGGCGCCCGGCGGCCAGCAACGCATCGAGGTTGCCACCGCGCAGCAGCGCGGCGTGCTCCGGCAGGAGCGCCGCACTGGCTGCGGTGAGGTCGAGGATGGCCTCGCCCACCGCCACCCCGATACGCGGCCGCGGTCGGGCCGCGTCGGTGAAGACGCCGTAGGGCAGCGTGCGCAGGCCGAAGGGGTGCTCGGCGGCCACCCCAGCCCAGGAAGCCACAGTCCAGCCGGTCATCCGTCTGGGCTCCGGTACGACCAGCTCCACGGGTACGCCGGGTCCTCGCAGGCGGCGCCCCCCTCGCCCAGCTCCAGCACCCGGTTCGTGTCCACCATGACCGCCAGTTCGTCGACGAGCTCTGTCCCGAGGCTGCGCTCGATCGCGCCCGGTTGCGGGCCGTGGGAGTGACCGCCGGGATGCAGGGAGACCGAGCCCTGCCCGATGCCGCTGCCCTTGCGCGCCCCGTAGTCGCCACCGCAGTAGAACATGACCTCGTCGGAGTCGACGTTGGAGTGGTAGTAGGGCACCGGTACCGCCAGCGGATGGTAGTCGACCTTGCGCGGCACGAAGTTGCAGATCACGAACCCGGTGCCGGTGAAGACCTGGTGCGCCGGCGGCGGCTGGTGGACGCGTCCGGTGATCGGCTCGAAGTCGGCGATGTTGAACGCGTACGGGTACAGGCAGCCGTCCCAGCCCACCACGTCGAAGGGATGCCGCGGATAGATGTACACCGTGCCGGTCACGCCTGCCGCGTTGCGGTGCTTGACCACGACCTCCACGTCGGTGCCCGCAAGGACCTCCGGCGCGCCAGGACCTCGCAGGTCCCGCTCGCAGTACGGCGCGTGCTCCAGGAACTGACCGAACCGGGACAGGTAGCGCGGTGGCGGGACGATATGGCTGTTCGCCTCGATGCAGTACGCACGCAGCGGTTCATCCGGGCGCGGCACCCACCGATGCGTGGTGCCGCGCGGCAGTACGACGTAGTCACCCGTCCCCACCTCCAGCGCCCCGAACACCGTCTGCACCGTCGCCGCGCCGGACTCCAGGTAGACGCACTCATCACCCAGGGCGTTGCGGTACAGCGGCGAGGCGACGCCCGCGACGACATAGGAGATCCGCACATCGGCGTTGCCGAGCACCAGTCGCCGCCCGGTCACCGCGTCGTCGTGTTTCCACTCCTGGCCGGCGAACAGCTCGGGCAGCCGAAAATGCCGCGGCAGCAGCGGCTCATTGGGTGCTGTGCTGTGGTCGGGCGGGTTCCACGGCCAGGCGTCGACGATCGCCGACGGGACCTGCTCGTGGTAGAGCAGCGAAGAATCCGAGGAGAAGCCCTCGGCGCCCATCAGCTCCTCGTAGTAGAGCGAGCCGTCGGGGCGGCGGTGCTGAGTGTGACGCTTGCGCGGGATCGAGCCCGCCTGCCGGTAGAACACCATGGCCCCTACAGGTTGCCCCGGCGGGCCTGCTCACGCTCGATGGCTTCGAACAAGGCCTTGAAGTTGCCCTTGCCGAAACCCAGTGAGCCGTGCCGCTCGATGAGCTCGAAGAAGACCGTCGGCCGGTCCTGCACCGGCTTGGTGAACACCTGCAGCAGGTAGCCGTCCTCGTCCCGGTCGGCGAGAATGCGCAGCTCGCGCAATATCCGGACGGGGACTCGGGTATCGCCGACCCATTCGCCGAGGGTGTCGTAGTAGGAGTCCGGGGTGTCGAGGAACTCCACACCCCGCTGCCGCATCGCCGTGACGGCACCGACGATGTCGCCGGTCGCCAACGCGATGTGCTGCACACCGGGACCGCCGTAGAACTCCAGGTACTCGTCGATCTGCGAGCGTCTGCGGCCGGTCGCGGGCTCGTTGAGCGGGAACTTGACCCGGTGGTTACCGCTGGTGACCACCTTGGACATCAGCGCGGAGTATTTCGTGGCGATATCGTCACCGACGAACTCCTTCATGTTCTCAAAACCCATGACCCGGTTGTAGAACGACACCCAGAGGTCCATCCGGCCGAGCTCGACGTTGCCCACGCAGTGGTCCACGGCCTGGAACATCCGGCGACCGGGAGGCACCAGCGGCGGCCGCGCGACGAAACCGGGCAGGAACGGGCCGGTGTAGTGGGACCGGTCGATGAGGGTGTGCCGGGTGTCGCCGTAGGTCGCCAGCGCGGCCAGGCGCACCGTGCCGTGCCTGTCGGTCGCGTCACGGGGTTCGGAGAGGATGGTGGCACCCTGCCGGCGGGCGAACGCGACGGCGTGGTCCACGTCGGGCACCTCGATCGCGAGGTCGCTCACCCCGTCACCGTGCACGGCCACCCGCTCGCCCAGCGGCGTGCCGGCGCGCGCCGCTCCGGACAGCACGAACCGGACCCGTCCGGAGACCAGCACGTACTCCGCCGCGTCCCGGTAGCCCTGCTCCGGACCCCGGTAGGCCACGCAGGTCATGCCGAACGCCGTCGAGTAGAAATACGCGGCCTGCCGCGCGTTACCGACAGCGAAGGCCACGTGGTCCATGCCGATCACCGGGAACGGGTCGGTCCCGAGGTTGTGCGCGACGCCGCCGACCAGGGCGTCGACGTCGGTGTCGCCCGGCATCCCAGCGTGGCTGCGGGGCGACCGGGACGATGTGGTCACCCCACGATGCTAACCCCGGCGCGGATGCTCTCCGCTGCACTTATCGCCCTCGTATTCAAGCTTTCGGCGACGGTGACCGGGAGAGGCTGGGGTCGAGCCATGGGTGGTGGAGGAGTGCTTGCCAGGCGAGGTCCCAGGGGAACAGGTGGATGTAGTCGTCGCCGGTGGCGGATTGGTGTTGTTCGTAGACGTCGTCGCCGACGAGGACCGTCACACCCCACGTGATGAGCTTGGTCATGGCCTCTCGGATCGCCGGGAAGTTGATCTGTGCCCGGTTGCTGAACGGCATCGCCACCACGGGCCGGCGTTTACCGACGGCTTCCACGAGCAAGCCGAGGGGTAGGGTGCCGGAGATGCCCGCCGCCCATTTGGCTAGGGAATTGCAGGTGATCGGCGCGACCACCATGGCGTCGGCGGGTGGGAGCACATCGGGTGCGTCGGGTTCCTTGTACTGGTGGCGCACGGGGTCCACCAGCTTACCGATGTCACGCGCGGCGGGGGAGCCGGTGACGATGGCGTAGAGGACTGGTTGACCGTGGTCGTTCATGGTCCCCGTCTTGTCAGGTTCGGATGCCGCACCAGGCGGCGAAGTGCCGGAGGCCGGCGGTGGACCGGGCGTCCCGGGCGGCGAGGACGTGCACGGTGTCGTGGACCTGTGGGTGGTAGCGGGTGAGCTGGGGGGCGATCCGGCGAGCGTGCTGCAGCGAGTCCAGCGCCTGGGCCCGGTCTCCGTGCAGCAGCCAGGCCCGGGAGAGGTCGATCCAGTAGTGCCCGACCCGGCACGGCGCGGTGCTCGCCGGGAGGGTGACCTTGGCGGCCCGAGTGACGGCGGTGGTGCCGTCGGTCAGTTCGATCGGCACGGTGACCTCGTGAATGGTCACGTTGGCCGGGCCGAACTTGGTGTTGTAGAAGTCGGCCTGGTCCTGCCCGTCGACCGCCAGTGACCGCGCGGCGACCAGGTGCTCGGCGGCCGGGTCGGAGTTGGTCGCGCGGGCCGCGATGATCGCGGCACGCAGATGCAGGGCACCCCGCACCGCAGGTACCGCCGGGGTCGTCGGCGCGAGGTCTACGATTCTCTCGGCCCGCTCGATGCTGCGCAGTGCTGCGGGGTAGGCGCCGTCGAACATCAGGAACAGGGAGTGGTTCCACTCAGCGACAGTGGCTCTTAGTGGATCATCGCCATGCTTTGCGACCGCGCGGGCGCGCTCGTCGGCGAGATACGACAAATCGAGGTATCCGAGCCCGCACAGGGCAGTGATGGCGTAGGAGTAGGCGGCGGCGAGCACGTCATGAGCGCCGGGACGTTCGTTGCTGGGCAGATCGAGTACGGCCCGGTGCAGGTGGCGCAGCACATCGGGCAGCGCCCGGACGACCTCGGCATACTTGGTGCGCCGATCGAGCTCCTTGATCTGGGCCACTGCGGTGCGCAGGTCGTCGAGACTCCGTAGCGAGGTGTCCAGCTCGGCGTCGTCGCCTTCGACCAAGGCTTGGCGCAGCGCTGGGACTCCGGCCTGTTCCGATGCCGGGTGCGCGTCGCGGGCGCCGTAGGGCTGCTCGGCGATGTCGAGCACGCTGACCCCGAGTGCTCGGGTGATGGCCGCGATGAACTTCTCACACACGAACCGCCCGTTCATGCCGCAGAGTCGGCATGCGTGCGCGTCATTGAGGCAAAGGGGGTCTGGCGTGAAGGACGAGCGTGCGTGCGGCAACCGGTCGGCCTGCGGCGTAGTGAGTGGTATTGCCACGCTTCGCGAGCTCCTCGGCCGAGGCCGTCGCGCTCGGACGCCCATCCCGGGGTGCATTATCGGGTTCGCGGACGGGCTGACCGGTATCTCGCACAGCGTCACCGAGGAGGCCTTCGCCGTAGGCCGTCGCGAGAGAGGCCGTTACGTCGCCGTCTGTGGTGCGCAGGTGCTCCCCGCGCGCCTCACCGTCCCAGCCCGCTACCACTGCCCGGCCTGCGAACGGGGTGTCTGATGCCCTGGTACCTGCGCTCGATCGGTGATCGGGACACCCACCGCGGTGAGCTGCTGCACCCTGACGGCACGCTGACCGCCGCCTGCGGCATCCGCTTCCGCCCGCGCGAGTTGTTGAGCGGCACGACGGCCTTGCGTGGCGAGCCACCCGACCCCGACCAGATCTGCCCGGCGTGCCACCACAGCGGTCCGGCGTGAGGGCGATCGTGGGTCAAGCGAGCTATGGCCACATGTGCGCGCTGTTGCGCGACGCGCAGGCCGGATCTGATGCTGTGGGTGGGATCGGCTCGGTTCAGAGCAGGGCCACCGTCACGCTGTACAGGCTGCTGCTGGACCATCCGATTGATCGGTCCTGCCGGCGCCCTGGGCGGTGTTCGGGTGGCGGTGGCGCAGCTGCCAGGTGCACAGTAAGGCGGATCTGTTCCTGTGCCGGCTCGATGAGGTACTACTGCTGAGCCTGCTGCCCGACGAGTGAGGACTCGACTGCGTTGGACTCGGTTGGATGAAAGCGCGGGGCGTGGCGACGAGATCCCGGTACATATCGGACCCCAGCCTCCGGCGGAAAGGCGTAATAAGCTACTTATCCTTCAGGGTAAGCTGGGAGGATGCGGTGCCCGGTATATCCTGTCGCCACGACCAGCGCCGTGCCGGCCGGCCGGCACGAGCCGTGTCGGTTCACGTGAATGAGCCTGGGCCCTAACATGGCATCCTCCCCCTCGTAATCGTAGCTTTCCGCTGATGCCGCCAGAGCAAACTGACGATATATACGTTGTACAGGTCATGGCTGAGTTCAGGACAAGGGCCGAGCTAGCCGGGGGTCGAGCGGGACCGGACGGCGGCGTCCAGGGCTGCGCGCATCGGCGCGATCGGCGCGCGGCGGCCGGTCATCAGCTCGACCTGCGCGACGGCTTGGTGCACAAGGACCGCCAGACCGCTGACGGTCCGGCAGCCCGCGCCGATCGCGGACACGGCCAGTGCGGTGGGCCACGGCGTGTAGACGACGTCGAGCACCACCGGCCGGGTCGCCCATTGCTGAGGGCTCAGCGCATCGGCGGCACCGGGAGGCAGGGTGGAGACGACGACGTCGGCTTCGGGTAGCCCGACGGCGGGTAGCCCACCGGAGATCACTGGCTGGACACCGAGCCGGTCGGCCGCCGCGCGGAGGTCGGCCGTTGCGGCCGGGTTCCGCACGAGCACGGTCGGCGCGCGCTCCCCCAGCTCGCTCAGCGCGGCGAGCGCGGCTTGGGCGGTGCCGCCGGCCCCGAGGATCACCGCGGCGCCCACCCGCTCGAGTCCCGCTTCGCGCAGCGCGGCGAGGATGCCGGCCACGTCGGTGTTCTCGGCCCGGCGGTGCGCACCGGGCCCGAGCACCAGGGTGTTCGCCGCGCCGACCGCGCGGGCCAGCGGGGAGATCTCGTCGGCGACGGTCAGGGCCACCCGTTTGAGGGGCATCGTCAGTGACAGGCCGGCCCACTCCGGACCACGCTGCTCGACGAAGGTGGCCAGGGCCGCCTCGTCGCAGTCCACCGCGTCGTAGCGCCAACCGCTCAGACCCAGCGCCGCGTAGGCGGCGCGGTGCAGCGTCGGCGACAGCGAATGCCGGATCGGAGACCCCAGCACCGCCGCTCGCCGCCTCGTCGGCTCACTATCCGCCACTGCCCGATCCTCACTATGCTGTATACCCGTTGTTCACCATCGAGCCAGTATCGAGGAAACAGCCGGCAGCGCTCGCCTACAGTACTTGCATGAGGTGTTTCCCGTCTGTTATTGAGGTCTCACGGGGTAAGTCCGTGTCTGCGTGCGGTAACTGTTTGGCATTCAACGTCCTCGACACCAAGGAGGAGGGTGACCGATGGAACACCCGCGCTGGGCGTCGGAGGACCTGGACATCGAGCATCCCAGCCCGGCTCGGGTGTACGACTACTACCTCGGCGGCTCGCACAACTTCGTCGTGGACCGGAGGATGGCCCGTCAGGCGATAGACCTGTGGCCGGAGCTGCCCCTGATCATGCAGGCCAACCGGGCGTTCCTGCGCCGCTCGGTGCGCTACCTGGTCAGCCAGGGCATCACCCAGTTCCTGGACATCGGTTCCGGCATCCCCACCGAGGGGAACGTGCACGAGGTCGCCCAGGCCGCCTCGCCCCAGTCCCGAGTCGTCTACGTGGACATCGACCCTGTGGCCGTCGCGCACAGCCGGGCGATGCTGTCGGGAAACCCGCGTGCCGACATCATCCAGGCCGACCTGCGGAACGTGGCGGCGATCTTCGATGACCCGCGGGCCAGGAGACTGCTCGACCTGGGCCAGCCGATCGGCGTGCTCATGGTGGCCATGCTGCACTTCCTCCCGGACGAAGCGAATCCGGCGAATATCGTCGCTCGGTACCGCAAGATGATGGTGCCCGGAAGCTATCTCGTGGTCTCGCACGCCACGCACGAGGGCCGTCCCGATCAGGCCGAGCCGCACACCGAGCTCTACCGGCGCGCCGGCGCCCCGTTGACCATGCGCTCGCGGCTGGAGGTCGAGGCGCTGTTCAGCGGGTTCGATCTGGTGGACCCAGGGGTGGTGTTCCTGCCGCTGTGGCGTCCGGACTCGCCGGCCGACGTCGATGACCATCCTGAGCAGTTCACCGCTTTCGCTGCGGTAGGCCGGCGAGGATGACCCACGTCGATCATGAGGAGTTCGCCCGGCGTTGGGCCGAGGCGGTCGTCGGCACGAGCTACGTGCCGATCGGACGACGGGTGCTCGCCAGGCACCTGCTGGGGCTCACCGACCGGTTGGTCGAGGCTGCGGTGGCTGTCGAGTTCGACCCGTCGGTCGGGCGCCAGGTCGGTGTCGACATGGTCGCGGCGCATTTCACCGGCACCGAGACGCTCAGGGAGACCCTTGCGCTGATCGCTGACGGGTTGCCGGGGCTGCTGGGCTCGGCTCCGCCGGGCGTCGACGCCGCCGGTCGAGTCGCTCAGCTGGTCGCCAGCATGGCCGCCGGCTACGCCGGTGCGTTGCGCGAGCGCAGTCTCGATGAGCAGGATGCGATCTACCGAGCTGGGCTGCGGGCGCGCAGGCAGGCCGAACAGGCGCTGGCGGCCAGCGAGGCGAAGTTCCGTGCGATGTTCACCGAGGCGGCGATCGGGATCGGGATGAGTGACCTGGAGGGCAACATCACCGAGGCCAATCCGGCACTGCTGCGGATGTTCGGCTACACCCTTGAGGAGTTCACCCGGCTCAACGTCGTCCGCTCGATGATCCACCCGGAGGACGCCGCCAGCGTATGGGAGACCTACGGGGAGCTGATCCGCGGTGAGCGGGACCACTTCCGCATGGAAAAGCGGTACTACCGGGCCGATGGCGGTGAGATCTGGACTGACCTGACGGTGTCGCTGGTGCGCGAGGAGGACGGAGCGCCCGCATACCAGGTGGCACTGCTGGAGGACATCTCCGAACGGCGTCGCCTGCAGGACAAGTTGGAGTACCAGGCCTTCCACGACCCGTTGACCGGGTTGGCCAACCGGGCGAGGGTCACCGAACGGTTGGGACAGATATTCGCCGGGCCGGCGGGGCAGCGCCGGGTGGGAGTGTGCTTCCTGGACCTGGACGGGTTCAAGGTGGTCAATGACAGCCTAGGTCACGATGTCGGCGATCAGCTGCTGAAGACCGTGGCCTCGCGGCTGACCCGCTGCTGCGGCGCGGGGCAGCTGTTGGCCCGGATGGGTGGCGACGAGTTCGTGATCGTCGTCGAGGACACCGCCGGAGAGGCGGATGTGGCCGCACTGGCCGAGAAGGTTCTGACCGCCATGGCCGAGCCGATCCGAGTGGGCGATCACGAGCTGAACGTGACGACGAGTATCGGGGTCGTCGAGCGACCGGTGGTCGACACCAACCCCGAGGACCTTCTTCAGGCCGCCGACATCACCATGTACCGGGCGAAAGCGGACGGTAAGGCCCGCTACGCGATGTATGACCAGAACCGTAACGAGCGCGAGGTGGCCCGTTTCACGCTGTCCGCCACGATGGTGGCCGCGGTGGAGCGCGGCGAGTTCTTCCTCGTGTACCAGCCGCTGGCCAGTCTGGCGGATCGCTCGCTGCGCGGGGTGGAGGCGCTGGTGCGGTGGCGTCATCCGACATTGGGCGTGCTCGGGCCCGACCGGTTCATCGACCTCGCCGCGGAGAGCGGGGCGATCGTGCAGCTCGGGCGTTGGGTGCTCGCCCGGGCGTGTGAGCAGGTTCGGGCCTGGCGGGAGGCCTTCGGCGATGCCGCGCCGTTCGTCAGCGTCAACCTCGCGCCCCGGCAGCTCCATGAGTCCGCCCTGGTGGCCGACGTCACGAAGGTCCTCCTCGACAACGGGCTCGACCCGTCCAGCCTGCAACTCGAGCTCACCGAGCAGGCTCTGATGGGCGATGAGACGGGCCCGCTCACGGTGCTGACGAAGCTGCACGGAATGGGCGTGCGGATCGCGCTCGACGACTTCGGCACCGGCTACTGGAACCTTCCCGACCTGCGTCGGCTGCCCTTGCACGAGCTCAAGCTGGCGGGCTCGTTCGCGCTGGGTCTGCAGTCGTCGTCCACTCTGGTGGACCAGCGGATCGTGGCGGCGCTGGTGGATATGGCGCACGCTCTGGAGCTGACGGTCACCGCGGAGGGCATCGAGACGCCCACCCAGCTCGACCGGTTCCGCGCGGTGGGCTGCGACACCGGGCAGGGGGCGTTGTTCGGCCTCCCTGGCGGCGCTGAGCGGATCGATACTTCGCTGCGGGCCGCCTCCCCCCTCTGCGACGTCAGTGGGGAGGCGCTATAACAGCGCTCGACACCCGGCCCGGCCCGGTTCCTGGGCGAGGCCCGGCGCGGGCGCGCAACCGATCCGGCGCGTAGGCGTCTCGTTAACATGGCTACCGATGAGGCCACCGGCTGACCGGTTGCGTAGCGTTGACGATTGTGCGCGCTGAGTGTTCACTCAGGCAGTGCATCTGGATCTCAGCGCGTCTCGACGTGCCGAACGAGGCAACAAGGGGAGGGCTCATGACTCGACGGGGTGTGCTGACCGGTCTGCTGGTCGGCGGACTGGTCGCGGGGGGCTCGCTGGCCGCCATGCCGGCGAGCGCGGAACCGGCACCTGTTCCGTTGTCGCCGTCGCTGGTCAGCCGGCTGCTGTCGGCGACGTCCGGCCGGATGCCGGTGCTGGTGCATGGCGCGACGCTCGCGGACGCCGAGCGGGCGGTCACCGCCACCGGGATGCAGCGGGTCACCACCTTCCGCGAGATCGGGGTGGTGGTCGCGCGGGGGACCAGACAACAGGTGCAAGCGGCCCGCACCCAGCCCGGCGTGACCTACCTCGAGGGTGACCAGCCGGTCGCGATGCACGCCGCTCCCGCCGCAGTGGTGACCCGGTCCACCTCGCTGGTGGCGACCCGTGGCCTGGAGGCCCGGCAGACTCTGGTCGGGGCGAACGGTGCGGCACTGGACGGTAGCGGCGTCAGCATCGCGGTGATCGACTCCGGGGTTGACCCCACGCATCCCGCCTTCGCCGGCGGCAAGGTCGTGCGCAGCCTGAAGAGCGTGTGCCTGGACGAGTCCAGCACCGACACCAGTTGCATCATGGACGTGCCTCGGGGGCTTGACAGCGACACGGTGTCCCTCGGCGGTCACGGTAGCCACGTGTCCAGCATCGCCGCCGGTCGTAACGTCACCCTGAGCGATGGCAGCACGGTGTCCGGTGCCGCGCCCGGAGCCGACATCGTGTCGCTGTCCACGGGCACCGCCGTGGTGATCGTCAGCGCGGACGCGGCGTTGGAGTGGGTGCTGGAGCACCACGCCGCGCCGTGTGGGGAGGCGGTGCCGGTGGCGCAATGCCCGCCGATCAGGGTGGTCAACAACTCCTATGGCCCGCAGGGCGGGGCAGGTTCGACCCGAGCTCGGCGACCGTCAAACTTCAGCGCCAGCTGGTGAAGGAGGGGGTGGTGATGGTCTGGGCCGCCGGCAATGACGGCGGTGACGGTTCGAAGAGCCTCACGAACCCGCCGGCCCAGGACCCCACCGGTGGAGTCATCTCGGTTGCCTCCTACAACGACCAGGGCAGCGGAACCCGCAGCGGGCCGGTATCCACCTTTTCCTCGCGGGGTGTGCAGACCGACCCTTCGACCTGGCCGGACATCTCCGCGCCGGGGCAGAACATCGTCGGTGCGTGCCGCGCCTACCTGCTGATCTGCTCCACCGGGCTCAAGCCGCAGAACGGCCCCGGAATTCTCGATGTGGGTAGCTACAACACGCTCAGCGGCACGTCGATGGCCGCGCCGCAGATCAGCGGGATTGTGGCTCTGCTCTTCCAAGCCGACCCGGCCGCGACGCCCGCCGGAATCGAGCAAGCGTTGAAGTCGACCGCGTTGCGCTATTCCAACGGTGCGCCTTACCAGCGCGTGGGTGGGTACTTGACATCGTTCGACAAGGGAACCGGGCTGGTCGATGCGGTGGCCGCCGCGGAAGAACTGGGGGCCCACCATACCCACTGACCGTTGCCAGGTGGTCGCCTCGGTGGTGTCTGATCTTATCCGGCGCGACACACGGTGGTCGCTGGCGTAACAGCGGCCACCCGGGCACAATGTGTGACGGTGCACCCAGGTGATCACGAAGACGTAGGGGAAGACGCTCCTCGTCGATCAGCGGAGGCACCACATGAGCAGCAGTGGGATGATCTATGTCCACTCGTCGCCGTCAGCGGTATGTCCGCACGTCGAGTGGGCGGTAGCGGGCGTGCTGAAGGCCAGAGCGGACCTCCAGTGGACGGCCCAGGTGGCGGCCCCTGGCCAGCTGCGCGCTGAATGCGGCTGGCACGGCGAGCCGGGTACTGCGGCGGCGTTGGCCGGTGCCCTGCGGGCATGGCCGATGCTGCGCTTCGAGGTCACCGAAGAACCCAGCCCTGGGCTGGATGGAGAGCGATTCTGTTTCGTGCCCGGGCTCGGTCTGTGGCGCTCCCGCACCAGCGCCAACGGTGACATCATGGTCGGTGAGGACCAACTGAGGTCGCTGGCCACCACCGCCCGTGACGCGGAGTCCTTCGCCCACCAGCTCGACCAGCTCCTCGGCGCGACCTGGGACGACGCTCTGGAACCCTTCCGCCGCGCCGCCGACGGCGCTCCGGTGACCTGGCTGCACCGCGTGGGCTGACGGACTCGTCGAGGGGCCACAGAGCGCCGCGAGTGCAGTGGCCTGGTCGGCCAACGCGAGGAGATGCTCCGAACTTCCGCAGGGTATCGACTGATTACAGCCGGCGCGTCGGCCGCTGGCATGGTGAACAATGGGGAGATGCGATGCAGGTGCTGACCCAGCATTACGACAGCGCGCGGACCGGGGCGAACCTTCAGGAGACGGTCCTGAGCCCGGCCACCGTCGCGCCCGACCGTTTCGGGAAGCTGTTCGAGCTCACGGTCCGGGGCCACGTTTACGCCCAGCCGCTTTATGTTGACGGAGTCAGCTTCCCCGGCGTTGGACGGCGGAACGCGCTGTACGTCGCCACGATGCACAACCAGGTCTCCGCGTTCGACGCCGACGCCGGTGGTGACCCGCTCTGGTCGCGCTCGCTGGGCCCGTTCGTCTCGCTGCCGGACGCCAACATCGGGCCCGGCGGCTACAAGGACATCGCGGACGCGGTGGGCATCGTCAGCACGCCCGTCGTCTCGCTGCGGCACCAGGCCATCTACGTCGTCGCCATGACCCACGAGGGCAGCCAGTACCACCACCGGCTGCACGCCTTGGACCTGGTCACCGGCGAGGAGAAACTGGGCGGCCCGGTGAGCGTCCAGGGCAGCGTGCCCGGCACCGGCGACGGGAGCTCGAGTGGGACGGTCACGTTCACGAGCAACCTGCACAACCAGCGTCCGGCGCTGCTGCTGGCCAACGAGACCATCTATGTGGCCTTCGCTTCCTACGGTGACCGCGATCCCTACCACGGCTGGGTCTTCGGGTTCGACGCGGAGACGCTGGCACGACGCCCGAACATCTTCATCACAACCCGGTTCGGCGGCCGGGGCGGGATCTGGATGGCCGGTCAGGGCCCAGCGGCCGACGCGGCGGGCAGCGTCTACCTGATCACCGGCAACGGTACGTTCGCTCAGACCAACATCGCGGACAAGGTGGTGCTGGGTGAGACCGCCCTGGGCCACCCGGCGCTCGTCGACCACCAGGGGCAGCTGCTGGTGATCGGTTGGACCGGCACCGACGCGCGGCGGCACGTCAACATCACCCAGACCGTCAACGGGAGCGGCGTCACCGGCAAGGTCACGCTGGACGAGACGAGCATCGACGGACCGGCGCTGGCATCGGGCGATGGCCGGCTGTTCCTGGCCTGGACCGGCACCGACAGCGCGCACCGCCTCAACGTCAGCTCCTCGACCGACCTGCGGAGCTTCGGCGACAAGGTGACACTGAGCGAGCAAAGCAACCACGGACCGGCGCTGGCGTTCGGCGACGGCCGCCTCTTCGTGGCCTGGACCGGTCTGGACGGGCGGCTCAACGTCCTCTCGTCGACCGACGGCGTGACGTTCGGGAACAAGGTATCTCTCGGACAGATCAGCGACAGCGCTCCGGGGCTGGCCTTCGACAGCGGAACGCTGTTCCTCCTGTGGAGGGGCACCGACCCCAACCACCGGCTGAACGTCCTGGAGTCGACCGACGGAGTCACGTTCGCCGGCACGGTGACACTCGGCGACACAAGCGACTTCCACCCGGCGCTCGCCCGCCACGCCGGCGGGCTCCGGCTGACCTGGACCGGCCGCGACAACGGACAGCACCTGAACCAGCTCGCCGGAGCGTCGCCCGCCGCGCTGGGCTCCAAGGACACCTACGGGGATAGCGCCCGCGCGGCTCCGGCGCTGGCCGTCCTCGGCACCCAGCTGTTCCTGAGCTGGACCGGGACCGACTCGGGGGCCCACCTGAACCTGGCCGTGCTGACCGATGCGCCCAGCCTCGGCGACAGCATCGTCAAGCTGGCGCCGGACCTGTCCCTGGCCGACTGGTTCAGCCCCTGGAACACCCAGATCCTCAACCAGGCCGATACGGACCTCGGCTCGGGCGGCGCGCTGGTGCTGCCCAGCACCGGTCCGATCGTGGGCGGCGGCAAGGAGGGCAAGCTCTACATCCTCGACCCGAACCACCTCGGACGCCTCTGCTCGACGTGCGGCGACCCCGCCGGTGACACCCAGGTCATCCAGTGGTTCCAGGCCACCGGGACGAGCAAGGGCAACCAGAGCCCGCCGCAGCCGGCGCCCGGCCAGGGCGGCCTGCACCACATTCACGGCTCGCCGGTCTTCTGGCGGACGCGTAACGATGGCGCCCGGATCTACGTCTGGGGCGAGGCGGACTGGCTGCGGGCGTTCCGCTTCACCGGCCCGAAGTTCGACCCCACGCCGGTGGACATCAGCGACGTCACGACGCCGGCAGGCAGCATGCCCGGAGGAATGCTGACCCTGACCGCCAACGGCGACCAGGACGGCACCGGGATCATCTGGGCCAGCCATCCCATCAGCCTGAACGCCAACCAGGCGGTGGTCCCCGGGATGGTCCGGGCGATCGACGCCGGCAACCTGCGCCATGAGCTGTGGAACAGCACGATGCGCCCCGCCGACGACATCGGGCTGCTGGCCAAGTTCACTCCACCCATCGTGGCGAACGGGAAGGTCTACGTCGCGACCTTCTCTGACAAGATCTGCGTCTTCGGCCTGAGATGACGGCCAGGAGATGGACAGCGAATGAGATGGAGCCAGTGGAGATCAACCAGAACCCGGGCCTCGACGGAGGCTTCCCGGAGCGGCACTGCCCAGCCGAACCGGGCATCGGCCTCGGCGACGACAGCATGACGTGGGAGAGATAGATGACCGTAGCCGGGACCCTGAGCCGGTCCGCGTTCGAGGACCGGCTGCGCGGCGTGCTCGAGGAACGCTACCACCACCGGCACCCGTTCCACCGGCGAATGCACGAGGGCAGCCTGGCGCGGGAGGAGCTGCAGGACTGGGTGGCCAATCGCTACCACTACCAGGCCCAGATGCCGGTGAAAGACGCCATCATCCTGTCTCGGCTGCCGACGCGGGCGGCACGTCGCGTCTGGATCGGCCGCATAGTGGACCAGGACGGGTCCGGCGGCGACGAGGGCGGCCTGGAGCAATGGCTGCGGCTGGCGGACGCGGTAGGACTCCGGCGGGAGGATGTCGAGAGCGGCACCCAGGTGGTGCCGGGGGTGCGCCTCGCCGTGGATGCCTACTTGCGCTTCTGCTCGGTGCGGCCGTGGCCGGAGGCGGTGGCGGCCTCGCTGACCCAGCTCTTCGTGCCCGACCTGATGCGCGTGCGGAGCGAGGCTCTGGCGCGGCACTACGGCCTGACGGCCGAGGGCCTCACGTACTTCAGCCGGCACTCGGACGTGGCGGCGCGCGAGAGCGAGCAGGCGATCACGCTGCTCCTCACGGAGCTGCGCAGCCGCGAGGAGCAGGACCGGGCCCTTGACGCCGTGCGCTTCAAATGCGACGTGCTGAACGCGCTGCTGGACGCGGTGGAGGCGATTCGCTGACCGCTCATCCGGGCTCTTCGGCGTCGACCCTGGAGACGATCCTTGACATCGGTCGATACCGGCTGTCACCATAAGGGTTCTCTTGTTCGATTCTCGGTAACGAATTTACGGCGGTTCGGCTGCGATGCTCGTCCGTATCCTGGGCTCGGCGGCCGGCGGTGGAGTACCACAATGGAACTGCGGGTGTCCGGTGTGCGCCGCCGCACGGTCGGGCTCGCGCCCGGTGAGGTGGCGACGCTCGTCCACCATCGCCGTCGGTGACGGTGACGGCGAGTGGTTTCTGGGCAATGCCGGGCCGGAGCTCGATGGTGCGCTTCGCGAGTGCGCCCCCCTATGGCCTGGGCCTGATGATTCCACGGCGCCAGTACACGGCGTTTTCCTCACTGATGCCGAACTCGACCACACGCTGGGTCTGCTGTCGCTTCGTCAGGCAGGTGAGCTGCATGTATACGGCACCTCGGCGGTGCGAACCCTGCTTTCCCAGTGCGGGCTGCTGCCGATGCTGGAAAGCTACACGGTGGTGCGTTGGCACGAAGTTCGGCCAGGAGAGCGGTTCATGCTGCACTACCGCCACGGTTCGGCCTCGTCGTTACGGTGTGAGGCATTCGATGCCACCAGCGGTCGGTTGCCCCGTTACGCCCGTGGCTGCGGTCCGACCTCCGGCGTCGTCATCGGTTACCGGATCACCGACGAGCGCACCGCCCGCTCCGCGGTGTTTCTGCCCTCAGTGGCGGCGCTTGACGAAAGCCTTCTCCAGCAGGTCAGCGGATCAGATCTGATTCTCGTGGATGGCACGTTCTGGACCGATGACGAGCTGCATCAGCACCGGCGCGGCACCGCAACAGCTCGGTCGATGGGCCACCTGCCCGTCAACGGTGCGGAGGGGAGCCTGCGGCTGCTTCGCCGGCTGACCGATACGCACATCGTGTACACCCACCTCAACAACACCAACCCGATTCTCTTCGACGACGCGCCCGAACGAGCATGCCTCGCCAACGCCGGCGCAAGCGTTGCGGAGGACGGCACCGAATACGAGCTGTAGCAGCGGTGGTGTGGTCCTGGTTGTAGCCGAGCATCGTGGCGACGACAGGAGCCGGTGCTTGGAGGACAAGCTGCCGGGTCGCCGCTGTCCGGCCACGGAGACCGGGGATCCCGGCACTGGTGACCAGCGTAGTCTGCCCTGGTGGCGCAGCATGTCGCCCGGCGCGGGTGGGCCCTGTTCGGGGTGGTGCTCGTGGTGCTCGCCGCTGCCGTGGGGGCTGGGATGCTGCTGCGCGACGTGCGGCCCGCCGCTGGAGCGGGTGGCATCGGCTCGATCGGCGGCTCGATCGGCGACAACGCGGCGCTGAGACCGTCGGAGCCAGGACTGGCCACCGTCGTGCTCGTCGAGGATGCCGCACTGCATCCGGACGCCGACCGGATCCGGAATGTGCTGCAGAGGTATTTCGACGCGATCAACGCCGGCGACTACCAGCTCTGGCGCGGCGCCGTCATCCCGCAGTGGGCGCGGGACCTCGGGGAGAGCGCCTGGCACGCCCATTACCGGTCCACTCTGGACGGCAGCATCGTAGTGCACCGGCTGGAGCCCCGAGACGGCGGTGGGCTCCTCGCGCTGACGTCGTTCACCAGCCTGCAGAACCCCGCCGACGCACCGCCCGAGCTGCCGGTGAGGTGCCTGCGGTGGTGGGTGTCCTACCCACTGATCGGTCAGGGCGACCAGCTACGGCTGGGCCCGAGCTCGCCGAGCGCGAACCTGCGGGCGGCCTGCTGACGCCGGCCGCCCCGGAAGAGCCACCCTGAGCAGCCACCGGACTACAGCGGGATGTTGCCGTGCGCGCCGCGGCCCGCAGGTGCCACAGCCAGCGCTTCGGCCAGGCGTCGCCGGGTCTGCGCCGGCTTGATCACCTCGTCCACCACGCCGATCGTCACGGCGCGGTCGACCCCGCCGGCGATCTGCTCGTGGTGCTCAGCGAGTCTGGCGTGTAATGCCTCGCGCTCGTCCTCCGCTGCGGCGGCCAACGCCCGACGGTGCAGGATGCCCACCGCGGCCTTGGCGCCCATCACGGCGACCTGGGCCTGCGGCCAGGCGAAGACCTGGGTCGCGCCTAGTGACCGGGAGTTCATGGCGATGTACGCACCGCCGAAGGCCTTGCGAGTCACCAGGGTGACTCGGGGGACGACCGCTTCGGCGAAGGCGTGGAGTAGCTTCGCGCCGCGACGGACCACGCCGTCCCACTCCTGGCCGACGCCGGGCAGGTACCCGGGCACGTCGACCAGGATGATCATGGGCACCCCGAACGAGTCGCACATCCGCACGAAGCGCGATGCCTTCTCCGCCGACGCCGAGTCCAGGCACCCCCCCAGCCGCAGCGGGTTGTTCGCGATCACCCCGATGGTCCGCCCAGCCAGCCTGCCCAGCCCCACCACGATGTTGGGCGCCCACTTGGGCTGCAGCTCGGCGAACCCGCCAGTGGTGTCGGGCTCGTCCAGTACAGCGTGCAGCAACGGGTGAACGTCGTAGGCGCGTTGACGCTCCGTGGGTAGATACTCGGACAGGTCGACCTCCTCGTGAACCGAGTGCAGGTCGAACATCCCCGGGCGAGCGAACAGGCCTGCGATATGACGGGCCCGCAGCAACGCGTCCGGCTCGGAGGAGGCGACCACATGCGCCACGCCGGATTTCTTACCGTGCGCGCTGGGACCCCCCAGCGCTTCCATGTCGATCTGCTCACCGGTGACGCTGCGGACCACGTCCGGGCCGGTGACGAACACCCGCCCCGCTGGTGCCATGATCACGACGTCGGTGAGCGCAGGACCGTAGGCGGCCCCACCCGCGGCGGCACCGAGCACCACTGAGATCTGTGGCACCCGCCCGGAGGCCCTGACCATGGCGGCGAACACCTGGCCGACGGCGTCGAGAGCCTCCACACCCTCGGCCAGCCGCGCTCCGCCGGAGTGCCACAACCCGATCACCGGGGACCGTTCCCGGACTGCGGTGTCGATGGCCTCCACGATGTGCCGGCAGCCCTCCGAGCCCATCGCACCGCCCATTGTGGTGGCGTCGGTGCAGTAGGCGATCACCTTGGCCCCGTCGATGCGGCCGCGGGCGGTGAACGCTCCGCTGTTGTCGCGGGGTCGCAGCGAGACCACCGTGTCCGGGTCGAACAGGCACTCCAGGCGCAGTTGCGGATCCCGCGGATCAGCCGCTTCCGCTGTACTGGACTGGGTGTCTGTACGGGCACGATGAGCCAGAGCTGTCATCGGTGATCTCCTTGCGATGGAGTGCCTTACCGGCGCTCGCCTCAGGCCGAGGTGAAGGCGAGCGCGACGTTGTGGCCGCCGAACCCGAACGAGTCGTTGACGGCGGCGCGCAACCTCACCTCGCGGGCGGAGCCGGTCACGACGTCGAGCACCACGCCCGGGTCGAGATCCTCCAAGTTCAGCGTCGGAGGCACGACACCGTCTCGCAGCGCCAACACGCAGGCCAGGCTTTCGACCGCGCCGGCGGCACCGAGCAGGTGGCCTAACGCTCCCTTGGGCGCGGTGACCACCGCGTGGCCGCCGACGGCGGTCCGGATCGCGGCCGCCTCCGCGATGTCGCCCACCGGGGTGGCGGTGGCGTGCGCGTTGACGTGCCCGATGTCTGTTCTGTCCAGGCCAGCGGTGCGCAGCGCAGCCGAGATCGCTCGGCCGGCTCCGATACCCTCCGCTTCGGGCGCGGTGATGTGGTAGCCGTCGGAGCTGGTGCCCACCCCGGCCAGTCGACCGTGCCGGGTGGCCCCGCGAGCTGCGGCGAACTCCGCCCGCTCGAGCACCATCACCCCGGCGCCCTCGCCGAGCACGAACCCGTCCCGCGCGATATCGAACGGGCGTGAGGCCCGTTCGGGCTCATCGTTGCGGGTGCTCATGGCCCGCATCTGGGCGAACCCGGCCAGCGTGATGGGGATGATGCACGCCTCGGCTCCGCCGGCCACCACCACGTCGACCTCCCCGGCCCGCAGCATCCGCCATGCGATGGCCAGTGCCTCGGCCCCGGAGGCGCAGGCGGCGACCGGGGCATGCACGCCACCGCGGGCGCGGAGGTCCAGACCGACATGCGCGGCCGGGCCGTTGGGCATGAGCATCGGGATGGTCAGTGGCGAGACCTTGCGCATCCCCGCGTTCTCGAGCAGGTCGTCCTGTCCGAGCAGGGTCAGCGCACCGCCGATACCGGTGCCGATCACGACAGCCAGCCGCTCCGGCTCGACATCCGGCGTGCCGGCGTGCCGCCAGGCTTCTCGTGCGGCGATCATCGCGACCTGCTCGCAACGGTCCCAGCGGCGGGCCTGCACCCGGGGGAGCGAGTCGATCGGATCGACCGCCAGCTTCGCCGCGATCCGTACGGGCAGGTCGAAGCGGTCAACCCAGTCCTCGGTCAGCGCGACGACCCCGCTCTTGCCGGCGCGCAGGGCATCCCAGGTCGATGCGACGTCCCCGCCGAGCGGGGTCGTCGCCCCGAGCCCAGTGATAACGACCTCAGTGACAGCAGCCTCAGTGGTCATCACGCCTCCGCGGCGATGAGTGCGTCGGCGTCATGCGGTCTTCGCGACGTAGTCCACCGCGTCGCCGACGGTCTTGAGGTTGGCCAGCACATCGTCAGGTACCTTGACACCGAAGTGGTCCTCCACCTGCACAGCGATCTCCACCATGGACAGCGAGTCGATGTCCAGCTCGTCCATGAAGGACTTCTCCGGGGTGATCTCGGTCTCCTCGATGCCCGCCACCTCGTGCACAATCTTGGCGAGGCCATGGAGGATCTCCTCGTTCGTCACTGGCTTGTGTCCTTTCTGTCGGTCACCGGTGATCGGGGCCGACGGCCCCGTACCGCGACGTATTCTTCCGATGCGGAGCATCGGTTCAGGGCGGCACCCCTCACGGCGGGACACGTCATGGCAGGACCACGGCCTGGCCCGCATAGGACAGGCCCGCGCCGAAACCGACCAGCAATGCGAGGTTCCCGGAACGGACTCGACCTTCGGCTCGCATGTGGTCCAGCGCGAGTGGTATCGACGCCGAGGACGTGTTGCCCGAGTGGACGATATCGTCGGCCACCACCATGTCCTCGCGGGCTCCGGCCGCGCGCATGTGCCTGGCGATGGCCTCGACGATGCGCAGGTTGGCCTGATGCGGCACCAGCACGTCGACGTCCCCCGGAGTGAGTCCGGCCAGCTCCAACGCCCGCAGCGCCACCGGCGCGATCTGCGTGATCGCCCACCGGTACACCTCCCGGCCCTCCTGGCGGAGGAAGGAGCTGCGGTCGTCAACCGCGATGGTGTCTACCAGCTCGCCGGCGCTGCCGGCGGCGATCGGGCCGATTCCGGGCCGCTCGCCGTGCTCAACCGGTCCGAGAACCGCCGCGCCCGCGCCGTCGGCGAAGATGATGCACGTGGAGCGGTCCATCGGGTCCACCCAGTCGGACAGCTTCTCCGCGCCGATCACCAGCACGTGTCGCACGGAGCCCGCGCGGATCATGTCGGACGCGGTGCCCAGTCCGTAGCAGAAGCCAGCGCAGGCGGCGTTGATGTCGAAGGCGGGGGCTCCGCGCACCCCGATCCGGTCTGCGGTCTGCCCGGCCGCGTTGGGTATGTATGAGGGCATTGTGCAGGTCGCGACCAGCACCGCGTCGATATCTGCGGGGGCCAGCCCGGCGTCGGCCAGCGCCTTGGCGCCCGCGTCGACCGCCATGTCCACCACTGACTCGTCTTTGCGGGCGAAGCGCCGTTCAACGATGCCCACCCGGTCACGGATCCACTCGTCGGTGGTCTGCACGCCGCGGGCGGCGATGTCGGCGTTGGTCACAATCCGCTCGGGTTGTCTGCTGCCCAAGCCGAGGAGGCGCGCGCCGGCGACCGGGGCGCGCTGCCGGAGGTGGGGGCTCACGCCACTGTTCCTGAGTGGGCAGTTCCTGAGTGGGCGCTGACCAGACCGGCGACCTTGTCGAGATCCTCGGGTGTCTTCAGCGCCAGCGTGACTGTGCCCATGACGTCTCGTCCGACGCCCATGACGTCTCGTCCGACGCTCGTGAGCTCTCGTTTGACCAGGCTGGACAGCGTACCAGCGGGCGGAAGCTCGACCGTTACCGTGACGGCCAGGGTGCGCAGCGTCGCCATGCACGAGTCCCAGCGCAGCGGCCTGGTCACCTGCGCGACCATCCTGCGCAGCATCTCCGCGCCCTCGGCCACCACTTCTCCATCGGCGTTGGACAACAGCGGACGCGCCGGGTCCTTAGCTGTGAGCTGGGCGGCGTAGCGCGCCAGTGCGTGCTCGGCTGGGGCCATGAACCGGGTGTGGAACGCCCCGGCGACGGGCAGCGGCCGCACCCGTGATCCGGCCGGTCTGTGCGCCGCCAGCGCCGCCAGCGCGTCGAGGGGGCCCGCGGCGACGACCTGCCCGGTGCCGTTGCGGTTGGCCGCATCCAGCCCTAGCCGGGCCAGCATCGCCGTGACGTCCTCCGGGTCCCCGCCGAGCACTGCGGACATCCCGGTCGGCTCCAGCGCGCACGCGGTGGCCATCTCCCGACCGCGGACGGCCGCGAGCGCGACGGCCTCGTCGGAGGTGAGCACCCCGGCCACGGCTGCCGCCGCGAGCTCACCGACCGAGTGCCCGGCCAGCGGTGCCTCGATCGGCAGGTCCACCCGCCGTGCCAGCTCCTCGGCGGCGAGCAGCGACAGCGCCACGGTCAGGGGCTGGGTCACCGCGGTGTCCTTGATCTCCTCGGCATCCGCCGTGGTGCCGAGCCGTCGAAGATCCAGTCCGGTCGCCTCCGACCACGCCGCGACCCGCTCTTGCGCACCCGTCAACGCCAGCCAGGGCGCCAGCATGCCGGGGGACTGGGCACCCTGTCCGGGTGCGAGCAGCGCGATCACCCGTCCACTGAACACCTTGCCCGGCAGCGGCCGTGATGCTGTCGTTCACGAAGTCCACCGACGCATTCTTGTCGGGTACCTACAAACCGCCTGGCTAAGCACCATCACCACAGGCCGCGGGAACGGGCCAGCCGACCGACCGCCAGGCCCACTCGCAGCACGAGCCCGTCCCGTGGGTCGACGGGGGCTCGCCCGGTGATGTCGGCGATCCGGCGTAACCGGTAGCGGACCGTGTTGGGGTGGACGAACAACCGTCGGGCGCAGGCCTCCAGTACTCCACCGGCATCGAAGAACGCGTCGAGTGTCTCGACCAGCCCCCCGCTGGCCGCCGCCAGCGGACGCATCACCTGGTCGACCAGCAGGCGTTCGGCCTCCGGGTCCCCGGCCAACGCGCGCTCGGGAAGGAGCTCGGCGGCCGGTACCGGGCGCGGTGCCCTCGGCCAGGCAGCCACCGAGCGCAGCCCGGACAAGGCGTCGGCGGCGCTGCGGTGCGCCTCGGCCAGCGACGGGACCGTCGGTCCGACGACCACCGGGCCCTCCCCGAAAGCCTCGATCATCCATTGATGGTCTTCCGGCGGGTCGAGGCTGCCGCTGACGACCAGCACCAGACGGGACCCCTGCACACCGACGAGCACCCCGCGGCCGGTGCGAACGGCGATACCCCGGATGTCGGCGAGCAGCTCCGGCGGCTCGTCCGGCGGCGGGTTGCCGACGAGCACCGTCGCTGGGGCCGCTGGTTCCAAACCCAGCGCCGCCGCGCGGGACAGCAGCGACTCCTCGCCGTCGCCGCGCATGATGCCGTCCACCACCAGCGCTTCCAGCCGAGCGTCCCAGGCGCCGCGGGCCTCAGCGGCACCGGCGTAGGTGCTGGCGGCGGCGAAGGCGACCTCGCGGCTGTAGCGTAGTGAGGCCTCGGTGAGCACGGCGCGCTCGGCATCGTCAGCGGCGAGTGTGGGCAGCCGCTGCTCGAACACCAAGGCGGCGACCCGGACCAGGTCGACGGTCTGGCGCAGGCTGACCCAGTGGGTCAGGTCTCGCGGCGCGGTGCGAAACGCGTCGATGGTGAGCCTGATCGAATGCTGTGGATCTTTGAGCCACTCGACGAAGTTCGCCACGCTGGCCTGGGTGACCAGCAGGACCCCGGCCCGCTGGTCGGCCGACAGCCGGCGGAACCAGGGGTAACGCCGCTCCATCTCGGCCACGCTGGCCGTGGCGAGCCCACCGGAGGCCCGTGCCAGCCTGCGCAGCGTGCTGGCCGGCAGCGGGTGGGTGTCCGCCTCGATGGTCATGGGGCCAGCATCGCACGGTGAGGAGGGAATGGCTTTGCGCGATAATGTCTGTCGATGGTCAGCTCAGCACGGCAGCTCGTGTCCCAGGTCGACGTCCGCCGGGCGGGGGAGCGCAAGCGCACCGCGATCGCCTGGCTGGACTCCCGGCACAGTTTCTCCTTCGGTAGGCACTACGACCCGGCGAATACCCACTTCGGCCTGCTGTTGGTGAACAACGACGACGTGGTGCGGGCGGCATGGGATTCGAGGCCCACCCGCACCGCGATATGGAGATCGTCACCTGGGTGCTGGACGGTTCGCTGGTGCATCGGGACTCCCAGGGTGACTCCGGAGTGATCCATCCCGGGCTCGCCCAGCGGATGAGCGCAGGAACCGGGATCCAGCACTCCGAGAAGAACGACTCCTGACGGCTGGATGGCCCCGAGGCGGATGCGCAGCGACACGACCACGACGTGCACTTCGTGCAGATGTGGGTCCCTGCCGGACACCCGCTCGATCGACCCCGGCTACGAGCAGCTGGACATCAGCGGCGAGCTGGGTCCGGTCGACGCGGGGTCGGGCGATCTCGTGGTGGTGGCGTCCGGGATGAACGCCCACCGCGACCGCAGGGCGGTCGCCATCCGACAGCGGCACGCGGCGCTGCCCGCCGCGCGGCTGCAACCAGGCGCGAGTGTCGACCTGCCGGCTGCGGCGTTCGTGCACCTGTTCGTCGCCTGCGGCGCGGTGGACCTGGAGGGCACCGGTCCGCTCGATACCGGCGACGCGGTCCGACTGACCGCAGCCGGCGCCCAGCGGGTTACCGCCACCCCCACCAGTGCCGAAATCCTCGTCTGGCAGATGACCGCTCGCCTCGCCACCTGACCCGGCCCGATATGGAGACATACCGGGGTAACCGGGGCCTCCATAGCCCCGATATGTCTCCATGTGGCGGCTAGGCGACGCTTTGGGGGTCGTCGATGTGGTAGCGGTGGGCTGCCTGGGCGACGAGGGGGTGGGTCACCTCGCCGCGGCGGGCCAGCGCGGCCAGCGCGGCGACTGTGATCGACTCCGCGTCGACGAGGAAGTGCCGCCGCGCCGCCGGGCGGGTGTCGGAGAAGCCGAAGCCGTCCGTGCCGAGGGTGACCAGGTCGGTGGGTACCCACGGGCGGATGAGGTCGGGCACCGCGCGCATCCAGTCCGACACCGCGACCAGCGGGCCCACCGCTGCGCGCAACGCCCGGGTCACGTGCGGTACCCGGGGCTCGGCCTCGGGATGCAGCAGGTTGTGCCGATCGACCTCGACAGCCTCGCGACGCAGCTCCGTCCACGACGTCACCGACCACACGGCGGCCTGCACGCCCCAGTCCCGGGCCAGCATCTCCTGGGCTCGCAGCGCCCACGGCAGCGCCACCCCGGAGGCGGCGAGCTGCACCGCGGGCTTCTCGGGGCTCGACGCCGGCGCGTACCGGTACAGGCCGCGTAGCAGGCCCTCGACGTCGAGGTCCGCAGGCTCCGCCGGCTGGCGGTAAGGCTCGTTGTAGACGGTGAGGTAGTAGAAGACATTGGGATCGCGCGTGGCGTCCTCGCCGTACATCCGGCGCAGCCCGTCGCGGACGATATGGGCGATCTCGAAGCCCCACGCCGGGTCGTAGGCCACCACGGCGGGGTTGGTCGCGGCGAGCAGGTGAGAGTGCCCGTCGTTGTGCTGTAGACCCTCGCCGACCAGCGTGGTGCGCCCGGCGGTCGCGCCGAGCAGGAAACCGCGGGCCATCTGGTCGCCGGCCGCCCACAGGCCGTCGCCGGTGCGCTGGAAGCCGAACATCGAGTAGAAGATGTAGACCGGGATCAGCGGCTCGTTGTGGGTGGCGTAGGAGGTACCCGCCGCGGTGAACGACGCGGTGGAGCCCGCCTCGTTGATGCCCTCATGCAGGATCTGGCCCTGCTCACTCTCCCGGTAGGCCAGCATCAGCTCGGCGTCCACCGAGGTGTAGAGCTGCCCATGCGGGTTGTAGATCTTCTGCGTGGGGAACATCGAGTCCATGCCGAACGTGCGCGCCTCGTCCGGGATGATCGGTACGAACCGCGGCCCGATCTCAGGATCCTTGATCAGCTCGCGGAGCTGGCGGACGAACGCCATCGTGGTGGCGACCTCCTGCTTGCCTGACCCGCGGCGCAGCACGTCGTAGACCTTGTCGCCGGGCAGCGCCAGGGTCTTGGACTTGGTCCGTCGCTCGGGCAGGAACCCGCCGAGCGCCCGGCGGCGCTCGCACATGTACTGGATCTCCGGCGCGTCCGGTCCCGGGTGGTAGTACGGCGGCAGCGTGGGGTCCTCCTCGAGCTGCGCGTCGGAGATGGGGATGCGCTGGGCGTCGCGAAGGAGCTTGAGATCCTCCAGGGCGAGCTTCTTCATCTGGTGGGTGGCGTTGCGGCCCTCGAAGTGTGGGCCCAGGCCGTACCCCTTGATGGTCTTGGCCAGGATCACCGTGGGCTGGCCGTGGTGCTGGGTGGCGGCCTGGTAGGCGGCGTAGACCTTGCGGTAGTCGTGCCCACCGCGCTTGAGGTTCCAGATGTCGGCGTCGGACAGGTCTTTGACGAGCTCCTTGGTGCGTGGGTCACGGCCGAAGAAGTGCTCCCGCACGTAGCCGCCGTCGTTGGCCTTGTAGGTCTGGTAGTCACCGTCGGCCGTGACGTTCATCAGGTTCACCAGCGCGCCCTGCCGGTCGGCGAACAGCAGGCCGTCCCACTCGCGGCCCCAGATCACCTTGATGACGTTCCAGCCGGCGCCGCGGAAGAACGCCTCCAGCTCTTGGATGATCTTGCCGTTGCCCCGGACCGGACCATCGAGGCGCTGCAGGTTGCAGTTCACCACGAAGGTGAGGTTGTCCAGCCCCTCGGTGGCCGCGACCTGGATCTGCCCGCGTGACTCCGGCTCGTCCATCTCCCCGTCGCCGAGGAAGGCCCACACGTGCTGGTCGGAGGTGTCCTTGAGGCCGCGGGCCTGCAGGTAGCGGTTGAGCCGGGCCTGGAAGATCGCGTTGATCGCGCCCAGCCCCATCGAGACGGTGGGGAACTCCCAGAAGTCCGGCATCAGCCGAGGGTGCGGGTAGGACGGCAGGCCGCCACCCGGGCCGGCGTGAGAGAACTCCTGGCGGAACCCGTCGAGCTGGGCGGCGGCCAGCCGACCCTCCAGGAACGCCCGCGCGTAGATACCCGGAGACGCGTGGCCCTGGATGTAGACCTGGTCGCCGCCGCCGGGATGGTTCTTGCCCCGGAAGAAGTGGTTGAAGCCCACCTCGTAGAGCGCGGCCGAGGAGGCGTAGGTGGAGATGTGACCGCCGACGCCCACCCCGGGACGCTGCGCCCGATGCACCATCATCGCCGCGTTCCAGCGGATCCAGGCGCGGTAGCGTCGCTCGGTGTCCTCGTCACCGGGGAACCACGGCTCGTTCTCGGTGGGGATGGTGTTGACGTAGTCTGTGCTGGTCAACGACGGTACGCCGACTCCGGTCTCGCGGGCCCGTTCGAGCAGCCGCAGCATCAGGTACCGCGCTCGCTGCTTGCCCCCGGACAGCACGGCGGAGTCGAAGGCCTCCAGCCACTCCGCGGTCTCGTCCGGGTCGATGTCCGGCAGGTGAGCCGCCATGCCGTCGCGGATGACCCGCACCCGAGCGGGCGTGCGTTGTCTCTGCGTGGTCAAGGAATCTCCTCGCCTCGAACTGTCGTGGTATGCCGGCCCGCGGTAGCGTGACGCTGGCTGCCTATGACCATCGTGCCCCATGCTTGTCGGCCCTCGCGATCGGCGTCACCGCTATCCACAGGGTCGTCCTCTGGCGAGCCAGATCGGCGTGTCCCGCCGCCGGCAGTTGCGCTCCGGCCGGACTGCGGTGTTCGCTGGGACGCCATCGGGTATATAGGTCGCTGGGCGAACGTCGCCGGGCTTGACATTGTGGAGGGGTGAACACCGTGGTCGCCGCTGCGGCGGGAGACACCGGCAAACTCGGCATCGCCGAGAGGCTCGGGATCGAATCGGACATGGTCGTGCAGGAGCTCGGCTGGGACCACGACGTCGACGACGACGTGCGGGCGGCGATCGAGGAGGTGATCGGTGCCGACCTGGTCGACGAGGACTCCGACGAGATCGTCGATGTGGTACTGCTGTGGTGGCGTGACCAGGACGGTGATCTCGTGGACACCCTCGTCGACGCCAGGGCGCCGTTGGCTGATAATGGCGTGATCTGGGTGTTCACGCCGAAGACCGGCCGGGACGGTCATGTCGAGCCCTCGGACATCGCCGAGGCGGCCCCCACGGTCGGTCTCGCGCAGACGTCCAACATCAGCGTGAGCGACGACTGGGCAGCCACTAGGCTGGCCACGCCGAAGGCGGCCAAGTCCAAACGCTGAACCGCCGGACCCGAAGCTGGGAGACCTCGCGCCACGTGGCGCGAGGTCGGGATGAGTCGAGGAGGGCTGAGCACATGCCGCTGGAGGTCGGGGACCAGGCACCGGACTTCACCCTGGAGGATCAGAACAACCGGGAACACACGCTCTCGGAGTTCCGCGGTCACCGCAACGTGCTCGTGGTGTTCTACCCACTGGCCTTCAGCCCCATCTGCAGCGGCGAGCTCTGCCAGCTCCGCGACGACCTCGCGGAGTTCCAGAACTCCGATGCTCAGGTGCTGGCGGTGTCGGTGGACTCGGCGTACACGCTCAAGGCCTGGTCGGCGCAGGAGGGCTACGACTTTCCCCTGCTGTCCGATTTCTGGCCACACGGCAAAGTGGCGCGAGACTACGGGGTGTTCAACGACGAAGCCGGCATCGCTAACCGGGGTACATTCCTGGTGGACACCGACGGCGTGATCCGCTTCGCCGAGATGAGGCAGCCCGACGAAGCTCGTGACCAGACCGCCTGGAAGCAGGCCCTGGCCGCGCTGCCGGCCTGAACGCCGTCGGCGGTGAACACGCCGTGCCACCCGGGTTCCCCGGTGGCGTCGGGCGCATAGCTCAGTGGAAGAGCGCTCGCCTTACACGCGAGTGGTCGCAGGTTCGAACCCTGCTGCGCCCACGACTGAGTGAGCCGCGCGGGGAGCGGCCGCTGTACAACTTCCTCAGGGCCGTCAGTTCGGCGGGCCGGCCGCCAGTTGCGCTGTGGCGTTGTGCTGCTGACCCGATGGGTCTACCCAGGCCAGGCGCACCAGGTCTCCAGGGTGGTGATCGGTCAGCAGGGTGGTGAGCGTCGTCGGGGAGTCGACTGTCGTTCCGTCCAACGACACGATGATGTCTCCCGTGGCCAGCCCGGATTGCTCACCGGGTGAGCCAGGTGTGACGCCCGCGACGAGAGCGCCGGGGACGACAGAGCTGTACCGGCTCCTGGACCTGCCTCGCTCATGCGGTCCCATCGGGACAGGGGCCTCCTGGACCACGATGCCGAGCATGCCGGTCGGTCCGATATGGACGGTCGTGGAGGCGGTCCCGGCCTCGATCTGCTTGCTGATCGCGATCGCATCGTTGATCGGGATCGCGAAACCCTCCCCACTGGAGGACGGGAACCCCGCCCCGGTAGAGGCTGCGGTGTCGACGCCGATGACCTGTCCGGCGGTGTTGACCAGCGAGCCACCGGAGTCACCGGGCCGCAGGGCGGCGGTGACCTGGATCAGCCCGGCGAGCTGCTCAACACCGCCAGTGGTGTCGTCGCTGACGGTGATCGCCTGGTCGAGGGCGGATACCGTGCCCGCCACGATGCTCGGGGTACCACCGAGGCCACCGGCGTTGCCGATCGCCGCGATCTCGTCGGCGACCGCCACCGTGCTGGAGTCTCCTATCGAGGCGGCCTGCAAGCCCGAGGCACCCTGCAGTTGGAGCACGGCGATGTCATGACTGGAGTCGTAGCCGACGACCGTCGCTGGGTAGGTCCGGCCGTTGCCGACGTCAGTGACGGTGATGCTGGTGGCGCCGCGGATCACGTGGTTGTTGGTGAGGACATCTCCGAAGGAGCTGAGCACGATTCCGGTACCGGCGGCAGCGGCGTTCTGGTCGCCTAGCTGGGTGTTGATATCCACCAGACCAGGGTCGACCCTGGCCGCGAGCGCCACGAGGTTCACCGACCCACCCGACGGCGAGGCTGAGGGCGGCGCGAGAGCCGGCGTGAGCCGGTGGACGCAGTTCCGGTCTAGGACGCGGTAGTGGATCCCCCTGCAGGTTGTGACCGCGTCTGGTGGGCTGCCCTGCGTGGGAGCGGCTGCGCCGCTGGGAGGGACTGGCGCTGGGGTGGGCCCGGGCAGGGCGGGTGGGGAGACAGCTGGTGGGCCCACGGTCGTTAACGGTGCCAGGTCTGACGCCGGGACTGATGGCGCGGAGGTGGCCGTCGGGTTACCGCATCCGGTGAGCGCCGCGCCTGCCACGAGGAGAGCACCCAGGACGGTGAGCCGAAGGCGAGCCGCGCAAACCACCTCGAACCCAGCAATAGCCATGTGGACCCTCGCAGTCGCTCATTTCTCGCCCGCGACGCTGCACCCCGAAGGTGAACAGCAGGGGCTCAGCGGTCGACGAGGGGATTGCGGTAACCCCTACAGGGAACAACTTCCTCTGGGAGAGATCGACATAGTAGGGCTCCCTACACCACGTCAGGTTCTGGTGAGGGCATGAATCCGGGGTGCCGCGTGCGGCCAGCCCGCGAGCAGCTCGGCGCGCCGGCCGAGGCGGAAGGCCGACCACGTGAACGGCGGCGCCATGGTGGTGCCCGCCAGAGTCCACTCGCCCAGCGGTCCAGAACCCTGCCACACTCCCGCGGGCACCACGATCTGTGGCCTCGCTCCCCTCGCGCAGTCCGGTCCCAGGACCGGCTGCTCGACCCGCCCTCCCGGATGGAGCAGGAGCATCCGCAGCGGTGATCCGGCGTACCAGTGGTAGGTCTCCACGCTGTGGAGCGCGTGCAGTGCGGAGAAGTTCGGGGCGAGCAGCATGAAGTAGATCATCGAGATGTGCGCGTCGATGTAGGTCTGACGGAAAAGGCCGCCTTCCCCCGGCAGCCGCTCCAGTCCGAGCAGTTGCACGATCCGCTCCCCCTCCGCGCGCTCCGGTGGCCCGAATCTGGACATGTGCCGTTGCTGTCCTTAAGCGGGATGGCCCAGCACGGGGGCTCGGCGACGCGGAAACCAGGGCGCCGATGGACTCGGTGCGACGGCCTGCCCGCTGCAGCAGTGTTCGCCAGACCAGGGACATCGCCACCCAGACATCGGTGGCTGTTCCCCCGCTGAGAGCACGTGAGTCGGCAGCAGCACAGGAAGGAAGCAGTTGAACGCGAACCCCGGGGCGAGGTTGGAGGTCATCCACCATTCGAACGGCCGGGCATCACCATCGACGGTGACAGCATGCTCGACCATAACATCGGATATTACCGAGAAAGGACATGGAGTGGGCGCGCCACCGTTGTTACCGATTCTGCATGAGCCCACCGACGCCGAGGCGGTGCGGTTCGGGCAGTGTTCCGTGACCTATCGAGAGCTGCGTGTGACGGCCGCGGCACTGGCGCGTCGAGTGTCCGATGCCCGGCGCGTCGCGATCTGGGCGCGGCCGGAGCCGGAGACCTGCGTGGCGATGGTGGCGGCACTCGTGGCCGGCGTGCCCGCAGTGCCGGTCAACCCCAGGCTGGGGACTCTCGAGCTGCGGCACCTCGTCTCCGACGCGGCTCCCGATCTCGTGCTCACCGCCCCGCGGGCCTCATTGCCGGCGGCGCTTCGTGCCCTACCGCGGCTCGCCGTCGACCTGGGCACCCAAGGTGGATCGATGCAGGGCGCCTCGATGCCGCCCGAGCCCGATCCCGAGTCACCGGCTCTGATCATCTACACCTCGGGCACCACCGGCCCGCCCAAGGGCGTGGTGCTACCGCGCCGCGCGCTCGCCGCGGACATCGACGCGCTGGCAGCGGCCTGGGGATGGACCGCCCAGGACGTCCTGGTGCACGCGCTGCCGCTGTTCCACGTGCACGGCCTGGTGCTCGGCGTGCTCGGGCCGCTGCGGCTCGGCGGCGCGTTGCACCATCTGGGCTCGTTCTCGGTGGACGGGGTGGCCCGGGAACTGGGTGGCTCCGCGACGATGCTGTTCGGGGTGCCGACGATGTACCACCGGCTGGCTGCGGCCGCTGAGCGGGATCCGCAGGTCGCTGCGGTGCTGGGTCGAGCGCGGTTGCTCGTCTCGGGCTCGGCCGCGCTGTCGGTCAGTGACCACCGGCGAATCGCGGTGGCAACCGGCCAGCACGTGGTGCAGCGGTACGGGATGACCGAGTCGCTGATCACCTGCGCGGTGCGCGCCGAAGGGCCACGCGAGCCGGGCACTGTCGGGCCGCCGCTGGACGGGGTGGCGCTGCGGCTGGTGGACGACCATGGCGAGATCCTCGAGGCGCCAGACGACGAGGCCGTCGGCGAGATCGAAGTCGCCGGCCCGACGTTGTTCCTCGGCTACCTCAACCGGTCCGACGCCACCGCCGAGTCGATGCGCGAGGGCTGGTTTCGCACCGGCGACCTCGCCACCCGCGGCCTGGACGGTGGCCTGCGGCTGGTTGGGCGGCGCGCCACGGACCTGATCTCCAGCGGTGGATACAAGATCGGTGCGGGGGAGATCGAGAACGCTCTGCTGGAGCACCCGGGGGTCACCGAGGTCGCGGTGACCGGGGAGCCGGATCCCGACCTCGGAGAGCGGGTGGTGGCCTGGGTGGTCGCCGTCGGCGATCCGCCGCCCGCTGCGGCCGAGTTCGCGGAGCACGTCGCCAGGCTGCTCGCGCCGCACAAGCGACCCCGGGTGGTGCACTACCTCCCCGCGCTACCCCGCAACGAGATGGGCAAGGTCCGCAAGAGCGAGCTCCGTCGGTAGGATGCCCGCTTCGGTCCGGGACACCTGGAGGGTCGAGGAGTGGGCGCGGCGCGGGCGGTCGGGTTGCTGTTCGGGGTCGCTGCCGATGCGGTGTTCGGCGATCCGCGACGCCATCACCCGGTGGCTGCTTTCGGGCGAGCAGCCGCGACTGCCGAACGCGCCTGCTACGCCGAGCACCGGTGGGCCGGGCTGGTCTACACCGGCACTCTGGTCGGCGCCGCGGCGGCGGTCGGTGGCCTGATGGAACGGGCCGGACGTGGGCGAGCTGCCGTGCGGGTGGCAGGAACCGCGCTGGCTACCTGGGTCGCGCTGGGGGGGACCTCGCTGGCCGAGGAAGGCGCCGCGATGGCCCGGGCGCTGAACGCTGGGGACCTCGACACCGCCCGGGCCCGACTACCGCGCCTGTGCGGCCGTGAGCCGGACGCTCTTGATCTGGCCGGGATGGCCAGGGCAGGTGTGGAGTCGATCGCCGAGAACACCTCCGACGCCATCGTCGCCCCGCTGGTCTGGGGCGCGGTGGCCGGTGCGCCCGGGTTACTGGCCTACCGCGCGGTCAACACTCTGGATGCGATGGTCGGCTACCGGTCGCCGCAGTACCGGCGGTTCGGTTGGGCCTCGGCGCGGCTGGATGACCTGGCCAACCTGGTGCCGTCGCGAGCGGCCGCCGTGCTGACCATCCTGTGCGCGCCGCTGGTGGGTGGTTCGGCCCTCGGCGCCTGGCAAGCCCTCCGGCGCGACGCGGCCGCGCATCCCAGCCCCAACGCGGGGCAGGTCGAGGCGGCGTTCGCGGGTGCCCTTCAGGTGCGGCTGGGTGGGCACACGGTCTACCCGCACGGCACCGAGCAGCGCCCGGTACTGGGCCACGGCCGCACTCCCGACGCCAGTGACCTCACCCGAGGAGTCGAGCTGTCCCGGGTGGTCGGGCTCGCGGCCGCGGCGCTGTGCGCGGCGCTGGCTGCGGTGACTCAGCGGCCGTACCGGTCGGCGAGCGCGGCCACCGGTGGATCGTGCGGGTCCGCTGTGTCGTCCGGATCCGCTGTGTCGTCCGGATCCGGTGGCTGGTTGTCCTCGCGGCGCCCTTCGGTCGCTTCCTTCCAGGCGAAGTAGGCCAGCCCCAGCGGGGCCATCGTGCCGAAGGCGATCCACTGCAGCGCGTAGGCGAAAGACGGCCCGGGGTCCAGCTGCGGCAGCGGCAGCGCGGACAGCACCCCGGGGGTGTGGTCCACCAGCTGGAGGTAGCCCGGCTCCAGTCGGACCCCGGTGGCGGCGCTCACGGTGCGGGTACTCACCGCGTACACTTGGCGGTGACCGTCCTGTCGCACGACCTCGCCGCTTTGGGGGTCCTGTTCGTCGGCTCGCAGCCGGCCGGTCACGGTCACCTCCCCACCCGGCACCGGAGGGTACTCCGGTATCCGCATTCCCTCGGCGGGGCGCAGGTAGCCCCGGTCCACCAGGATGTTCGACCCGTCGGCCAGCCGGAGCGGAACCAGCACCTCGTACGCCGGCTCACCCTGCACGGTACGCAGCCGGGCGACCATCTCAGCCTCGGGCAGATAGCGCCCGGTGACCTGAGCCTGCCGCCACTCGGTGGCCCGCGTCGGCTCGGTGTGGGGGGGAAGCACGCTGCGCAGCGGCCGCGGTGGGGTGGTGAAGGAGCTCTCGATGCCGGCGTTGCGCTCCGCGCGCTGCGCTGCGCGGCGGAACTGCCACGGTGCGAGCACGGTGAACGCCGCGACAGTGAAGCAGATCACCACCGCCGTCAGCGCCACCCAGCCGGGGCGCAGCAGGAACCGCCACCGCATACCACCACGGTAACCGGTGCTCATCCCCACGCCGCCCGCGCGGCGGCGGCCGCGCGCGTGCCGTAGCCACCACCGAACAGCACCGCGTGCACCAGCAGCGGGAACAACTGGTGCAGGGGGACACGCGCCCGCCAGCCGGGCGCCAGCGGGGCGACGTCGGCGTAACCGGCGAGCACCCGCTGCAGATGGGGGTAGCCGAACAGCGCGAGCATCGCCAGGTCGGTCTCCCGGTGCCCGCCGTGCGCGGCCGGGTCGAGCAGCCACACCCGACCGTCGGCGCCGGCGTGCACGTTGCCCGACCACAGGTCACCATGCAACCGGGCCGGTGGCTCAGCGGGTCCGGCCAGCTCGTCGATCCGCTCGCAAGCCCGGTGCACGGCACGGGCCCCGGCGGCGTCCACCGCGCCGCGGTCCACCGCAATGCGCAGATATCGCAGCACCCGATGCTCCGCGTACCACTGTGGCCACCGGGATGTGGTGACGTTGGCCATCGGGGCGGCGCCGATCCATCCCTGCTGTGGTCCCCCTGGGGGTGGCGCGCCGAAGGCCGGGGCGCCCGCGGCGTGCAGCACGGCGAGCTCACGCCCGAGCCGCTCGGCGGCGGCGCCGTCCGTTCGGCCGGCCGGTATGTGCTCGGTGACCAGCCAGTGCTCGTCGTGTCCATGGACCCGAGGGGCGGGCGGGCCACCGGGTACCCGTAACCAGCGCAGTCCAGCCGCCTCGGCCATCGCCTGCCCGGACTCTCCCCGTTTGGCCACCACGGTGCGCCCGTCGCCCAGCTCGACCAGCCAGATGACGCCGCGCGGTGTCGCGGCCCGCACCGGCCGGCCGGTGATCGCGGCGACGGACTCGGCGGGGCTCATAGCCGGTCGCGCACCCACCCGAGCAACCCGGGTACCGCCGCGCGGACCATGCCGAGCACGTCGTCGAAGCCGCGCGTGCCACTGTAGTAGGGGTCGGGCACGTCGAGGTCCCCACCAGCGGACTGGTCGAACGATCGCAGCAGCACCACTCGACCCGGTTCGGCGACCAGCCGACGCAACGCCGCGAGATGGCCGTAGTCCAGGGCCACCAGCAGGTCAGCCGACAGGTGTCGCGAGCCGAGCTGCGCGGCGACATGCGTGCAGGGGTAACCAGCCCGGCGCAGCGCCTCGGCGGCGCGTGGGTCGGCGGGGCCACCGACGTGCCAGGCACCGGTTCCCGCGCTGTTCACCTGCACCCGGTGGGCCAGGCCATCCCGGCGCAGCGCCTCAGCGAAGACGGTTTCGGCCATCGGGGAGCGGCAGATGTTCCCCATGCAAACGAAGCACAAAGATAGCCTCTTTTGCTGTTCGCTCACAACGTCAGTCTGAGCCGTGTCGCAGGGCATCTGCCAGCGCCTCATGGTGAGCGAGTCGTTTGTCATGCCTGTGGGTCGTCTCCCCTTCACCACGGGGGTGCAGCAGAGCGCCGATGTGGTCCCGCTGCTCAGGGGTGAGCGGCGGGAACGAGTCGACGATGGTCCGAACGTGCTTGGCGAGCGCCGCAGCGCGCTCCTGGGGCGCGAGGTCGATATCCCATGCTGTCGCGTTTGGTCGTGCGGTTTCGTGATCATTTTTCGGCTTGTCCGGTGGTGGTTGTGCTGTGGTGTTTTTGGTGGTCGCTGCTCTCGACTTAGGGGGCATCA
>Ga0213882_10000036_pt1 | contig 80670 bp, 71 predicted proteins | sample BarmaccoBMER_R09_FD_160106 | JGI IMG/M metagenome (GOLD analysis project Ga0213882, IMG submission 160106) | Barbacenia macrantha exposed rock microbial communities from rupestrian grasslands, the National Park of Serra do Cipo, Brazil - ER_R09 ...
AGGGTGGAGTGTCGGCGTCGGCGGTTGTAGTAGCCTTCGATCCACAGGAATGTGTGGTGCTTGACGTCGGCGAGGTCGTTCCAGGGTCGGGTGTGGATGAGCTCCTTTTTGTAGGTCGCGAAGAACGGTTCGGCGACGGCGTTGTCGAAGCGGGTGGCACGGCGGCCCATGGAGCGACGCACGCCGTTGAGGGCGCAGAAGTCGGCGAGTTCTTTGGAGGTGTACCGGCAGCGGCGGTCACTGTGGAAAATGACTCCAGGTGGGGGTTTTCGGGTGACGAGTGCGGCAGCGAGGGCCTCGATGACCAGACTGGTCCGCGGGTGGTCGGCCACGGCGTATCCGACTACTTCACGGGAATGCAGGTCGATCACGGTGGCGGTGTAGACCCACCCGTCGACGGTCTTGATGTAGGTGATGTCGCCGCACCATCGGGTGTTGGGCTGCTCGGCGGTGAGGTCTTGCCCGATCGGATCCGGCGCATCGACGGGTCGCCGGCCCGCAGTGGTGGTCTTCCTCCAGGCCCGGGGGTGACGTCCTTGCAAGCCGGCGGCCTTCGTCAGCCGCCGGACCCGCGTGGGGGAGACCCGGTGACCCTGCACGACGGGCTCGGCGTGGACCCGGCGCACGCCGGGGTCACCGGAGAGCTCGGTGTGGATCGCCCGGATCACCTCGGTGGGCTCGGCGTCGGTGCGCTCTCGCCGGCAGGGCCCCTGAGCCCGCCACCGGTAGTAGCCTTGGCGGCACACTCCGAGCTGCGCGCACATGAAGCTGGTCGTGTATTCTTTCTCGTCGGCCCGGTCCGCGGTCGCCGCGCATTTCACGGCTGTTGTCTCACGAACCGGGCCGCTACTTTTTTCGCGAAGTCGCGCTCCATTCTCAGGGTCGCGTTCTCCTTGCGGAGCCTGTCCGACTCCGCGCGTTCGGTCTCGGACGGTTCCTTGTCCGGGCCCGTCTCCCCCTCTTTGGCTTTGCTCACCCACTTGCCTGACGTTATCTCGTGGACGCCGATACTCTTCGCCACATCGCGAACAGTCCGGCCTGGATGGAGCATGAGACCAACGGCTTGGTCCTGGTATTCCTGGGTGAAACGCCGGCGTGTCGCCCAGATTTCTGCCTCCGCCTGGTCTCAGCGGCGGCCTATGACCGACTGTCTACAAGATCGGAAACGGTCTAGTGCTGTACTCAGGGCTAACAGCTACGTTTGGCTGACCGCTGTTGGGGGATCTCACGCGAAGTGCGGTCGGGGCGATAATGCCGAAGTATCGGACTTTCAGTGCCGAGGAGCTCAAGGGTGACATGGCGAGCAAGAGTGGGTGCGAGAGTGATCCCGCTGTGGGTTACCGCAATGTAGAGGCCATGCTGATCGGAGACCGGTCCGACGAGGGGATAGCCGTCGAGCGGTAGGGGTCGCACGCAGAGCGACGCTTCCACGATCGTAGCCGACGCGGCTCCTGGGACGACCATCCCGGCTCGCGTGAGAAGCTCCCGCGCACGTTCATCCAGGTATTCATTCCCGCTGGTCATATCGACTTGGGTGTCAATGTCACCGGCCTCCAGAAGAAGCCGGCGCTCACCTGTCGGGCGCAGATCGAGCTCAGGGGCGTGGATGACGCAATCAGGCCGCAGTGTGATCCCGTCAACCGTGACCGTGAGACCCCGTGTCCCCGATCCCGGTGTGGACGCGGTGACGAGGGCCAGGTCGATGCCCAACGGTGCGAGCAGCTCAGGGCTTCGCCACCCTGCGCAGCACACGACGGTCTCTGCAGCGATTCGTTCACCATCGGCAAGGCGCACGCCGGTTACCCGGTCCCGGCTCACGACGAGCCCGCTGACTTCCACATCGGTGATGAGTCTTGCGCCAAAGGACGTAGCTCGCTGAACAAGCGCCTGCGCTGCCTGGCGACCACAGACGTATCCCTCATCGGGGAAAAACGCAATCTCGGCGTCCGAGGGGATCGTCACGTTCGGCTCAAGTCCCCGTGCGCGGGAGGCTGTGACGATCTCAGCCCCGTATCCCCACGCCTGCAGCCGGTCCACTCGTTCGGCGAGTTCCTCACGCGCCCGCGACGATCTCGCCCAAGCAAGATTCCCGACCGGTTGATACCAGGAATGCTCGCCGAACTCGCGGGCCAGACGGCCCCAGTCACGCATCGCCTCGACCGAGAAGTCGAAATAGACACGCGGCTGCTTCTTGTTGGCGTTGAGCCATCCAAAGCTGGTGCGACTAGTTCCCAAGCCCGGACACGACCGGTCGATGAGAACCACGTCGTCGCCTCGCCGAGCGGCCAGCTGATCGGCCAGGGCAGCACCGACAATCCCAGCGCCGACGATCACAGTCCTAGCCGTTGGCGAGGGCTTCCACGACCCGCTCATCCAGACCATCTCCTCGCTCAGCCGACGCACCACGCAGCACCGCAACGCCGCCGGCTCTGTGGGGACCATCGAACCACCCCTCGCGTCCTGGATAGCCAGACACCAAGACCTCACACCTATGCTGGTGACCGCCACCGCGCGCATTGCGGACACGGTGTGCTCAGGCGCAGCTGCGCCCCGGTACAAACCGGGTACAAACCGCACTACCACACACCACCCAACGTCGACCAACATCAACCGACGTCTTCGCAGCTACAGGACCGTTCCGGCCACACAAGCCCTCGTTGTCGCCTCAGCGGCGTGGCTACCACAGGGGACCCGGGGGCGGAGCCACACGAGACCACTGCCGGTCGCGTCGAGGGCTGCTCCCGGAGCGCCACGCGGTCGCGCGGCGGGGCGTTGTCGGTCGCGCAGCCGTTCGGTCTCAGCGCGCGGGTCGGGCTGGCTGTAGAGCCGCGGTCTTTCCCAGAAGCAGCGCACATGCCGTTAGGTTCGGCGCATGGCTCACGAACCAAGCATCGTCATCATCGGAGCCGGCTTCGGTGGCATCGCCCAGGCCATCGAACTGCGACGGCACGGGTTCTCGGACATCACGATCTTGGAGAAGGCCGGCAAGCTGGGCGGCACCTGGTTCTACAACACCTACCCGGGCGCCGCCTGCGACGTCCCCAGCCACCTGTACTCCTTCAGCTACGCCACGCGGCGAGACTGGCCCCGGCTGTGCTCCCCTCAGGCAGAGATCCTCGACTACCTCTCCGAGGTGGCCCGCCACCACGACGTCGACCGGCTGGTCACTCACGGGGTCGAGGTAAGTTCCTGCGCGTGGGAGTGCGCCACCCGGCGCTGGACGGTGGCGGCCGCCGACGGGCGCACGTGGGAGTGCGATGCCGTCGTCGTCGGCACAGGGCAGCTGCACCGCAAGCGATACCCCGACATTCCCGGGCGGCACACCTTCGCCGGCCACCAGTTCCACTCGGCCGAGTGGGACCACGACTACGAACTCGATGGCAAACGCGTAGCGGTGGTGGGCACGGGCGCCAGCGCCGTCCAGTTCGTCCCCGACATCGCCCCCCGGGTGTCCCGCCTCAGCGTGTTCCAGCGCACCGGTAACTGGTTCTTCCCCCGCAAGAACCGGGCCTACCCCGCATTCATCAAGGCCGTCATCCGGTTCATCCCCGGCGTACAGGCATACCGGCGTTGGTTCATCCACCAGTATGCCGAGTCGCTTACCCTCATGATCCGCCACCCGAGGACACTCGGACGGGTGGGGCAAGCCCAGTCCAGCACCTTCATGCGCCTCCAGCTCAAGGACCCCGAGATCCGGCGCAAGGCGTGGCCCGACTACACGTTCGGTTGCAAGCGGGTGCTGTTCAGCTCGTCCTTCCTCACCACACTCCAACGGGAGAACGTCGACCTCGTCACCGAAGCGATCACCCGGGTTACCCCGGCCGGCCTCATCACCGTCGACTCCACCGAGCACGAGGTGGACTGCATCATCTGGGCGACAGGGTTCCACACCACCGAGTTCATGTTCCCCATGGAGGTCACCGGAGCCGGCAGGCGTTCGCTTCGTGACACCTGGAAGAACGGCGCCCACGCCCATCTGGGAATGACCGTCCCCGGCTTCCCCTCGTTGTTCATCCTTTACGGGCCGAACACGAACACCTCCGGCGGATCGATCATCTTCTACCTCGAAAATCAAGCCGCCTATATCCGCCAAGCTCTCCAGCAGGTGCAGAAACGAGGGGCGGCCGCCATCGACGTACGCTCCGAGGTAGCAGCCAGGAGCGAGCAGGAGACCCAGGCCCGTTTCATCGGTACCGCCTGGACCCAGTGCGACTCGTGGTACCGGACGGAACAAGGCCGGATCGTGGCCAACTGGCCTGGCTACATGCGTGAGTACTCCGATCGAACCCGCATCCTCAACCCCGACGAGTTCACCTTCCTGCCATCGCCCGAGCCCACGACGCCAACGCCCGGTGAATGCTAGGGCTGGCCGACAAAGGAGACGGTGACAGTCGCGGGTCGCGCTGTCGGGCTGGTCGGAACGGGAATGAACGTCACCTGTCCAGTGCCGTAGCAGGGCAGGGACAACGAGACCGGGATGGGTGCGCTCACCGCGTAGTCACGTAGCACCACAAGAGGGGCCAGCACCGATGTAGGCGAGAAGCTCACGTCGACGGCATGGGCGGCGCTGCCGGTGAAGCCGATGTCGCGGGTCGTGGCCGCCGCAACCGGCAACACCTCGACCGTCTGGCCTGCGAGAGGATGCCCGGTCTGGCCGGGACGGATCGGACCGAAACATCCCATCCTGATCGTCGCATGGTCGACCTGGCCATTGACTACACCTGAAAAGTACTGGTCATGGCCGATCGGGGCGGGATCGATGACCGCGGCTGAAGCGGGCGCTGCGGTAACGGCGACGCTAGCGGCCGCAGCCAGCGTGATGAGCCAGGGAGCGAGCTTGCGGGACATGAGCCCTCCACGTGTGTGAATGATTGGGTCTCATGGAGGGTCCACCTGGCCACATCATCCTTCAATGCACTCAGCGCAAAAGTCGGCCAGTCGATGTCCACCATTAACCGGCTTTTCGCCAGCGCGCCGTCCCTTGCCGACGTTCATCACCGTGTTCACGATGCGCGCGGATGCTACCGCGCCACAACGCACTCAGAGATGGGGCCGGCGGGGGCGGGGCTGGCAGCGGGGGCAGGTGTAGGACGAGCGGTTCATGAAGGGCTCGCGCCGGATCGCGGTGCCGCAGCGTGGGCAGGGCCGGCCGGCCTGCCCGTAGGCGGCTAGCGAGCGGTCGAAGTAACCGGAGGCACCGTTGATGTTGACGTAGAGCGCATCGAAGGACGTGCCACCGGCGGCGAGTGCCTCGGTCATCACCTCCGTGACGGCGCTCAGCAGGGTGCGTCCCTGCGCGGCGGTCAGCGTCGCGGTGGGCCGCGCCCCATGGAGCCGAGCCCGCCAGAGCGCCTCGTCGGCGTAGATGTTGCCGATTCCGGACACCAGGGTCTGGTCCAGCAGCGCGCGTTTGAGACCGGTGCGCCGCCGCCGAATCCCGACGACCACCGCATCCTGATCGAAACCCGGGTCCATCGGGTCTCGGGCGATGTGCGCCACCGGGGTGGGCAGGCCCGCCACCACATCCTCCACCGACAGGCCACCGAATGTGCGCTGGTCGATGAAGCGCAGCTCAGGCCCGTCATCGATGAACCGCAGCCGCACCCGTAGGTGCGTCTCGTCGGCGGCACCCGGTGGCTGGATGCGCATCTGCCCGCTCATGCCCAGATGGGCCAGCAGCGCCTGCGCGCCATCCAGCTCCAACCAGAGGTACTTGCCACGGCGGCGGGCGGCTCGGATCCGCCGGCCGCGTAAACGGGCGGTGAAGTCCAGCTCCCCGGCGAGGTGGCGGCGTACCGAGCGGGGATGGCGCACCTCGACGGCGGCCAGCGTGCGCCCGGTGACGTGTTCGGCGAGGCCCAGCCGGACGACCTCGACCTCGGGCAGCTCCGGCACGCTTGCCCTACCCCGCCGGCGGGGCGCTCCCGCTGGCCAGCTCGGACAGCGAGCGCCACGCCGCCTCGGCGGCCCGTTGCTCGGCTTCCTTCTTGGTCCGGCCCCGACCGGTTCCCCGCTCCACCCCGGCTATCACGGCGGTCGCGGTGAACTCCTTGAGGTGGTCGGGTCCGTCCTCGGTGATCCGGTACTCCGGCACCCCCAGCTCGCGGCCGGCGGTGAGCTCCTGAAGGCTGGTCTTCCAGTCCAAGCCGGCGCCCAGCAGGGGCGCCATCACCAGCAGCGGGTCGAACAGCCGGTGCACCACGCCGCGGGCGACGTCCATGCCGTGCTGCAGGTACACCGCGCCGATCAGTGCCTCGACGGTGTCGGCCAGGATGCTGGACTTGTTGCGGCCCTCGGTGAGCTCCTCGCCCCGACCTAGCAGCAGGTACTCGCCGAGACCGCTGGTGCCCAGCCCGCGGGCCACGCCGGCCAGCGCGTGCATGTTCACCACGCTGGCGCGCAGCTTGGCGAGCTGCCCCTCGGGCAGGTCAGGATGGGTGCGAAACAGGTGGTCGGTGACGACCACACCGAGCACGGCATCGCCGAGGAACTCCAGGCGCTCGTTGGGTTCGAGGCCACCACTCTCGTAGGCGTAGGAGCGGTGGGTGAGGGCCAGCGTCAGAAGCTCGGCGTCGATCTCGACGCCGAGCGCGGTGAGCAGGGGGGTCAGATCCGATAGGTGACCCCGCGAAGACCGGTTCCCCAAGGGTACGTCGCGTCGTGGAGTCAGGATGGTCGGACGACCTGGCGGCCGCCGTATTTCCCGCAATAGGGGCAGACCATGTGCGGTGGCTTCGGCTGCCGGCAGGCCCGGTTCGAGCACACCGCGAGCGTCGGCGCGCCCGCCTTCCACTGGGCTCGCCGCGAGCGGGTGTTCGACCGGGACATCCTGCGTTTGGGAACGGCCACGTTACTCGTTCTCCTCGTCATTTCCGCGCAGCCGCTGCTTCAGTACGGCCCAGCGCGGGTCCATCGTCTCATGCCGGTGATCCGTACCCAGTTCCGCCCACTTGCCGCCACATTCCGGACACAGTCCAGGACAGTCCTCGCCGCAGAGCGGGGCCTGCGGCAGCGCCAGCAGCAGCGCATCGCGAACCACCGGCTCGAGGTCGATCAGGCCGTCGACGACCCGGCTGACCTCGTCGGGATCAGTGCTGCTCTCGGTTGCCGAGTCCGGATAGGCGAACAGCTCGGTCAGCTCGACCTCAAGGGAATCCACCAGCGGTTCCAGGCATCGGGCGCACTGACCGGTGACCGGCGCCGATGCCGCGCCCGACACCAGCACACCCTCCACGACCGACTCCAGCCGCACGTCCAGGGAGACCTCGTCTCCCGCGGCAACCCCGACCACGTCCATCCCCAGCGCGGCTGGCAGCCGGATGTCTCGGTGGTAGCGGCGCATCGCCCCAGGACGTCGACCCAGGTCCCTCGTGTCGATCACCCATGGGGCGGTCGGGTCGGGTCGAGCGGGAGTGGTCTTTCGCGGCATCAGGGTGCAGGGTAGGCGACGGTGCCCGGACGCGGACAACGGTGGGCTCAGCACGGTGGCTACCGGGGGTACTCGCCAGCCCCGACGGGCACCGACCCACCGCGATGGGCGCGGCCGCGCCCGACGGTGCGCAGAGTGCGGTTGAGCAGGTCCTCGAACTCCGCGAGGGTGGCTTCGACATAGGCATCACATTCCGAGCGCAACCGGTGAACCTCGGTGCTCACCTCCTCGTGGATCCGGGTGGCCTCGGCTCGGGCCGCCTGCACCACCTGGGTCTGCTCGACCAGCCGGGCCTGCTCGGCGCGGCCGTCGGCGACGGCCCGCTCGTAGGCAGCCCTCCCGGCCGCTGTCATCCGCTCCACCTCAGCCTCCGCGCGCCCGGTGAGCTCCTGGTACTCCCGGCGCCCGGTGGCCGCAAGGCGCTCAGCCTCGGCTTGCGCCTCGGCGACCATCGACTCGGCGTGGGCCCGAGCCTCGGCGGTCAGCCGCTCGGCCTCCTCGCGCGCCCCGGTCACCGACCGCTGCGCCTCCTGCCGCGCGGTCTCCACCAGCTCGTCCCGATGGTCCAGCACGTCCTGAGCGTCATCGAGCTCCGCGGGGATCGCGTCACGGATGTCGTCGAGCAGTTCGAGCACATCCCCGCGGGGCACCACGCAGCTGGCGGTCATCGGTACCCCACGCGCCTCCTCCAGTGTGGTGACAAGGTCGTCAAGTGCCTCGAAGACCCGGTACACCGGCCCTTTTCGCTCCTCATCCACAGCCGCCAGTCTGGCCGGTCGGACGACCCGGATGCGGGAACTCGCGCCGCCTCGGCGTGTCCGTCCAACGGCCGGAAATCAATGCCGCTGACCGGCGAGCCGGATGACCAGTCGTTGGTGCACCGTGGCCGGTAGCAGATGACCCACGTCACCACCGTAGGTGGCGACCTCCTTGACCACCGAGCTGGACAGATAGCTGTAGTGCGGCTTGCTCGGCAAGAACATCGTGTCCACACCGGAGAGCTGGTAGTTCAGCTGGGCCATCTGCAGCTCGTAGTCGAAGTCACTGACCGCGCGCAGGCCCTTCACGATCGTGGCGATCCCGTTGGTGGTGCAGTAGTCCACGAGCAGCCCGTGCCAGGAGTCGACGCGGACACCCGCCAGATGCTCGGTGATCTCCTTCAACATCGCCATCCGGTCGGAGACCTCGAACAGGCAGCTCTTGGTCTTGTTGATCAGAACGGCGACCACGACCTCGTCGAACTGGCTCGCGGCCCGCTCGATGATGTCGAGGTGGCCGTTGGTGGCGGGGTCGTAAGAACCGGGACACACCGCACGCCTCATGCGCTACCGTAATACACGACGGTGTCGCCATACCGCCGGTGAGTGAGCGCACTCACACCAACCGGCCAGGCGGGCGCGCGTGCCGTGACCGAGCGCTCCACCACGAGTAGCGCCGCCGGCGCCAGCCACCCGCCGGCCAGGGCGCTCAGCACACCGTCCAGAGCAGCGTCCTCGAGCGCGTAGGGGGGGTCGGCGAGCACCACGTCGTAGGGCACACCCGGCTCACCACGCAGCAGCACGGACACCTCCGCCGTGCTCACGTGCGCTGCGGCGCCGTCCGGCCCCCCCAGTCCGAGCGCCTCGACGTTGCGGTGCAGCACGGCGGCCGCGCGCCGGTCGGCCTCCACGAACCGGACATATGCCGCCCCTCGGGACAGCGCCTCCAACCCCAGCGCGCCAGATCCGGCGTAGAGGTCGAGCACCCGGGCCCCCTCGAGGTCCCGACGTGCCTGCAGCGCGCTGAACACCGCCTCCCGGACCCGGTCCGACGTCGGTCGGGTGCCGCGCGGCGGGACAGCCAGCCGCCGCCCCCCGGCGGTACCCGCCACGATCCGCACCATGCCGCCCATGATGCCGCCGCGCGGCGTGTTCTCATCGGTCCAGGGTGCGCCGGGTGTATCAGCGGTCGGTGCTCCCTTCTCCTCATCCGCGACGCGCGGTCCGCGCGCGCATTTCTGAAGGGAGAGAAACCAGTGGATTCGATCTTGTACTGGAACGAGGTCGCCACGGAGGCCGATCGCACGACGCATACCACGCTCGCGCCGAGCGAGGCTGGGGTCAGGGGCCCGGCGGGCAGCTCACGAGCCCTGGCGATCGTGCACCTGGCTATGCATGACGCCTATTTCGGCATCAACTCCGACTCGCACGAGCCCTACCTAGGGTCTGGCCTACCCACAGTTCCCGCCGACGCCGGCACCGACGCTGCGATCGCCGGTGCCGCGCACGCCGCCCTGAGCGCGCTGTACCCGACGCAGAAGGCCTTCTTCGACGCTCGGCACGCCGCCGCCGGGTTGATCATCGGCAAGCCCGACACCGACGGTCATGTCTTCGGTCGCAAGGTCGCGGCGGCGATCTTGGCTCTGCGCCGGAACGACCCCGGTCTCGGCGACGACGGCTATGCGTCCTCGGTCGCCCCCGGCCACCACCGGCAGGACCCGGACAACCCAGGACAAGGCTTCTACGCACCGTTCTACGGTGCCCAGTCACACTGCTTCGCTGTGACCACCCGCCACCACCTCGGTGACCCCCCTCGGCCCCCGAGCGCGGAGTACGACCAGGCCGTCAGGCAGGTGCGCACCAAGGGCATCGCCCCGCAACTCATCGGGACACTGCCGGCCGACCTGGTCGAGAACCATCCTCCCCGCACTCCCAACGAGACCTCCATCGGGGTGTTCTGGAGCTACGACGGGACCAAGGGCCTCGGCACGCCGCCGCGGCTGTACAACCAGATCATTCGCGAGGTCGCCAACGGGCAGGGCAACGACATCGCTCAGAACGCCCGGTTGTTCGCCCTGGTCAATGCCGCGATGGGCGATGCGGGCATCCTGGCCTGGACCGACAAGTACTTCTATGACGTGTGGCGCCCGGTGCTGGGGATTCGGGAGCACGACTCCTCCTCGGGCCCGACCGGAGTGGGTGGGGACGTCCTGGACCCAGACGCCGACCCCGGCTGGCTCCCGTTCGGTGCGCAGAACACGAACAGCGTCGGTGTGAAGGACTTCACACCGCCCTTCCCGGCCTACCCCTCGGGCCACGCGACGTTCGGCGGGGCGGTCTTCCAGTCTGTCCGGCAGTTCTACGGCCAAGGCGAGCTTGGTCCGGACACCCTGGCGGCCGGTCTTGAGTTCGTCTCCGACGAGCTCAACGGGATCAACGTCGACAACACCGGAACTGTCCGGCAGCGCCGGGTGCGTAGCTTCCCCCGCGGCCTGTGGGAGATGATCCAGGAAAACGGCCTCAGCCGGACCTTCCTCGGTGTGCACTGGCTGTTCGACGCCTTCGCCGTCAATCCGGACGGCGAGATGGACCTCACCCAGAACGTCGGCGGAGTCAGGCTCGGTATCGACATCGCCAACGACATCGCCGCCAACGGGCTCCATGCGGCCGACGCGGCGGGCCCAGCCTCGGCGTGACCTGCGGCTGCGCTCCTCACGGGGAGCGCAGCTCCAGGATCAGGTCACCGCCCTCTACCTGCTGCACGGTCTTGATGGCCAGCCGGGCCACCGTGCCGCTTACGGGGGCGGTGATCCCGGCTTCCATCTTCATCGCCTCGATGACGGCCACCGGCGCTCCCGCGACCACCTCGTCGCCTTCGGACACCTGCAGGGTGACCACGCCGGCGAACGGCGCCGCGACCTGGTTGCTATCGGACCTGTCGGCCTTCTCGGCGGCGGGGACCTTCGAGGCAACGGAGCGGTCCCGGACCTGCAACGGCCGCAGCTGCCCGTTGAGCGTGCACATCACGGTGCGCATGCCGCGTTCGTCGACGTCTCCGATCGCCTGTAGCTGGATCAGCAGTCGCACCCCGGGGTCGAGGTCCACAGCGTGCTCCTCACCGGGGCGCAGCCCGTAGAAGAACTCCTTGCTGGGCAGCACCGAGGTGTCCCCGTAGGCCTCGCGATGTTCCTCGAACTCCGCCGTCGGACCGGCGAACAGCAGCCGGTTCAGCGTCCGCGCCCGGTCCCCCTGCAGGCCCTGCCGGTCCCGCGCGGACAGTCCGGTCATCCCCCGAGGGCCGCCGCGGCCCACCAGCGCCTTGGTGCGCAGGGGCTCGGGCCACCCTCCAGGGGGAACACCGAGCTCGCCGTGCAGGAAGCCGATCACCGAGTCGGGTATGTCGAAGCGGGCGGGGTCGGCCTCGAACTCCTTCGGCTCGACGCCGGCGCCGACCAGGTGCAGCGCCAGATCCCCGACGACCTTGGACGACGGGGTCACCTTCACCAGCCGCCCGAGCATCCGGTCGGCCGCCGCATAGGCCTCCTCGACCTGCTCGAAGCGGTCCGCCAGGCCCAGCGCCACGGCCTGCTGGCGTAGGTTGGACAGCTGGCCACCGGGGATCTCATGGTGGTAGACCCGCCCGGTGGGCGAGGCCAGGCCGGACTCGAAGGGTGCGTAGACCTTGCGCACCAGCTCCCAGTAGGGCTCCAGATCGCACACCGCCTGCAGGTCCAACCCGGTGCAGCGCTCGGTGTGCTCGGTGGCCGCGACCAGCGCGGACAGCGCCGGCTGCGAGGTGGAGCCCGCCATCGACGCGGTGGCCGCGTCCACCGCGTCCACCCCGGTGTCGATCGCGGCGAGCAGAGTGGCGAGCTGACCACCCGGGGTGTCGTGAGTATGCAGGTGCACCGGCAGGTCGAACCGGCTGCGCAGCGCCGCCACCAGCGTCCGGGCCGCTGGGGGGCGCAGCAGGCCGGCCATGTCCTTGATCGCCAGCACATGGGCACCGGTCTGAGCGATCTGCTCGGCCAGCCGCAGGTAGTAGTCCAGCGTGTACAGCCTCTCCGCGGGGTCGGACAGGTCAGCGGTGTAGCACAGCGCCACCTCGGCGACGGCCCGGTCGGTCTCGCGCACCGCATCGATGGCCGGACGCATCTGGGACACGTCGTTGAGCGCGTCGAAGATCCGGAAGATGTCCAGCCCGGTCTCGACGGCCTGCTTGACGAAGGCGGCGGTCACCTCGGTCGGGTAGGGCGTGTAGCCGACGGTGTTGCGCCCGCGCAGCAGCATCTGCAGACACACGTTGGGCACCGCCGCGCGCAACGCGGCCAGCCGCTCCCAGGGGTCCTCGGCGAGGAAGCGCAGCGCCACGTCGTAGGTCGCGCCACCCCAGCACTCCAGCGACAGCAGCTGCGGGGTCATCCGGGCGACGTGGGGCGCCACGGCGATCATGTCCTTGCTGCGCACCCGGGTCGCCAGCAGCGACTGGTGGGCGTCCCGGAAGGTGGTATCGGTGACGCCGACGTGGTCCGCGGCCCGCAGCCGGCGCGCGAATCCCTCCGGGCCCAGCGTGAGGAGCCGGCACCGGGACCCGGTGGGCGGACGGGTGTCCAGGTCGATCAGCGGCAGTTTGGTCACCGGATCGGGCAGGTCGGGGGGATCGCCGTGCGGCCGGTTCACCGTCACGTCCCCGAGGTAGGTCAGCAACCGGGTGCCGCGGTCCGCAGAGCGCTGGGCGGTGAGCAGGTGCGGCCGCTGCTCGATGAAGGAGGTGGTGACCCTGCCCGCCATGAAGTCCGGCTCGTCGAGCAGCGCGAGCAGGAACGGGATGTTGGTGGCCACCCCGCGGATCCGGAACTCGGCCAGCGCCCGGCGGGCCCGGCGTACCGCAGTGGCGAAGTCGCGCCCTCGGCAGGTGACCTTGACCAGCAGGGAGTCGAAGTGCGCGCTGATCTGGGCGCCCGTTTGCATGGTGCCGCCGTCCAGCCGGATCCCGGGACCGAGGGCTGAGCGGTACGCGGTGACCGTGCCGATGTCCGGGCGGAACTCGTTGGCCGGGTCCTCGGTGGTGATCCGGCACTGCAGCGCGGCACCGTGCGGCACGATCGCGCCCCGGCACAGCCCGAGGTCGGCCAGCGTCTCCCCCGCCGCGATCCGCAGCTGGGCGCCGACCAGATCGACATCGGTGATCTCCTCGGTCACCGTGTGCTCGACCTGGATGCGTGGGTTCATCTCGATGAACACGTGCTGACCGTCGCGGTCGACGAGGAACTCCACGGTGCCCGCGTTGACGTAGCCGATTCTCCGGGCGAAGGTGACCGCGTCGGCGCAGATCCGGTCCCGCAGATCGGGGTCCAGGTTGGGCGCGGGGGCCACCTCCACGACCTTCTGGTGCCGGCGCTGCACCGAGCAGTCCCGCTCGTAGAGGTGGATGACGTCCCCGGTCGGGTCGGCGAGGATCTGCACCTCGATATGCCGGGGGTCGAGGACCGCCCGCTCCAGGAACACGGTCGGGTCACCGAATGCCGACTCGGCCTCCCGACTGGCCGCCTCCAGCGCGGTGCGCAGGCCGATAGGCTCGGTAACTCTGCGCATGCCGCGCCCACCGCCCCCGGCGACGGCCTTGACGAAGACCGGGAACCCGATCTCACCGGCGGCGGCCATCAGTCGGTCGATGTCGGCCGACGGTGCGCAGGACGCCAGCACCGGCACTCCGGCCTCACGCGCCGCGGCCACCGCCCGCGACTTGTTACCCGCCAGCGCCAGCACGGTGGGAGGCGGCCCGACGAAGGTGATGCCGGCCCGCTGGCAGGCCAGGGCCAGCTCCGGGTTCTCCGACAGGAAACCGTAACCGGGGTAGACGGCGTCGGCCCCGGCACGCTGGGCGGCCCGGATGATCTCCGACACCGAGAGGTAGGCCCGGACCGGATGACCTCTCTCACCGATCTGGTAGGCCTCGTTGGCCTTGAGCCGGTGCTCGGAGTTGCGGTCCTCGTAGGGGAACACCGCGACCGTCTGGCAGCCCAGTTCGTAGGCGGCCCGAAACGCCCGGATCGCGATCTCCCCGCGGTTGGCGACCAGCACCTTGCCGAACATTGCCGGCTCCCTCCCCGCACAGCCGCGTGGTCAGAATCTGCTGCCGCGGCTCCAAGCGCATCATCGCAGGTGATGACCGTTGCCGGAGGAGATGTGACCCACCAGCCGCAAGAGCCCTCCCACGCGAGCGCCTGGAGGGGTATCAAGGATGGGGCACGAAAGGACGCGGCCATGGGCAGAGCGCAGTACCGTCGATACCATCGCCATCACCACCGATGGGGTCCGACGCGGCGGCCCGTCGGCCCACTGCCGGTACTGCTGTGTGCGGCGGCGGTGCTGGCCGGCGCTGGTGTGATCACTGCTGGGGTGATCACTGTGGCCCTGGTCACCATGCTGAGTGTCCTGGGGCCACCCATGCTGTTCGGAGTGGGCGCGGTAGTCGTGATGCGACACCTGCACCGCAGCCACCGCTGGGCGACGGGCCGGCAGCAGCCCATGCCCACGGCGCGGCCGGCTCAACCCGTTGCGCGGATCCAGCCGGTCCCGGACTGGCAGGCGACCCGGGCCCGGTTCGCCGAGCTGCGCGGTGAGTACGGTCAGTTCGAGTGCGACCCGCTCGCGGTGCTGCGGCTGCCCGCGCTGACCGACGTCACCGTGCCCTCCACCGGCCGGTTCGTGGAGGCCTTCGCCGAGGCCCAGGCCCTGGACACCGACACCAGACCACCAGCCGCACACTGCGCTCGCTTCGCCACCGCGGTGGATCAGGCGTGGCGTGCCTGGCACGCCGCCCGCGACGCGGCGGAACGCATCCGGCTCGCCGGGATCCCCGCGCCCGAGCGGGCCACCGTGCAACGGGCGATCAAGTTGCTCACCATGGCCCGCGACTCCGACCACGACGCCGAGCGCATCGCCGCGTACGCCAAGGCCCGCGCGGAGCTGGCGAAGCTGGACCGCGTCGGGACGCTTCGACTACCGCCGGCCGCAGCCGCGGCGCTGGACGTCGCATCCCGCGGCCAGCTCCCCGCCGGCGAGGCGGTGGGTTAGCCGGGTCAGCGCCTCGGTACCGGCGACTCAGCCGAGGACGGCGGGCTCGGCGGTGGCTGGCCCCCGAACTCGGCCAGCGGCGCACCGCGCCACAACGCCAGCGCGGTGCGCAAGGTTTCGGCCGCTCGCACCGGGTCGGAGAACAGCGCCTCATGGCCATCACCGGCCAGCCGCTCGAACCGCACAGCGTCGACCGCCTCAGGCGGGACGGCCAGCACATAGCCATGACCGCAGGTGCCGAGCATCCCATCCTTGGTTCGCGGCACACGACCGGGATCGAGTGCCCTGCGCAGGTGGGAGATATAGGTCTGTAGCGTGTTCGCGGCGGTGGCCGGCGGCTCGGTGCCCCAGAGCACCTCGACCAGCCGGTCCACCGAGACCACCTGGTTGGCGTGCACCACGAGCACGGCCAGACGACCCAGTGCTGATCATGCTAGCCAGTGGTGCCGGCTTCGTCGAGGCCTTCGTCGGCGTGACCCGACGGGGCGCAGTGCCACTGTCGGTGAACCCGCGCCTGGCCGCAGCCGACGTCGCGGCGATCGCCTCCGAGACGGGTGCTCGGCTGGTACTCACCTCGACGAGACAGACCCGTCGGCTGGCCGACCTGGACGGCGAGCCACCGGTACTGGTGGACGGGCTCCGGGGCCTCTGGGCAGTCGCACTGCGACTGCCGTGAGCAGGTGACGGGGACCCGCCGGCAGGGGGCGGCGGGTCCCCGTCACACCCCTCACGGCAACCCACACCGGTAAGGTCGACCGCTGGAGGCCCTGAATGCGTACACGTCGATGTGGCGCCGCGCTGGCCGCGGGACTACTGCTCGGCGCGGGTCTGCTCACCGGAGCCGTGGCCTGCGCGCCGGCCGTGACGCCGACGAACCCGCCGGCCAAGACACCGGTGGCGCGGGGCGTCGGCGGGGCGGTGGTCTCGGACACCGCGGAGTCGACGCAGGCCGGCCTGGATGTGCTGCGCCAGGGTGGAACCGCCGCTGACGCTGCGGTCGCGGTGGCCTCGACGCTCGGCGTGACCGACCCCTACGTCGCGGGTATCGGCGGCGGCGGCTACCTCGTCTACTACGACGCGCGCACCCATCGGGTGTCCACGATCGACGGTCGGGAGACCACCCCGGCCGCTGACGAGCCGACGATGTTCCTCGACCCGGCGACCGGAAAGCCCGTGCCGTTCCCGGCCGCGGTGGACAGCGGACTGTCCGTCGGCGTGCCGGGCATGCTGGCCACCTGGCAGCGCGCGCTGCAGCGGTGGGGCCGCTTCGGGCTCGCCGAGGACCTGCGGTCGGCCGAGCAGGTCGCCGAGCGCGGCTTCGTGGTCGACGCGACGTTCCAGGAGCAGACGCGACGCAACGCCCGGCGCTTCGCCGCGTTCGGCTCGACGGCGGCACTGTTCCTGCCCGGCGGCAGGCCGCCCGCAGTGGGCTCGACGCTGCGCAACCCCGACCTCGCCAAGACCTACCGGGAGATCGGCGAGGGCGGGATCAGCGCGCTCTACGGCGGCTCGATCGGTGCCGACCTGGTCCAGGCCGTACAGCACCCGCCGCTGGCACCCCGTGCCACGCTGTCGGCAAGGCCCGGCTCGATGACGCTGTCGGACCTGCGTGCCTACCGCGCGCTGGACGCCGACCCGACGCACGTGAGCTACCGTGGCCTGGACGTGTACGGCATGGCGCCGTCCTCCAGCGGAGGTGTCACCGACGGCGAGGCGCTCAACATCCTGGGCAACTTCGACCTGTCCGCGATGAGCCGGGTACAGGCGCTGCACCACTACCTGGAGGCCAGCCGGCTGGCGTTCGCCGACCGTAACCGCTACCTCGGCGACCCCCGGTATGTGAACGTACCGCAGCAGCAGCTGCTCTCGACGTCCTTCAGCCGCCAACGCGCCTGTCTCATCGACCCGGCCAAGGCCGGCACCGGCCCGGTCACGGCGGGGGACCCGGTCTCCGCATCACGCGGCTGCGCGCCGGTCGGCGCGGCCGTCACGGTGCCCGACCGGGAGCACCACACCAACCACTTCGTGGTCGTCGACGGTGCGGGCGACGTCGTGTCGTATACCAACACGATCGAGGAGATAGGTGGCAGCGGGATCGTGGTGCCCGGCCGCGGGTTCCTGCTCAACAACGAGCTGACCGACTTCAACTTCGCGCCCACGCAGGGCGGCGCGACCGATCCCAACCTGCCGGCGGCCGGCAAGCGGCCGGGCTCGAGCATGTCACCGACCATCGTGCTGAAGGACGACCGTCCGTTCCTGGCGGTCGGCTCGCCGGGGGGCGCCACGATCATCACCACGGTGCTGCAGATCCTGGTCAACCGGATCGACCTCGGCATGAGCCTGCCGGATGCGATCGCCGCGCCCCGCGCCTCGCAGCGCGACGCCGCGACCACCCAGGCCGAGCCGGCGTTCGTCGCGGCGTCCACCACGCCTGGCCTGCAGGCGCTCGGGCACAGGTTTGTGATCAGGGACACCTCGCCGCTGGACCCCACTATCAAGATCAACCCGGAGATCGGCGTGGCGTCGGGACTGGAGTTCCTTCCCGGCGGCACGGTGCTCGCCGCCGGGGAGCCGACCCGCAACGGCGGCAGCGCAGCCGGCGTCGTCAGCCCCACCCGCTGACCCCGGCGAGGGGTCAGATCTTCTGGAGGAACCGGGCACGCTCCTCGTCGAGCAGGTCGGCGGCCAGGCGGGCCAGGCCGGGGTGCCCGGTGAGGCCAGGATCGGCCGCGACCAGCCGCTGAGCGGTCTCCCGTGCCTGGCCGATGAGGTCCGCGTCGCGCAGCAGCGACAGCAGCTTGAGCCCGGAACGGCGGCCGGACTGCACCGCGCCGAGCACGTCTCCCTCGTGGCGCAGCTCCAGGTCCCGCTGGGCCAGCTCGAACCCGTCGGTGGTGGCGGCCACGGCGCCCAGCCGCTCCCGGGCGGTGCTGCCCTCCGGGAAGTCGGTCACCAGCAGGCACAGCCCAGGATGCGACCCCCGGCCGACCCGACCGCGCAGCTGGTGTAGCTGGCTGACCCCGAACCGCTGCGCGTCCATGATCACCATGACGGTGGCGTTGGGCACGTCCACGCCGACCTCGATGACGGTGGTGGCCACCAGCACATCGATCTCGCCGGCGGTGAACGACCGCATCACGGCGTCCTTGTCGGCACCCGGCAGGCGGCCGTGCAGCACCCCCAGCCGCAGTCCGGCCAGCGGACCTTCCTCGAGCCGAGGAGCCAGGTCGAGCACCGCCAGCGGTGGGCGCTCGCCGTCCTCGCCGGCGGCGTCCTCATCGGCGGTGTCCTCGCCGACGGCGTCCGCACCGCCGATCCGCGGGCAGACGACATAGGCCTGCCGGCCGGCGGCGACCTCCTCGGTGATCCGCCGCCACACCCGGTCCAGCCAGCCGGGTTTCTCCCCGACCGGCACCACCGTGGTCGAGATCGGTGACCGGCCGCTCGGTAGCTCGCGCAGCGCGGAGACCTCCAGGTCACCGTAGACGGTCATCGCGACGGTGCGCGGGATCGGCGTCGCGGTCATCACCAGCACGTGCGGGCTGGTGCCGTCGGCCGCCCTGGCGCGTAGCGCGTCGCGCTGCTCGACACCGAAGCGGTGCTGCTCGTCGACCACCACCAGGCCCAGGTCGGCGAAGGACACCCGATCCTGGATCAGGGCGTGCGTGCCGACCACGATCCCGGCCGCACCGCTGGCCACGTCCAGCAGCGCCCGCTTGCGGTCCCGGGCCGGCAGTGAGCCGGTGAGCAGGACGATCCGGGTGGCCTGCTCGGCTGACCCCAGCTCGCCGGCCCGACCATGCTCGCCCAGCATCGCTCGCAGGGACCGGGCGTGCTGCGCGGCGAGCACCTCGGTGGGCGCCAGCAGCACCGCCTGCCGTCCCGCGTCGAGGACCCGCAGCATCGCGCGCAGCGCCACCACGGTCTTCCCCGACCCGACCTCGCCCTGCAGCAACCGGTTCATCGGATGCTCACCGGCCAGCTCAGCGGCCAGCAGCTCACCCACCTCCCGCTGCCCGGCGGTCAACGTGAAGGGCAGCACGCTATCGAACGCGGCGGCCAGCCCACCGTCCCGGCGCGGGCAGGCCGGCGCGGGCCGGGACGACGCCTCCTGACGGCGCCGCGCGAGGGTGAGCTGCACCGCCATCGCCTCATCCCACTTCAGCCGGCGCTGCGCGGTGGCGATCTGCGCGCGGTCATCACAGCGGTGCACGGCCCGCAACGCCGCGCCCAGCTCCGGCAGCCGGTGCGCCGCGCGCAAGGACGGCGGCAGCGGGTCGGTCGGGTCGTCCAGGACGTCGAAGACCTGCCGGACACAGAGCTGGATCGTCCAGGACGGCAGGTCCTTGGTGGCGGGATAGACCGGGATCAGTGGCCGGGCGAACTCGGCGAGCTGGTCCGCGTCGCCGTCGAGCAGCTGGTACCTCGGGTGGGTGAGCTGCAGGGTGCGGGCTTTGCCGTACCTCGTCACTCGGCCCGCGAACAACGCCTTCCGCCCAGGGGTGAGCACCTCGGGCAGGTGTCTCTGGTTGAAGAAAGTGAGGTCCAGCTCGCGGGTGCCGTCCCAGATCACCGCGTGCTGGATGGTGCCGTTCTTCCGCTGCATCCGCCGGGAGCCGCACTTGCGGACCTCGGCGACGACGGTGACGTCCTCCCCCGCCGCCAGATCCGCGATCGGGGTGAGCTGGCCCTGGTCGGCGTACCGGCGTGGGTAGTGTCGCAACAGGTCACCGACGGTGTGCACGTCCAGCTGCCCGGCCAGCAGCGTCGCTGATCTCGCGTCGAGCACCCGGTCCAGCGCGTCATCCATCCCGGCCACGGCTTACCCCACCCTGCTTGAAGAGCCACCACCGAGGAAGGTTACCGATCCGCTGCTGTCCCCGGTGGGTAGCGCCGCGCACCGTGGGGTTACCCTTACCGGGCCGCCGCACTAGCGGGCGTGCCACCCTATGCGACGAACCCAGGGAGTGTGACATGGCTGCCGTGTGCGACGTCTGCGGCAAGGGACCGGGCTTCGGCATGTCGGTCTCGCACTCGCACCGGCGGACCCACCGCCGGTGGAACCCGAACATCCAGACCGTCCGAGCGAAGATCGGCGCTAGCCGGCGCCGCCGCCTGAACGTCTGCACCTCCTGCCTCAAAGCGGGCAAAGTCTCGCGAGGCTGACCGCCCTCGGAGCGCCATTCGGAGCCGAGTCGGCCTAAGTGAGTTGCAGGCAGAGGCTGATGTGGTCCGCTCCGAGCCCACAGCTGCGGCTTGGGAGCCGGTGGGCACCGAGTACGCCCGGCTGCCACGATGCCGTGGCCACGGGTGCTGAGTAGTCGCCCGAGCGCATGTGACCGCTCTGCGGGTCCCCGTTACCCGATCGGGGGTCAGCGGCTAGCCTGACGCCGGACTGATCTCGGTGAATGATAGTGGTGAACTCGTGAGCAATGGCGCGACTGTCGGCGGCTCAGGGCATCTGGGAGATCGCCTAGCGCGGCTGCGAAGGCTTGCTGACCTGAGTCAGGAGATCTTGGCGGAACGCTCCGGGATTTCCGTCGATGGGATCCGGAAGCTGGAGCAGCACCGGAAACATTCGGTGCGGCTGCCCATTCTGCACAAGCTGGCCACCGGCCTCGGGGTTGAGGTCACAGCGTTGTCAGGTGATCCTCCAGCGCTGTCGGCTGAGCAGGGCGAGTCCCCGGGACTGGTGGCCATTCGTCGGGCGATCATGTCGTCTCAGCTGGCGCCGACGCCAGAGCCTGACAGTGCTGAGCCGCTCTCCCTCGACCTGCTGAGGGAAGAGATCGCTGAGGGCTGGACACTCCACCACGCGGCCGCGTTCGGACAGTTAGTGCGGTCGCTGCCGGAGATTATCGACGACGCTAGGATTGCTGTGGCGGTAGGACAAGGAGACCAACGCGAAGCAGCACAGGTCGCCCTAGGCAAAGCGCTCCAGCTTGGCGGCCATCTGGCCATCAGGTTGGGCAAGACAGACCTAGCGCTGTCGAGTTCGGAGAGGGGACTGCGAGCAGCGGATTCGGGAGACGATCCGCTGCCGGCTCCGAGGGTCTCTAACTCGATCGCCTGAGCGTATCAACGACAGAACCGCTTGGCTGACGTACAGCGCCTCGCTGTTCACGCTGCGGATAGCGTCGAGCGCAACGGCCTTCGGATCGCGAATCAAATGCTAGCATGGGGTGGCTTGTTGATCTCCGCAGCGACCAGTACCGGACGAGAAGGCGATGACGAACAGGCTGGCGACATACTCAAGGTCGCCGAAACCGCAACAGGGCGTCTTGCGACGGTTAGCGGAGATCCTCGGGGTCACCGACTAGCGCAACGTCACCAGACTAGGACGTTCCGTCCCTGTGCCGCCTAGCTTTGCCACGCCACACTCTGCCCTGCCGACCTCCCGTCGTCTCTTGGCTGGTCGGCGGCCTGTCCGGCCCTGCCCTGGTCACGGCCGGACAGGCCCCCAAGAAGTCGAGCGTGGGAGGGCGGTTCTCGGTGGACACGGTAATGCAGCGGAAGAACGAGCGCGGCCGATCGGCCGTGGATGGGCGCCGTATTGATGATGCGCAGGCGTGCACTGTGGTGGTGCATGAGGTGGGCAGCGGGTGGACACTGTATCCCCATGGTGCCGGGCAGCTCGGTGTGAGCTTGGAGATGGCGGCGGCGGTTCGGGTAGCTGAGGCGATTCTGGCTGGTGTCCGGTGAGCGCGGCGCGGTTGTACTCGGTGGCGCGGTCGGATGTTGCGTGTGAGTCCTGGTGCGATCCGCGCTGGTATAGCCCGGGTATCCAGTGCCGTAGCGCTCCGGTGCAGGTCGATACCGCTGCGGCGCGCTACACGCTGAGTTTGCGGCGCTGGTGGGTCGATCGGAAAGACCCGGACGCGGATAGCAGGACATGTGGAGGAACTACTTTATCGGCGAGTGCGGGCACTGGGTGTACTTCACCGGACAGGCGTTACACGTCGGACCGTGGCGCGAGTGCGAGACCGAACCGGCTGCGAGAGGCCCGGGGTGACTGAGAGCCCGGACGTGCTCTAGCCGAATCGCGGTTCTGAGCTATGAGCTAGGGCAGAGCCCAGTCGACGGGGTCGGCTCCCAGGTCGGTGAGCATCTGGTTGGCACGGGTGAAGGGGCGGGAGCCGAAGAAGCCGCGATCGGCTGACATCGGCGATGGGTGCGCGGACTCGACGCACGGCACGTCGGAGAGCATCGGACGCAGCGTGCGAGCGTCCCGGCCCCACAGAATCGCGACCAGCGGGCGGGCTGGACGTGCCACCAGCGCACGGATGGCCTGCTCGGTGACCTCCTCCCAACCCTTGCCGCGGTGCGAGCCCGGACGCCCAGGCTCCACCGTGAGCACCCTGTTGAGCAGCAGTACGCCGCGCCCGGCCCACGGGCTGAGATCCCCGCTGGACGGGGTGGGCAGTCCGAGGTCGTCGCTGTACTCCCGGAAGATGTTGGCCAGGCTGCGCGGCAGCGGTCGCACCCCCGGCTCGACCGAGAATGACAGCCCCACCGCGTGACCTGGGGTCGGATAGGGGTCCTGGCCGACGATGAGTACCCGTACCTGGTCGAAAGGTTGGGTGAAGGCTCGCAGGATGTTGGCTCCGGAGGGCAGGTAGCGTCGCCCCGCGGCGAGCTCGGCCCGGAGGAACTCACCGGCGGCGGCAATCTGGCCGGCCACCGGCTCCAGCGCACCGGCCCAGCCGGTTTCGACGATCTCGTCCACAGCTGCTGGCATGGCCGGCAGCCTACGGCTAGCACGTGAGTGACGATACGAGGGATGACCCGCATCGCCACTCACGCGAAGTGCTCCCACCCCGCTGGGAACACGTCATAAGCGTCACCGTCGACAGTCACGCCACGGCCCTGGCGCACCACGCCGAGCTCCGTCCACCCGGCGGGCAGCGCGACACCAGCGGGAAAACACGCCAGCAAGGCGTGGTCATCCCCCCCGGTGAGCACCCAGTGCAGCGCGTCGGCGCCCAGCGCCGAGGCCACCTCGGCCACCGTGGCGGCTACCGGCACCGCCGCCGAGTCGATGTCGATGCCGACACCGGAGGCCTCGGCGAGGTGTCCAGCGTCGGCGAGCAGGCCATCCGAGACATCGATCATCGCCGTGGCGCCCGCCGCGGCGGCTCGAGTGCCGGCGCCGTAAGGAGGCTCCGGCACTCGATGGGCACCCACCACCGCCGGCGGAGATCGGAACCCCCGGCGAAGCACCGCAAGACCCGCGGCGGCCCAGCCCAGCCTGCCGCACAGCCCGAGCACGTCCCCGGGCCGGGCACCGGATCTGGTGACCGGTGGCCGGCCTCGCAGGTCGCCCAGCGCGGTCACCGACACCACGAGCTCCGCGCAGCTGACCACGTCGCCGCCGACGATGCCGGCACCGGCCTGCTCGGCCTCCTCCCACATCCCGGCGGCCAGCCCATCCACAGTAGACACCGGGGTGCGTCCGGGCACGGCCAGCCCGACGACCAGCGCGGTGGGCACCGCACCCATTGCCACCACGTCGGCCAGGTTGGCGGCCACCGCCTTGCGCCCGACCTGGTGCGGGGTGGACCAGTCCAGCCGGAAGTGCACCCCCTCGACGAGCACGTCGGTGCTCACCACCACCCGGCCGTCCGCGGCGACCAGCACCGCTGCGTCGTCCCCCGGGCCGAGCAAGGTGGCCACCGGTAGTCGCCGGCCCGAGGTGATCCGGGCGATGAGCCTGAACTCCCCCAGCTCGGCCACCGAGCCCGGGTCGGACGGCGGCGGGTCAGGTGGGGCACCTCCAGCAGCGCACACAGTCACATCCCTGGTCCAGGCGGTAGGTTTCGTTCTACTCCGACGGAGCCGACGAGACGAAGGGTCACGCCGTGGTTCAGGCATACATCCTCATCCAGACCGAGGTCGGCAAGGCCGCTGCGGTGGTCGCGGCGGTGTCGAGCCTGCCCGGCGTCGCGAGCGCGGAGGACGTCACCGGCCCCTACGACGTGATCGTGCGGGCGGAGGCCGCCGACGTGGACCAGTTGGGCCAGCTCGTGGTGGCCAGGGTGCAGACGGTGGAGGGCATCACCCGCACACTGACCTGCCCCGTCGTACACCTGTCCTGACGGCGCCCGGCGTGTTCTCCTCCATCGCCGCACGGCCGGCCGGCGCCCCGCGTTGGCCGCTCGGGATCGCCCTGGCCCTGGCGGTGGCCCTGGTGGTGGGAGTGCTCATCGCTGCCGCGATGGTACGCGGCCAGGCTCCAGGTCCGCTGAGGCTTGCCACCCTGCCCGCTCCGTCGGCCGGTTCCGTAGACTGCGTGCGGCTACTGGCAGCACTGCCCGAGAAGCTGGACGGGGGCGAGATGGGTGCCTTGGAACGACGGCAGCTCGCCGCGCCGGCCCCTGCGGGCACGGCCGGCTGGGGTGAGCCACCGGTGGTGCTGCGCTGCGGGCTCGACCGGCCTGCCGAGCTCACCGCGACCTCTCGACTGCTGGACGTCTCCGGAGTGCAGTTCCTCGAGATCGTCAACCCCGACACGAGCGCCTGGGTCGCGGTGGACCGAGGGGTCTATGTCTCGGTGGCCCTGCCACCCACGAGCGGCAGCGGACCGCTGCAGCAAGTCGCCGCGGTGATCGCGAGCACCCTGCCGCGGCGCGAGGTGGACGTCCCGCTCTGATCGCGCTACATCCGGTACAGTCCGGTCAGCACCCGCTCCATCATCGAGAGGTCCGGCGCGTTCCCCCAGCCCCTGGGGTTGCGGTGCACGCGCACCAAGCCGGTGTCGATCATGTCGGCGAGCAGCACCCGGGCCACTCCCAGCGGCAGCGTGAGCAGGGCGGCGACCTCGGCGACCGAGCGGATGTCGGCGCACAGCTCAGCGATCGCGGCATGCTCGGCGGAACAGATCGCCGCCACGTTTCGACCCTCGTCGCTAGTGGACACCAGCGTCTCGAGGGCGAGGTCGGTCACCGGCCGGGTACGCCCTCGGGTCCAGGTGTAGGGACGGACGGCGACCCGGAAGTCCTCCGGCTCATCCCGTTCCGCGACTGCCCACTCGTCCGCGACGTGATCGTCTGGTTGCGCGTGCCGGGCCCGATAACCGTCCCGGCTCGGACCGTTGCTTCCGAATGAGAGGAACAATCGCGATACCTCCACGCCGGACGTCAGAACCCCGGAGCACACCAGCGGACCGCACGGGCGGACCCCTCTGCTTAACTAGTAGTTCATGACTAGGTCGCTGGAGTTCACCCGATCGACTCAGCGCAGTCCGGTGCCGCGGGCGAGCGCGGTGTCGACCAAGATCGACAACAGGGTGGGATAGTCCACCCCGGTCACCGCCCACATCCGGGGGTACATCGAGATCGGCGTGAAGCCGGGCATCGTGTTGATCTCGTTGACAGTCAGCGCATCATCTGGTCCGACGAAGAAGTCCACCCGGGCGAGACCCTGGCAATCCAGCGAGCGGAACGCCGCAACCGCCATCGACTGCAGCTCGGCGGTGACGTCATCATTGAGCTTGGCGGGGATGTCGAACTCACACGCGTCATCCAGGTACTTGGCGTCGAAGTCATACCAACCCGCGCCGTCCCGCGCCACCACACGGATCTCCGCGGGCAGCGACGCCTCGACCCGGCCGTCGGGGAACTCCAGCACCCCGCACTCGACCTCGCGGCCGGTCACCGCCGCCTCGACGAGCACCTTGGGATCGAAGGCGCGAGCGGTGGCGATCGCCGAGGGCAGCTCGGACCAGTCCGCCACCTTGGTGATGCCCATCGATGAGCCCGCTCTAGCCGGTTTGACGAACACCGGCAGGCCCAGCCGCCGGCGCTGCGCCGCGGTGAGGACAGCGTCACCACCGCGCAGCACCACGGTGTCGGTGACCGGCAGACCCGCGACACCCAACAGCTTGCGGGCGAACTCCTTGTCCATTGCGACCGCGCTGGCCAGCACTCCCGAACCGATGTAGGGCAGGTCGGCCAGCTCTAGCAGCCCCTGGATCGTGCCGTCCTCACCGAAAGCCCCGTGCAGCACCGGGAACACCACATCCACACCGGAGAGCACCTCGCCGGGCGCCTCGCCCGCGATGCGCACCAGCTCGCGCCGGGTCGGGTCCCCGGGCAGGGCAAGCGCCGTGGCGGTGCCGTCCACGGCCGGCAGCATACGGTCCCGAATCGCCAGCTCGGCCGGCTCGCCGGTACCCAGCACCCAGGCACCGTCGGCGCTGATGCCGACCGGGATGACCTCGAACCGGGTCCGGTCCAGGTGCGTCAGCACACTTCCCGCCGACACGCAGGAGATCGCGTGCTCGCCGCTGCGGCCACCGAAGACGACCGCGACGCGCACCTTGCGACCCATCATGGCGGCACCCTACCCCCGCCCACCCGTCCCTGCCCCGACATGGAGACATACCGGGGCGATCAGTGCCGTCATAGCCCCGGTATGTCTCCATGTCGGGGCAGGGACGGGGTGTAGACGTGCACGCTGACCGCAGGGGTGGTGGCGGTGTTGGTCAGCTGGTGGACGTAGTGCGGGCCGAAGGCGCGGCAGCACCCGGCGGCCAGCTCGCGGGTGACCTCCACCGCAGGCCGGCCCGGCTGAGCGGCGACCACCCGCTCGGTCAGCATGCCGGCCGCGATCGCGAAGGCGCCTGACGCCGGGCCGTGGTCGTGCGGGTAGGTGCCCTGGCCGGGTAGCCACGACAGCAGCCACACCTCCTGCTGTTCGGTTCGTTCGAGCAGCCGGTACCAGCGGGTGTCGGTGCGGTAGTCCACCAAGCAGCGCCACCGCTCGGGGTGCGCGGCCAGGGTCATGGCGAGACTTGTCGGGCTACCGGGACGGGCCATGTCGGGATCCGGGACAGTGAGGTAGGGCACGGCGTGCATGGGAGGTTCCTCCGCGGGATCGGTGAACCGACCGCGCGGCGGCCACCACCGGGGCAGGGTGGGCCGTCGAGAAACGCGGTCAGCGGGACAGGGGGCTCACCGCGTGGGACAGAGCGCACTCGCCACCCGGCGTAGGTCCACCGGGGACCGCCGGACAAAGGCGACAGTACTGCTCACAACGGACTATCAAACCAGCATGGATCCTCGGGGTCAAGTCGTGTCGAGTGCCTGGCGCAGATCAGCGAGCAGCTCCTCGGGATCCTCCACGCCGACGGACAGCCGGACCTGACCCGGCGCGATCCCCGCCCCCGCGAGTGCTGAGCACCTCCGCGTAGTCGTGCGCGTTGTCGAAGGCAAAGGCTGAGGACCGCACCACGGGCAGCCCCAGAGGACGTGACATACCCAGAACGCCACCCACCGTCACTCCGCAGCGCGAGCACGATCGCCACTTGGGCTGACAGTGACAATGATTCGGTCAAATCCCCACACTGGGGCGCGTTCAGGCATAGAAGTTCAGATCCACCTCGGCGAAGGAAGTCACCCAAAACCATCGTGACCCGACCGGCGGCGGTGAAGACCTCGACAGCGTGGGAAAACCGCCCATCCTGCACGTCCACCCAGGAGTTTGCTATCGACTGGTCGGCGGCCCCCAGAAGGCGAAACATCATCCTGCTGCCCGACTTCGGGAGGAGACCGGGGTCTGCAGGTTGACGGAAAGCGTCCAGCTCAGGTGCGCCATGAGTGGCTACGGGGACGCAACGGATGACCGCACCGGCATCGCCGACCGGCTCTCCCGCCTCGAATGCCCACAACGCCCGAGCGATCTTCTCGACTACCCGAGACACCCCGGCCGCGTCCACACCGCTCACCATAAACTCGCCGGTAACCTGTAAGGAAGTTCTCAACTGGGCGGCCAGAGCCGGTTTGGTTCCTAGCGTTCGCGATCTTCCGCCGACGGACGTCCGTCGGATTTGCACTTCCACAGGCGGCGTACGCGCAGCGCCACCATGCCGGTCTCCGAAGTCCCGCACTGACGCGTCGGTTGGCGACGACGTCATTCCGGTCCGTGGGCTCGGCCGAGAAGCTCAGCGGCCATCTGCCTGGGGGACTGGCCCTCGTAACAGACTCGGCGCACACTGTCGGCGATGGGCACCTCAACGCCACAGCGGGCGGCCAGTCCCTGGATCGACGAGCAGGACTTGACGCCCTCGACCACCTGACCGTGGGTGGCCCGCTGCGCCTGCTCAAGGGTGTCACCCAGCCCGAGCCGGTAGCCGAAGGAACGGTTGCGGGACAGCGGTGAGAAGCAGGTGGCCACCAGGTCGCCGAGGCCGGCCAGCCCCGCGAAGGTCATCGGGTCGGCGCCCAGCGCCGCACCCAGCCGTGCCATCTCGGCCAGTCCCCGGGTGATCAGCGTCGCAAGGGTGTTGTCCCCGTATCCCAGTCCAGCAGCCACCCCGCAGGCCAGCGCGATCACGTTCTTGCATGCGCCGCCGAGCTCGCAGCCGATCACGTCGGTGTTGGTGTACGGCCGGAAGTAACCGGTCCCACAGGCGTGCTGCACCGCGACGGCACGGTCGTGGTCGATGCAGGCGACCACGCTCGCGGTGGGCTGCTCGGCGGCGATCTCGCGAGCCAGGTTGGGTCCGGACACCACCACCACCTGGTCGGGAGCGACGGCGGTGACATCCAACACGACCTCACTCATCCGCTTGAGGCTGTCCAGCTCAACGCCCTTGGCCAGGCTCACCAGGGTGGCCTCCGGGGGGATGGACTTGTGCCACTCGAGCAGGTTGTCACGCAGCGTCTGGCTGGGTAGGGCGAGTACTACCGCATTCACTCCGTCCAGCGCCGTCTTCGCGCGCGCGGTGGCCCGCAGGGAAGCCGGAAGCGTCACCCCCGGCAGATAGTCCGGGTTGGTGTGCCGGTGGGCGACCGCGTCGGCTACCTCAGTCCGACGGGCCCAGAGCATGACGTCCCGGCCGGCATCGGCGAGCACCTTGGCGAACGTGGTGCCCCAGGAACCCGCGCCCATCACCGCGATTCGCTGCACTACCCCGGTCATGACGCCTCCCATCTGGCGAAGTCTCCCCTGCCGCCGGATCGGCAGGTCCAGCGGCCGTCGGCGCGGGAGGATAGAGCCATGCAGGTGGACCTGCTCGTCCCGGTGAAACCGCTCGCCAGGGCCAAGAGCCGGCTACGTGGGGCGGCCGACGACGGGGCTGGTGCCCCCGAGGCGCACGCCCGGCTGGTCCTCGCGCTGGCCCGGGACACCCTCGCGGCCGCGGCTGGTGCGGCTGTGGTCCGCCGAGCGGTCGCGATCTGCTCCGACGAGGAGGTACGCACCGCGCTCGCGGGCGATGGGGTGCAGGTGATCCCCGACGAGCCGGCCGCCGGCCTCAACCCGGCCCTGCGCTACGGGGAAGCAGTGCTCCGCACGGCCGACCCCACCACGACGGTCGGGGTGCTGCAGGCCGACCTGCCGGCGCTGAGCCCGCTGGAGCTGGACCGCGCCGTCCGCCACGGGCTGGCCACCGGCGGCCGGGCGTTCTGCGCGGATCGAACGGGCACCGGGACGACCCTGTTGCTTGCCCCCCCGGGGCAGCTCTTGGAGCCTCGCTTCGGAGTCGGCTCGGCCGCGGCGCACCGGGCCACCGGTGCTCGGGAGCTCTCCGGTTTCTGGCCGGGACTGTGTTGCGACGTCGACACCGCGGCTGATCTGGCCGTCGCGCGCGGCCTGGGCCTCGGTCGGTTCACCCGCGCCGCACTGCGCCGGCCCGGGTTCGACGTTGTCACCCCGGAGTGAGGTGGTTGCTCCCTTGCGAGCCGTCGATATACGGAACAATGACGGGGTGAGCCAGCATGACGGGGGCACCGCTGTCACGCCAGCGGCCAGTACCAGCTCGGCCGGGACACTACCGCCCGCTCCCCCAGCGGCGACTCCGGTGCCGTCCGCGACCGACCTGCCTGATGACCGCTACCTCAACCGGGAGCTGTCCTGGCTGGACTTCAACGCCCGCGTGCTCGCGCTCGCCGAGGACACCAGCCAGCCGCTGCTGGAGCGGGCCAAGTTCCTGGCGATCTTCGCGTCGAACCAGGACGAGTTCTACATGGTGCGAGTCGCCGGACTCAAGCGCCGTGAGGAGGCCGGGCTACCCGTGCGCAGTGCGGACGGGCTGTCCCCCCGGGAGCAGCTGGCCCAGATCGCGATGCGCAGCCGGGAGCTCGCCGAGCGCCAAGCCCGGGTCTACCTCGACTCGGTCCGTCCGGAACTGGAGAAGCACGAGATCACCTTCGTCACCTGGTCCGACCTCGATGACCAGCAACGGCTGCGGTTGTCGGGTTACTTCTCCGACCAGATCTTCCCGGTGCTCACCCCGTTGGCGGTGGACCCCGCGCACCCGTTCCCCTACATCTCCAACCGGTCGTTGAACCTGGCCGTGATGGTGCGTGACCCGGACAGCCGCATCGAGCGCTTCGCCCGGGTCAAGGTGCCCAACAACGTGCCACGCCTGGTCCGGGTGGAGCGCGACCAGGACGATCGCGGGTCGCCACCCGCCACGTTCCTGCCGCTGGAGGAGCTGATAGGGGTCCATCTCCCTGAGCTGTTCGCCGGCATGGACGTGGTCGACTGGCACATCTTCCGGGTCACCCGCAACGCCGACTTCGAGGTCGAGGAGGACCGCGACGAGGACCTGCTGCAAGCAATGGAGCGAGAGCTGGCGCGACGCCGCTTCGGCCCACCGGTACGCCTGGAGGTGGCCGACAGGATGAGCGAGCGCGTGCTGGAGCTGCTGCTGCGCGAGCTCGACGTCGACCCGCACGACGTGGTCGAGGTGCCCGGCCTGCTGGACCTGTCCTGCCTGTGGCAGCTCCACGCGCTGCCCGTCCCGGAGCTGAAGGACAAGCCGTTCGTCCCGGCGACGCACCCGGCCTTCGGCGAGGGCGAGAGCCCCAAGGACGTGTTCGCCACCCTGCGCGAGGGTGACGTGTTGGTGCACCACCCTTACGACTCGTTCTCCACCAGCGTGCAGCGCTTCATCGAACAGGCTGCCGGGGACCCGCAGGTACTGGCGATCAAGCAGACACTCTACCGGACCTCCGGTGACTCCCCCATCGTCGACGCGCTGATCGACGCCGCCGAGACAGGCAAGCAGGTCGTCGCGCTGGTGGAGATCAAGGCGCGATTCGATGAGCAGGCCAACATCAAATGGGCCAGAGCGCTGGAACGCGCCGGGGTGCACGTGGTCTACGGGCTGATGGGACTCAAGACACACTGCAAGACCTCGCTGGTGGTGCGCCAGGAGGGCTCGACGATCCGCAGGTACTGCCATATCGGCACCGGCAACTACAACCCGAAGACCGCCCGGCTCTACGAGGACATCGGGTTGTTCACCGCTGAGCCGGTGATCGGCGCTGACCTCACCGACCTGTTCAACTCGCTGACCGGCTACGCGCGGCCGACTTCCTACCGCGGCCTGCTGGTGGCGCCCTACGGAATCCGGCGCGGCATCGTGGAGCGGATCGAGGGTGAGATCACCCACGTCCGGGCCGGTCGCCCAGCCGGGATCCGGATCAAGGTCAACGCGTTGGTCGACGAGCAGGTGATCGATGCGCTGTACCGGGCGGCGCTGGCCGGTGTCCGTGTCGACATCGTGGTCCGCGGCATCTGCGCGCTCATCCCTGGGCGCCCGGGCCTGTCGGAGTACATCCGGGTGCGCTCGATCCTGGGCCGCTTCCTCGAGCACTCGCGAGCCTTCCACTTCGTGGGCGCGGACGAGCACTGGATCGGCAGCGCCGACATGATGCACCGCAACCTGGACCGCCGGGTGGAGGCGCTGGTGCTGGTGGCCGACCCGGCCGCCACCGACGAGCTGGACGCGATGCTCACCTCCGCCCTGGACCCGGCGACGCGATGCTGGGTGTTGGAACCAGAGGGCTCATGGAGCCCTTCCCCCTCAGCGGGGTCCACCGTCCGTGACCATCAGACGCAGGAGATCCTTCGGCACCGCAGGAGTGACTGGCCAGGGGGTGAATGACCACGTGCCCGCCCTGACCGCCGCCGGCGCCGCCGTGTGGCGGACATCGCCGTCGGGCGACGTCGAGGTCGCGGTGGTGCATCGGCCCGGCCTGGACGACTGGTCCCTTCCCAAGGGCAAGCCGCGCTCCGGGGAGACGCTGCCGGCCACCGCGGTGCGCGAGGTGGCCGAGGAGACCGGCCACACCGTCACGCTCGGTGCCAGGTTGGGCAGCACCCGATATCGGGTGACCGAGGGTGAGAAGGTGGTGCACTACTGGGCGGCACGGACCACGGGCGGTAGCTTCCGCCCCACCGACGAGGTCGACGAGCTGCGCTGGCTGCCCAAGGCGGCGGCGTCCGAGCTGCTCAGCTACCAGCGCGACCGGACGCTGCTGGCCGGGCTCGACGGCGCCAGCGCCGTCACCGCTACCGTGCTGCTGGTCCGGCACGCCGAGGCGGGCAAGCGCGAGACCTGGCGCGGTGATGACGACCTGCGCCCGCTGACCGTCGAGGGCCATCGGCAGGCCGAGGTTCTGCGAGCGCTGCTGCCACTGTTCGGTGCACAGCGGGTGCACTCCGCGCCACCGTTGCGGTGCCGCCAGAGCGTCGAGGGTCTCGCCGCCGACCTCGGGGTGGCGATCATCCCGGAACCGCGGTTGTCCGAGGACGGGTACCTGGCCGACCCTGCCGCCGGCCTGGCGCGGCTGAGGGAGATCGCGGCCGAGCCGGGGGGTCCGGCCGTGGTGTGCAGCCAGGGCGAGGTGACTCCCGATCTGGTCCGCAACCTCACTGACTCCGCTGGGGTGGAGGCCACCGCCGGTGGGCCACCCGAGGTGCCCAGCCGGAAGGGCAGCTACTGGGGGCTGTTCTTCGGCGGCGGCTCATGTGCACCGTCCGTCCTCCTGACCGCCGACTACTACGACGACGCGGTGCGCTGATGGCTATCCCACCGTCGGCTCACTGACAACGGTGGTCGGCAGCCACGACGGGCGTTGGGCCTCGAATGCGTCGATCCGCTGGGCGTGGCGCAGGCTCAGCGAGATGTCGTCCAACCCTTCCAGCAGGCGCCAGCGGGTGTAGCCGTCGATCGCGAAGCCCACCGTGAGGTTCTTGGCCCGCACGGTCTGCGCCGACAGATCGACGGTGATCTCAGTGCCCGGCTCGGTCTCCAGCAGCCTCCAGATCGACTCGACATCGACCCGCTCGCACTGGGCCGCGAGCAGACCCTGCTTGCCGGCGTTGCCCCGGAAGATGTCACCGAACCGCGGCGAGATCACCACCCGGAACCCGTAGTCCAGCAACGCCCAGACCGCGTGCTCCCGTGACGACCCGGTGCCGAAGTCCGGCCCGGCGACCAGCACGCTGCCGTTGCGGTAGGCATCGAGGTTGAGCACGAAGTCCTCGTGGGCACGCCAGGCCGCGAACAGTCCATCCTCGAACCCGGTGCGGCTGACCCGTTTGAGGTAGGCCGCCGGAATGATCTGGTCAGTGTCCACATCAGACCGTCGCAGCGGAACCCCGACCCCCGTGTGTCCCCTGAACGCTTCCATCGAGCTCCCTTCAGCGCGGTTTCCCCCCGACATGGAGCCATATCGGGGCAGACCGACCGCCGATAGCCCCGATATGGCTCCAGGTCGGCGTCAGTTGTCGAGGTCGGTGGGGGAGGAGAGGGTGCCGCGGATCGCGGTGGCGGCCGCGACCAGCGGGGAGACCAGATGGGTGCGGCCGCCTTTGCCTTGCCGGCCCTCGAAGTTGCGGTTGGAGGTCGACGCGCAGCGCTCGCCGGCGACGAGCTGATCGGGGTTCATCCCCAGGCACATCGAGCAGCCCGCCGAGCGCCACTGGGCACCGGCTGCGGTGAACACCGCGTGCAGGCCCTCGGCCTCAGCCTGGGCGCGCACCCGCATCGAGCCGGGAACGACGAGCATTCGTACCCCGTCGCGCACCCGCCGGCCGGCGAGCACCGCCGCCGCCGCCCGCAGATCCTCGATCCGCCCATTGGTGCAGGACCCGAGGAACACCGTGTCCACCGCGATCTCGCGCAGCGGGGTGCCGGGTTGCAGACCCATGTAGGACAGTGCCTTGCGCATCGCGAGCCGCTCGCCCTCGTCGGTGACCTGCTCGGGGTCAGGCACTCGCTCGGACAACGGTAGACCCTGGCCGGGGTTGGTTCCCCAGGTCACGAACGGCGTCAGGGTGTCGGCGTCGATGTGCACCTGCGCGTCGAAGGTGGCGTCGTCATCGGTGCGCAGGCCGGCCCAGTGCCGCATCGCCGTGTCCCACCGAGCCCCGGCGGGCGCATGCGGCCGACCGGCCAGATAGTCGAAGGTGGTGGCATCCGGGGCGATCATCCCGGCCCGGGCTCCCGCCTCGATCGACATGTTGCAGATCGTCATGCGGGCTTCCATGGACAGCTGCTCGATCACGTTTCCCCGGTACTCCAGCACATATCCCGCTCCGCCACCGGTGCCGATCCGGGCGATCACCGCCAAGATGATGTCCTTGCTCGTGACGCCGGTGGGCAGCGTCCCCTCGCGGCTTTGCACGACCACCGCCATGGTCTTGAACGGGCGCAGCGGCAGGGTCTGGGTGGCCAGTACGTGCTCCACCTCCGAGGTGCCGATGCCGAACGCCAGCGCGCCGAAGGCACCATGCGTGGAGGTGTGCGAGTCACCGCAGACCACCGTCATCCCCGGTTGGGTGAGGCCGAGCTGGGGCCCCACGACGTGCACGATGCCCTGCTCGACGTCACCCATCGAGTGCAGCCGCACACCGAACTCCGCGCAGTTCCGGCGCAGTGTCTCCACCTGGATGCGGGACACCTCATCGGTGATCGGCAGCTCGATGTCGGTGGTGGGAACGTTGTGATCTTCGGTTGCGATGGTCAGATCGGGTCGGCGGACCGGTCGAGCAGCCAGCCGCAAGCCGTCGAAGGCCTGCGGGCTGGTGACCTCGTGCACCAGGTGCAGGTCGATGTAGAGCAGGTCGGGCGCCGCGCTCTCAGCGTCGTCATCCGGGTCACCCCCGCCCCGATGGACCACGTGTGCGTCCCAGACCTTCGCCGCGAGCGTGCGTCCCATCAGCGCTGCTCCCTCCACGCCTAGCGCTCCCACATGCTGGACATCTCACATAGCGGGAAGTTAATATCGACTTGTGGAACAGCATAGCGGCATCGGCGTGCTGGACAAAGCTGTCATGGTGCTGCGCACGGTCGCCGCGAGCCCCTGCGGGCTGGCCGACTTGTGCGCCCGTACCGGGCTGCCCCGGGCCACCGCCCACCGGCTGGCGGTGGGGCTGGAAGTGCACCGGCTGCTCAGCCGCGGTGGCGACGGACGATGGCGTCCCGGGCCCGCGCTGCGCGAGTTGGGTGAGGGTGCGCTGGACCCGTTGCTCGACGCCGCCGCGATGGTGCTACCCCGGCTGCGCGACGTCACCGGCGAGAGCGTCCAGCTCTACCGGCGGGACGGGATGGTCCGGGTCTGCGTGGCGGCCGCCGAGCCCCACAGCGGCCTGCGCGACACCGTCCCGGTGGGAGCCCGGCTACCGATGACGGCCGGGTCAGGCGCCAAGATCCTGGCGGCGTGGGCTGACCCGGCCACCCGACACGCCGTGCTCGGTGAGGCCGTATTCGGCGAGCGGACCCTCCTGGAGGTCCGCAGGCGGGGCTGGGCGCAGAGCGTGGCCGAACGCGAGTCCGGGGTGGCCAGTGTCTCCGCCCCGGTGCGCGACGGCGCCGGCACCGTGATTGCCGCAGTGTCGGTATCCGGCCCGGTGGAGCGGATCGGCCGGCGGCCGGGCGTCCGCTGGGCCGCCGACCTGCTGGCCGCCGCCGAGGCGCTGCACAACCGCCTCTGAGAGCGTCCGTGATGACGCGCCATTCTCACTTTCGGCCGGTCCGAGGAACCCACGGCGTCCTAGACCGGGCTCCGAGGTCCGGCTCACGCCCTCCCTCCGCTTCCGGATCGGCATGCACGGCGGCCTCTCGCCGCACCTGATGGGGCCGACCCGCTACCTAGAGGGTGGCTAATCAGCATGTCACATACGGTCATCGCTCCTCCGGACCAGAGTAAGAGATGGTGCAATTCTTGTATCTAAATAGTGTATCTAGGGAACAGTATTGTTACTAATAGTCATAAGATCTTGAATATCACTCGAACGAGTGTAACAGTCCGGCGGGCTTCTCGATAAGTACGTCAGAGGCCGACACCGACCATCGCGCGACGGGCACGGTCGGACGATGCACGTCGCGACCTCGACCCGGGGCCCCGTCCTCACAGGTACCCACAGCGCGGCTGGCCACAGGGGTGGACATCAACCCAGGGGCGACATCAACACAGGGGCCACATCAACCCAGGGCCACATCAACACAGGGGCGACATCAATGAAGATCGGGATCATCACGCAGTGGTACTCACCCGAACGAGCGCCTAACCCATCCGCTACCGCTGTCCAGCTAGCGGAGCGGGGTCACGAGGTCAAGGTTCTCACCGGCTTCCCCAACTACCCCACTGGCAGGGTCTATCCCGGTTACCGGCAGCGCTGGTCCCACCGCGAGGTCGACGGGTCCGTGCAGGTGCGCCGGGTCCCGCTGTATCCGAGCCACGACACCAACGGCATCAAGCGAGCCGCCAACTTCCTGAGCTTCGCGTCCAGCTCGACCGCCGCCGCGGGTTTCCTCAACGACTGCGACGTCGTCTACGTCTGGGCCACCCCCATGACGGCCGCCACCGCCGCTGCCGCGGGGCACGCGCTGCGCGGCTGTCCCTACGTCCTGCACATCCAGGACCTGTGGCCCGACTCGGTGCTGGAGTCCGGGATGGCGGGCGGCAACGTCGTGCATACGCTGCTGTCCAGCACGATCAGCGGCGCTCTCCGGTACCTCTACCAGCGAGCCGCCCACCTGGTCGCGGTCGCGCCGAGTATGAGGCAGACCCTGGTGGACCGGGGTGTCCCGGCGGAGAAGGTATCCGTTCTGTACAACTGGTGCGGGGACGAGAGCCCAGCGCCGCCGACCTTCGACCTGGCGGTTCGCGACCGGCTCGGCCGACCCGGTCGGACACTGGCGGTCTTCGCCGGAAACGTCGGCCAGATGCAGGACGTCGAGACCATCGTGCGGGCAGCGGCCCTGTGCCAGCACGACTCGCCGCTGGACGTGGCGATCGTCGGGTCGGGTACCGCCGACGCGGCGGTCCGGCGGCTCGCAGCGGCGCTGTGCACGACGAACATCCGCTTCTTCGACCGGGTCGACAGCGCCGAGATGCCGTCCATCTATGCGGCGTCGGACTACCAGCTCGTGACGCTCAAGGACCGGCCGGTGTCCCGGGGGACGATCCCCTCCAAGCTCGCGGCGGCCCTGTCCGCCGGCTGCCCGATCATCACCACGGTGCCAGGTGACGTCGCCAAGATGTGCGCCGAGGGCGGCTTCGGCTTCTCGTGCGAACCGGAGAGTCCGCGAGCACTCGCCGATACCTTCCGGATCGCCTGCGCGGAGGACGAGCCCGCTCGGCTGCGGAAGAGGGGCCGGGCGTGGGACTACTACTGGATGAACATGTCGATGGCCGCGGCCATCGAGAGCCTGGAAGCCATCCTCGCCGACGCGGTCCGCTCGAAGGTCCCGGCGGGGCAGTCATGATCAGCCTGTCCGAGGTGCCCGCCGAGCTGACCATCGCCGGTCGACGTCGGGGTGGGGTCGCCTGATGACGGCCTCCCTCGCGATCACCGGAGCCGGTGGCTTCCTCGGCTGGCACACCCGGGTGCGGGCGCGCGCGCAGGGAGCCGGCCAGGTCAGCGCGGTGCGGCTCGGTGCCGACGCCAGTATTGACGCCGTGGCCGAGGCCGTCTCCGGCGTCGGGCGGCTCCTTCACCTCGCCGGCGTGAACCGCGGAACTCCACACGAGATCAGGGACGGCAACACCGCGTTCGCCCGTCAGCTCGCGGCCGGGCTGCGGCGGGCCAGTACACCGCCGGCGACCCTCGTGTACGCGAACTCGACACAGGCGGGCGACACCACCGACTACGGTAGCGCCAAGATGGAGGCTGCGGAGATCCTCGGCGCCACCGCCGCCGATATGGGGGTGGAATTCGTCGACCTGCGCCTACCCAGCCTCTTCGGGGAGCACGGACGACCATTTTATCATTCCGTCGTCGCCACATTCGCCCATCAGCTGGCTCAGGGCGGACAACCGAGGGTCGACGTGGACCGTGAGCTGGCCCTGTTGCACGCCCAGGATGCCGCCGACCTGTTACTGACCGCCACACCCGGACGTGCCGCAGACACCGACGCCAGACACCGCACCGTAAGCTCGCTACTCGGCACGCTGTCGCACTTCGCCGCGCTCTACCGAGTCGGTGAGATCCCCGAGCTGCTGGATGCCTTCGACGTCGCCCTGTTCAACACCTACCGCTCGTTCACCTTCCCCACCCAGTGGCCGATCCCGCTCGTCCGGCGGACCGACCAACGGGGCTCCTTCGTCGAGACGGTGCGGGCGCACGGCAGTTCCGGCCAATTGTCCTACTCCACGACCATGCCGGGGGTCGTGCGAGGCCAGCACTTCCACCTCGCCAAGGTCGAGCGGTTCGTAGTGATCTCCGGGCAGGCCGAGATCGCGCTACGACGCGTCCTGACCGACGAGACCGTGCGGTTCCAGGTGTCCGGCGTGGAACCGGTCATCGTCGACATGCCCACGATGTGGGTGCACAACATCACCAACACCGGCGATAACCTGCTCTTCACCCTCTTCTGGACCAACGAGCTGTTCGATCCAGCTTCTCCCGACACCTACCCGGAGGACGTGTGAGCTCTCAGCGACCCATCACGGTGGTCACCGTCATGGGCACACGCCCGAGATGATCCGGCTGTCTCGGGTCGTCGCCCGCGCAGTACCGCGCACGTCGTGGTACACGCCGGTCCGAACTAAGCCAGAACTGTCACACCTCGGTGCCGATGGGCCGACGTTCCCGCAGGCGAGGCAGATCCATCCGGCGAGTAGGTGTTCGACGCCGTAGCGGCGGCTGATCCGCATGCTCGGTCAGCTCTAGGGGGAAACTGGTACGTTCTGCATGGTCAGGTTGTGGGAATCAGGCCAGAAGAGGTCGTGTAGGGTGATCGTAAGGTGGGTGGCCGATGGGGCTACGTCCCACACGACGGAGATGAGCCTGCTGGTCTGGTTCAGCGGCGGGTCTCCGTCGCCCCCTCCCTGGAACGGGACGGAGTCCAGCGCACTGTTGCTCGCGGCGTCGCTGAACCGATAAGACAGCTTGTTGTAGTCAGCGGACTCTGTACGGGTGACGCAGCTGGTGACGGTGATCGAAGGCTTGGTCGCGCCCACCCATTCGCTGGTCGTGCGGGTTACCGAGACAACCGTGTAGCGGATCCCGTAGCCCTCCACAGTCCATGGCGGCGGGCCGGTCGCCTCGTGCGCCGGGTCGGCGGAGGACGCCGCCTGTTTCGGGCATGGTGGCGCGGGCGTGAGTGGTGACGTCGGTTGCGTCGTGCTGTGGCCGGGGGGTGAGGTCGACTGCGCAGTGTCGAGGCCGGGACCGCTGGGTACGGATTTGTTGCCGTTGCTATTCGTGGCGAAGAGAACACCGATCATGGTGAGGATGCCGGCCACCACAAGCCCGGCGATGACCGGGTGGGCGGTGACTTTCCAGAGCCAGGCCAGGATCGATTCGGGGCTCTTGGGCGGGTGGGGGGTGGTCATCGGTGGTCCTGTCAGCGAGTGTGCAAGAGCGTTATCAGGTATCGACCCTTCCGGGCGTGTCTCGTCGCCACAGCGTTCTGTGAGTCGTCACGAGTGGACTCTAAGGGCTTAGCGGCGCTACTGACGTTCCTGTGGGTACTGTTCATGATCGGTAGGTGCACGCCGTGCCCTGTCCAGTCCGAACTGTGTGACTCTCCGTAGTATCACCTGTCTGAACCGGGAAACTCTGTCACGGCGGCCATTCTCGTGTACACGAAACTCGGTCCACCTCGTGATCGAGTTATCCTACGATAAAAACCGTTTCCGCTGGGGGCGATGTAGTCACGAAGAGACTCCTACCCGTAGCGTACGACCAGGCCAGCGGAGCGTCAGCACGGGAAGGCCCCGTGAGTTCGGTCTAGTGTCTCCGGCTTACCAGAGCAGGAAACGATCATGACGAGGACTGCGTGCGCACTACGAGGTATGGTGGCGGATGCTGGGGATCGATCACACGGGCAGATCGATGGCGATCCCCGGCCAAGTACCGGGCGACCGTCTCCCAGCAAACGCGTTGAGATCTCCATCAGCGCGTGCACCGCACACTCCAGATAGGCGCATGAGCGACGCTCGCCTCAACCCGCTCCTCGCCGATGGCCGCCAGAGCTAACCGTGATGCTGCATGATCATCTGACAAGATTCGGTACGGCTGACGATGGTCGGCTTTTTCGGGGTGAGCGCGTGGACGAACTGCCCCATCTCACCGATATGCGCACCTGGCGAGCGGCGCGCCGGGCGACCTTGACTGATGAGATCTACAGATCTACGCTTCACCTCCAGCGCGCACCCGTACGCTCTGCACCATGCGGGGCGTGCCCGCCACCCAGGTAGCGCAGTGAGCCGGCCACTCGGTGGAGGTGCTGCTCAGGGGCTACGCCAGATGCCTCGATGGCCAGGATGGGTAGCCCGCCGTCGGGTGCAGGAGGCGCTCGACCACCGCAGCCCCCCTACCTGAATCTCGTCACGTAGTCGGCACAGACACCCGGTGACGGTTCGATAGCGCCGGGTGCTACCGGACAGCCGAGGATCGGCCCCTGACCGGAACGTCCCAGGTCAGGGGCCGATCGTGGCTGATACCACCAGTGTAGCCCCGACGGGATTTGAACCCGCGCTACCGCCTTGAGAGGGCGGCGTCCTAGGCCGCTAGACGACGGGGCCGCGAGAACGCGATGATGACATTCGCTGGGGTACCAGGACTCGAACCTAGACTAACTGAACCAGAATCAGTCGTGCTGCCGATTACACCATACCCCACCGGGTGTCCGTCTCCGACCCTCCCGCGGACCTGAGCGAGCACCAGGCACGGATGTTAGTCGACCGCGCGCGCCGGGCTCCACCGGGTCGTCGTCCCTGGGCATCGTCCGTCACTGGGTCATCGTCCCTGGCTCGTCTTCTCGCTTGACCATCGGGTGCGACCAGGTGCACTATGAGGGATATTCAACATCTGTTGAAAGAGGTGCCACATGGAACGCACGACGTGCTGCGTGGTCGGCGGGGGTCCCGCCGGCATGATGCTCGGCCTGCTCCTGGCCAGAGCCGGTGTGCAGGTCACCGTGCTGGAGAAACATGGCGACTTCCTGCGCGATTTCCGCGGCGACACCGTCCATCCCTCCACGCTGACCATCCTGGACGAACTCGGCCTGGGGACCGAGTTCACGAAGATCCCGCACCGGCTGGTCGAGCAGCTCCACGTTCAGCTCGGCGATGACCTGCTCCCGGTCGCTGACTTCCGCCGGGTCCCGGGTCCGCACAAGCACCTGGCCCTCGTCCCCCAGTGGGACCTCCTCGAGCTGCTCGCCGATGCCGGGCGCGCTGAACGGGCGTTCACGCTGCGGATGCACAGCGAGGCGACCGGGCTGCTGACCGAGGGCGGCGCGGTGACCGGTGTGCGCTACCGGTCCGAGGACGGGAGCGGCGGGGAGCTGCGGGCGGACCTCACGGTGGCCTGCGACGGGCGGCGCTCCGTGCTCCGCGACGCCGCCGGGCTGCACGCCCGATCCTTCGGGGTGCCGTTGGACGTGTGGTGGTTCCGGCTCCCCCGCCACGAAGGGGACCCGGAAGGCATCGTCGGCGGAGTCCAGTCCGGACAGGGCATGGCCCTCCTCGACCGTGGGGACTACTTCCAGTGCGCCTACCTGATCCGTAAGGGATCCGACGCCGCGCTGCGGGCCGAGGGGATAGAGGCGTTGCGACGCCGGGTGGCGGCGATGCTCCCCTGGCTGGCCGGTCGGATGGGGGCGGTGCGCGACTGGGGCGACGTCGCCCTGCTGGACGTCCGACTGGACCGGCTACGCCGCTGGTCGGCCAGCGGGCTGCTGTGTCTGGGAGACGCCGCGCACGCGATGTCGCCGGTCGGTGGGGTCGGCATCAACCTCGCCATCCAGGACGCCGTGGCGGCGGCCCGACTGCTCGCCGGACCATTGCGCCGTGGCGCGCTCACCCGCAGCCACCTCGACCGGGTGCAGCTGCGCCGGTGGGCACCCACGGCGCTGACCCAGGCGGCGCAGCGCATTATCCACGCGCGGCTGCTCGGCCCCGTGCTGTCCGGGGACATCATGGTGGTCGGGGCGGGGTCGGGCCGGCCCTGGTCACCGATCCGGCTGCTGCGGCGTTTCCCCCTGCTCCGGGCCGTGCCGGCGACGGCGGTGGGCATCGGACTGCTCCCTGAGCACGCCCCCGCCTTCGCCCATGCTCCGGCGCCCGCTGAGTACGACAGCGCCGAACCCTTTGTGCGCACGAAGTCCGGCAGGTTCTCGACCGTCGTGGCACCGCCCGCCGCAGGGGCGCAGAACGAGCACCGGTAGCCGTGCGGATCCTGAGTCGCGTAGCCGAAGTCGTTGCTGGTGGCTAACCGGGGGTCCGGGCGGTCGGGCGATGAGGACGAGCGGCGTGGCATCGCGCCAGCGACCCATCATCTTGGCCGCGAGTAGCTCCTCGGCGTCGGCGGTGGGAAGATCCGGGAACAGCAGCGGCCTCTGCGTACCTGAACGGCGCGGTGAAGTTCAGGCTCAACGCCATTCCGACACCTCCCGCCGGCCGGCAGCGCTTCCATGATGATCGGTACCCTCACCTCCGGCACCGTCGCGTCCGGCCCTTATGTCAGCTTTTTTCGGTTGACCCACCATACCCGTAGCACTCGGTCCGGCCGCAGCAGACTCTCGGTTCGGTCGAGCAGTCCCATGACCCGGATGAACGCGGCGGCCAGGGACACGTCGGAGCTGGCCGCGGCGAGCAGTCGAGGCAGGTAGGCGTTGGTCATCCGGATCTTGCCGGTGCGGGTTCCGGGCACGCCGGGTAAGGCCAGGTCCGCGCCCACGGCGAAGTCCCATGGTGGATCGATCGTCTTCACGATCTCCTGGAAGTACCGGCCCGGCGCGGGACTCGCGGCGCGGGCGAGCAGCCGGCGCAGCACCAGGGCCTGGTTGGCGGCCACTGTCATGCCCTGACCGTAGACGGGGTTGAACGAGCAGATCGCATCGCCGAGGACCAGCAGACCCTCGGGGAACTCGGGCAGGTACTCGTAGCGGCGCCGCACACTGGCCGGGAACCGGAACGCGACCGGGTTGTCCAGGGGCTGTGCCCCGGCGATCGCCTCGGAGATGTCAGCGAAGGGCAGGCTGGCCGTGAATGCCTCGAAACCGGCCGGGTCGGTCGGCGGGTGGTCACCGAGGATGCCCCCCAAGGTGACCATGTGACGGCCGCCTTCCAGCGTGACCAGCCCACCCATCCTCGGGTTAGCCGGCGTGCCGCTGGTGAGGATCAGCATGTCCGCGCCTAGCGCCCCGGGACGCAGCCGGTAGGTGCGGGTGGCATAGCCCAGCCCGATCTCGATCCGGTCTTCGGTCGGCGGCTGGTAGCCCAGCTCCGCCAGCCAGACGGGGGTCCGCGAGCCGCGGCCGGTCGCGTCCACCACGAGCCCCGCCGGCACCTGCATGAGGTCCCCGTCCTGGTCACGCACCCGTACTCCGGTGACCCGGCGCCCGGCGGTGGTGGTCAGACCCACGATGTCGGCGCGCTCCAGGAACGTCACGCCGGGCAGCGCCCGTACCCCGGCCCGAACCCGGCCTTCCAGGAATGGTCGGCTGGCGATCAGGCCCGGCAAGCCGATGTCGACCTGCGCCAGCCGGTGCCCGGCCAACAACCAGCGACAGTGGCCCAGCACGTCGCCGGACCTGGCGCCGGCCCGCACGGCGTGCGCGGTGAAACCGGGGAACAGCTCCTCGAGTACCGCGCGGCCACGCGGGTGCAAGCTATGCTGGTGGCGTCCCTGCGGCGCACCACGGCGGTGAGCGCCGATCTCGGGCATGACATCCCGGTCGATCACCGTGACTTTCCGGTAGGCGTCGGTGAGCACCCGGGCGGCCAACAACCCGGCGACGCTCGCGCCCAAGACCACCGCGTGGTCGCCGAGCTCCTGTCGCATCGCGAACCTCCTGGCTGCGCGGGGTGCGGTGAGACGTCGGTGTCAGGGCTCGGCGCGCTCAGCTACTGGGGGCGCGGCGCGCGGCAACTCGACACCGGTCATGCGGGCGTTTCTCTCGGTCCCGACGCGCTCACCATCGGTCACCGGAATTGGAGCGGGATTGGAATTCAGGCGGTGCTGGTGACCCCGTCATGGCGAAGTGCGGCGTAGGTCATCGCGTCCAGCAGCGCCAGCCAGGAGGCTTCTACCACATTGTCGTGCACCCCCACCGTGGTCCAGGACCCCGTCCCGTCGCTGGTGTCCACCAGCACCCGGGTCACGGCGTCGGTGCCGTGCGTGCCGGGCAGGATCCGAACCTTATAGTCGGACAGCTCCACGGTCTCCAGCCACGGCAGGTAGGCACCCAAGGCCTGCCGCAATGCGCCATCCAGGGCGTTGACCGGCCCATTGCCCTCCGCGGTGGCGATCACCCGCTCCCCCGCCACGTGCACCTTGACCGTCGCCTGCGCGACCACCTCGCCGCCCGTGGTGTGGTCCACCACCACCCGGTAGGACTCCAGCTGGAACGGCGGCGCGGGGGGCACCTCGTCGACCTCGTGGCGCACCAGCAGCTCGAAGGAGGCGTCGGCGGCCTCGAACGACCAGCCCCGGGACTCGAGCTCCTTGACTCGGGCCGTGACCACGCCGACCTCGGCCGAGCGGCCGGCCAGGTCCAGCCCGAGCTCGGCTCCCTTGAGCTCGATGCTGGCCCGGCCGGCCATCTCGGTCACCAGCACGCGCTGCGAGTTACCGACCGCTGCGGGGTCCAGGTGGTTGTACAGCTCAGGAGCCACCTTGATCGCACTCGCGTGCAGCCCCGCCTTGTGAGCGAAGGCCGAGCGCCCGACGTAGGCCTGGTGGGTGTCGGGAGCGAGGTTAGCGATCTCAGCCAGCGTGTGCGACGTGCTGGTCAGCTCGGCCATCCCCTGTTTCGGGAGGACCGGCATTCCCAGCTTGGTGACGAGGTTGGCGGCGACGGCGAACAGGTCCGCGTTGCCGGTTCGCTCTCCGTAGCCGTTGGCGGTGCACTGCACATGAGAAGCTCCGGCCTGCACCGCCGCGACCGAGTTGGCCACCGCGCAGGCGGTGTCGTCCTGGCAGTGAATACCCAGCCGGAAACCCGTACGGGCCAGCACCTCGGCGACGGTCTCTGCGAGCCGCAGCGGCAGCTGCCCACCGTTGGTGTCGCAGAGCACCGCGACGTCGGCGCCCGCAGTGATGCCGGCCTCGAGCACCCGCAGTGCGCAGTCCGCGTCGAAGACGTAGCCGTCGAAGAAGTGCTCAGCGTCGAGAAACACCCGCCGACCCTCGCCGACCAGCAGCGCGACGGTATCCGCGACCATCGCGCAGGCCCGCGCGACGTCCACCCGCAGCACCCGCTCCATGTGCCGCCGGTCGGACTTGGCGACCAGGGTCACCACCGGAGCCCCCGATGCCAGCAACGCCCGCACCTGGGGGTCCCGCGCGGCACTGAGCTCAGCGCGGCAAGTTGAGCCGAAGGCCACCAAGGCGGCGTGCTTCAGTTCCAGCTCGCCGGCGCCGGCTCGGGTGAAGAACTCGGTGTCCTTGGGTAACGCGCCGGGCCAGCCGCCCTCGATGAAGCCCACGCCCAGCGCGTCCAGCAGCCGGGCGACGGCGAGCTTGTCGGCCACCGAGTAGGAGATCCCCTCGCGCTGGGCACCGTCGCGCAACGTGGTGTCGTAGAGGTGGAACTCATCACCGAGCGGGGTGCCGGCTGGGCTGGTGCGGGACATCGTCGAGGCTCCAAGAGGGTGCGCTGGCCAACAAAAAAGACCTCTCGCGGATGCGAGAGGTCTGCGCGCCGGGTGAGGGTACTTGTTACCCGACGCGCTCAGCGATAATGACCACGAAGTGGCATGCCACAGAGCGTAGTGTGGCATACCTTCCGAGGGAACGGAACCCACCCCCAGAGCACGCCCAGGAGCCCCGGTCCTCGTCCTCAACCCCTACCGGCGGCCCCTTCCCACTGGCGGCTGACCGCGTCCCGAGACCGGCTCGATACGGTGGGCCCTATGAGTGACATCGTCGATGACAAGAAGCACATCCGCGGCACGCTCGACCTGTCGAACGCCGTGTGGCAGCGCGCGGCGGGCTCGGAGGAGATCGAGGGACCGCACCTGGAGATCGCGTTCGTGCAGGACGGCTACGTGGCGATGCGCAGCTCCGAGCATCCCGTGGACGACCAGACATTGATCTTCACCCCGGCCGAGTGGGAGGCCTTCGTCCTCGGCGCCAAGGACGGCGAGTTCGACGTCATGTGACGGGCTGATCGCCAGCGTCGTCTCCTCCTTCACTTCGTTGTCGGTGCCGCGCGATAGGCTGCCCGGCATGGCCAGCCTGGAAGTCGCCCACCTCGTGCGCCGTGTCGACGAGCAGGACGAGACCGTTCGCGCGGTCGGCGACACCCTGCTCGACATCCAGGAGACGGTGGATCAGCACACCGAGACACTGGTGAGGATCCAGGAGACGGTGGATCAGCACACCGAGACACTGGTGACGATCCAGGAGACGCTGACAGGGCAGGGCGAAACGCTGACACAGCACACCGAACTCCTCGCCGAGATTCTTCGGCGGCTCAACACCAACGACGACCGGAACTCCAGCGACAACTGAGCAGCCCAGATGTGGGCACTGAAGATCGTCGCGACTCTTTTTCGGGCCGGCTGCATGGAGCGGTGCCTACGACGGGGACAATCGGATAGGCACCGACGAACAGCACGCTCAATGTGATGGGCCTATGCCCACCCGAGGAACCGTGTGCGGCTGGCTCACCGACGGGGGCTATGACGTCGACGAAGGCCAGGACGTCATCGACTCCCCGGGCGGCTGCTGGGCACATTTCAGCCGGCTGGCGATGACCGGTTACCGCGCCGTCACTCTGGGTGTCACCCACGTCACCGTGGCCACCGAGAATGGCGAGAAGATCACGCTGGCGCCCGAGCAGCTGGAGCCGTTGGTGCACCAGCTCGACTGCATCAGCTACGACCTGACCTTCCCCGCCGGCTGAGCCCAGTCAGTGGAGAGTGTCGAGGAGGTGCTGGAGGGTGGTGGCTAGGCGGTGCGGGTCGCCGGGGGTGATGGTCAGCGACCTGTCGTCGTGGCGGGGGCTGACGGTGATCTGGTATCGGCCGTCGGGGTTGTCGCACCAGCGCAGGACCGGCGAGCGGTGCACCCGGCCCGCGGAGTCCCGCACGTTGGCGGTGATCTGCCCGGCCCGCGCGTGTGGTTGGTCCAGGATCGCTGACACCGCAGCGCGCTCGCGCTCGGCACCGGTCCGGACGGGCGACGCCGAGACCAGCACACCACCGGGCCGCTCAGGGCTCGGCGCCAGCGCGATGGTCCCTCCGGGGCTGCGACCCGGAGGGTGCCGCGGGAGCCGGCCCACCACAGCCGCAGTCAACCCCACTGCGGGAATGATGTCCAGCACCGTCGCGCCAGGCCGGTCTGGGTGTTGCAGCGCGCAGACGCCCAGGGTGCCGCTTCGGGCCGCGAGCACTCGAACCGGCTGCCGCGCCACCGCGTCGGTAAGCCACACCGAGTCCACCCAACGCGCCGGTCGGTGCAGCAGACGCAGCGCGGCTTCCAGCTCGGCCTCGACCCGGCCCGCGCGCACCAGGCCGAGCCGGCGCAGCTCCTCGCCCACCTCACCCCGGACGCGACCGCGCTCACTATGGGTACGCCCGTGCGAGCGCACCTGAATCGGCGCGGGGTAACCCTCCAGCCGCAGCTCCTCGGTGAGCATGTCCCACTGCGCGGCGCTCAGCTGCCATCCCATCAGTGGCGGCACCGGTCAGTCGTCCTGCTCGGGCGGGTCCTGGCCGATCACCGCCGGGGCGACCTTGCGGCCGTCGGTGAAGATGTCGTCCATCTCGATCAGATAGGAGGGACGCCGATGCTCGGAGTCCTCACCGCCCCGACCGCGTCCGCCGCCCATCGGGGCCATCATCTCGCCGGGGTTGGCGCGCCCGAACCCCATGCCGGTGGCACCGCGACCCGGGCCGGCACCCGGCTGGCCCTCCTCGGCGACGGTCGAGGGACGGGGACCGAACTCAGCGGGATGACCCGCGCCGGCACGCCCGCCACCGCCTGAGGAGCCGCCAACCTCGCCACCGCCGAGCCGGACACCACCGGCCGCTCGAGCCCGCCGAACGCCACCCGCGATCTGTCCCATGACCGGGACACCGGCCGCTGCCGTCACGGCCGCCGCAGCGACCTGGCCGCCCACCTGTTGGTGTCGATGGGTGCCCTGATCGGACACCACCTGACCGCCACCGTGCGACACCGGAACCCCGCTGGTCACACTCTGCAACGCGACAGGGGACGGCTGTGTGCCGGCGGTGGGAGCCGACAGCGTGTGGGCAACACGCCCGCCCCCCTGTGTGCCGACCCCGCCACCGGGCGCCCCGGCACCGGTCATCCCACCACCGGGCGCCCCGGCACCGGGCGCTCCGGCACCGGGATAGGCGGATCTCGGTGCCGGGCCCGGCTTCGGCAGATGCTCAGGTGGTCGCAACGTCGGGTCGACCAGCTTCGCGTACATCGGTACCGCCGCGCGGTAGTCGTTGATCGGGGCGGAGTACACATCGGTCATGATCCGCACGGCGTCGGCGTGCAGCTGCGACTGCTCCCGTTCCTGCGCGACGGCGTCAACGACCGCGCCGGGTACACCACCGGCGGCGAGACTGGTCAGCGACTCACCCCAGTCGTAGAACTTCGGCGGCGGCACAGTGGTCTTGGCCTGCCCGGCGCAGAGGCCGGATGCGTCCATCAGCTCCGTGGTGCGCTCCGCGACGTCGGCCTGGCCGGCCGACCACTGGCTGATCGGGTCGAGAGCGGTGAGCGCCGCATCGGCCGATCCGCCCCGCCATCCACCGGCCACGATCCCCTTCAGGTCGTGGGTGAGCCCGGTGATGACATCCACCGTGTTCCGGCCCTGCTCGCGCCACGCGCTGGCGGCATCGCTGATGTCACCCGGATCGACCGAGGTGTCCAGCATCGAGCGGATCTCCGGATGCCCCCAGGCCGCCCAGTTGCTGGACCCATGGTCAGTACCGCTGGACCCGCCGAACCCGAGCACATCGGCCACCACATCCCCTGCTCCGGACATCTCAACTCCCCGCTTTCGGCAATCGAGGCTCGATCATCTGCGCGATCCGCAACGCCTCAGCGCACGAGTCGACCGACGGCCCACTGAGGCTGAACGCCGGCGCCACGCTCACCACCAGCGAGACCAGCCCACCATCCACCAACTGCGTGCAGTCGTCGCGCTCACGATCCACCGAGAGGTGTGCCCCGGCCCGGCCGTTGACCGTGTTGTCTGCGAAGCTGGTGAATGCAGGATCATGCTGGCGGGCTTTATACGAAGCGACGGTTTCCCTGTCCCGTTCCAGACCCAGCGTCAGGGACTTACCCTGCCATCCACAGCCGACCACGCCCACCTTGTCAAACGGCTTGCGGGTGTTCACGTCGAGACCCAGCGCGGTCAGCTGGGTGTCGGTCAGGATGGTGCACATGTCGACCCGGCTAGCGTCGGCCACCGCAGGTGATGGGCCGGATCCCGGTGATGGGGAACCGCATCCGGCCGCAAGCAGCGCCAGAATAACCACGAGAACGCGCCTCACTCGGATCGGTCCCGGAACATCTGTTCGTTTGCCGCATCAGCCTCGGTGACCGTGCGCCCGGCCGCCCGGTAGGTCGCCGCCATGTTCTTGAACACCCCTTGGGCGCTCCTCATCGCGTCGATGTAGTCCTGACCGGCCTGGGCGAACCGCTCCGCTGCGGCGTTGCCGTCCTCGTTGTCACCGAACTTGCGCTTCCGGGTGAGCACGCGCGCGTCTATCAGCAAGTCGTCGATCTCCCTGACCGCCTGGTCGCACCGGGCCGCCGCGCGCTCGGCGACACCGGCCTCCATCCACAGCTCACCTGCGGCGACCGCAGCCGCCAGAGAGGTCTGCTGCTGGGTGACACCCGATGGCTGCGCACCGGTCTGCTCACGATCCCGCCCTCCTCGTTGGACCGAGGGTGACCGTACTATCACCGCCCGCCAGCCCGTCAGCGGTCCCGGAACCCCTGAGGTCGGGAGCTAGCGGGCTGACCCCCCTACAGGCCTGCGCGCTCGACGCGCTGGCTTGAGGAGACCAGGGCAGCCAACCGATCACCGATGGCGTGAGTACCGCCGGGATGAGCGTGATCACGGGTGGCCAGGTCGAAGGCGACCGCGGCCTCCACCCGGCGGGACGGCTCGTCCAAACCCAGGTGGGCGAGCATCAGCCCGATCGAGAGCACCGCTGCGGTCGGGTCGGCTACACCCTGACCGGCGATGTCCGGCGCGGAGCCGTGCACCGGCTCGAACATGCTGGGGTTTCGGCGGGTGACGTCGAGGTTGCCGCTGGCGGCCAGGCCGATCCCGCCGGTGACGGCCGCCGCGAGATCGGTGAGGATGTCACCGAACAGGTTGTCAGTGACGATCACGTCGAACCGGCCGGGGTCGGTGACCAGGTGGATAGTGGCCGCGTCGACGTGCTGGTAGGCCACCGTCACGTCGGGATGCTGCAGCGACACCTCTTCCACGATGCGCGACCACAGCGACCCGGCGTGGGAGAGCACGTTCGTCTTGTGCACCAGCGTCAGGTGCCTGCGCGGGCGCGCTGCGGCCCGGGTGAACGCGTCGCGCACGACGCGCTCCACACCGAACGCGGTGTTGATGCTGACCTCGGTGGCGATCTCGTGCGGGGTGTCCTTGCGCAGCAGCCCGCCGTTGCCCGCATAAGGGCCCTCGGTGCCCTCTCGGACCACGATCATGTCGATGCTTCCGGGGTCCGCGATCGGGCTGCGCACACCGGGATACAGCCGCGCCGGCCGCAGGTTCACGTGGTGGTCCATCTCGAAACGCAGCCGCAGCAGCAGCCCGCGCTCCAGGATCCCGCTGGGCACAGAGGGATCCCCCACCGCGCCGAGCAGGATGGCGTCGTGCTGGCGGAGCTCACCCAGAACCGACTCGGGGAGTAGCTCCCCGGTGGCGTGCCAGCGCGCGGCACCGAGATCGTAGGGCGTGGTCTCGGCGTCAGGGGCGACCTCGTCCAGGATCTTGAGCGCCTCGCCGATCACCTCCGGACCGATCCCGTCGCCGGGGATCACCGCGAGCCGCATGCGCCACCTCCAGTGCCCGGGCCCCGCCCTGGGACCCTCCGCAGCGCGCAGGTTACTCGCAGCCACCGAAAGCCCCGCACCATGGGTTAAGTCGAACGAGGGACCCCGAACGGGTACTCCTGCTGCACATCATGGGCCAGTCAGATCGGTCCCGCTACCAGCACCATCGCCTGAACCGCGCCGGTCGTAAGGGTCCCTCGTCACAAGGTGACGGAGCGGATGGTGCGAGCGCCGACCGATGGTCCGAGTGCCGCCAGCACCTGGCCGGGAACCGGCCGGTCCACTCGCAACATCATGATCGCATCGGTGCGCGCGGTCGCCTGGCTGATCTGGGCCGCCTCGATGTTGACATCCGCCTCACCCAGCAGCGTGCCGACGATGCCCATCACGCCCGGACGGTCCGGGTACTCCATGAGGATCGCCTCACCCTGAGCTCGTAGGTCGAAGTGCCGGCCATCGACCTCGACCAGCTTCTGCGCCTGCGTCGGACCGGACAGCGTCCCCGAGACCGAGTGCACCGTGCCGTCGGAGCAGACCCCCCGCACGCTCACGACGCTCCGGTGGCTGGGACTCTCCGGGGCGCTGAGCACGGCGACGGCCACCCCGCGCTCCTGCGCCAGCCGCGGCGCGTTGACGAAGGTGACCTGCTCGTCCACGACACCGCTGAAAACGCCGCGCAGCGCCGCGAGCCGCAGGACGGAGACGTCCTCGGCGGCCAGCTCACCGCGCACATCGACGGTCACCGACGCGAGCGCGCCGCCGGTCAGCGCGGCCAGCACGATGCCCAGTTTCTGGGTCAGCGGAAGCCAGGGCCGCACCTCCTCGCCCACCGCCCCGCCACTGATCACGTTCACCGCGTCAGGAACGAACTCGCCGCGCAGCGCTCGCAGCACGCTGCGCGCGACGTCGGTACCCGCCCGGTCCTGCGCCTCGGCGGTGGAGGCACCCAGGTGCGGCGTGACGACCACCTGCGGGAGCTCGAACAACGGGCTGGCCGTGCACGGCTCGGTGGCGAAGACGTCAATGCCCGCGCCGCCGACCTGACCGCGCCGCACCGCGTCGGCCAGCGCCTGCTCATCCACCAGACCACCGCGGGCGGCGTTGACGATCAGCACCCCCGGCTTGGTCTTGGCCAGCTGGTCGGCGCCGATCAGCCCGAGCGTCTCGGGGGTCTTGGGCAGGTGTATCGAGATGGCATCAGCGCGGGAGAGCAGCTCGTCCAGGTCGACCAGCGCGATGCCCAGCTGCGCGGCCCGCGCCGGTGACACATAGGGGTCGTAGGCGATCAGGTCGGTGCCGAAGGCCGCCAGCCGCTGGGCGACCAACTGGCCGATCTTGCCCAGGCCCACCACACCGACGGTCTTGCCGGACAGCTCGACACCGCCGAACGAGCTGCGCTTCCATTGCCCGCTACGCAGGCTGGCATCGGCCGCCGGGATGCGCCGAGCCACCGCGAGCAGCAGCCCGACGGCGTGCTCCGCAGCCGAGACGATGTTGGAGGTGGGCGCGTTGACCACCATCACCCCGCGCTCGGTGGCCGCCGGCACGTCGACGTTGTCCAACCCGACACCGGCCCTGGCCACGACCTTGAGCCGGGGCGCGTGGCCGAGCGCCTCGGCGTCCACCCGGGTAGCCGAGCGCACCAGCAGCGCCTCGGCACCGGCCAAGGCCTCGAACAGGGCCGTACGGTCGGTGCCATCGACGTGCTGGACGTCGAGCTCGTCGCCGAAGACGTCGAGCACCGACGGCGCGAGCTTCTCAGCGATGAGGACGACAGGTCGGCTCAGTGTGGTCACGGCCGCCCAGTCTAGTTGAGGCGCGGCCCGGTGGTCTCTAGTGGTGAGCGCGACACCGGCCTTGACCTGGGACCCTCGCGAGGGCTCACATCGAGCTGATAGCGGGCAGGCTAGGGGCTGCCCGATGCGCGGGCCGGCTTACGAGCCCTCGCCCCAGGTCAAGGCCGGTGTCGCGCTCACCGTTTGAACTCAAGCCCCGGTCAGCCGCCGCACGACCCCCAGATCGTGGAGGGCGTTGGCCTCGTCAGCTGGTCACCGAGGTGCCGTGCCGCCGTGGCGGCGTGGGCATGCAGTGCCGTGCCGGGCCTGGGTCCAGGGACCGTCGCTGCTGATCAGATGACCCAGGGTCCAGGCCCGGTGTTTGCTGAACACGCCGGCCCGCAGCGCGATCGCCAACGGCAGATACCCACACCACTCCACCAGCTCCGCCACCGGTCACCTCGGTCGTTCGTGGCCGTCACACGGTGTCGATGAGCGGGCGGTCTATCCAGGACATCAGCCCGCGCAGCCGAGCGCCGACCTGCTCGATGGGGTGCCGCTCCCCCTCGGCGCGCAGCTTGGTGTAGTTCGGCCGCCCGTTGTCGTCCTCGGTCACCCACTCCTGAGCGAAGCTGCCGTCCTGGATCTCGGTGAGGATCCGGCGCATCCCGTCCTTGACCTCGGATGTGATGACCCGCGGCCCGCGGGTGAGATCCCCGTACTCGGCGGTGTCGGAGATCGAGTAGCGCATCCGGGAGATCCCGCCCTCGTACATCAGGTCGACGATGAGCTTGACCTCATGCAGGCATTCGAAGTAGGCCACCTCGGGCGCGTACCCGGCCTCGGTGAGCACCTCGAACCCAGCCTGAACCAGTGCGGTGATCCCACCGCAGAGCACCGTCTGCTCACCGAAGAGATCGGTCTCGGTCTCCTCGGTGAAGGTGGTCTTGATCACTCCAGCGCGGGTGCCGCCGATCGCCTTGGCGTACGACAGCGCCAGCGCCTGGGCCCCACCGGTGGGGTCCTGCTCGACCGCGATCAGGCAGGGCACTCCCCTGCCGTCGACGAACTGCCGGCGCACCAGGTGTCCGGGTCCCTTGGGCGCCACCATCGCCACGTCCACATCCGAGGGCGGGCGGATCAGGTCGTAACGGATATTGAAACCGTGCCCGAACAACAGCGCGTCACCCGAGCTCAGGTTGGGCGCGATGTCCTGGGCGTAGATGGCGCGCTGCTTGGTGTCCGGCGCGAGGATCATGATGACGTCCGCCTCGGCCGAGGCCCGCGCCGGCGTCATCACCGCCAAGCCCTCGTCGGCCGCCTTCGATCGCGACGTGGACCCCTCCGGCAGGCCGACGCGGACGTCAACCCCGGAATCGCGCAGGCTCAGCGCGTGCGCGTGTCCCTGGCTGCCGTAGCCGATCACCGCGACCTTCCGGCCCGCGATGATCGCCAGGTCGGCGTCGCCGTCATAGAAGACTTCTGCACTCATCCGTCACTCCTGGTCTGGCACCCCGGCTCTGGCACTCCGGGTCTTCCGGGCGCGGGCTCTAGCGGGTCAAACCGGTGGTGATGACGCGGGAGCCGCGGCCCATGGCGACCATGCCGGACTGCACCATCTCACGGATGCCGAAGGGCTCGACCATCCGCAACAGTGCCGCGAGCTTGTCCGAGGTGCCGGTCACCTCGATGGTCACCGCCTCCGGGGAGACATCGACGACCTTGGCCCGGAACAGTGCCACCGCCTCGAGCACCTGGGAGCGCACCGTGGTGTCGGCTCGGACCTTCACCAGCAGCAGCTCCCGCTGCACCGCCACCACGGGGTCGAGCTCAACGATCTTGAGGATATGGATCAGCTTGTTGAGCTGCTTGGTGACCTGCTCCAAGGGCAGCTCCGCGACGATGACCACGATGGTCATCCGGGCTATATCGGGGTTCTCGGTAGGCCCGACCGCCAGTGAGTGGATGTTGAACCCGCGGCGGCTGAACAGCCCGGCCACCCGGGCCAGCACGCCGGGCTTGTTCTCCACCAGCACCGACAGGGTGTGCTTGGTCATGACCCGTCCTCGTCGAACAGCGGGCGGATGTCGCGCGCCGACATGATGCGGTCGTTTCCGTGGCCAGCCGCGACCATCGGCCACACCTGGGCGTCCTTGCCCACCACGAAGTCGATCACGACCGGGCGGTTGTCGATCTCCATCGCCCGCTCGACGACCCTGTCGACGTCCGGCTCGGCCTCACAACGCAGGCCCACGCAACCCAATGCCTCGGCGAGCTTCACGAAGTCCGGAACGCGCAGATGGGTCCCGAGGTCGGTCTGCGAGTAGCGCTCGGAGTAGAACAGGTTCTGCCACTGGCGGACCATGCCCAGACTACCATTGTTGATCACCGCGACCTTGATCGGAATGTTCTCGATGGCGCAGGTCGCCAGCTCTTGGTTGGTCATCTGGAAGCTGCCGTCGCCGTCGATGGCCCACACGGCGACATCGGGCCGACCCAGCTTGGCGCCCATCGCCGCCGGCACGGCGAAACCCATCGTGCCCAGGCCACCGGAGTTGATCCAGCTGCCCGGCTTCTCATATCTGATGAACTGAGCCGCCCACATCTGGTGCTGGCCGACCCCCGCAGTGTAAATCGCATCCGGACCGACCAGAGCGCCGATCCGCTCGATCGCGAACTGCGGAGAAAGCATCCCGTCGCTCGGACGGTCATAGCCTAGGGGGAACGTCTGCCGCCAGTTGCACAGCTGCCGCCACCAGCCGGCCAGATCCGGACGGCCGGACTCGAACTCGACCCGCACCGCCGTGATCAGCTCACTGATCACCTCGGCACAGTCACCCACGATAGGCACGTCCGCCTGCCGGTTCTTGGAGATCTCGGCGGGGTCGATGTCGGCGTGCACCACCTTGGCGTCCGGCGCGAAGGAGGAGAGCTGCCCGGTGACCCGGTCGTCAAACCGGGCGCCCAACGTCACCAGCAGGTCGGAGCGCTGCATCGCCGCGACGGCGGCGACAGTGCCATGCATGCCTGGCATCCCCAGGTGCTGCGGGTGCGAGTCGGGGAAGGCACCACGAGCCATCAACGTGGTCACCACCGGTGCCCCGGTGAGCTCGGCGAACTCACGCAACGCCGTGGTGGCCCGTGCCTTGATCACGCCGCCGCCGACGTAGAGCACCGGCCGGCGAGCGTTAGTGATCAGTCGGGCGGCCTCCCGAATCTGCTTGCCGTGCGGCCGGGTGGTCGGCCGGTAACCGGGAATGTGCAGCTCGGGCGGCCAGACGAAAGACGTCAGCTCCTGAAGCACGTCCTTGGGGATGTCCACCAGCACGGGACCCGGACGACCGGTGGCGGCCAGGTGGAAGGCCTCCGCGATCGCCCTCGGGATCTCCGCTGGGTCTTTCACCAGCGTGTTGTGCTTGGTCACCGGCATCGTGATGCCGGTGATGTCCGCCTCCTGGAAGGCATCGCTTCCTATCGAGGAGCGCTGAACCTGGCCGGTGATGGCCACCACCGCCACCGAGTCCATATACGCATCGGCCAGCGGCGTGACCAGGTTCGTCGCCCCGGGACCCGACGTCGCCATGCACACCCCGACTCGACCGGTGGCCTGCGCGTACCCAGTCGCGGCGTGCCCTGCTCCCTGCTCATGGCGGACCAGCACGTGGCGGACCTTCGTGGAGTCCAGCAGCGGGTCGTACGCCGGCAGGATCGTGCCGCCAGGGATTCCGAACACCGCCTGGCACCCGAGCGCCTCCAACGAACGCACCAGGGCCTGCGCACCGGTGAGGCGCACCGGCGCTCCTCGGGGTGGGGCCGGTTTGGGCGGTGGCATGGGGCTCGGCATCTCTCGGGCCATTTCCCTGGGAGTCACGGTTGTCATGGTCCCGCCTTAGCTCATCGTGTGCTCGGCCTGAGCATCAACAAACCATCAAAAAACCCTCGCCGCCCGGGTGAGGGCTGGTGCGAGGGTCGGCGCGTCGATGTCCATGACTCTGCGACTCTTCAGACGACGCGCCTCTGAGGTACAAGGGCGGTGGCGATCAGCACTTAGCCGACGGTAACGGGCCCGCCCGGCAGCGTCAACCTCGCGGGAGCCCGTCCCGCATCCTGGGATAAGTAGGGAATCCGACTTTCTGGCCTGCGAGATCCGCCGGCTCATCAGCCGTGGTGGGCCACCGTGCCCTCGGCGAGCTCAGCCAGGTACCGGTCCGCCGCGACGGCCGTCACTATGCCGTCACCATGTCAGTCACTATGTCACTGTGACCGCCTCCGCCACGATGACCTTCCGGCTGCCGCTGACCACCCTGATCGGAGTGTTCGGGCTGATCGTGTGCATGACCCCGGTGGCCTTCGGCGCGCCGGGACTGCAGGTGCTGTACCTGGTGCCGCTGGCCCTTGCGGTCTGGCTGGTACGGACCCGAACGGTGGCCGGCCCGGAAACCATCGTGGCATGTCGAGTATGGGGCTCCCGGCAGATCGCCTGGTCCGGCCTGGCGGGCCTGCGGATCGACGATCGGTCACGGGTCTGGGCCGTGCCGCATGGTGGGGACGAGGTAAGGCTGCCCATGGTGCGGGCCCGCGATCTTCCGAGGCTGGCGGCGATGAGCGGGGGACGGCTGCCCGACCCGCTCGCCGAAGCCGGTGACTGACCGGCGTCGCAGGTGTAGCCGGACGCGGGCAGCGGTAGCATCGTGTGACCACTCACCAGCGACACACGGGCCAGCACATAGCCTGGCCGACCGTGCGACCCCCCGTGCCGAACCCAGCCGGCCGCCGCCGCGCGATCTCGGTACTGCTCGCGGCGGCGACGCTGCTGTGCGGGTGCTCGGTGACGCCGACCTTTCCGGACCGGGGCGCCGGACCGTTCCACGCCAAACTGGAGATCGGGTCGCAGGCCGAGCCGGGGCCCGAGATCCCGGGGCCCGCCAGGCCACCCGGCCCAGGCGCACCCGGCCGGCTACCGCCGGGCCCGCCGCGAGGCTGCACCGACCCCGATCCGCAGGTCGTCGCGACGTGTCTGGAACCGATCTCCGCGCTGGTCGTGCTGCCGGGCTCAGCGCCGGTGGGTCTGGCCGCAGAGCGCACCACCGGCCGGATCCTCCAGGTGCGACGGCAACGACCGAACCAGGAGATAGCCGCCCTGGCCGTGGACCCGGCGGGTGACGGCGGGCTCACCGGACTCGCGCTGTCGCCCAGCTATGCCGAGGATGAGCTGATCTACGCCTATATCACCACCTCCGTGGACAACCGGGTGGTCCGGATCGCCCCTGGCGACATACCCAAGCCGGTGCTGGTCGGCATCCCACGGGGTCCGACCGGCAACGCGGGTGCGCTCGCGGTCGACTCGCACGGGATGCTCCTGGTCGCCACCGGAGACGCCGGCAACCCCGCCGCGGCCGAGGACCCGCGGTCACTGGCCGGCAAGGTGTTGAGGATCGACACCTTCGGCCACCCCGCGCCGGGCAACCCCGGTGGGTCCCCAGTTCTGGTCAGCGGCTTACGCGCGCCGGGCGGACTGTGCATCGACCCGCTGACCAACGAGCTGTGGATCACCGACCGGGAGCCCGACCACGACCTGCTCCACCGGGTGCGGCCGGGACGCCCACTGGGTCGGGCCGCCTGGACCTGGCCCGGAGGCACCGGGGCCGCCGGGTGCGTGGTCATGCTGGGCCGCATCCAGGTCGCGTTCACCAGCGGGGCGCCGATGTTCGCGCTCGGGATCGGGCCGGGCGGTACGTTCATCGGCCCGCCGCTGCAGATCCCGCTGGAGCATTACGGCCATATCGCCGCAGCCGCGCTGAGCCCGGACGGACAGATGATGTGGCTGGGCACGGTCAACAAGACAGGTGGCAGACCGATCTCCAGCGACGAGCGGGTGTTCCTGCTACCCGACCCGGTGGGCCCCGGCGGCGGCCAGGACTGAGGGGAGAGGGGAGGGGAGGGTTGTCCACAGCCGGGGGCTGTGGACAACTCGTGAGTGGCATTCAGTGCTGGAGCACTGTTACGCACTCACGAGCGCGAGCACGAGCTCGCGCACCCGATGGGCGTCGGCCTGGCCGCCGGTGGCCTTCATCACCGCGCCCACGATCGCGCCCGCCGCCGCCACCTTGCCGCCGCGGATCTTCTCCGCGACGTCAGGCTGGGCGGCGAGGGCCTGTTCGACGGCGGCGGTCAGCTCGGCATCGCCGGACACCACGGCCAGGCCGCGGGCGGCGAGCACCTCATCGGGCTCACCCTCCCCGGCGAGGATCCCGTTGACGACCTGCCGGGCCAGGGTGTTGGTCAGCGCGCCCGCACCGACCAGAGCGATCACCCGCGCCACTTGTTCCGGGGTGATGGGCAGGTCAGCGAGCTCCACTCCCCGGGAGTTGGCCTGCTGGGACAGGTACGACACCCACCACGACCGAGCCTGTGCCGGCAGCGCCCCCGCGTCGACGGTGGCCGCGATGAGATCCAGCGCGCCGGCGTTGACCAGGTCGCGCAGCTCGAGGTCGGAAAGGCCCCACTCGGCCCGCACCCGAGCCCGGCGCTGCCAGGGCAGCTCGGGAAGCGTGGCGCGCAGCCGCGCCACCCACTCGTCGCTGGGGGTGATCGGCACCAGGTCGGGCTCCGGGAAATACCGGTAGTCCTCCGAGGTCTCCTTGCGCCGCCCGGGTGACGTGGTGCCGGTGGCCTCGTCGAAGTGCCGGGTCTCCTGCACGATCTCGCCACCGGAGGCCAGCACTGCGGCTTGCCGGCCCATCTCGTGACGCACCGCGCGCTCCACCGACCGCAGCGAGTTGACGTTCTTGGTCTCGGTTCGGGTGCCGAAGGTTGACGAGCCGCGCGGCATCAGCGAGACGTTGGCGTCACAGCGCAGCGACCCCTGGTCCATCCGCACGTCGGACACGCCCAGCGCCCGCAGCAGGTCACGCAGCGCAGTGACGTAAGCCCGGGCGACCTCAGGCGCTCGGCGCCCCGCGCCGACGATCGGCTTGGTGACGATCTCGATCAGTGGGACACCGGCGCGGTTGTAGTCCAGCAGCGAGTGGCTCGCGCCGTGGATACGGCCGGTCGCACCGCCGACGTGCAGTGACTTGCCGGTGTCCTCCTCCATGTGCGCGCGCTCGATGCCGACGGTGAACGTCGAGCCGTCCGCCGACTGCACCTCCCATGAGCCGTGCACCGCGATCGGCTCGTCATACTGGGAGGTCTGGAAGTTCTTGGGCATGTCGGGGTAGAAGTAGTTCTTCCGGGCGAACCGGCACCACGGGACGATCGAGCAGTTCAACGCCAGTCCGATCCGCATCGCCGACTCCACCGCGGCGCGGTTGAGCACCGGGAGCGATCCCGGCAGCCCCAGGCAGGTCGGGCAGACGTGGGTATTGGGTGGTGCCCCGAACACATTGGCACAACCACAGAACATCTTCGTCGAGGTGGACAGCTCGACGTGCACCTCAAGCCCGAGCACCGGTTCGAAGCGCTCCAGCACCTCGTCGTAGTCCATCAGCGCAGCGGTCACCGCACGACCACCTCCAGAGCAGGCACCCGGTATGCCAGCGGGCCACCATCGGCGGCGTCACGAGCCGCCTCGTAGGCCGCCGCCACCCGGTAGGCCCGGTCGTCGGCCAGCGAGGGCGCCATCACCTGCAGGCCCACCGGCAGGCCATCATCATCGGAGCACCCGGCCGGCACGGACAGGGCGGCGTTGCCGGCCAGGTTCGCCGGGATCGTGCACAGGTCCGACAGGTACATCGCCAACGGGTCGTCCACCCGCTCGCCGATTCCGAACGCGGTGGTCGGGCTGGTCGGCGAGACCAGCACGTCCACCCGCTCGAAGGCCGCGGCGAAGTCCCGGATGATCAGGGTGCGGACCTTCTGCGCCTGGCCGTAGTAGGCGTCGTAGTACCCGGCGGACAGCGCGTAGGTGCCGAGTATGACGCGGCGCTTGACCTCGGGCCCGAAACCGGCCGCACGGGTCAGCGACATGACCTCCTCAGCGCCGCGAGTGCCGTCGTCGCCGACCCGCAGCCCGTATCGCATGCCGTCGAAGCGGGCCAGGTTCGAGGAGCACTCGCTGGGCGCGATCAGGTAGTAGGCGGGCAGCGCATGGTCGAAGGACGGGCAGGACACCTCGACGACCCGCGCGCCCAGCTCACGCAGCCGGCTCACCGCGAGCTCGAACGCGCGTAGCACCCCGGGCTGGTAACCCTCCCCGCGGAACTGGCTGACCACCCCGACCCGGACACCGGTCAGGTCGCCGGCGGCACCCGTGCGGGCCGCCCGCACCACCGGCGGCACCGGTGCGTCGATCGAGGTGGAGTCCAGCGCGTCGTACCCGCCGATCACCTCGTGCAGCAGCGCGGCGTCGAGCACCGTGCGGGCCACCGGACCGCCCTGGTCCAGGCTTGAGGAGAAGGCCACCAGGCCATACCGTGAGACGCCGCCGTAGGTGGGCTTGACCCCGACGGTGCCGGTCACCGCGCTGGGCTGGCGGATCGAGCCGCCGGTGTCGGTACCGATCGCCAGCGGCACCTCGAAGGCGGCCACTGCGGCCGCCGACCCACCACCTGACCCGCCCGGCACGCGGTCGAGGTCCCATGGGTTGCGGGTGGGCCCGTAGGCGGAGTTCTCCGTCGAGGAACCCATCGCGAACTCGTCCATGTTGGTCTTGCCCAGAATCACCACGCCCGCTTCGCGCAGCCTACGGGTGACGGTGGCGTCATACGGCGGCCGCCAGCCCTGGAGCATCCGTGAGCCGCAGGTGGTGGGCATGTCGACGGTGGTGAACACGTCCTTGAGCGCCAGCGGCACGCCCGCCAGCGGCGAGGCCGGCGGGTTCCCCCGCCGTAGCCCCTCGTCCACCGCGGCCGCGGCGGACAGCGCGGCACGGGCGTCCAGGTGCAGGAAGGCGTGCACCGCGCGGTCCACGGCGGCGACCCGGTCCAGATGCGCCTGGGTCACCTCCACCGCGGTGGTGTCCCGCGCGTGAATCCGCCCGGCGAGCTCCGCGGCGGACAACCGGGTCAGCTCGGTCGTCACGACTCGTCCAGGATGCGCGGCACCCGGAACCGGCCGTCCTCCGTCGCGTAGGCGCCCGAGAGCGCCTGCTGCTGGGTCAACCCCGGACGCGGCACGTCCACCCGGAACACATCGGTCAGCCCGACGGCGTGCGAGGTGGGTGGGATGTTCACAGCCGCCACCTCACCGACCCGGGCAACCGAGGTCAGGATCACCTCGAGCTGACCGGCGAACAGGTCCAGCTCCTCCTCGGTGACGGCCAGCCGGGCGAGCCGGGCGAGATGCGCGACCTCGTCACGGGAGATGGTGGTCACAGGAGACTCCTGAAGCGCTGCTGGGACGGGTGACCCGGCGAGTCTAACGTCGCGCCTTTCCTGGGGGCTCGTCACGGGGCGGGTGACCAGCCCGCAGGCGGGGAGGCGCAACCTCCGGCTCGCTCTGTCACAATCGACGGCCCGACGGGCGCGCGGAGCATCCGTGGCTTGACGGGACTTGACAGGACTCGACGGAGACACCGAATGGAGAGGCCCGCATGAACAGGTGTGGCGGATGTCCTTTCTGATCCGGGTTCAGCTCCCGGACTGTCCTGGGGCGCTCGGCGCGGTGGCCACCGCGCTGGGCAAGGTGGGTGTCGACATCCTCAGCCTGGACGTCGTCGAGCGGAGATCCGGCATCGCCATCGACGACCTCGTCGTGGAGCTTCCCTCCGGCCGGCTGCCCGACGTGTTGATCACGGCGGCGGAGTCGGTCGAGGGCGTCGAGGTCGACGCCGTCCGCCCGTGGGCGGGTGTCCTGGACACGCACCGCGAGCTGGAGCTGGTGGAGGAGATCGCCGCCGATCCGGCGCACGGCCTGCAGGCCTTCACAGACGGGGTGCCGAAGATCATCCGAGCGGGCTGGGCCCTCGTGCTCAGCGTCTCAGGGGGACGACCGCACCGGGTCACCGCCTCCTTCGCCGCACCGGAGACCATCGTCGCGGACCTGCCATGGTGGCCGCTGCGCCGCGCGACGATCCTGGATGGTGAGGAACCCTGGGTGCCGCCACCCTGGCGGGAGCTGGGCACCGAGCTGGCGGCCACCCCGCTGGGCGGCGTGGAGCGGGCCCTGCTGGTCGGTCGGCCGGGCGGCCCGATGTTCCGTGCCGCGGAGGTTGCCCGTCTGGAGCACCTGGCTGGGATCGTCGCGGTGCTACTGCGCAGCTGAGCATCCACCACAGCTCGTGGACCTCGACGTTCTCCTCACAGTCCCCACGCCGCCGGGGTCGCGCCGAAGGCCAGCAGCCGGACTCCGGGCAGCGGGTACCAGTCGCGCTCGGGCAGCCGGATGAACCCTGACCGGGCGTAGAGCCGGTGCGCGGCGTGCATCGCCTCAGTGCTGCACAGCACGACCCGGTGCGCACCGATCCTCCTGGCCCGCGCCAGCACGGTTCTCACCAGCACCTCACCGATCCCGCGGCGGCGGGCGCCGGGTGCCACCGCGAGCATCCGCAGCTCCAGCTCACCCGGGCCGGACAGCTCCCGCAGCGGACTGCCCGGCGCGCACACCGTGACCGTCCCCACCACCGTGCCGTCAGGGTCCACCGCCACCAGCAGCTCAGCGTCGCGAGCCCGCCGGGACGCATCGGCCAGCTGCGCCGCGTAGGAACCAGCGGGGTTCACCATGCCGTCGGCGAGGTATGCCTCCAGAGTGAGCCGACCAACCTCCTCAAGCTCGTCGGGACGGACGGGACGCACGGTCAGGCGGTCTCCCACCCCAGCGTTGATACCACGTGTCGTCGCCGCCACGACGCCGGTCACCATCCGGGACGCGCGCGAACGGAGTCAGCTCACAGTCCATTCGTTGGCGTTCCAGGTGACGCCATCCGAAGCATGGCGGTAGACGCTGTCGATGTTGCTGGTGTAGGCCCACATGAGGGGGACCTGGAACAGCGGAAGTGACACCAGGTCATCGGCGAGGAGCCGATCGGCTTTCGCCAGGGCGTCAGTCCGGGTGGACTCGGAGTACTCCGTCTCCGCGATACCCAGCGCGGCGTCGACCTCAGGGTTGCTGTAGTGCTGGTGGTTGAGCTCGCCGTTGGTCCCGTAGCGGTCAGCCAGGGACCACACTCGGGAGGTACCCGCGCTCGTCGTCAGGGCGACATCGAACCGGCCACGGACCACGGCATCGCCCAGACCCCCGGAGGCGGCACCGTCAGCGATCTCCATTCCGGCCTGCCGGCACTGCGTCCTGATCAGTTCCACCTCCCGGGAGTGGGCCGGCGAGCCATCGTGGCTGATGGCGAAGGACAGTCGCCGGCCGGCACGGGAGTAGACGCCGTCGGTACCGAGCACCCAGCCGGCCCGCTCCAGCGTCACCTGCGCCTTCTGGGCGTCGGCGACCATCGTGCCGGAGTAGAGGTCGACGTAGGCCCTCTCGCCGGGGAGAAACGCGAGACTTCCCAGCGGCTGAGCGTCCGGGCGTACGCCGCGGACCAGGTCGTCGACCAGCTTGTTTCGATCGACGCATTGGGCGAAGGCGGTCCGCACGACCGGGTCCCGGAACAGCGGACCGGCCAGATCGAGGTCCAGATGCTCGACAGTGGGGCCGCCCCGCTCCTCGAATATCACGCCCCGGCCCGACAGTGCCCGCAACCGATCGGCCAGCAGCGGGTCAGCCGGCGGCTGCACGACGGTGAACTGCCGGTTCGCCAGACCCAGCACCGCGGCGGCGCCGTCCGCGACGGACGTGAGCACAATCATCGCCGGACCTCCCGGACTACCCACCCAGGCCTTGTTTTGGGTCAGCACGGTCCGTTCGCTCGACGTCGAGCTGTCGAACCGGTACGGGCCCGATGCCGGCATCGTCCCGGCGTTGAAACCGGTCCAGGCGCTGTTCCAGAAGTCACCGGCCTTCTTCAGGTCGGCCGGCGCGGACGTCGGGGTCAGGGTGGTGATGTCAGCGATTCCGGTCTCCCGCTCGAGGATATGGGCGGGAAGAACCGCTTGGTCGATGTAGTTCCGGCGCCAGTCCGCGTAGGGCGACCGGTAGGTCTCGACGAACGTATTCCCGTCGCGACACCCGGCGGTAACGCGATCCAACCCTCGCGTGGTCGCCGGTGTGAAGTACGGCGTCGCGCCACTGCCCGCGAGCCAGGCCAGGTAGAAGTCGCGGCAGCCCCATGGCTGCCCATCCGACCACCTGACGTTCGGCTTGATCCTGTATGTGACGACCTGAGGGTCCTTCGAGGTCAGCTCGGCTGACACCAGCACGTCGGAGTTGAGCAGGAACCTACCGTCTCCGTCGACGACGAACGGGTCCACGAGCACCTGGTCGAGCACCACGGCGTTGTCCGGGTTGTTGTTCGTCCGCGCCGTCTTGTTGTTGTACGCCGAGAACGGCGCATCGTGCGCGACGACGACCGCGGGCCCGGCCGGCACCTTCGGGGCGCGATATGACCCGTCCCCCTTGTCGCCACGCGCCAGGGTGTTCGCCGGCCCGCCGCCGGGGCGCCCGGCTCCGCCGGCCGGCCCACAACCGGTGACCGCGAGAACCAGGCAGGCAAGCTGGGCCAGAAAGCCCACCAAGAGCCGAACGCGCCTCGACTTTCCCCTCAAGGGAGACCTCCTGGTGTCACCGGCGAAGCCACCAGCCGGCGGCGCCGTCGAACGGACCCTCCACCGGCGTGCCCGGGACCACGTTAGACAGCAGGCTGGTGGTGATGAGCAGCGAAGCCGGCTGGTAGAGCGGGATCGCCACGGCCCGCGCCCACAGCGCCGCCTCGACGGTAGCGGGCAGGAGGCCCGCCGGGTCGTCCTGGGTGAGCGCCCGCTCGATCATCGGCTGCAGGTCCAGGTCGCAGAAGTCCGCCGGGTTGGGTGGAGCCGGGGCCAGCCTGGCGGGCACCACCAGCGGGCAGCCGAACCAGGAGTCCAGCTGGGTGGCGGGGTGACCGGCCGCGGGCTGCGGCAGCACAACGATGTCGACGCCTGGCGCGCCCCCCGCTTGGGACGACCCCTCAGGACCGGCCAGCCCCGGGTCGGCTGACGCTGGGTCGGCCACCGCCGCAGTGCTCACCTCGACGCTCCCGCCAGGAGAGGACACCGCGTCGGCGCTCGGGCCGAGCATGGTGCCGTAGAGCTCGTCCGGGTCGACCTCACGCAGCTCGGCATCGATCCCGGCGGTCCGAAGCTGATCAACCACCCGGGCGGCGAGCGTCCCGTACGGCTCGCGGTTCGCCGCCGCCGCGACCCCCAGCCGCAATGGCCGGCCGGCACGTTCCCAGCCCGCTGGAGCACGGGCGTACCCGGCGTCGGTGAGCAACCGGCGCGCCGTGTCCGGGTCCGGCGCCACCGGGACGCCGGTGGCCGGCGCGGTGGCACGGTAACCCGGCGCGGACGGGGCGAGCACCTCGGAGTCGGCTCGCAGCGCCGCGGCGGGGTCGCCGGCGACTCCGGTGGCGATCAGCGAGGGGCGGTCCAGCACCGCGGCCACCGCGGTGCGCACCCGCTGATCGCTCAACACCCGGCCGGCCGGGCGCAGCAGCACGGAGACGAGCACCGGCTGCGGTACGACCGTCGGGGTCACCCCCAGGTCGGCCGCGCGCAGCAGCGACTCGGTGATGGCGTTGGGACGGCTGAACAGGGCACCCTGCACGCCACCGGTGCGCAGCGCCTCGACCAGGGTCGCCTGACTGCCCTGGCGGAACCGGATCCGGTCCAGCCGCGCCGGGGTGTCCCAGTACCGGTCATTGCGTTCCAGCACCATCTCGCCGCGGGACCGATCAAACGACGTCATCAGGAAAGGACCACCGGACACCGGAAGGCCGGCGTCAAGCGCCGTGCTCCACCCGCCCGGCGCATCCTTGAGCAGATGCTCGGGGAGCAGGTGCTGGAACAGGGTGCGCCAGCCGGCGTAGGGCCGCAGAAAGACCACCTCGGCGGTCTTGCCGCCGTCCCGGGAGGCCACCTGGTCGATCAGCTGGTATCCGGCCGAGTCCACCACACCGGGCTGGGTGCGCATCTGCCTGGCGAGGTAACCGAAGTCCTCGGCGGAGATGGGGGTGATATCCGACCACTGCGCGTCGCGCCGGATCCGGTAGGTGACGGTGAACGGCTCGGTACTCGTGACCTCGGCGGCGCTCAGCAGCGTGTGGTCGAGCACCCACTGCCCGGTCGGTGCCTGGTGGAACGGCGAGGGCAGCAGCAGGCCGGCGACCGCCTCCGAGACCGGCGTCAGGTCGGCCACGGTGTGCGGGTTGAAACCGCCGCTCAGCCGGTCCACCCCGAAGACCACCTCCCGGTTGGCCTCCCGGGTGGCGGGCGAGGCCGCTGAGGAGCTCGTGGCGGGGTGGCGGGGTGGCGCCGGCGGGAACGGCTGCGCGGTGCACGCGACGAGCGCGGCCCCGGCGACCAGGGCCGTCATCATCCCGCACGCGCCGCCGGGCCTTCTCACGAGGCGACATGCTGCCGCACAGCGATCTCCCAGGGTGCGCGTGGGGTCTCCGCCGCCAGGCTGTCGGCTAGGACCGTGCCATCCGGTCCCGGGCCCGCTGCCGGCCGCGCTGGGTGGCGTCCAGGATGACCTTCCGTACCCGCACCACCTCCGGTGCCACCTCGACGCACTCATCGGAGGCGCAGAACTCCAGCGCCTCCTCCAACCCGAGAGTCCTCGGCCGGGCCAGCCGCTCGAGCTCCTCACCGGCGGAGGAGCGCACGTTGGTGAGCTTGCGCTCCCGGCACACGTTGAGGTCCAGGTCCTCGGCGCGCGGGTTCTCGCCGACCACCATCCCGGCGTAGACCGCTGCGCCGGGCTCCACGAAGAAGGTGCCCCGGTCAGCCAGCTGCGCCAACGCGTATCCGGTGACCACCCCGGACCGGTCGGCGACCAGCGACCCGGAGCGACGGGTGCGCAGCTCACCGACCCACGGGCGGTAGCCGTCGAAGACGTGGTGCGCGACACCGGTGCCTCGGGTGACGGTGAGGAACTCGGTGCGAAAGCCGATCAGCCCGCGGGAGGGCACCGTGAACTCCAGCCGCACCCAGCCGTCCCCGGATGTGGTGCCCAGCTGTTCCACCCGGCCCTTGCGGGCGGCCAGTAGCTGGGTCACCGCACCGACATGCTCCTCGGGTACGACCACGGTGAGGTGCTCAAACGGTTCGTGCCGGGCGCCGTCCACGGTGCGGGTGACGACCTGGGGCTTGCCGACGGTGAGCTCGAAACCCTCTCGTCGCATGGTCTCCACCAGGACGGCCAAGGCCAGCTCACCCCGACCCTGCACTTCCCAGGTGTCCGGCGACTCGGTCGGCGACACCCGGATGCTGACGTTGCCGACGAGCTCGGCGTCCAACCGGTTGCGAACCAGACGGGCGGTGAGCTTGCGACCGCCACCGCGACCCGCCAGCGGGCTGGTGTTGATCCCGATCGTCATCGCGATCACCGGCTCGTCCACGGTGATCCGCGGCAGCGGGCGTGGATCGTCGAGGTCGGCGAGGGTGTCCCCAATGGTGATCTCCGCGATACCCGCGATGGCGATCAGGTCACCGGCCCTCGCGCCGGCGGCCGGGACCCGCTCGAGCCCCTCGGTACGCAGCAGCTCGGTGATCCGGACCGGCCGGATCGACCCGTCCTGGCGGCACCACGCCACGGTCTGGCCCTTGTGCAGCCGCCCGGCACGGACCCGGCACAGCGCGATCCGGCCCAGGAAGGTCGACGCGTCGAGGTTGGTGACGTGTGCCTGCAACGGCGCCTGCGCATCACCCGCGGGCGGCGGCACATGCGTGAGGATGACGTCGAACAGCGGCGTGAGGTCCGCGGCGTCCGGCAGCTCGCCATCGCGCGGGCGGGTCAGGCTGGCGCGGCCGGCCCTGGCGCTGGCGTAGAGCACCGGCAGGTCCAGCACCGCCTCGGCGGTACCGGCTTCGAGGCCCTCCAGATCCGCGGCGAGATCCAGCAAAAGGTCATGCGTCGCGGCGACCACCGCCTCGATCCGGGCGTCCGGCCGGTCCACCTTGTTCACCACGAGCACTACCGGCAGGTGCGCGGCCAGCGCCTTGCGGAGCACGAAGCGGGTCTGCGGCAACGGTCCCTCGCTGGCGTCGACCAGCAGCAGCACACCGTCCACCATGGACAAGCCGCGCTCCACCTCGCCGCCGAAGTCGGCGTGCCCCGGTGTGTCCACCACGTTGATGGTGACGGCACCGGCCGGGGTGGAGCGGGTGACCGCGGTGTTCTTGGCCAGGATCGTGATGCCCTTCTCCCGCTCCAGATCACCGGAGTCCAGCACGCGGTCCACCTCGGTGCGCCCGGCGACGGCGCCGGACTGGCGCAGCATGGCGTCGACGAGCGTGGTCTTGCCGTGGTCGACATGCGCGACGATGGCGACATTGCGCAGGTCGGTGCGCGCGCGGGCGGGGGCGACGGTGGGCACGCGGAAGCTCCTCGATGGGTGCGGGGACCTCAACGTTACTCGGACGCACCGGCGCGGCCCGCCGCAGCACTTCTCTGGGCCGGGCGCCCGACCGGCCAGCGCACCTCGAAGCGGGCGCCGCCGTCCGGGGCTTGCCCGACCCGGGTAGCGCCACCGTAGCGGCGCACCGTCTCGGCGACCAGCGCCAGCCCGAGCCCGGTCCCGCCGGTACCGCGGTCCCGGCCGTCCTGCACCCGGTGGAAACGGTCGAACACCAACTCGCGGTGCTCGACGGGCACCCCGTCGCCGTCGTCGTCCACCAGCACGCGTACCTCACCTACGCCCGGCAGGACCATCACCCGCACGGTCCTCCGGGCGTGCCGCACAGCGTTGGCGAGCAGGTTGTCCAGCACCCGGGCGACATCGCTGGGTGCGGCGTGCGCCACCGCGGGCACGGCCGCGGTCACCCGGACCGTGACCTCACTCCGGGCGACGTGACGAGCCGCCGCCACCTCACCGTGGGCCACGCGGCGAGCCGCGTCGCGGGCCATCTCGGCGAGGTCGACCGGCTCGACGGGCAACCGCTCCCCAGCATCGGACCGGGCCAGCGCGAGCAGATCGTCGAGCAGCGCGGACAGCCGCTGGGCCTGCGCGGCGATGTCCTCCAGCGTCGCCCCGGCAAGGTCCGGGTCCGGGTGGCTCACCGCCACCTCGGCCTGCGCGCGGATCGCCGCCACCGGCGAGCGCAGCTCGTGCGCGGCATCCCCGGTGAACCGCCGCAGCTGCTCGGTCGCCGCGTCCCGGCGACCCAGCAGCTCGTTGAGCGTCTGCGCCAGTGCCCGCAGCTCGTCGCGCGCCACGGGCAGCGGCAGCCGCTCCCCCGCCGGCAGCTCCGTCGCCGCCGTCCGCAGCCCAGCCACCGGGCGCAACGCGAACCGGGCCGCCACCCAGCCAGCCGCTCCCATCGCCAGCGCGGCGAGCACCGCAGCCACCACCAGCGCCACGGCGGTTCGCCCGACCAGCATCACGTCGGCGACCGACTCGGCACCGGCCACCACCAGTCGCGGTGTGCCGTCGGGGGCGCTGAGCACCCGCCCCGCCCAGCGGGTGGGGTCATCCGACCGGCCAGGCTCGAAAGTCCAGACGGCCTGCCCGGCCAGCAGCCGACGGATGTCCGAGGCGGACAGCGGTGTCGGTCCACCGCCGTCGACCGGGGTTCCGGCCCGGTCCAGCACCCGGACCCGGGTCTCATCGCCCGGCGGGCGGGGCGGCGCGGGCCGCCCCGCTATCACGGCCGGCCCGACGGCGGTGACCGAGGCCACCAGATCGCTGTCCAGGGCGTGGGTCAGCGTCCGCGTCACCATCGCGGTCGAGGCCTTGGCCAGCAGCATGAACAGCACCAGCCCCACCACCGTGACCACCGCGGCGACGCGCAGCGGCAGCGGGCGCGCAGCCCATACCCGCCGTAGCGCGTTCACGGTCCGTCCCGCGCGCCGATCGCGTAGCCGTGCCCGCGCACCGTCTGCAGCACGGCACCGGCTCCCACCGCGTCCAGCTTGCGACGCAGGTAGCCGACGTAGACCTCCACCGCGTTGCGGCTGGCGGCCTGCTCGTCACCCCACGCGGCGCGCAGCAGCTCGTCCTTGCTCACCACACTGCCGGCCCGGCGGGCCAACGCCGTCAACACCGCGAGCTCCCGAGGCGACAGCCGCACCGGTCGGCCGGCCCAGCTCACTCGGCGCCGCGCCGGGTCGATCACCAGGTCCCCCAGGGTGAGCACAGCCTCCCCCCGCGCCTCGGTGTGCCGGCGCAGCACCGCGCGCAGCTGGGCCACCAGCACCACGAAGGAGAACGGCTTCACCAGGTAGCCATCGGCACCGAGGTCCAACCCGTCAGCCTGGTCGACCTCGCCGTCCTTGGCGGAGACGAGCAGTACCGGGGTGGCCACCCCGGCCGCCCGCAGCCGCTCCAGCACCCGGTACCCGGACAGGCCCGGCAGCATGATGTCCAGCAGCACCGCGTCGAAGGTGCCGGTCAGCGCCGCGCGCAGCCCGCTGGGTCCGTCAGAGGCGGTATGGACCTGCATCCCTTCGGCGCGCAGCCCCCGCTCCAGCGCGCGCCGGACGCCGGGCTCGTCGTCGACCACCAGCACTCGCGGGCTCACAGCACCCAGCATGCCCGTAGCCGGCGCGGTGGCCGCCACTCCTCGGCTACCCTGCCCGGATGACCGCTCAGAACGACCTGCTCACCGACGCCGAGACCGTCGCGGGAATGCTCACCACCGAGGGGCCCTTGGAGGGGGAGCACATCCGGTTCCTGCTCGATGCGCTGTCCTGCGCCCCCGATGACGCGCTGGGCTTGCTGACCGGCCGGGTCGAGTGCCACACAGCCCAGTACGACACGACACAGTACGACACGACACAGTACGGTGTGGTCGAGCCGCGGCTCGCGGCGCTGCGGTCGCAGGCTCGAAGCAGGGAGGAGAAGGCAGCGGTCGCGCTGGTCGCCGCCCGCGCCGCCGAAGGCGCCGGGGACTCCGCAACCGCCCGCGACCTGCTCGACGAGGCGCTGACACTGCGCCCCGGCCTCGAGCCGGCGTTGCGCGACGCCGCTCAGTACGCCGCCGCGCGCGGCGACTACGCCACGGCCGACAGATACCTGCGGCGCGCTGGACGTCCCAGCTCGTTGCGGCCGGGGCTGAGCGAGGCCATGGCCGCGACCGCGCAGGCCGGCGACGTGGGGCGCAACAGCCCGTGCCCGTGCGGGTCGGGCCGCAAGTTCAAGGCCTGCTGCCGGCTCACCGCGCTCCCGCCCCTGAGCGCGCGAGCCCAGCTCCTCTACGCCCTGTTGGGCACCTACGCCGAGCGCGCGCCCGGCCTGGAGATGATCGCGCCGCTGATCGAGCGCACCGAGGACCCGGATCGGTGCGCGATGTTCATGGTCGATCTCGCGCTGTTCCAGGGCGGCCTGGTGGAGAGGTTTCTCACCACCCGAGGCCACTGGCTGCGCCCCGAGGAACACCGGCTCATCGAGGACTGGCGGCGGATTCCGGTCACGCTCTACGAGACACTCGACGTTGCGCGCGATACCAGCGTCACGCTGCGCGCGCTGCCGGACGGCGAGCCGATCCACCTGGCCGACAAGCTGTTCTCGCAGTGCGCACAGCGGCTGGAGCTGTTCTGCGGTCGGGTGCTGCACGACGGCACCGAGCCTCGCCTGCTCGCGCTGCCCGTCCACGTCCCCCGCCACCGCCGCCGCGAGCTGGCCGGCCTGCTCGCCTCAGGCCCATCGATGGCACAGATCGTGGACTTCTTCGGCCCCGAGCCACCCGTCCAGCTGCGCAACAGCGATGGCGAGGACCTCTACGACTGCGGCGTCACCTACCGGGTACCGCGCGCGCAGCTGACCTTCGACGACCTCCTCCAGCGGCTGACCCGGACCGACGACGAGGTGCTCGCCTGGCACCGACAGCTGCCCGACGGGCGGGTGCTGAACCTCGGACAGATCGAGCGGGCCGGCGAGGACTTCACCGTCACCGCGAACTCTCCCACGCGGCTGGCCGACCTCGAGGCCCAGCTGCGCGACGTCGCCCCGGACGCCGTCGAACACGACCGGCATGCCGAGCGCCTGAGCCCGGACCCCGACGGCCGCCAAGCCCGGAGCCTCATCGTGGAGAGCTACTTCCTCGACAAGGGCTCTGAGGACGACCCGGCCGAGGCCGCCGACCGCGTGGCGCGCGACGCCGAGACAAGCTGGCCCGACACTCCCGGGGTGGTCGGCGAGCTGAGTCCGCGCGAAGCCGCCGCCTCCGGTGACCCCGCCACCCTCGCCGAACTGCGCTCCACAGTCGACGACATCGAAGCCACCCTGCTACAAGCCCAGCGCGCGGGCCGTCCCACAGCAGGCCTGATGAACCCGCACCGCCTCCGCGACGCCTTGGGCCTGGTGGTTTCCTGACGCGGCTACGATGACGCCCACCAGGCGCCCCGAGGAGTGAGTCCAGGTGTGGACAAGCCCGTAGCGGAGGCCGACTCGTTCCATCCACCCACAAAGGTCGTCAAGATGGCCTCGGGGCGGGCGCTCGATGACGCCGACCGGTATCCGTGGTTGACGGCCGTCGCTGACTGGATCAGTGCCTGAGGCTGCGCTCGGGCGGGCGGCGTGGTGTCCTGCTCCGCACTCGAGTACCGCTACCGGGACCTGCTGCGCCAGGCGTACCCCGAAGCGTGGTTTCGGCACCTGGAGGTTGATCGGGACCTCGTCAGCCGCCGGGTCGCCGGACGAAGCGACCAGGGGTCTCTCAGCGTCTCAGAGCTTTCTCAGCGTCTCAGAGCTTTCTCAGCCGACGTGGAGCAGCATCAGCTCCAATACTTCACAAGCAGGAGGAAGCGATGAAGCTAGCGACGGCGGCACTGGCTGTGACGGCGGCCGGCGCGATGGGTCTCGGTGTGCTGACCATGCCCGCCGGGGCCGGGGCGGACCCATCACTGCCCCCGGTGTCCGCCGAGGATCTGGTGACCTCGGTACTCACCGCGAAGGTCCCGGCGCTCGCCGGAACCGTCACGGTGCACAACGCGCTGGGCCTGCCCGCGCTGCCGGGGATGGCAGCCCCGCTGACCCAACCGGTGACTACCGTCCGGGTCTGGGCCGACGGGCGGGGTGACGGCCGGCTGGCGCTGCCCTCCCCCAGCGGTGAGCGGGACCTGATCGAGGACGGCACCACACTGTGGGCCTACGACTCCTCCTCACGCACCGCGACCGCGCTGGAGCACGGGCCCACCCCGGCGCACCAGCACCCCCCGGTGACCGACCCGGCCCAGGCGGCCCGGGATCTGGTCGGCACCCTGCGCGAGTACAGCACAGTGACCGTGGACGGTACCGGGACGGTCGCCGGGCGGTCGGTCTACGAGCTGGTGCTCACCCCCGCGTCGACCGAACGAACCCTGCTGCGTGAGGTGCGGGTGGCGGTCGACTCAGCCCAACGGGTGCCGCTGGAGCTCACCGTGCTGGCCAACGGGTCCCCCGACCCAGCCCTGCAGATCGGCTTCTCCGATCTCACCGTCGGCTCGCAGGATCCCTCGCTGTTCCACTTCACCCCGCCGGCGGGAGTCACCGTCGAGCGGCCGAAGGCCGGGTCGCCACCGAGCCGGCCCGAGAGTCCCATGATCCATACCGAGGGCGCCGGATGGGACACCGTGGTGCTCGGGCAGCTACCGCCCGCGCAACCGGGAGCGAGAACCGACCCGCTGGCGATGATCCAGCGATTCGGTCGCCCGGCGAGCGGGCCATGGGGTAACGGCTGGGTGCTCCAGACCGCGGTGGGCACCGTGCTGGTGACCTCCGACGGTCGCGTCGCCGCCGGGGCGGTGCCGCAACAGGTGCTCGACGAGGCCCTGACCCGGTGACGGCCGGGCAGGTCGCGCCGGCGATCCGGGTCCGGGGGCTGCGCAAGGTGTTCGGCGCCACCGTGGCGGTGTCGGGTGTGGACCTCGAGGTGCCGGCCGGTGCCGTGCTCGGTGTGCTCGGTCCCAACGGCTCGGGCAAGACCACGATGCTCCGCATGCTGCTGTCGCTGTCCCGACCCACCGCGGGCACCGTGGAGCTGCTCGGCGCGCCGGTGCCCGCGGCCGCCGGAGCGGTGCTGCCGCACGTCGGGGCGCTGGTGGAGGGCCCCGGCTTTCACCCGTTCCTGTCGGGGCGGGAGAACCTGCGGCGCTGCGCGGCAGCCGAGCCACTGCTGGCCTCCCGGGCGATCCCGGACGCGGTGGACCGCGCGCTGCAGCGGGTCGGCCTGGCGGATGCGGCGACGCGGCGATACCGCGCCTACTCGCTGGGCATGAAACAGCGCCTGGGCCTGGCCGCGGCGCTGCTGGTACCCCGGCGGCTGGTGGTCCTCGACGAACCGACCAACGGCCTGGACCCGGCGGGAACCCGCGAGGTCCGGCGGATCATCGCCGAGCTGCACGCCGACGGCGCCACCGTGCTGGTGTCCTCGCACCTGCTCACCGAGGTCGAGGCGACCTGCACGCACGTCGCGGTGCTCGACCACGGGTCGCTGATCGCCTCCGGCCCGCTAGCCGCCCTGCTCGACGGCGAGGCGCCCGCGTTGGACGTGCGCACCCCGGATCGCGCCGTCGCGATGCGGGCGCTGCGCGCAGCCGGGATCGGCGCCGCGACCGGCCCGGACGGTGTGCGCGTCGAGCTGGCCGGGACCGACTCACCCGCAGTGGTGGCGCTGCTGGTCGGCGCCGGGGTCGCGGTGCACGAGGCGCGACGCCGGCGGACTGGGTTGGACGAGCTGTTCGCGCGGCTGACCGAGGGGAACGGGCGATGACTGCTTCCAGGACCACCGCTTCCGGGACCACTTCCGGCCGCGAAGAACGGAGCACCCCCGCGTCCGGCCCGGTGCGCGCCCCGCTGGGCCGGCTGCTGCGCAGCGAGCTGCGCTGGGTGCTGCGCCGACCCCGGACCCAGATCGCGCTGGGCCTGCTCGCGCTGGTCCCGGTGCTGATCGGGATCGGCATCGCGGTGGCCGGCTCACCGGGCGGAGGACTGCTCACCCAGATCGCCGGTAACGGGCTGGTGCTGCCGGTCGCGGCGCTGTCGATCTCCTTGACGCTGCTGCTGCCGCTGGCCGTCACGATGGCCGCCGCTGACGCGCTGGCCGGCGAGTCCGCGCACGGCACCCTGCGCGGGTTGCTGCTGGCTCCGGTCAGCCGGACCCGGCTGGTCCTGGTCAAGGCGGTCGGCGTGCTGACCGTCGCGGTGTCCGCCGTCGCTGCGGTCACCGTGCTCGGCATCATCACCGGGCTGGCCCTCCTCGGCCCTTCCGGGAGCACCCACGGCCTGCTCACCCTGTCCGGCACCGAGATCGGGCCGGGGTCGGCGCTGGTGCGGGTCTCGTTGGCCGCAACCTGGACCGTGGGGCAGCTCGCCGCGGTCGGTGCAGTGGCCCTGGCGGTGTCCTCAGCCACCGAACACCCGCTGGTGGTGCTCGCGGCGGTACTGGGCGCGCTGATCGTGTTCGGGGTGCTCTCCGCGATCCCCGCCCTGGACTGGCTGCAACCGGTCCTGCTCACCACCGGCTGGTTTGCGATCGTCGACGTACTGCGCGACCCCCTACCGCTGGACGGGCTGGCCACCAGCAGCCTCCGAGCGGGGTGCTACCTGCTGATCGGTCTGGGGCTGACCCTCGCGCGGACGGCCACCCGCGAAGCCTGACCCGCACTCCGGCGTGTCCGTCTTCCGTAACACGCCGGAAAACAATCACACAGAGTCAGGCGAGGGACCCCCGGCACGAGGTCTTCACTCATAGGCCTTGACAATCGTCCCGGTCCGCGCCCCAGGTTACGCGGAGCGAGACGCGAGCGAGTGAACCAGCGCGACATACGGGTTACGAATAGCGGCAGCCCTCACCTCCGGTGACATTTTCCGGAGTAATGTCACTCACCGAAAAACGGCGCAAGCCCACTGTTGGACGGGCAAACCGGACGTGATCACCGGGTGGTCACACCGGCTAGCCTACGTACTCACCAACCGATTTCTTCCCGCCGGACGCACGCTGCTACGCCGACCCGGTCGTCAGAGGGCAACGCAAACCCCGGCACACGCCGCGCCGCGGGCCGCCCCCCCACCACCTACCCTCATCCCGAGCGGGGATGTCCACCAGCGAAGACATCGGCGGATGGGAGCTGGCCCAGCTTCGCGCGACCTCCGCGATGGGTAGTCGACATCGAGAGACCTACGTAACCGTTCATCGGCGACCAGGTAGCCCAAGGGCCGGCCTCACAGCTAGGTGGGTCGGCGCGAAATCTAGGTGGCCGAAGACGCATCCGTGGATGAGCCGAATCGGCAATGCTGTTCCCAGCCCAGTGAATCTGGACCAGAACGGCACTGGAACATCAGCCGAGACCGCCGGGTGCTCAGATGACCGTGTGGCGCCACCAACAAGGGAAAGAATGGGTTGGAGGACCATGTGATTCGCACCGAAGCGAGCGACGAAGAGCGACAGTACGATATCAACCGATGTCTTGAGCTGAGCGTTGTTCCGGAGTTGCCACGAGTCAACACCCCGGCGTTCGTCTATCTCGACGCCGCTCTCGAAGCCAACCTGGACGAGTATCTGGACTTCCTCACGCCTCTCGGCGTTGATCTGCTGTACTCAGTGAAGCCGTGCACTCTGGACTTCGTGGTGCGTGCGTGCGCCCCGCGCATCGCCGGCTTCGACGTGTCCTCACCGGGAGAAGCACGGCTCGTCAGAGAGATACTCGGCGGGACCGTGCCGCTCCACTTCACCAGCCCCGGCCTGTCGGCCCGTAACTGGGGCGTCGTGGCTGAGGTGGCCGACTATGTCAACGTCAACTCACTGTCGATGCTGACGTGGCTCCACGCCAACGCGTCCGGTCCGCGGCCTCGGCTTGGGCTGCGGGTGAACACGGGCCACTCGGTGGCCGCCGATACCCGTTACGACCCGGCGCGGCCCGGATCGAAGCTCGGTGTTCCACCGGAGTTATTCGAGAGATGGGTCAGCGAGGTCAGCGACCCTCCCATCTCGGGACTGCATTTCCACATCGGCTGTGAGTCGTCCACCTACGGGGCGACGATCGCAAGCCTGGAGTGGCTGATGCGGGTGGCGTCGCCGCTGCTCGCCGGCCTGGAGTACGTCAACATCGGTGGCGGGTGGTTGCGGCCGACCGGGATGGACGGTCTCCACGACTTCTGTGCGGTGATCGGAAAACTCCGCGCATGTGGGGTGCAGTCAGTCTTCACCGAGCCTGGCACCGGGCTCGTCCGCGACGCCGGCCTCCTCGCCACACGGGTGACCGATGTGATCGACTCAGGAGCCGGGATGGTCGCGGTGGTCGATTCGCACGTCGGACACGCCCCGGAGACCTTCGAGTACGACTGGGCCCCCGACCTGTACTCGCCTGGCAACGAGGTCGCGGCTGACGGAGAGTACGAGTACGAAGTCGTCGGCTGCACCCCACTCGCCGGTGACATCTTCGGACGTTACCGTTTCCCCCGTCCGCTGGAGATCGGGCAGCCGTTCTTTCTGCACCTACTCGGCGCTTACGCGCTCGCCCGTGCCGCTCCGTTCACGGGTGTCCTGTTGCCATCCCTGTACCGAGTCACCCGGGCCGGCGAACTCGTCGCGGTGAAAGACGCCGAGTTCTCCCTTTACCGCGATATGTGGAGGACACATGCCATCGATCGTGCATAGGGTCATCGACGTCCCGAAGCCCGCGCAGAGCCTCCGTTGGCCCGTCGTGGCGAAGCTCATATCCGCTCGCTGCGAACCGAACGACGTACCCATACGCCTCGCGCTCGTCGAACACTCCGCCGGCCGGCTCACCTTCGAGCTCTCCCTACTGCGCGGAACCGACCTCGGCCCGCAGAGGTGGGGCTCGCTGTGGCAGTTCCATCCTCGACGCCGGGAACGGACCGAACGCTTCGTCGCCCTGCATGTCGTGCCCACCGGAATCCGTGCTGAGATCGGCGGGTTCGCCGGGGACGCGACACCGGCCACCAACCTGCTGGCCTCGACGTGCGACTACCTCCTGACCCACCCGAACGTCGTCACCGCGTCCGACCTGTACTGGGCCCGCGACAACGTCCTGTACCTCGAGGGGAACCTGCTGAGCCGCTTCCTGATCGGACAGATCCACCTTCTGCCAGGACAGACGCGGCGACTCGGAGTGCTGATCGACAAACCTCCCACCACGGACCTCCTCAACAACGTTGTCAACGCCATCAACGCCTGCCGGACCGTGGGCGGACTGGCGATCGACCCGGTATGGGTGTCTGAAAAGCCGTTCCGCGCGGAGGTCTTCTACAGCGACTCCGGGCGAGCACTGGGTGATATCACCGGTCTCGACCGGGTATTCGACGTCGCGCGGGAGGCGGAGCAGTGCATCGACGCCCTGGCGATCACTAGTGAGATCGACGTCAGTCGAGAAGTGTGCATGGACTACTACTCCGGCAAGCCCGTGGCCAACCCCTGGGGCGGCGCCGAAGCTGTGCTCACCCACGCGGTGACCACGATGAGCGGGCTTCCCGTGGCCCACGCACCCATGCTCACCGCATGGGAGAACACCCGAGTCGAGGGAACCGTCGACCCACGTGACGGTGCCGAGGTCATCTCGATGACCTATTTCTGCTCGGTGCTGCGCGGGCTGTCCGCCGCCCCCCAACCCGTACGCGCTGACGGACCGACTGTTCCCGGCAGTGCCCGGTTGACCCTCGAAGACGTCGGCGCGGTCGTGCTCCCCGCGAGTGCGGTGGGCGGCATCCCCGCGTTCGCCGCGCTCGCTCAGCGAATTCCCCTCGTACTGGTGACAGAGAACTCGACCATCAGCACACTGTGCCTCGACGACATCCTGGAGAACCGAGACCCCCATCAGCCCGAGGTCTATGTGGTCGGCAACTACCTGGAGGCAGCCGGGGTGCTCACCTCGCTCAGGGAACGCCTGAACGTCGATGCCGCCCGTCGCCCTATCTTCCCCGCACAGCCCCGCTGGGTGTGACCCGCAGACCAAGGGCTGTGCACTGTGATGAGGAGAACACATGGCTAGGTGGAGTGAATTCGTCGCGGCGGAGCCCGAGCTCGCGCGGCAGGTACGCGCGTGCTTCGCGGTCAACACATCCGAGACGTTGGCGACATTGCGACGAGACGGGTCACCGCGGATCAGCGGGGCTACCGCGATGTTCTTGGACGGGGACTTGTTCATCGACATGTTCTTTTCGGGGGTGAAGGCCGCTGATCTGCGCAGGGACCCACGGCTCGCGCTGCACAGCCCTACTGTCACCGCTCTCAGCGATGACGCGAGCGACTGGCCCGGTGAGGCGAAGATCGCCGGATGCGGAGCCGAAGAAACCGTCATCGACCCCAGGGGCGTTCCAAGATCATATGAGATTGAGGATCTTGAAGGACCGTTCCATGACCCGGGTTGCCCATCTGGTGGTCTCGGTGATGTCTCGTCGTCCGATCAGGTGGATCGC
>Ga0213882_10000037_pt1 | contig 78518 bp, 71 predicted proteins | sample BarmaccoBMER_R09_FD_160106 | JGI IMG/M metagenome (GOLD analysis project Ga0213882, IMG submission 160106) | Barbacenia macrantha exposed rock microbial communities from rupestrian grasslands, the National Park of Serra do Cipo, Brazil - ER_R09 ...
CCACTGAGAGCCGCTTGCGGGAAAACTGCACGAGCGGTTCGGTAGGGCGGGCGGAGGCAGCGGACTACTACTTGTCTGCCACCTCCCCCGACCCGACAGTCCGAGGGTGGGAGAGCCGTCCGCATGGCGAAGGGGTCCAGCGGGTTCATGCACGCAACGTACCGCAAGGGAGGGAGACGCTGGTGAGTACTGGTGAGCCGTGGCCGGATGCCGTGACGGCGTGGCTGCGGGTACGGCGGATGCAGACCAAGCTGCACCGATGGGCGGCCGACGATCCCGGCCGCCGGTTCGGTGATCTGTTCACCCTCATCTGTCATCCGGGTTTCCTCGCCGTGGTGTGGGACCGGGTGGCGGGGAATAAGGGTGCGCGCACTCCGGGGGTGGACCGGGTGACTCCGGCGTTCATCTCCGATCCGGCTGATGTCGTGGCCTTTCTGAGCGAGACGCGGGAGCGGGTGAAGGCCCGTGCCTTCACTCCGTTGCCGGCGCGGGAGCGGCTGGTTCCCCAGTCCGGGCGGCCGGGGAAGGTCAGGAGGCTGGGTGTCCCCTCAGCGCGGGACCGGGTGGTGCAAGCGGCTCTGGTGCTGGTGGTGGAGCCGGTTTTCGAGGCGGACTTCAAGCCGGTGTCCTCCGGCTTGCGCCCGAGACGTCGCGCCCAGGACGCGGTCGCCGAGATCCACTATCTCGGTACGGGCACGCGGAGCTACCAGTGGGTGTTCGAGGCGGATATCGCGGCGTGTTCCGACGAGCTGTCGCACTCGGCCGTCATGGCTCGCGTGCGACGGCGGATCGGAGACAGACGCGTCTTGGCCCTGGTCAGGTCGTTCCTGAAAGCGGGCATCATGTCCGAGGCGGGACAGCTCCGGGGAACAGCGTCGGGCACACCCCACGGTGGGATCGCGTCGCCATCACCGGCCGACATCGCCCTGTCGGCGCTGGACGAGTACTTCTGCGCCACAGACGACCACGGCAGCCGGTGGCGACGTGAAGTACACCGCAAGCGCGGTGGAGCCTTCTACCGAACCGTCCGCTACGCGGACGATCCTGTGACTATGGTGTGTGGCTCTCAAGCGCATGCGGACGCGCTCTGGGACGAAGTCGCGGCAGTGCTGTCCCCGTTGGGACTGCGCTCCTCGGAGACCGAGACCAGAGTGTGCCACCTTGATGACGGGTTCGACTTCCTAGGGTTCCATATCCAACGGAGACGCAGGAGGGGAACGAACACGTGGACGGTCTACACCTATCCGTCGAAGAAGGCGCTGACTTCGGTGCTGGACAAGGTGAGGGCGCTCACTCGCAGATCACGACACCGGACACTCGAAGCCTTGCTGCGCCGGCTCAACCCGGTGCTGCGGGGATGGTGTCACTACTTCCGGCACGGTGTCTCCAAAGCCACAGTCGGCTACCTCGACGCCTTCGCTCGGCGGCGGGTGGCGACCTGGCTGCGGAAGCGACATCGGAGGATCACCTGGAAGGACCTCTACCGGCGTTTCCTGACCGGCAGGCCCGGAAATCGGCCGGAAGAAAACGGAGTGCTCATGTTCGACACCACAACGGTCGAGGTCACCCGCTACCACCGGCGGGCGAGCAACATTCCGACACCATGGACGAGCACGATAGCGACGATCGCCGCCGCTACCTGAACCCGGGAACCCGTGGAGCGCCGGATGCGTGGAGACACGCACGTCCGGTGCGGCGGGCGGACCGGGGAAACGGACCGGGAGCAATCCCGGCACCGCGCCCCGGTCCGACCCACCGTGATTGGAAAGGCCGGCGAGACCGCGATGGCGACCCTGGTCGAACGGACCACCCGCTACACCGTGTCCGTCGCGTTGCCCGCCGGCCGCCGCGACGCCACCACCACCTGTGACGCGCTGACCACCATCGTGACCGGGATGCCCACCGCGCTGACCATGACCCTGACCTGGGACCAAGGCAGCGAGATGGCCGCCCACGCCGCGTTCTCCCCGGCCACCGACGTCGATGTGTACTCCGCCCACCCCACTCACACACCTACCTCAACCACGTAGCCACCGAGCTCAACAACCGACCACGCCGTATACTCGGCTACCGAACCCCAGCAGAAGCCTTCGCCGACCTCCTAGCCGGCTCGATTGCTTCCACCGGCTGACACCAAGCGCTGCTGGCCCCGTCGTGTGCGGCTGGATCGAGGTGGCTGTAGTCCTCCCCACCGAGCAGCACGCCGGCGCTACAGCGGTAGAGGAAGGCGAGCTTGTTGAGTGAGTCCCGGCTTGGTTGTCGCTCTCCGCCTCCCAGTAGCTGATCTGCTTGTGGCTCTTCGGTCGCTCAGGGTTGGGCCAGAACTCGTTCCACTGGTCGGCGACCTGCTGTTGCGTGAGGCCGTGGGCGGCGGCGGCGGTGAGCGGACTGATGCCGTGCTGACGGCACCAGGTGACGATGATCTTCCCGTAGGAGACCTGTCTGCAGCAACCTCGCCGTCCGGTGGGTGGCGTCCAGGACGCAACTGCACACCGCCGTGCGCTGGCATGGCCGCACTGCACGAGACTCCCCATATCGCCGAGCAGCTCGCTGCCGCGCACGACCATGGGGAGCACCCCTTGGCCCACGTCCCCGCCCTGGCCGACATCCCGCTGAACCGCTGCGCACTGCGGGCACCCGAGCGTTACCAATGGGTGGACTCCTGGGCGTGAGCTCAAATCCCCTCGATGACAGGCCGCTCGTGACCGCCACACTGGGGCGATGAGTCCCCAACCCGCAGAGGTCGTCAACCTTGCCGAACACGTGGGGAACCGTCTCGGGCAAACGTGCGGCGGCGTCGAGCTCCTTGCTGATCGGCGCGGGTCCCGTGTCTACCGACTCCAGTTCACGGACGACCAGCCCATCGCCATCGACGAGTCCGCCGAGGTCTATGCTCTCACCGCCGTCCTGCACCTCGCCTGGACCGGCCTGCCCCCCACCTCCTATACCCACGACCAGGCACCCTGGCGAGGCAAGCTCGAAGACGTAGCCCAGGGCCGCCAACACGATCTCGAAGCTATAAGACCCTGGCCATGGCCCGCATTCGAGAATGCGCTGCGCCTCGCGCTCACCCCTGAACCCGAGACAGAACGATGTCGATGACAAGATTCTGTGATCTGATCATGGCGGGTGGCCGGTTACGCTGAGCCGGTGCCCGCCTCGTCGCCATCCCCGCGAGCCACTCTGGTCACGCTGGGCTGTGCTCGGAACGAGGTCGACTCCGAGGAGCTGGCCGGCCGGCTGACCGATGACGGTTGGGAGCTGGTTGACCCCGACGGCCCAGCGGCCGACGTGGTGGTGGTCAACACCTGCGGTTTCGTCGCCGCGGCCAAGAAGGACTCCATCGATACCCTGCTGGCCGCTGCGGACACCGGCGCCAAGGTCGTCGCGGTCGGTTGCCTGGCCGAGCGCTACGGCGCCGAGCTGGCGCGCAGCCTGCCGGAGGCCGACGCCGTCCTGGGTTTCGACGCCTACCCGGAGCTGTGCGCTCGGCTGCGCGACGTGCTCGCCGGTCGGGCGGTGCCCGCGCATCAGCCGGTGGATCGCCGCACCCTGCTACCGATCCCTCCGGTGTCCCGGCCCGCCGCGCTCGTCAGCGGTCCCGCGTTGCCCGGGCACGGCTGGGGCCCCCGAGTGCCACGCCGCCGGCTGGATGACTCTCCGGTCGCCCCACTGAAGATCGCGTCGGGCTGCGACCGGCGCTGCGCGTTCTGCGCCATCCCCACCTTCCGCGGCGCGTTCGTCTCCCGCCCCGTCGCCGACGTGCTGGCCGAGGCGGCGTGGCTGGCCGGGTCGGGGGTGCGGGAGCTGGTGCTGGTCAGCGAGAACTCCACATCTTATGGCAAGGACCTGGGTCGTCCCGGCGCCCTGGAGGAGCTGCTGCGCCGGCTGGCCACCATCTCGGGGATCGTGCGCATCCGGGTGTCCTACCTGCAGCCGGCTGAGACCCGTCCCGCGCTGGTGACCACGATCGCCGGCACCGCCGGCGTGGCCGGCTACTTCGACCTGTCCTTCCAGCACGCCAGTGAACCGGTGCTCCGTCGCATGCGCCGGTTCGGCTCGCGCGAGTCCTTCCTGGCTCTGCTGGAGCGGATCCGGCGCCACGCGCCCGCGGCCGGAGTGCGCAGCAACGTGATCGTCGGGTTCCCGGGGGAGACCGACGCCGACGTCGCGGAGCTGGAGCGTTTTCTCACCGAGGCGAGGCTGGACGCGGTGGGGGTGTTCGGCTACTCCGACGAGGACGGCACCGAGGCCGCCGGCCTGCCTGGGCAGCACGACGAGGACACCGTCGCGCAGCGGGTGGCGCGGGTCAGCGGGCTGGTCGAGCAGCTCACCGCGCAGCGCGCCGAGGAGCGGGTCGGGGAGACCGTGGACGTGCTGGTGGAGGCCGTTGCCCAGACGACCGTTGCCGAGATGGACGCCGCCCAGACGGGTTCCGGCGCCGGGTCCGACACGGTGGCCCAGACGCTCGGGCGCGCCGAGCACCAGGCACCCGAGGTGGACGGCGAGTGCGTGCTCACCGGCTCCGGAGCGGACTCGTTCGCGCTCGGTGACGTGGTGCGCTGCCGGGTGGTCGCCGCCGAGGGTGTCGACCTGGTCGTCGAGCCGATGGAGCTGATCGCCCCGGCCGGTGGCATGCCGTGAGCCCGCCGCCGGTAGCCAAAGTCCCGCTGTGGAACCTGGCCAACCTGCTGACTATGTCGCGAATGGTGCTTATGCCGGTATTTGTGCTCGCCTTGTTCACCAGAGGCGGTAGTGAACCGGCGTGGCGGGTCACGGCGGCGGTGGTGTTCGGCGTCGCGTCGCTCACCGACCGGCTCGACGGCGACCTGGCCCGGCGTCGTGGTCTGATCACCAGGTTCGGCACGATCGCTGATCCGATCGCGGACAAGGTACTCATCGGGGCAGCGCTGGTGGGCCTGAGCGTGCTGGGCGAGCTGGCCTGGTGGGTCACCATGCTGGTCGCCGTGCGCGAGCTGGGGGTCACCGCGCTGCGCTTCTGGGTCTTGCGGTACGGGGTGATCCCGGCCAGCCGCGGCGGCAAGGCGAAGGCGTTCGCGCAGGCCGTCGCGATCGAGCTCTACGTGCTGCCGCTCCCGCTGGTGGCCCATCCGGTGCGCTGGACGGCGATGAGCGTCGCGGTGATGCTCACCGGGCTCACCGGCATCGACTATGTGGTGCGGGCGCTGAGGCTGCGCGCCTCCGGTCGCCGAGCCGGCCGGCTGGCCGGTGAGTACGGTAGAGAGCAGGCGAGCCGGTGGGAGTAGGCCGGCCAACACCCGGGAGGACACGCGATGCCGCTGCTGCGGGAGGCCATCGGCGATCGGCTGCGCCGGACGCGGACCTCGCAGCACCGCACACTGCGTGAGGTGTCTCGGGTGGCCCGGGTGAGTCTGGGCTACCTCTCCGAGGTGGAGCGGGGCCGCAAGGAGCCATCCAGCGAGCTCCTCGCATCGATCTGTGACGCGCTTGACCTGCCGCTGGACGAGCTGTTGCGGCGGGTGGCCGACGACCTCGGTCCGGTGTACCTGCCCGAGGTGCCCGACACCCTCGCGGCCCAGCTGGTCGCGGCCTGAGCCGGCCAGGGGACCGGAGCAAGGGTAACCCCTAGTTCTGCCTGGGGTCAGTGGAAGCGCCGCTGCGCACCTGACACCATGGAGCCGGTATGCGGCTCCATGGTCGGACGGGGCTGGTCGGGTGGGGCGCTGGTCGGGTGCGGCGAAGCCGGGCCTGATTGGTCACGAGGAGAGGCAGCGGAAGAGATGGCCAACCCGTTTGTGAAGTCCTGGAAGTACCTCATGGCGGCGTTCTCGTCCAAGATCGACGAGCATGCCGATCCCAAGATACAGATCCATCAGGCCATCGAGGACGAGCAGCGCAAGCACCAGGCGCTGTCCAACCAGGCCGCCGCCGTCATCGGCAACCAACGCCAGCTGGAGATGAAGCTCAACCGGCAGCTCGGTCAGATCGAGAACCTGCAGTCCTCGGCCCGCCAGGCACTGGTGCTCGCGGACGAGTCGCGGCGCAGGGGCGATGAGGTCAAGGCGCAGCAGTACGAGCAGTCCGCTGAGTCCTTCGCCACCCAGCTGGTGACGGTGGAGCAGTCCATAGAGGATCTCAAGACGATGCACGACCAGGCCCTGCAGGCGGCCGGCCAGGCCAAGCAGGCGGTCGAGCGCAACGCGGTGGTGCTGCAGCAGAAGCTCTCGGAGCGGACCAAGCTGCTCTCCCAGCTGGAGCAGGCGAAGATGCAGGAGCAGGTGTCCGCCTCGCTGCGGTCGATGAGCGAGCTGTCCGCGCCGGGCAACACGCCCTCCCTCGACCAGGTCCGGGACAAGATCGAGCGTCGCTACGCCACCGCTCTCGGGGCCGCCGAGCTGGCCCAGAACTCCGTGCAGGGGCGGATGCTGGAGGTGCGGCAGTCCACGCTGGACATGGCGGGCCGTGCTCGGCTGGAGCAGATCCGCGCCTCGGTTCGTGGGGCGCCGGTCGCGGGTGAGGTGACCGCCGGTGAGCCGGCGCCACAGCCCGCCACGCCGCAGCAGGTGCTGCCACCGAACAGCCAGTCACAGCTCGGGCAGGGCTGAGCCGGGCAGTCGGGTTCGGCTGGGCTCAGCCCTCTAAGGTGCTGCCCATGCGAGCCTGCGCCGTGCGCCGAGCGCTGGAGGCCGAGGTCGCTGCGGCACGTCGACGGCTGGGCGTCGCCCCCCGAGTGCTGGACGTGGGCGGTGGCAGCGGCGTCTGGGCCGTGCCACTGGCCCGATCCGGCTGCTTGGTGACGGTGGTGGAACCAAGCCCCAATGCGCTGGCCACGCTGTACCGTCGGGTCGCCGACGCCGGAGTTCAGCGGCTGGTGAACCCGGTGCAGGGGGACACCGACTCGCTGGCCGACGCTGTTCCGGCGGCTAGTGCAGACCTCGTGCTCGGGCATGGCGTACTCGAGGTGGTCGAGGATCCCGCCGGGGCGGTGCGGGCGCTAGCCGACGCCACGGCACCCGGCGGTGTGGTATCGGTCCTGGTAGCCAACCGGTATGCGGCGGTGCTGGCCCGCGCGTTGGCTGGGCGGCCGGCGCAGGCCCGCCGGGTGCTTGCCGATCCGGACGGCAGGCTCGGTGCGGCTGACCCCATGCTTCGCCGCTTCGATACCGGTGGTCTCCTCGCGCTGCTCGCGGCCGGCGGGCTGGTCGTCGAGCTGGTGCAGGGCGATGGGGTGGTTGCCGACCTGGTGCCTGGCGGCGTGCTGGAGGCCCATCCCGGGGCAGCCGAGGCGCTCGCCGAGCTGGAGCTGTCCGCGGCCGAGCGGGCACCCCTGCGCGACATCGCCAGCCGACTGCACGCGCTGGCCCGACGCCCGGCGGTAACCGGCTAGCATGGACGATATCGAACAGGAGTTCGGGGACCTCTCACGGCGCGGGGCGGCGAGCCGTGCCTGCGACCGCGGCTGCCCCGTGCTGCACGTCGACATGGATGCCTTCTACGCCTCAGTCGAGGTTCGCGAACGTCCTGAGCTGGCCGGACGACCCGTGGTGGTGGCGGGCGGCAGCAACCCGGCCGGGGACCGCGGCGTCGTGCTCTCGGCGAGCTACCAGGCCCGGGCGTTCGGGGTCCGCTCGGCGATGCCGGTTGCGCAGGCCCGTCGGCTGTGTCCGCAGGCGGAGTTCGTGTCGCCGCATCTCCCCCGGTATGCGGAGGTCTCCCGAGGGGTGATGGCGCTGTTCCGGGAGATCACCCCACTGGTCGAGCCGCTGAGCCTGGATGAGGCGTTCCTCGACGTCGGCGGGTCCGTGCGCAGGCTGGGGATGACCCCGGCGGCGATCGGGGAGTGGATCCGCGGACAGGTCTACGACGCGCACCGGGTGACCTGCTCGGTGGGGGTGGCCCCGAGCAAGTCCCTCGCCAAGCTCGCCTCCGGGTTGTCCAAGCCGGACGGGCTGCTCGTGGTGCCCGCCGACGGTGCGCTCGAGTTCCTGCATCCGCTGCCGCTGTCCGCGTTGTGGGGAGTGGGCCGGCGCACCGCGCAGGCGCTGCGTCGGCTGGGATGCGCCACCGTGGCCGACGTGGCGAGCACACCCCTGACCGCCTTGGAGCGTGCCGTGGGTGCCGCGTGCGCCCAGCACCTGCATGAGTTCGCCAATGGCCGGGACGAACGGCCGGTGGTGCCCGACGCGCCGGAGAAGTCCGTGGGGGCGGAGGAGACCTTCGCCCAGGATGTGACCGACAGGGTGGTGTTGCGGCGCGAACTGCTGCGGCTGGTCGATCGCGCCACGGCTGCGCTCCGTTGCCGCGGCCTGCGCGGGCGCACCATCGCGCTGAAGATCCGCTACCCCGACTTCACCACCGTCACCCGCTCACGAACCGTGGCCAATCCTACTGACTCCGCGCAGGAGGTGTTCGCGGTAGCCGCCGACCTGCTGGACAGTAACCTGCCTTGTAGGGCGGCGGTCCGGTTGCTGGGGGTGCGGGTGGAACAACTGGTCCGGGGCGCGGCGACCGAGCAGCTCACTCTGGACGGTGGCGGTGCGAACGGAGGAGGCTTGCGGTCGCCGTGGGCCGACGTGAACTGGTCGGACGCCGAACGGGCGGCGGACGCCGCGCGGTCCCGGTTCGGCAGCGCCGCCGTGCGACTGGCTACCCTACTGGAGGTGCCGGCGAGGTCCGGTCGGGGGGAAACGCGGCTCTCCCCTGAATCGGGTAGCCCCATCGGCTAGTCCATACCGCTGCGGGCTCGTATCCTCGACGGTAGGAGCCCACGGTAGGCGCCCAGTGGCCGCAGGTACTACCGTCGGGGTTGGACCCCATATCGGCAACCGCATATCGGCAACCCCAGATCGACAACGGAGTGCCGGAGGAGGAGCGATGCCACTCTCCGAGCACGAGCAGCGTCTGCTCGACCAGATCGAGCGCGCGCTCTATGCAGAGGACCCCAAGTTCGCGTCGAACGTTCGGGGCGCCCGGATGCGCAGCCGGTCTCACCGCCGCCGGATCCAGGGAACCGCACTTTTTGTGCTGGGTTTGTTGCTCCTCGTCGCTGGTGTCGTGCTTCCCTTCCGCCCGGTCGGGATCCCGGTCGTCAGCGTTCTCGGTTTCCTGGTGATGTTCGCCGGTGCCGTCGTCGCGATCTTCTCTCGCCGCGCCGCCGGCGAGGGCCGGGGCGCGGGACCGGTGGACCCATCGTCGGCCGGGCAAGGTCGCAGCACCCTGGCCCAACGGATGGAGCAGCGGTTCCGTCGCCGCTTCGAGGACCACTAGCGTCGCCTCACCCGGCTTCGTAGGGCGTTGCGCCCGGTACGCAGTACGGAGCGTGGCAACAGCCGGGACATCCGGCTCGGCGGCGCGCACCGAGCCAGGCCGGCGCGCACGGCGTCCACGGCGGCGCGGAGCTCACGATCGGTGACGCGTGCCGAGGGAACGGGTCCGTCGACGCCGGCGTACCAGGATCTCTCCACCGCATCGACCACGATGCTCAGCCCGGCTCGCCCCGGCTCATCCAGGGCGTGCGCGTGGACCAGCCGCTGCGCGCTCGCCCGCACGGTCTCGCCGACGGGGGGCACCTCCCCGCGGTCCGCGGACTCCGCCAACACCTCCTCCCACGCGGCGCGGACCGCCCGAGGGCCGCCGGCGTCGACCAGGTGCAGTCGCCGTCGACGGCGGCCTGCACGCACCCCCAGCGGGGTGAGCCCCGCCAGCACACCGAGCCCCAGCAGGCCGGCAACGCTCAGTCCGATCCTGGTTCCGACGCCGCTCCCGGCGCCAGACGCCCTCGCCGCGACGCTGGGATGCGGCGCTGCCGCGTCCGGCATCGACGTGGCGGTGCCGGCCACCGGCGGGCCGGCCGGTGGCGGCGACCCCGCCGGGGTGGGGCCGGCAGCCACGTAGTCCGGCATCACGGTGCGTCCGTTGGACAGTGGAGTCGGGTCGAACGGCAGCCACCCAGCGCCCGGGAACCAGGCCTCCACCCACGCGTGGGCGTCGTCGGTCGTGATCAGCCGGGAGCCCCCGGTGACGGTGCCGGGGGTGAAGCCGACCGCGACCCGGGCCGGCACGCGCAGCGTCCGCAGCATGATCGCCATCGCTGAGGCGAACTGCTCGCAGTAGCCTCGGCGGCCGGTGAACAGGAAATCCACCAGGGCGTCCCCGCTGTTGCCTGGTGCGGTCCGCAAGTCGTAGCGGAACCCGTTGCTGGGCTGGGTGAACCACCGGTTGAGGGCGACCGTGGCGTCGAACGCCGTACTGGTGCCTGCGGTGACCTGGGTAGCCAGCCGGCGCACCCGCTGGTCCACCCCGGCGGTGTCGAGGTAGCGCGGGTCGACAGCCATGAAGGGTGCACCACCGGCGGGACCCGCCGCGCGGAGCAGCTGCGGGTCCGGCGCGGGGAGCACCCCGAGTTCGGTATACGGTTGCGCGTGCTGGCGGTGGTTGGAGAAGACGGTGATCGCGTCGGGATCGTAGTTCCAGTCCGGGCTGATGCCGGCCAACGCCAGCGGGTAGCCGAAGGACGGCAGCCAGTCGTCCACGTAGTTGATCGGCTCGATCCGCACCTGCAGGGCGGACCCCTGGACCGGGGTGGACACTCCGACGGGCAGTGGCAACCGCTCGGTCCTCTCGTCGCCCGCCGGTACCGCGCCGTCCAGCGCTCCCCGCTGCCAGCCCAGCCCGGTGGTGAACCGGCTCAGCGTCAGCGCTCGCAGGTAGGCCCGCTGTCTCAGCCCCCAGACCCGGAACAGCGTCACGACGTCCCCGCTGGTCAGTTGTCCACGCAGCGAGGTGAAGGGGCTCAGCCCGATCCCGCTGCCCGGTTGGCTGGTGCCGGCCGACCGGCCGGCGCCCACTGCGGTCACCGTCGCTCCGACGAGCAGCGCCACCACCACGGCGCCGGCGGTCACCGCGACCGCGGTGGGCGCGGCACCGATGTGCCCACCAGAGCCGGCGGACTCCCCCCACGTCAGCTGCCGGCGCCGACTGTCGACGGCGAGCAGCAGCGCAAAGCCCAGGGCGCTCAGCGCGAAGCTCCACCAGGGCAGCAGCTGTTCCGACACCGCGGCGGGCACGGTGACCACGCCCAACAACACCAACCCGGACGAGGCGGGTGCGGCGGCTGAGACGGTCAGGGTGTCCACCGCCACGGCGACCAGCCCGATGGCGACCACCACCAGGCAGAGCAGCCCGGCACTCTCCGGCACCGGGGGCACGCCGACTCTGATCTGCTGGGCGGTCCGTGCCAGCAGTGCGCGTAGCTGCGCCGCCGCGGCTGGTCCGGGCAGCACGACCAGCCGGCCGCTGGAGGTGAACATCACGGTGACCAGTCCCGCCAGCGCGGTGAGCTGGCCGACCGCGACCACGATCGATGGCATCCGCAACCACCGCAGCAACATTCCGGCGACGACCACCACAGCGGTGGTCAGCACCACGAAGCCCCACCAGTGGGGCCCGGTGAGCACGCCGGTCAACGATGTCGCGGCGAGCGCGACAGCCAGCCCGGCGGCTGCGGGCGGCAGCACGTGTGTGGTGAACCCGCTCACCGCGACACTCGCGGTGTGTGGCGGGAGCTGATGCACAACTGGTCCCACACCGCCGACGGCGGCCGCTCCGGGCGGGCCACCGCGACCGACCAGCCCGCCGCGACGAGCAGCCGGGCGGCCCGCGCCGGATCGGGCGCGGCGGCACCAGGGGAGACGTCCCCTCCAGCGCCCCAGGCCGCGACGTCCAGCAGCACGGCGTGGCTGCGTATGCCGCTCGGGCGGTGCGCCAGCAGCTGTTCGACGGCTACCGGCCCGACCGCCCCGAGCACGGCGACCACCTCCTGCCGCTCGGCCATCGCCGGGCCGCCGGCGAGGTCGCGCTGGTCGGTCGCGCGCAGCGCGGCCAGGGTGTCGAGTGCAGTGTCGACGGTGTGGTCGGCCCCGCCACCGGCGCCGGCTCGCACCAGTCCGTCACCGGTGACCAGCCGCACCCGCTGACCGCGCTGCCGCAGATGCACATACACGCTGGCGGCCAGCGACACCGCGTACTCCAGGCTTGAGGTGGAGCCGCTGCCGCGATGTGCGCCGCTGCGGTGGTCCAGCAGCACGATGGCGCCATCGCGCTCCAGCCACTCCTCAACCCGGACCATCAGCTCGTCTCGCCGTGCCGACGTGCGCCAGTGCACCTTGCGCAAGTCATCACCTTGCCGGTAACTGCGCACCACCACGGCGTCCTGGCCTGAGCCGACGCCCACTCGCCCGCCGTCCGCCTCGCCGGCACCCAGCTCGCCGCCGACGGGCAACCCGGTCAGCGGCACCACCGTGGGGATCACGACCAGCCGGCTGTGCCCGGCGAGCGTGCGGTTGTACTCCGCCAGGCCGAGTGGATCGGTGATCCGCGCGGTCAGCGGACCCAGCGAGTGCACCCCGCGCTCCGGGGGATGAAGCGGGTAGATCAGCGTCACCGCGCCGCGACGCGGCAGGCGCGCCACCACGGTTCGGCGAGGGCCGCCCAGCGCCTGGGGTACCACGTCCTCGAGCAGCAGCCGGCCGCTCAGCGCTCCGGTGCCGCGCAGCGTCAGGTGCGCCTGGCAGTCGCCGCCGACCTCGACCCGGGATGGCATCAGCTTTCGGGCCGCCCGCAGCCTGATCTGGGTGTGCCCGACGATCACGCTGGTCAGTAGCGGAAGCACCACGGCGAAGGCTGCCATCCGTAGCAGGTCCCGTTCGTTGACCAGCACCGAGCACAGCGCCGCCGCGAGTCCGGCGGCGAGCAGGCACTGGCCGCGGGTGGTCAGGCCGGCGAGCCGCCTGGGCACCTCAGGGTACCCGGGGTGAACGCCGCCGGCCCATGACGCCGTTGCGGCCCTCGTCCCGGCCATCGACGTTGCGGTCACCGGTGGGCGCCGGTCTGGTCGGAGCATGCGGTACCGGCACGCGTGCCAGCACATCCCGCACCAGGTTCTCCGGGGAGACTCGATCGACTTGCGCATGCGCGGTGAGCACCAGCCGATGGGACAGCACCGGCTGCGCCATAGCCTGCACGTCGTCGGGTATCACGAAGTCCCGACCGGCCAGCGCGGCGGCGGCCCGGCTGGCGCGGATCAGCTGCAGCGTGGCGCGTGGCGAGGCGCCCACCCGAAGATCGGGCAACCGGCGGGTTGCGCTGACCACCTCCACCACGTAGCGGCGCAGGCCGGCGGACATGTGGATCAGGCGAACCGCCTGGCACAGCGCTCTTACCTCGGCCGAGGTGGATACCGGCTCCAGGGTGGCGAACGGGTCGATGGCCGCGTGCTCATCGACCATCGCGAGCTCCGCGGCGGGGTCCGGGTAGCCCAACGAGATCCGGGTGGTGAACCGGTCACGCTGGGCTTCGGGCAACGGATAGGTGCCTTCCATCTCCACCGGGTTCTGGGTCGCGATCACCATGAACGGGCCGCTCAGCGGGTAGCTGCGCCCGTCGACGGTGACCTGGCGCTCCTCCATGCACTCCAACAGCGCGGACTGGGTCTTGGGGGAGGCCCGGTTGATCTCGTCGCCGACCACCACGTTGGCGAAGACCGGACCTGGTCGGAACTCGAAGTCCCCGGTGCCGCGATTGAAGACGGACACCCCGGTGATGTCGCTGGGCAGCAGGTCTGGGGTGAACTGGATCCGGGTGACCGTGCAGTCCACGGACCGGGCCAACGCCTTGGCCAGCGACGTCTTGCCGACTCCCGGCACGTCCTCGACCAGCAGGTGCCCCTCGGCGAGCAGAGTGATCAACGCGGTCCGGACCGCATCGGGCTTGCCGACCAGGATCCGCTCGATGTTGCCCATGATCCGCTGCGAGGCGGCGTGCACGTCCGCCACTTGCGGCCGGATACTCGGACTCACGCGATCTCCTGGGGTTGCCGGTGGCTGGGGTCACGGGAACGCCAGCGCTGAGCCGAGTCTGTCAAACCGTGCTGAGCGGATCACCGCGCGGGAACACCTTCCCGCCCAGAACGACGACGAGCATCCCTCGGGGTCGTACTCCCCACTTTCCCCCACGTGGGCGCCCCGGAGGCGTCGGCAGCGTCTGTCATGCCTCGGCCGGTGCCTGCTGAGCTGAGGAGCGGGTCGCGCGCGGGGTAGCTGCCCCCACTCCTGAACACTGCCGCTGAGCTGGACCGATTACTCAATGCCGACAACACGTGGGGTGGTCGCGCGTTGACAGTGGTGGAAAGTGGGGTACGGTGGTTGGCAGTGGAGCGCAGGAGTGCTCCACTGCCGGTCCACGGGACTGGGTGGGGTGGCTGGGGAGGTGTGTGGCGTGTTCCTGGGCACGCACACGCCCCGGCTCGACGACAAGGGCCGGTTGACGTTGCCGGCGAAGTTCCGCGATGCGCTCGCAGGGGGGTTGATGGTCACCAAGGGACAGGACCACTGCCTCTACATCTTCCCGCGTGCCGAGTTCGAGGAGATGGCCCGCAAGGTGGCGGCTGCGCCGTTCACCAACGAGGCGGTGCGGGCCTACCAGCGTTACCTGTTCGCCGGCACCGACGAGCAACGCCCGGATGGGCAGGGCCGTATCTCGATCGCGGCCGAGCTGCGGCGCTACGCCGGGCTGAGCAAGGACTGCGCGGTGATCGGGGCGATCAACCGTTTGGAGATCTGGGATAGCGCGGCGTGGCAGCGCTACCTGGAGGAGCACGAGGAGTCCTACTCCCAGGCGCATGAGGAGGTGCTGCCTGGCGTGATGTGACCCCGGTGCCACGAGGCCTCCGCCCGGAGGCGCATCGACCGTGCTCAACCACAGCGACCGCGATGCGTCACGACACGGACCAGCAGAGCCCTGACGCACCTTCCCCGGCGCCAGGATCTGGCACCGGGCGGAGACCTGGCGGCACCCGGAGTGTTCGGATGACGAACCGGCGACCGGCGGCTGCGTCGCGCACGAAGACCGCCGGCTGAGCCGGCAACCAGACCACCACCGGCTGAGCCGGCAACCAGACGTGGGTGTGAGCGGAGGGAGGCTGACGGTGGCCGAGCACCCGCCCGGCGGCACCGGGGCGTGCCCCGGGTTACACCAGCATGCTCCTGTCCTTCTGTACCGGTGTCTTGAGCTGCTCGGGCCCGCGTTGGCGGACCGGCCGACCGTGGTGCTCGACGCCACGGTGGGTCTCGGTGGCCACGCGGTCGCGCTGCTCGACGCCCATCCCGCGCTCACCCTGGTCGGCCTCGACCGCGACCCGCAAGCGCTCGCTGTGGCCGGTGACCGGCTGCGCGCATACTCCAGGCGTACCCACCTGGTGCATGCCGTCTACGACGAGCTGCCCCACGTGCTGGAGCGCCTCGGCATCCCGCGCCTCGATGGTGTGCTGTTTGACCTGGGGGTGTCCTCACTACAGCTTGACGCCGTCGAGCGCGGCTTCTCCTACGCCCGCGACGCCGCGCTGGACATGCGAATGGACCCCGGTATCGGGCCCACTGCGGCCGATGTGCTCAACAGCTACTCGCAGGCTGATCTCACTCGGGTGTTCCGGGAGTACGGTGAGGAGCGCTTCGCCGGCCGGATCGCCGCCGCGGTCGTGGCGCAACGGGGCCGGCGGCCGCTGAGCACCACCGCGCAGCTGGTCGAGGTCATCTATCAGAGTGTCCCGGCGGCCACTCGCCGCCGCGGTGGCCATCCCGCCAAGCGGACCTTCCAAGCATTGCGGATCGAGGTCAACGGCGAGCTGGCGGCGCTGCGCTCGGCGGTACCTGCCGCGTTGGGTGTGCTGGCCCTCGGTGGTCGGCTGGTGGTGATGTCCTACCACTCCCTGGAGGACCGGATCGTCAAACGGGCACTGACCCAGCTGAGCACCTCTCGTACCCCGGGTGGCCTGCCGATCGAGCTGCCGGACCACGGACCCCAGCTGCGCGCGTTGACCCGTGGCGCCGAGCGCGCCGGCCTGGCCGAGACCGGAGCCAACCCGCGGTCAGCGTCGGTGCGGCTACGGGCCGCGCAGCGCATCGCGCCGGTTCCGCCGCGCGGACCCGACCGGGACGCATCGGGCCGGCCGGAGTCGACCTCGTGACGGCCATCACCCGCACCGTGACCGCGATGCGTGGCAGGACCACCACGCCGATGCGCGGTTCGACTGCGGTGCCGGTGCGCGGTTCGACTGCGGTGCCGGTGCGCGGTTCGACTGCGGTGCCGGTGCGCGGTTCGACCGCGGTGCCGGTGCGCGGTTCGACCGCGGCGCCCACCCGCCAGGACGCCGGGGCGTCGCGAGGCCGTTCTCCGGCCGTCGCCCGTGCCTACGTTCGGCGTGCCCAGCGCATCGGGGCGGGCTACGGTCGCCCCGAGAGCGCGGACACCGGCCGGATGCCCTTCGTGCTGCTGGTGATGGTGCTGCTGGGGGTGACGCTGGTATCCACGCTGTGGTTGTCCACAGCCGCCACCGCTGACTCCTACCACCTGCAGAGTGCCCGCGAGGTCGCCAGGAACCTGACCGAGCGTTCCGAGAGCCTGAGCCGCGAGGTGGCCACGCTGGAGACCACGCCTGAGCTGGCTCGCCGGGCTCGCGAGCTGGGCATGGTGCCCGCCGGGGACCCGGCACGGCTGCTCGTTCGCCCGGACGGCACGGTCGTCCTGATCGGCCAGCCGCAGCGGGCCACCGCACCCGCTCCACCACCACCGGCGGCGACTGCCCCACCAGCAGCAGCGGCATCCGTCCCACCGCCGCCGGCAGCACCTGCCCCGCCGGCTCCGGCGCGGGCGCCGGCATCGGGCCGTACCTGATGGGCCTGCGCGGCCGGCTGCGGCTGGCTCGGGTGGTACTCGTGCTCGCGCTGGTGGGCGCCGGACTCCGACTGGTCGCCGTCCAGGGACTGCAGGCGGCTGAACTGTCCGCGCAAGCCACGAGCCAGCGCACCACGGTGCAGATCCTGCCCGCCCAGCGCGGCACGATCACGGACCGCAACGGCACGCCGCTGGCGTTCAGCGTGGCGGCCGAGGCCTTGTACGCTCAGCCGAAGCGGATCATTGCCGAGCAGCGCGCGGTCCGAGCCGATCCGGACGCGCACAAACAGGCGATTGCCCGCCGCGTCGCTCAGGTACTCGGGCCGACGGTGTCCGAGCAGGAGCTCCTGAGCCGGCTGCGCAGCGACCGCACCACAGTACTGCTGGCACCGTTGGTGACGCCGGCCCAGGCCAGGGCGGTCCAGCGGGATTTCCCAGAGATCAGCGCGGAGCACCGGGAGATCCGGCAGTACCCCGGCGGTGAGCTCGCGGCCAACGTGCTGGGGGTGGCGAACTGGCGGGCCGACGAGCGCAAAGTGCGGGGACTGGTCGGCCTGGAGAACTATGCCGACACCCTGCTGGCCGGCCGGGACGGTCGCCGGGTGGTGGACACCGCTGAGGGTTCGGAGACGGTCATCCCGGGCAGCGAGCGCGCCGAGCGCTCGCCGGTACCCGGTTCGGGGCTCGAGCTCACCCTGGACTCCGACCTGCAGTTCACGGTGGAACAGATGCTCCGTGACTATGCGCGGAAATACCACGCCAAAGGGGCCGGTGCGGTGGTGCTCGACGCGCGCACCGCCGAGGTCTACGCGATGGCCGACGACGTCACCTTCGACCCGAACGACCTCGCGGCGGCGACTCCTGAGTCACTGGGCAACCCGGCGGTCTCGGCCCCCTTCGAACCCGGTTCGGTGAACAAGGTCGTCACCGCCGCCGCCGCCATCGACAGCGGCGTCATCCGGCCGGACACCCCGCTGCACGTCCCCGGCGAGCTCCGGGTCGCTGACCGGACGATCCGGGACGCGTGGTCACACGGCACCCTGAACCTCACCTTCACCGGAGTGCTGGCCCTCTCATCCAACATCGGCACCCTGCTCGCCGCGCAGCGCGTCGGCGCGGACCGCTTTGTGGACATGCTGAGGCGAATGGGTGTGGGCCAGTCCACCGACGTGGGGCTGCCTGGGGAGAGTGCCGGCCGCGTACCGCCCCGGGACCAGTGGTCGGGCAGCACGTTCGCCAACCTGCCCATCGGTCAAGGGCTGTCGATGACCGTGCTGCAGATGGCCGGCATGTACCAGGCGATCGCCAACGACGGCGTGCGCATCCCGCCCCGCATCATCAGCGCCGAGATCGCCCCGGACGGTACCCGGACCACGACCCCACGACCAGCCGGTGTCCGGGTGGTCAGCCCGCAGACCGCCCAGACGGTGCGGGACATGCTGCGGGCGGTCGTGCAGAACGAGCCGGGACAGCGCGGCACCGGTCCCCAGGCGGCGCTGGACGGTTACCAGATCTCCGCCAAGACCGGCACCGCGCAGCAGGTCAACCCCGGTTGTGGTTGTTACAGCAACTCGAGCTACTGGATCACCTTCGCCGGCATCCTGCCTGCCGACGCCCCACGCTTCGTTGTCGGGATCATGCTCGATGACCCGGCTGTCGGCAGCGCCGCGCCGTTGTTCCACGACATCGCCTCCTACCTGGCGGGGCGCTACCAGATCCCGCTGTCTCCCGGACCCAGTCCGGTCGCCATCCTCAGCCTGCCCTGATGCTGTGGGCGCCGGATGTCAGACCATGCGCCGGACCCTGACGTCGGGTCCGCCCCCGATCACGGAGGGCAGCGCCGGTAGCCTTCGTCCCCGCTGGGCTTCAGCTCCACCCGCACCCGACCCCAGATCGTGACTGCCCTTGTGACTCCCTCGTTGGTCGAGACGCCGCTGCGGCCCTCGCGCTCCGTGCCAACCCCGGTGACCGCACTCGCCGCACTGGTCGGCGCGACCGTCTCGGGGCCCCCAGATCGGACGCCGGGGCACACCGCCGGCCCGAGCCCCGATCGGACACTGGTGACGGGCGTCGCGGTGCGCGCCCAACAGGTGCTTCCCGGCGACCTGTTCGCGGCGCTTCCCAGCTTGACCTCCGGTCGCCCGCATGGCGCCGATTTCGCGAGAACGGCGTTGAGCGCCGGCGCGGTCGCGGTGCTCACCGACCCCGTCGGTGCGCGCCGCCCCGGGCTGACCGGAACCACCGTCCCGGTGCTGGTGCACTCGGACCCCCGGTCGGTACTGGGCACCCTGTCCGCCCGCGCCTTCGGTGACCCCTCCACCCGGCTGGCGGTGCTCGGCATCACCGGCACCGCCGGCAAGACCACCACGGCGTACTTTCTCGAGGCGGGGTTGCGCGCGGCGGGCGCGCGCACCGGCCTGCTCGGCACTGTGCAGGCGCGGATCGGCGAGGCGCTGCGGCCCAGCACGTTCACCACCCCGGAGGCGCCGGACCTGCAGGCGCTGCTGGCGTTGATGGTCGAACGCGGCGCCACCCACGTGCCCATCGAGGTCTCCAGCCATGCGCTGGTGCTGGGCCGTGTGACCGGTACCACTTTCGCGGTCGGCGCATTCACCAACCTGTCCCAGGATCATCTGGACTTCCACGCCGACCTCGAGGACTACTTCGCCGCCAAGGCGATGCTGTTCGACGGGCGCGCCGGCGCCGAGGTGGTGTGCATCGATGACGTCTGGGGGCGGCGGCTGGTCACGGGTGAGACGACGACGGTCTCACTGAGCGGCGAGGCCACGTGGCAGGCTAGGGACATCACCGCCCAGACCTCCGGCGGCCAGACGTTCCGCGTCCTGGGTCCAGACGGGTTCGATCGGCGCTTGGTGGTGCGGTTGCCTGGGGCGTTCAATGTGGCCAACGTGCTGCTCGCGTTGGCCGTCGGCCACATCTCGGGGGCCGACCCAGTGCTGCTGGCCCGCGGTATCGCCACCGCCGAGGTGCCCGGTCGGATGCAGCGGGTGGACTGCGGCCAGGGTTTCCTGGCTCTGGTCGACTACGCGCACAAGCCCGCTGCGGTGGCCGCGCTGCTCGACGCGGTGCGGGCCCAAGTCGCTGGGCGGTTGCTGGTGGTACTGGGCTGCGGTGGAGACCGGGACACGGCCAAGCGCCCGCTGATGGGTGCCGAGGCAGCTCGCCGGGCCGACCTGCTGGTGGTCACCGACGACAACCCGCGCACCGAGGACCCGGCGGCGATCCGGGCGTCCATCCTCGCCGGGGCGCGGGGGGTCGCCGGCTCCTCGGTCGTGGAGATCGGCGACCGGGCGGAGGCGATCGCCTATGCCGTCACACGGGCCCGCCCGGGTGATGCCCTGGTCGTCGCGGGTAAGGGCCACGAGACCGCGCAAGAGGTATACGGCGTCAAGCACCCGTTCGTGGACGCGGATGTGCTCGCCGGACTACTCGACGGGATACTCGGGTCACCGCCGGCTGAGCCGGCGAGCGGGCTACCGCCGGCTGAGCCGGCAATCAGACCGGGGCGCCGCGGGTGAGCACCATCCTGGTCGCCTCCGGAGTCGCCCTGCTCGCCTCCATCCTGTTCACGCCCTACCTCATCCGGCTGTTCACCCGGCAGGGCTTCGGTCAGGAGATCCGGCAGGAAGGACCACAGACTCACCACTGCAAGCGGGGCACGCCCACCATGGGGGGAGTGGCCATCCTGCTGGCGATGTGGAGCGGTTACCTGGTCGCGCACCTCACCGTGAACCGGCATGGCATCACCGCGTCGGCTCTGCTGGTGCTGCTGCTCACCACGGTGCTGGGGATGGTCGGCTTCCTGGACGACCTGATCAAGGTTCGGTTGCAGCGTAACCTGGGCCTGAACAAGACCGCCAAGCTGGTCGGGCAACTGCTCGCCGCGGTGCTGTTCGGCATCCTGGCGATGGGTTTCCGGGACGGCGATGGCATCTCCCCGGCCTCGACCCACCTGTCCTTCGTGCGGGATGTCGCCGTGGTGTCCTTCGGTGTCGTCGGGTTCGTGGTCTTCAGCTACCTGCTGGTGTCGTCCTGGTCGAACGCGGTGAACCTGGCTGACGGCTTGGACGGGCTGGCTGCGGGGACTGCGGCGATGGTGTTGGTGACCTACGTGATCGTCTCGTTCTGGCAGTACACCCAGGACTGCACCATCCAGGCCGTTCCCGGCTGCTACACCGTGCGCGACCCGCTCGACGTGGCCGTGGTGGCCGCCGCCGCGGTCGGTGGGTGCATCGGGTTTCTGTGGTGGAACGCCCCCCCGGCGAAGATCTTCATGGGCGACACCGGGTCGTTGGCCATCGGCGGGCTGCTGGCCGGTCTGTCCGTGGTCACTCGCACCGAACTGCTCCTCGTCGTGATCGGTGGGCTGTTCGTCGTCGAGGCGCTGTCGGTGGTCATCCAGGTGGCGGTGTTTCGGACCACCCGGCGCCGGCCGTTCCGGATGGCGCCGTTTCACCACCACTTCGAGCTCGCCGGATGGCCCGAGACCACTGTCATCATCCGGTTCTGGCTGCTCGCGGCCATCTGCTGCGCGCTGGGCGCCGGCGTGTTCTACGGCGAGTGGCTGACTGCGGCCGGCGGGTGAGGGTGGTGCATGCGCCGATCAGCGATGTCGGTCCCTTTTCTGGGCCTTTTTCTGGGTGCCTTGCCGGGGCCCGGGTGCTGGTGGCCGGAGCGCGGATCACAGGAGCCTCGGTGGCCCGGGTGCTGGCCGAACTGGGCGCGGAGGTCACCGTCACCGACTCCTCGCCCACCCAGCTGGCGGCACTCGCCGTCACCCCGCGCCACGGCGCGGTCCGGCTGGCCGCCGGGCTGGCCGCCCCGCCGCCGGGCACCGACCTGGTGGTGACCAGCCCGGGTCTACGGCCGGGCGATCCGCTGCTGGTGGCCGCGCAACGCACCGGCGTGCCGGTGATCGGGGACGTGGCGCTGGCTCGCTGGATCGACAGCGCGCGACCCAGGCCGGCCGAGTGGCTGGTGGTCACCGGCACCAACGGCAAGACCACCACGGTGGGGATGCTGGAGTCGATCCTGCGCGCCGCCGGGGTGGATGCGGTGGCCTGCGGTAACATCGGGCTCCCCCTGCTGGACGCGGTGCGCGCCGGCCACCGAGTGCTCGCTGTGGAGCTGTCGTCCTTCCAGTTGCACTGGTCGCGCGAGCTGAGCCCACGGGCCTCCGTGGTGCTCAACGTCTCCGCTGACCACCTGGACTGGCACGGCTGTCTGGCGGAATATGCCGCTGCCAAGGGCCGCGTGTACGCCGAGGGCACCACGGCGGTGGTCAACGCCGACGATGAGTGGTCGACGCGGCTGGCCGCCGGGCGCGGCGGGGTCGAGTTCACCACCAGCGAGCCACGTGACGGCCAGCTCGGTGTGCACCGGGAGAAGCTGGTGGACCGGGCCTTCACCACCGGTCTTGGGGTCGATGGTGAGAGCGGCGGAAGCGGTGACTGTGGAGGCACGGTCCTGGCCGGCATCGCCGATGTCCGCCCGCCCGGCCCACACAACCTTTCCAACGCGCTGGCCGCCGCGGCGCTGGCCCGTTGCATCGGGGTTCCCGGGGCCGCCGTCGCTCAGGGACTGCGCGCCTTCACCCCTGGGGGGCACCGTGGTGTGCTGGTCGGCGAGCACGCTGGGGTGTGCTACGTCGACGATTCCAAGGCCACCAACCCGCATGCGGCGCGGGCCTCCCTGCTGGCCCGGCACCGGGTGGTGTGGATCGCCGGAGGGCTGCTCAAGGGCGTCGAGGTGGACTCACTCGTCATCGAGACCCGGGATCGGCTCCTCGGCGCTGTGCTGCTCGGCACCGACCGCGCGACGATCGCCGCCGCGCTGGCGCGACACGCACCCAACCTCCCGGTGCGGGTGGTGGATTCGGGAGACGATGGCGCCATGATGGAGGCGGTGGCAGTAGCGGCCGAGTTGGCCAGCCCAGGCGGTGTCGTGCTCCTTGCCCCGGCGGCGGCGTCGATGGATATGTTCACCGACTACGCACATCGTGGCCGGGCGTTCGCCGCCGCTGTCGCAGCGCTGGGTGTCGCCTGGTGAGTGGATTCACTCGGCCGGGTACGACAGCGGGCCGGTTGGCCCAAGGTCGGTTGGTCCCGGGTCGGTCGGCCCAGGGTCGGTCGGCTCCGGGTTGGGTCGTCGCTGCCCGCGAGCGGCTCACCGGCTGGTTGGCCCGGCCGCTCACCTCGCTGCACCTGGTGCTCGCCGTTTTCGGCCTGTTGGCCCTGTTCGGCCTGGTGATGGTGCTCTCCGCGTCCAGTGTGGAGTCCTACACCCGGGCGGGCTCATCCTATGCGGTGTTCGTCCGACAACTGGTGTACTGCGGACTCGGGCTGGTGTTGTTCTGGCTGGGGCTGCGGATACCGGTGCGGGTGCTGCGCGGCACCAGTGGGCTGTTCCTGCTGGTGTGCGTGGTGCTGTTGGCCATGGTGCTCAGCCCGCTGGGCGCCGAGATCAACGGCGCGCAGAAATGGCTGCGGCTGGGCCCGCTGTCCCTGCAACCCTCGGAGCCCGCGAAGCTCGCGCTGGCCCTGTGGGGCGCGCACGTGTTGATCACCAAACGCGTGCTGCCGCGCCAGTGGCGGCACCTGCTGGTGCCGCTGGTTCCGATGGCCGTCACGATCTTCGCGCTGGTGATGCTGCAACCCGACCTGGGTACCACGATCACACTGGCCGTCGTGCTGCTCGCGCTGCTCTGGTTCGGCGGTGCACCCGGCGAGCTGTTCGGCGCGATCGCGATCGCCGCGCTCGTCGGGGCGGTCGCGATGGCCGGCATCGCCGGCTACCGGTCGGCGAGGATCGTGTCCTTCCTGAACCCGGGTGCCGACCCCCAGGGCGCCGCTTACCAAGCCCGCCAGGCGATGTTCTCGCTGGCCGACGGCGGCTGGTGGGGGGTGGGCCTGGGGCAGGGCAGCGCCAAATGGGACTACCTGCCCAACGCGTACAACGACTTCATCTTCGCGATCATCGGGGAGGAGCTGGGCTTTCTGGGCTGCCTGGTGGTGCTGCTGCTGTTCGGCACGCTGGCCTACGTGGGGATTCGGATCGCCGCGCGCAACACCGATCCGTGGATCAGGCTGGTAGCCGCCACCGTGACCACGTGGCTGGTCGGTCAGGCCGCGATCAACATCGGGTACGTGGTCGGCTTGCTGCCGATTACCGGGATCCCGTTGCCGTTGATCTCCTCGGGGGGCACCTCCATCGCCCTGACGATGCTGGCCTTCGGGCTGCTGGCCAACTTCGCCCGGCATGAACCGCAGGCGGTGTCCGCGCTGCGCTACGAGCTCACCCGTTCCGGTCGCCCGGATGTCCTCACCCGGCTGCTGCGGCTACGCCCGCCGGTGCCCTACGTTCCCGCCTCGCGACCACGCGCCGGAGCCTGGCCCACCTCGTCCGGTCGAAGTAGCCGAGGCAGGCGATGACAACAGGGGGCCGCTGCCTCGATGGGGCGGACTCCGCAGTTCGGGTCGGCAGGGCCGTTCGGGTCGGCAGGGCCGTTCGGGTCGGCAGGGCCGTTCGGGTCGGCAGGGCAGACGCAGCCGCCCGGGTGGCGGGACAGCGGTGAGAGCCGGTGGTCTGGGAGCTTCGGGCCGGCGACGCCAGTCCTGGCGCGATACTCCCCGGCCCCTGGCGGCCCTGCGGGAGCGCCGAGCCGCGAGCCGCGACCAGGGCGCCGCACGGCTGGCATCCCGCTCTCGACCAGCGCCGCGGCGCGTCGCCGGATCCCGCGCGTCGCAGGGCACGGCTGCGCCTGCCGCTGCCTCGTCCACCGCGGCGCAGCCGTCTGGGCCGGCCCGAACCTGGCGGCCGCGAACCTGGTGGCCCTGGTTGGCCGCCGGGACGGCGATGCTGACCCTGGCCGGCGGCGTGGCATGGGTGCCGCTGGGTAGCTCACTGTTCGATGCCCGCTCCGTGCAGGTGGTGGGCACCAGAGAGCTTCCCGCTGACGTGGTGCGTGCGGTAGCGGCCGTGCCGCTGGGCACGCCGATGATGTGGCTGGACACCAAGGCGGTCGAGACCCGGGTAGCCGCGCTGCCGCGGGTGGCGAGCGTCCAGGTGCGGTGCGGTGTGGATGGCACGGTGCGAATCGAGGTCACCGAACGCACCCCGGTCGCGGTCGTGCGCCGCAGTGACGGCATGCACCTGGTGGACGCCACCGGAACCGACTACGCGGTGATGCCCGTGGGACCGCCCGGTCTGCCGGAGCTGCGGGTGGCCCGACTCGGGCCCCGGGACGCCGCGACGGTGGCCGCGCTGACGGTGCTGACGGAGCTACCCGAGTGGCTGCGGGTCCAGGTCCACTCGATAGCTGCGGAGTCCCCAGCCGCCGTCGTGCTGCGACTGGGCACAGGGCGGAGAGGCGACGCGCGGGAGGTGCGTTGGGGCGGTGTGGAGGAGGGCGACCGCAAGGCGGCGGTGCTCGGCCCGCTCCTCACCCAGCCCGGCACGCTCTACGACGTCTCCAGTCCCGCCTTGCCCACCATCGCCTGACGTGCCGCCAAGCGTCACGCTCTCCGCGCTCCCGAACTCAACAGCAGAGCCGCTCCGTTTGCTGAAAGAGGTGTCGCTACAGGGTTGATCACTGTTTGTGTGCGTTCGGCGACGGATTCTGTCGCCGAACGCACACAAACAGTGATCTTCGTTCGGTCTGGCGTGTCGAGTGACCTCCGTTCCCGTTACTGTGAGGTACTCTCGGAGGCTCACGTCAACGACTTGAGGAGGCCCTGTTGCGAGGGCTGTGCGGAGTCGGGAACGTCATGTTCTGTACGCTGCCTCGGTTCCGAGAGCCCTCGCTCGTCCGGGTGGTGTCGCGGCCCGGTGCTCGGGTGGTTGTCGAGGTGGTAACCGAGAACCATGTTCCTGGGACATGTGAAGGGCGAACGATGTATCGCGCGGTCCCCTTGTGATCAATTCGGATAGGGCTGGGCAGGGCAAGGAGCCGGAGCTACCTCCCGACTCGGCGTCAGCGGAGCCACCCGCCGGTCATGGGCGATCGAAGACTTTCACGAGCGCATTCTTCGGCTATGCCGTCGCGTTGATCTGGGCGATCGTGCTTCTCGTCGTCGTCGCGGTCAAGACAAGCGTCGCCTCGCCTGTTGTCGCGACGCTCGGAGGTGCCGTCACCGCCGTCACCGCCGTCATCGGCGTCTTCCAGCTCCCCAAGCTCCCGACGATCGACCGCAAGGTCATCAAGGGAGTTGTCGCCGTCATCCTGATGGTGGACTTCGGAGTGAGTGTGGGGTGGGCCGGTTGGTCCTACTACGGGGCCAACCGACCCGTCGACGTGCTCTCAACGGTCATTCTGGGCCAGAACATCGACGTACTGCCGGGCGGCCACGCCATGCTCGATGTCGCCGTCTCCGCCCAGAGAAACACCTTTGAACTTGTGTTCCAGGTCGCCGATCACAACGGCGAAATCGGAGTTTGCGTCCCGAATACGTCGCTCTCGGTGACACCTGACACGGCGGGAAACCATGGTGGGACGGTCCCTGCCGGCTCCGGAACCGTGACCTCGGTGCCTGTGCCCGCCGGGACCGCGAAGCTCCACGTGGACATCGCCGTCACGAACACTCGCGGCGATCAGAACTGCGCCGTGGACCTGTCGGTAGTGAGCGCGAAGCTCCAGAACAAGTAGCGGATACCTCCAAGGAGGGCGTGTGCGCAGGGTACGAACAAAGGGCTGGCTCACCGTCGTCGGCGCACTCGTTCTGCTGGCTGGTTGTGTTTCGAAGCCGGATCCGTCCCCGGGTCCGTCCATCCTCACGGGGACGATCATCGTCGGGGTGCTCGACGACTCACCGGGCTTCGCGGTGGGCGACCTCAACCCGGCGGGTTTCGACATCGACCTGATGAACGCGATCGGAGCCCGACTGCACACGCCGGTGACGTCCAAGCCGTTCACCGTCGCCGACCGAGAGCGCATGCTCGACAGCGGGAACGTGACGATCGCCATCGCGACGTACTCGATCACGGCGTCACGCAATCAGCGGGGAATCGACTTCGCGGGCCCCTACCTGGTCACTCCGCAGGCGTTGCTGGTCCGCGCGGATGACACGAGCATCACCGATAAGGACAGCCTGAGCGGCAAGAGTGTCTGTACCGTCGCGGCGGGCACCGGTGCGGAAGTGACCATCCCCGACGCGAACATGTCGACGAAGGATCCCACTACCAAGGAATGTGTCGACGATCTCCGCGCGCACAACACCGACGCGGTGTTCACCGATGCTCTTATCCTCTACGGATACACGCGCGCCAATCCGGGAAGGTTCAAGGTCGTCCTTCCGGGCGTCTTCGGGGAGCTCCAGTACGTCGGCATCGGGTTGCTCGGGCATCACCACGCGGACTGCCTCAAGCTCAACGGGGTGATCAGCGACTACCTGCGGACGCAGTGGCGGCGCGACTTCCAGGACACACTTCAAGACGCGGTGGCCGCCTACCCGGGTAGCGACGCCCCTGGCGGTGACTTCGAGAGCCACTTCAAGCCGAAAGACAGCGACATGGCGGCGCTGTCGTGCAAGGTGTGACGCGGCGACAGATTCTTCGGGCCGCAGCCGCCGAGCCGGTCGTGGCGGCCTCGTCGCTCGTACCTGGTGAGGTTGAGCTCGACCAGTCGGGGGGCACCACCGGAGTCCGTACCCGGCGAAGCACCCGGTCGCTCCCGGCAGAAGCACCCGGCCGATGCGGTAGCGCACGCGGCAGCGACCCTAGCGCCGCCACATGTGGTCGCCGCATACACTCGCCTCACCGGATCGCAGACCCGTCCGGCGTGCCTGCTGGACCCCGCCGGTGGCGGTGCCTACGGTCGCCCCGGATACGAAGCTGACATAACTCTAATCCTTCAGATGAGGTTGAGGGTTCTGCCACGCCGAAGGCACGAGGGATGGCCGGACGTCGGCGGCGTGCCGGCAGCGACGAGGAAGGCCACACTGTGTCAGATAGCGATGGGTCGAGGTCGGATAGCGATGGGTCGGGCGGCGATGGGATGGATAGGGAAGGCGCGAGCGGATGACGCCCCCGCACAACTACCTCGCCGTGATCAAGGTCGCCGGGATCGGCGGTGGTGGCGTCAACGCGGTCAACCGCATGATCGAGGTCGGGCTCAGCGGTGTCGAGTTCATCGCGGTGAACACCGATGCCCAGGCGTTGCTGATGTCGGACGCCGACGTCAAGCTCGACATCGGCCGGGAGCTGACCCGCGGGCTCGGCGCGGGGGCGAACCCAGAGGTCGGCCGCAAGGCCGCCGAGGACCACCGCGAGGAGATCGAGGAGGTTCTCAAAGGGGCTGACATGGTGTTCGTCACCGCCGGTGAGGGGGGCGGGACGGGAACCGGTGGCGCTCCAGTGGTGGCCAACATCGCTCGCAAGCTGGGTGCGCTGACCATCGGCGTGGTCACCAGGCCGTTCACCTTCGAGGGTAAGCGGCGAGCCGGTCAGGCCGAGGACGGTATCGCCGAGCTGCGAAACGAGTGCGACACCCTGATCGTCATCCCCAATGACCGGCTGCTGCAGCTCGGCGACGTCAACGTGAGCTTGATGGATGCTTTCCGCTCCGCGGACGAGGTGCTGCTCTCCGGGGTCCAGGGCATCACCGACCTCATCACCACCCCTGGTCTGATCAACCTGGACTTCGCCGACGTGAAAAGCGTCATGTCCGGGGCGGGTAGCGCACTGATGGGCATCGGGTCCGCCCGAGGCGAGGGCAGGTCGGTGCAGGCCGCCGCGAAGGCCATCAACTCGCCGTTGCTGGAAGCGTCGATGGAGGGGGCACACGGTGTCCTGCTGTCCATCGCCGGTGGCTCGGACCTGGGTCTGTTCGAGATCAACGAGGCCGCTTCGCTGGTGCAGGAGTCCGCGCATCCCGAAGCCAACATCATCTTTGGCACGGTGATCGACGACTCGCTGGGTGACGAGGTGCGAGTCACGGTGATAGCCGCTGGTTTCGACTCCGGCGGGCCTTCACACAAGAAGCTGGACCCGACGCCGGTGGCTCCGCGAACGGTGGCCAGCGGCCAGGCCGGGCAGGTTGGCCAGGCCAGCCGGCCGCCGCCTAGGTCTGCCTCTCCCGCAGCTGCGGCCCCACCGCGCCAGGCCTCGTCCAACCCCACCGCATGGCAGCCTGCCACCGGCTCCGTCGGGCCGGGCGGCGCTGTGTCGCCGATCCGCCCGGCGAAGAGCGTGCCGGGTCGGGCGGTACCGGTAACCGACGACTTCGACGACGATGACGAGGTGGACGTTCCGCCGTTCATGAAGCGGTGAGCACCGTCAGCATCCGGCGGGTGCTCACCACTCGGCACGGCGGGGTGTCAGTGCCGCCGTACGCCTCATTCAACTTGGGTGAGCATGTCGGCGACCGGCCCGAGGCGGTGGCCGCCAACCGAGAACGGCTTGCCACCGGTATCGGCCTGCCTGCCCAACGCCTGGTCTGGATGGAGCAGATGCACGGCCGCACCGTCACCGTGGTCGACGGGCCTCGGTCGCTGCCGGTGCCCGCCAGCGATGCGTTGGTCACCGCGCAGCCCCGGCTCGCGGTGGCGGTGCTGGTTGCCGACTGCGTGCCGATACTGCTCGCTGACCCGATGGGAAAGGTCGTCGCCGCCGTGCACGCGGGGCGGGCCGGGGCCCGGGCCGGGGTGCTGCCCGCCGCCCTGGAGGCGATGCGGCGGCTCGGCGCGCGCCTGGAGACGGTGGAGGTGTTGCTCGGGCCTGCGGCGTGCGGGCAGTGCTACGAGGTACCCGACCGGATGCAGGCCGACGTCCAGGCCCGGCTGCCAGGCGGCGCTTGTCGCACTCGCTGGGGTACTGCGGGTCTGGACCTGCGGGCCGGGCTGTGGCGTCAGCTTGCCGCCGCCGGCGTGGCCCGGGTCGGCTTCGACCCCCGGTGCACGGTCGAGGACCCCGCGCTGTACAGCTACCGCCGCGATGGAGTCACCGGTCGGTTCGCGGCACTAATATGGATCGAGGAGCGAGGGCCTGGACCGATGGAGTGAGGGCCCGGACCGAGGGGTGACGCCGACTGGATCGAGGAGTGCGGGGGCTGCCAGCGGAGCAGGTCGTGCACGGTCGCCGCGATGAGCTGGCTGCGGCGCTAGCGCGGGTTCGCGGCCGCATCGCCGCCGCGTGCGCCGCCGTGGGCCGGGATCCCGCACAGGTACGGCTGCTCCCGGTCACCAAGACCTTCCCGGCACGCGACGTGGCGCTGCTCGCCGACCTTGGTCTGCTCGATGCCGCTGAGGCCCGAGACTCCGAGGCCGTCGCCAAGATGGCCGAGGTGGTCGCGCTACGGCCGGCGGTCGGGGTGCGCTGGCACATGGTCGGTCGGTTGCAGCGCAACAAGTCCCGATCGGTGGCCCGGTGGGCGGTGCAGGTGCAGTCGGTGGACTCGGCCCGACTGGTCGAGGCCCTGGACCGGGCCGCTCGCGCCGCGGGAGAGGCAGGCCAGCGCCACGGCGCCCTCGGCGTGCTCGTTCAGGCCAGCCTGGACGGCGACCCGGCGCGTGGCGGCTGCCCGCTGCCTCGACTGGAGGCGCTGGCTGATCGGGTGGCGGCCGCATCGCAGCTGCGGCTGGAAGGAGTGATGGGCCTCGCGCCGCTCGGTGCCGATCCTGAGGCGGCTTTCGCCCAGCTCGGCGCGGCCGCACAACGGCTGCGCCGTTCGCACCCTGGCGCGGTCGAGTTCTCCGCCGGGATGAGCGGTGACCTCGAGCAGGCCATTACCCACGGCTCGACCTGCGTGCGTGTCGGAACCGCGCTACTGGGCGATCGGCCGTTAACCTCATCCTGACCGTATCCCACGGCCCGACTCCTTCGACGGCGTGCTGGGCCGAGTTCGGCGGCCGGTGCGTCGAGGGGCGGGATAGGAAGGCGAGACGATGAGCGCCCTGCACAGGCTGAAGGCCTACTTCGGCATGGTCCCCGCCGAGGAGTTCGACCTGGCCGAGTTCGACGGCCATCACCTGGGCTACCGCTCTGGTTACCCGGAGCCGGGCGATGACAGCCAGGGTCATGACCGATGGTGCGGGTCAGGTGGGTTCGGCTCAGCTCCTGACAGGCCCGCAGCTGACACTCTGCGGGAACGCGACTACGCCGCCGAGCGAGCCGATGGTCGCCGTCCTCACCGGGCGGCGTTCGACGACTACGACGACGGCTTCGCCACCCAGGCCGGGCATCATACGGCCCCTGGGATGCACCCCACCCGCTCTCCTTCCTGGGCTGCTGAGTCTCGAGCAGCGCAGTCTCGGGTCGCACAGTCTCGTGAGCCCCAGTCTCGTGAGCCCCAGCCTCGTGGGACAGAGCCTCCTGTGACAGAGCCCTGGGCTGCGGAGGCTCCGGTGCGCGGCTCGCTGGCCATCGACGCGACGACCATCAACACCAGGTCAACGGTGCACCAACCGGTCGCTCCTCAACGCGTTACGCCGGTGCCGCGAACCGGCTGGCATACCGAAGACACGCCCGGAGAAGACAGCCCGCACCCGCTGGCCCGCATCGTCACGTTGCACCCACACAGCTACAACGAGGCCCGACCCATCGGGGAACGCTACCGTGAGGGCAACCCCGTGATCATGAACCTGACCGATATGGCGGACCGAGACGCCAAGCGGCTCGTCGACTTCGCGGCCGGGTTGGCCTTCGCGCTGCGCGGCTCGATCGACAAGGTCACCACCAAGGTTTTCCTCCTCTCGCCGCCCAACGTCGACGTGTCAGCCGAGGACAGGCGCCGGATCGCCGAAGGTCGCTTCTTCATGTGAACCCCTGCTGAGCAGGGTCTAGGGGGCCCGGTTCGCCACCGCTCAGCCACCGATGGCAGAGTGTCTCCGTGGATGTGGTCCGTTGGGTCGTTTACTACCTGCTCTTCTTCTTCTGGCTGCTGCTCACGGCGCGTATAGTGGTTGAGCTTGTTCGCACCTTCGCGCGCAGCTGGCAGCCGGTCGGGGGGGTGGCGATCGCCCTGGAGTCGGTCTATACCATGACGGACCCTCCGGTCCGGGCGCTCCGCCGGGTGGTGAAACCCATCCGGATCGGCGGCGTCGGGCTGGATCTGTCCATTATGGTTCTGCTGTTCGTTGTGCTCATACTGATGCGCGTGGTGGAGCCGATGAGACTGTAGCGTCACCGGGTTTGGGGCCGATGCCCGAGATGTCCCCTAGTATGTGCTCGTGTACATAGTCGTTGAGGAGTGCGTGAGGTGATCCGATGCCGTTGACCCCCGCCGACGTTCACAACGTCGCGTTCAGTAAGCCGCCGATCGGCAAGCGGGGCTACAACGAGGACGAGGTGGACGCCTTCCTCGACCTGGTTGAGGCCGAGCTGGCTCGGTTGATCGAGGAGAACAACGAGCTTCGCAACCAGGTTGAGCAGCTCGATCAGCAGCTGCGCGCCGCGCCGGTCGACACCGGACGTAACCTTCGCCCGCTGGATGCGCCTCGGCCGGTGATGGCCCCGGTGCCGCCGCCGATGAGGGAGCAGACGTCTGCAGGCGGCGACCATCACGTCCAAGCCGCCAAGGTGCTGGGCCTGGCCCAGGAGATGGCGGACCGCTTGACCGGCGAGGCCAAGGCCGAAGCGGACGGGATGTTGGGCGAGGCACGAACCAAGTCTGAGCAGCTGCTCTCCGATGCCAGGGCGAAGGCCGACGGTATGGTCAACGAGGCCAGGAGCCGAGCGGAGACCATGCTCAACGACGCTCGCACCAGAGCCGAGACCCTGGACCGGCAGTCCCGGGAGAAGGCCGCGTCGCTGGAACGCGATGCGGCGCGCAAGCACACTGAGATCATCGGTTCGATCAGCCAGGAGAAGACCAACCTGGAGAAGAAGATCGACGAGCTGCGCACGTTCGAGCGTGAGTACCGTACCCGTTTGAAGACCTACCTGGAGTCCCAGCTCCGGGAGCTCGATGGGCGTGGGTCCGCCGCTCCGGCAGACACGGTGCGCACCCAGGGCTTCGCCCCGTCCGGGTTCGGCGTACGTGCCGAAACCGGTAGCTGACGCGCTCGGCGTGGTTGTCCGCGACGTGTTTGTCACTGTGGTGCTGCTGCTAGCAGCGATGGGGTTGCTCATTGCTTCACTGGGCATCGGTCATGCTGGTCTGGCGTGGGGGTCGGTTGCTCTGAGTGCCGTGGCTGCGGCACTGATTCTCAGGCGGTGGCGGCGGTCCTGGTTGCAAGGCCAGGACTCGCCTGAGGATGAGCTGGTTCTCCCGCCCGATGACGAGGCGGGGAATGCCGACCTCGTGGGTGCCGTTCCGGGCGAACCACCGCAGCAACCCGCTTCGGTGACCGCAACGCAGCAGACTGGCCCACTGACGGCGTCCGCCGAGGAGGGTGTCCCGGAGAAGGACGCCCGGACCGGGTATGCAGAGCCCGGTGAGGAGGACACCGACGCCGCAGACCTGCTGCTGGTCTACGAGCTGACCGACGAGGTGCTGGTGGTCGACGAACACCCGCGTTACCACCTCACCCGCTGTCGGTGGCCGGAGCACGCCCGCGCCGAGCGACTGCCGGTGGGTGAGGCGAGAGAGCTGGGTTTCACACCGTGTGAGCGGTGCCGGCCGGATACCACGCTCGCCCGCAGGCACCGAGCCGCCCGTGCGACGGCCACCGGGAGCAGCTGAGCCCGGCGTCATCCACTGGCGTGGTCGGGGTACCTTGGGTACTACAGGCATCGATCCGGCCATCACCGGGGAGCCTCCGGAAGAACAAGGCACGTCATGCACGAGCGAGCCTTCAGTAGAACCGGACGGGTCCGGCCCGTTACCGCCGGCGTGATGAGAGGCCATCCGCCTTGCGGGTGGCAAGCGGGGTGGTACCGCGGTCCGCGGCGCAGCTGCGGGTCGTCCCCGTGCGATCCGCACAGGTGACACCGCACAGGAAGTACACGCCGCTATGGTCTACCCCAGAGCCTCCACCTTCGGCGGGGAGCTTGTTGCCGCCCAGCCGTCCTTTCCGTGCCTGGAAGCCTCCGTCCTGCGGTACTGGAAGGATGACCAGACCTTCACCGCGTCGGTGGCCGCCCGTCCGGCTGGCGGCAACGGCTCGGCTGGAGGCAACGGCTCAGGCGAGTTCGTCTGCTACGACGGCCCCCCGTTCGCCAACGGTCTACCGCATTACGGGCACCTGCTCACCGGCTATGTCAAAGACGTGGTGCCGCGCTACCAGACGATGCGTGGCCACCGGGTGGAGCGCCGGTTCGGTTGGGACTGTCACGGGTTGCCGGCGGAGGTGGAGGCGGAACGGCAGCTGGACATCACCCACAAGTCCGAGATCGAGCGGATGGGTGTTGCGGACTTCAACGCCGCCTGCCGTACCTCGGTGCTGCGCTACACGCGCGAGTGGCGCGAGTATGTGACCCGTCAGGCCCGCTGGGTGGACTTCGACAACGACTACAAGACCCTCGACCTGAGCTACATGGAGAGCGTCCTGTGGGCGTTCAAGACGCTCTGGAACAAAGGGCTGATCTACCAGGGCTTCCGGGTGCTGTGGTACTGCTGGCGCTGCGAGACGCCGCTGTCCACCACCGAGACGAGAATGGACGACGCCTACCGCAACCGGCAGGATCCCGCGGTCACCGTCGGGCTGCGCCTGGCCGCTCCGGAGTCCGCGCTGGACGGCGTGCTGGCGCTGGTATGGACCACCACGCCGTGGACGCTGCCGTCCAACCTGGCGGTGGCGGTGCATCCCGCTGTGAAGTATGTCACCGTCGAGGCCGGTGGCGCGCGCTACCTGATCGCCGAGGACCGCTTACCCGCCTACGCTCGGGAACTCGGTGACCAGCCGCGGGTAGTGGGCCGGTACCAGGGATCAGAGCTGTTGGGCTTTCGCTACCTCCCGCCGTTCGACTTCTTCGCCGGCCGTGCCGGCGCCCACCAGGTGCTGCCCGCTGATTTCGTGACCACCGACGAGGGCACCGGCCTGGTGCACCTGGCTCCCGCCTTCGGCGAGGAGGACAAGGCAGTCGCCGATGCTGCGGGCATCGAGGTGGTGATCCCGGTGGACTCGGCGGGGCGGTTCACCACCGAGGTCCCGCCGTATGCCGGGATGCAGGTCTTCGACGCCAACCGGGCGATCATCCGGGACCTGCGTGAGGGCGCGCCGCACGCGAGAGCTGCGCTGCTACGTCAGGAAACCTACGAGCACCCCTACCCGCACTGCTGGCGCTGCACCAACCCGCTGATCCAGCGCGCGGTGTCATCGTGGTTCGTCGCCGTGACGCGGCTCCGGGACCGGATGGTGGCGCTGAACCAGGAGATCACCTGGGTTCCGGACCATGTCGGGAGCGGGCAGTTCGGCACATGGCTCGCGGGTGCCCGGGACTGGAACATCTCCCGCAACCGGTACTGGGGCTCGCCGTTGCCGGTGTGGGTATCCGACGATCCGACCTACCCGCGGGTGGACGTCTACGGCTCGCTGGACGAGCTGGAGCATGACTTCGGGGTGCGGCCGGTTGACCTACACCGCCCCTTCGTCGACCGGCTGACCCGACCCAACCCGGACGACCTGACCGGGCGCTCCACCATGCGCCGGGTGCCTGAGGTGCTGGACTGCTGGTTCGAGTCCGGCTCGATGCCCTTCGCGCAGGTGCACCACCCGTTCCACAGAGCATCTGGGGGAGGCCCCCAGACCCCGGGGCCCGACTGGTTCGCGCACCACTATCCGGGTGATTTCATCGTCGAGTACAACGGGCAGACCCGCGGGTGGTTCTACACACTGCACGTGCTGGCCACGGCGCTGTTCGACCGGCCGGCGTTTCGTACCTGCCTCGCGCACGGCATCGTGCTCGGTGATGACGGGCTCAAGATGTCCAAGTCCAAGGGCAACTACCCCGAGGTCACCGAGGTGTTCGACCGGGACGGCGCGGACGCGATGCGTTGGTTCCTGATGGCCTCACCGATCCTGCGGGGCGGGAACCTGGTGGTCACCGAGCAGGGCATCCGGGAGGCCGTCCGGCACGCGCTGCTGCCGCTGTGGAACTCCTGGTACTTCCTGACGCTCTACGCCAACGCCGCGGATGTCGAGGGGCGGTGGCGTACCGACAGCCCGGCCTTGCTGGATCGTTACGTGCTGGCGAAGCTGCACGACCTGGTCCTCGACGTCACGGCGCGGATGGACCGCTACGACATCGCCGGGGCCTGCGCCGGTGTGCGCGGGTTCTGCGAGGTGCTCACCAACTGGTATGTGCGCCGGTCCCGCGACCGCTTCTGGGCCGGCGAGCAGGACGCGATCGACACTCTGCACACCGTGCTCGAGGTGACCTGCCGGCTGGCCGCTCCGCTGCTGCCACTGACCACCGAGGTGCTCTGGCGCGGGCTGACCGGACAGCGCTCGGTGCATCTGGCCGACTGGCCCGACCCAGCCGAGCTACCAGCGGACGGGGACCTGGTGGCGTCGATGGACCGGGTGCGCCAGGTGGTGTCCGCCGCGCTGTCGGTGCGCAAGGCGCGAGGCCTGCGGGTCCGCCAGCCGCTGGCCGGCCTCACCGTGGCGGCGCCGGACGCCACCACGGTGGCGCCGCTGCGCGACCTGATCCGCGACGAAGTGAACGTGAAGGCCGTCACACTCACCGAGGACGTCGTCGCGTACGGTCGGTTCGAGCTCGCTGTCAACGCTCGCAGCTGCGGGCCCCGGTTGGGGGGCGACACCCAGAAGGTGATCCGGGCGGTCAAGGCGGGGGAGTGGGAACGCGGTCCGGATGGGGTGGTGACTGCGGCCGGGATCCCGTTGCTGGAAGGGGACTACACCGAGCGGCTGGTCGCCGTGGACCCCGGCGAGACCGCCGCGCTGCCGGCCGGATCCGGGCTGGTGGTCCTGCACACCGCGGTCACCCCGGAGCTGGCCGCTGAGGGCATCGCCCGGGACCTGGTGCGGGTCGCTCAGCAGGCCCGCCGGCAGGCCGGCCTGGACGTCACCGACCGGATCACGCTCACCGTCGACGCGCCGGAGGCGGTGCTCTCGGCGGCCCGCGAGCACGAGCAGTTCGTCGCCGGCGAGGTACTCGCCCGCCAAGTCGACTACGCCCCGGTCCCGGCGGGCGTCGCCGGCGTCGTCGGCGAGGGCGTCGAGGTGAGAGTGGCCGCTGAGCGGCACGTGAGTGCATAACGGTGGCAGAGCGCTCAATGCCACTCACGAGTCCCGCCGCCGCGCGGTGGCGGGGCCTGCTGGCGGCTCGGGCGATTCCCGCCGAGATCCGGGCCGCCGCTGCGCAGGACCCGAGCCGACACGACCCCGCTCGCTTCGTGCCACCGGCGACCCCGCGGGAGACCCCGTCTCGGCGCGCTGCGCTGTGGCTGCTAGGGCCCGCCGGTGGCACCGTGCTCGACGTCGGGTGCGGTGGCGGGGCCGCCGGACTCGCGCTGGTGCCCGAGGTGACACAGCTGACCGGGCTGGACCCCTCCGCTGACATGCTGCGGGTGTTCGAACGGGCCTGCACCGAGCGTGGCGTGCCGCACCGCTCGGTGCTCGGCTCCTGGCCGGACGCCGCGCCGGAGGCAGGCGTCGCCGATGTGGTGGTCTGCCATCATGTGGGCTACAACACCCTCGACTTAGGCCCGTTCGTCGCCGCGCTGGGTGCTGCGGCACGTCGCGGGGTCGTCGTCGAGCTGCATGCCGTGCACCCAGGAGCCTGGCTGGACCCGTTGTGGGCGCACTTCCACGGGTTACGCCGGCCACCCCCCGCGACCGCGGACGACGTGCTGGCCGTAGTCGCCGAACTGGGGATACGTCCCGAGGTCCAGCGCTGGACCCGGCCCGCCGCGCCTCGCCATCCCGAGGCGGAGGTCGAGTTCTCGCTGCGCAGGCTGTGCCTGCCCGCCGAGCGCCGGGACGAGGTCGCCGAGGCGGTGGCGAGGTTGGGCCCGCGGCACCGCGACCTGGTCACGATCGTCTGGACCGCTGACCCCTGCGGGACAATCCGGGCGTGACCGGGGTGGAGCTCGTGCTCGGGGCGGGGGCGGCGGTGTTGCTGCTGGCTGTGCTCGCCGTGCGGGTCTCCACCCGGCTCGGGCTGCCGTCACTGCTCGTCTACCTGGCCATCGGACTGTTGATCGGCGAGTCCGGGCTGGGATTCCGGTTCTCCGATGCGCCACTCACCGCCGCCTCGGGCATTGCCGGCCTGGTACTGATCCTGGCCGAGGGCGGTCTCACCACCCGCTGGTCGGTGATCCGCCCGGCGCTGGCCTGGGGGATCGCGTTGGCCACCGTTGCGGTCGCGGCGAACATCGCCGTCACCGGATGGGCGCTGCACCTGCTGCTGCGTCTGGACTGGCGCACGGCGCTGCTGTGGGGCGCGGTGCTGTCCTCGACCGACGCGGCCGCAGTCTTCAGCGTGCTGCGGGCGCTGAAGGTGCCGCCCCGGCTGGCGGGTGCGCTCGAGATGGAGTCGGGCATCAACGACGCACCGGTCTACATCGCGGTGGTGCTACTCGCGGCGGGCGATCCGCTGCGCTGGTGGACGCCCCTGCTGGTCGGCTACGAACTGCTCACCGGTGCACTGGTGGGGGCGGCGCTGGGGTTCGCGGGAGCGTGGGCGCTGCGCCGGGCGGCGCTGCCCGCGACCGGCCTCTACCCGCTGGCCACCATCGCGGTCTGCGTGCTCGCCTTCGCCACCGGGCAAGGTCTGCACGCGTCAGGCTTTCTGGCGACCTACCTGGCCGGGCTGGTGCTCGGCAACGCTCACCTGCCCCACCGCGGCGACACCCTCTCCTTCGCCGAGGGTCTGGGCTGGCTCGCCCAGATCGCCCTGTTCGTGCTGCTGGGTCTCTACGCCTCGCCGGCCCACCTGCCCACCGTGCTGATCCCGGCGCTGGTCGCCGGGACGGTGCTGGTCGTGCTGGCGCGTCCGTTGTCGGTGGCGCTCGCCCTGACACCGTTGCGGGTGCCCTGGCGGGAACAGGTTTTTCTGTCCTGGTCGGGGTTGCGTGGCGCGGTACCCATTGTGCTGGCGCTGATCGCGCTCACCAGAGGCTTCCCGGGGGCCGGGCGGCTGGTGGACGTGGTCTTCGTGCTGGTTGTGCTGCTCACCGCGGTCCAGGGCGTCACGCTGCCCACGGTCGCGCGAGGGCTCGGACTGTCCCGTCCGGAGCAGGGCCGGGACATGGATGTCGACTCCGCCGCACTAGACGAGATGGACGCTGAGCTGCTCCAGGTTCGGGTGCCCCGGCCCTCGCGGCTGCACGGTGTCCACCTCTGGGAGCTGAGGCTCCCCACCGGGGCGGTGGTCAGCCTGGTGGTGCGTAACGGGCAGGGGTTCACCCCAGCGCCGACCACCCGACTGCAGGAGGGCGACCAGCTGCTGGTCGTCACCACGGCCGGCGACCGGGATAAGGCTGAGCAGCGGATCCGGGCGGTGCACCGGGCCGGCCGGCTGGCCCGGTGGCGCGGGGAGACCGGCGCCTGAGGACCGGACCGGTGTTGGTCACAATGGCGAGGTGAACCCATCGCAGCATGCCGAGGAATCGGCCGCCGGCCATCAGGACATCCCCGAGGTGTCGCCGGGCCACCGCCGGACCGGCTTGCTGGCCGCTACCGCCACCGTCACGCTCCTGCTGGACGTGCTGAGCAAGATCCTCGCGGTGATGGTCCTGGAGGGCCGTCCGCCGGTGGAGCTGCTGGGTGGCGGGCTGTACCTCGTGGTCTACCGCAACTCGGGTGCGGCGTTCTCGATGGCGACCGGGTTGACCTGGCTGTTGACGCTGGTCGCTCTGGGCGTCGTCGTGGCGATCGTCCGACTGGCGCCCCGGCTGCGCAGCGTCGGCTGGGCCCTCGGGCTCGGGCTGGTGCTGGGGGGCGCGCTGGGCAACCTGGTGGACCGGCTGCTGCGTGCCCCTGGTCCGCTGCGCGGGCACGTGGTGGACTTCCTGTCGCTGCTGGCGCCGGATGGCAGCGTGTGGCCGGTGTTCAACCTGGCGGACTCGGCGATCGTGTGCGGTGGCGCGGTGCTGGCCCTGCTCGCCGCCACCGGTCGGGACCTCGACGGCACTCGTAGCCCACGACGGTCCGGCCGTACCGGGTCTGGAGCCCCCGAATGAGCGACGTCCGGGCGCTGCCGGTGCCCGAGGGGCTCGAGGGTATGCGGGTGGACGCCGGGCTGGCGCGGCTGCTGGGGCTGTCCCGTACGGTGGTGGCCAGCCTGGCCGAGTCCGGTGCGGTGCTGGTCGACGGCAGCCCGGTCGGCAAGTCCGACCGCCTGGCCGCCGGCAGCTGGCTTGAGGTGAGCCTGACCGATCCGCAGCGACCCGCCGCGGTACGGGCCGAGCCGGTGACCGGGCTGCGGGTGCTGCACGACGACGCCGACCTGGTGGTGGTGGACAAGCCGGTCGGGGTGGCCGCGCACCCCAGCCCGGGCTGGACCGGGCCCACGGTGCTCGGAGGGCTCGCTGCGGCCGGAATCCAGGTGGCTGACTCGGGCGCGGCCGAGCGCCACGGTGTGGTGCACCGGCTGGACGTGGGTACCAGCGGTCTGATGGCGGTCGCCAAGTCGCAGCGCGGTTACGCGGCGCTGAAGCGGGCGTTCCGGGATCGCACCGTCGCCAAGCACTACCGGGCGCTGGTGCAGGGCCACCCGGATCCCACCCGAGGCACCATCGACGCCCCGATCGACCGGCACCCCGCGCACGACTGGCGTTTCGCCGTGGTGGCCGGCGGCAAGCCGTCGGTGACACACTACGAGGTGATCGAGGCGTTCCCGGCCGCCTCCCTGTGTGACGTGACCTTGGAGACTGGTCGCACGCACCAGATCCGGGTGCACTTCGCCGCGTTGCGGCACCCCTGTTGTGGGGACCTCACCTACGGTGCGGACCCCGCGCTGGCGAAGCGGCTCGGGTTGGACAGGCAGTGGCTGCACGCCGCGCGGTTGGGTTTCCCGCATCCCGTTGATGATCATTGGGTAGAGTTCACCAGCCCTGACCCGGACGACCTGCGCCGCGCACTGGACGTGCTGGCCGCGCAGGCATAGCCGATGGACCGCCTTACCGCCTCCCGGGTAGCGCCGGACGACCGTCGCCGCCGCGATGGCTGCCCATGCGCGCCGGCGTTGCCAGCGCTCGGCGGGCGGGCCTGATCGTGGGTGCTCTCAGTGCGCCGAGTTCGACACGGGAGCTGTTCGGGCGGTCCCGACAGCCCTGCTGTCGAGTTCGGCGACAGTAGGTCGATCACAAGCCACGAACTCCACGAGACATCGCTGCAGTACTTGACTCGGCACCCGGGAAGAGTGCGGCTGAGCCTGGCCGACGGCGGCCGCAAGCACGTCAAGGGTCTGCTCGGTCCCAGCTGCCTGAGCTGACGATCGCGCGGGGGGATGGCGTGTGAATCACCGCCGACACCTGTGACTTCTTCACATCGAAAGCCTGACGAACGCCACTTGCCGCACCCACGGAGTCGGCACGATTATTGCTGCATACGGATGATCGATCGGTGCAAGGTGCAAGAGGGGGGGCTCCAGTGGACAACGGTTACGAGGTGTACTGCATCGCGGATCCGTTGTTTTACGACTCGATGTCCGGGCGTAACCGGGCGGAGTCCTTCGATGCCGCGAGGCGTCCGGTGCCGGACGGCTGGGAACGGCGGATCCTGGAAAATTGGGTGGTCATGAACCCGGTGGGCTCCTCGGTGCCCCCGCAGGGCTGGAAAATCCACGCGTCGGCGTGTCTCGACAACGCCGAACGCATTCTGGAAGCCGTGTGGTCCTACTGCGTCCCGCGTCGGATCACCTTTAAGTTCCTGGCCGCACGAAACATCGTCCACCTGCAGAACGCCAAGTATGCGCCTCGGGGGTCCAGCGGCAAGTTCGTCACGATCTACCCGACCGACAACGACGCGCTCAGCACGATCCTGCATGACCTGGGCAAGCGGCTGGCCGGCGAGCCAGGCCCTTACATCCTTAGTGACCTGCGCTGGAACGAAGGCCCGCTCTACGTTCGTTATGGCGGTTTCGTACTGCGTCACTGCCTGTCGGCACGGGGTGACCGGGTCCCGGCCATCGAGGATCCCAGCGGAGCGCTGGTGCCGGACCGTAGGGATGCGGTGTTCTGCACCCCACCCTGGGTGACGTTACCGGACCTGCTTGTTCCCCAATTTGCCGCGCGCAACGCCACCACCGTCAAGGAGCTGCCCTACCGCGTCGAGCAGGTTTTGCACTTCTCCAACGGCGGGGGGCTCTACGAGGCGACCGACCAGCGAACCGGTGCCCGGGTGGTGCTCAAGGAAGCCCGGCCGCATGCCGGGCTCGCCGCCGACGGCGCCGACGCGGTCCAGCGGCTGCGGCGCGAACGGGAAATACTCGAACGACTGGCGGGCATCGAGGGGGTGCCCGCCGTTCATGACCACTTCACCCTGGGCGAGCACCATTTCCTCGCCCTGGAGCTCATCGAGGGAACGGCGCTGAACAAGGTTTTCGGGCAGCGCTACCCGATGAACGACCCCGCCGCCGGGCCAGCCGAGTTCGCCGCCTACACCGAATGGGCGTTGCGGGTGTGCGCCAAGGTTGAAGAGATCATCATGGCCATTCATGGCCGCGGGGTCGTCCACGGCGACCTGCACCTGTTCAACGTCATCGTCCGGGACGACGGCAGGATCACGCTAATTGACTTCGAGGTCGCGTCGAGGGTCGATGAGGACCGCCGCCCGACCCTGGGCAGCCCCGCCTTCGCCGCCCCGCGGGATCGCACTGGTTTCGACATCGACCAGTATTCTCTAGCCTGCCTGCGACTGGCTCTGTTCCTCCCCTTGACCACCATGATCCGGCTCGACGCCGGAAAGCCGGAAGACTTGGCCGAGGTCATCGCCGAATATTTTCCGGTGCCGCCTGTTCTGCTGGCCGAGGCGGTGCGGACGATCGCCGGAACCAGCGGCGCCGACCGGGCTGCGCCCCGACGGCGCGCCAGAGCACTCCCGCCGTTACCTGATGGGTTGACCGGCTGGGTCACCGCCCGGGACTCGATCGTCGCTGGGATCCTGACCAGTGCCACTCCCAAGCGCACCGACCGGTTGTTTCCCGGTGACATCGCCCAGTTCAGCACCGGCGGTCTCAATGTCGCCCACGGTGCTGCCGGTGTGCTCTACGCGCTGTCGGTCACTCGGGCTACCCGGTACCCCGCCGGGGAGCACTGGCTGTTGGAGCGGGCCGCCGCGGCGGAACGCGGAACGCGGTTGGGTCTTTACGACGGGCTGCACGGCGTGGCGTACGTGCTGGCTGAGCTGGGATACCGGCAGGCCGCCCTCGACCTGGTCGAGTTCTGTCTCGCCGAGCAGGACGACCAGCTCGGCACGGATCTGTTCGGCGGCCTCGCCGGCGTCGCGCTCAACCTGGCCCATTTCGCGGGCTTGGCCGGCGAGCCCGCGCTGTTCGACCACGCGCTGCGTGCCGCCCAGATAGTCGCCGACCGGCTCGGAACCGCCGAGGGCGTCGGCACGGTCAGCGGCGGAGACCACCCCTACGCCGGGCTGATGCAAGGCTCGTCCGGTCCGGCGCTGATGTTCCTGCGGCTCTACGAGCACACCGGTGACCGCGGGTTCCTCGAGCTGTCCGCGACCGCGCTGCGCCAGGACCTGCGTCGCTGCGTGGTGCGGGACGACGGCTCGATGGTGGTCAACGAGGGCTGGCGGACGATGCCCTACCTGGACCGGGGCAGCGCGGGCATCGGCATGGTCCTTGAGGAGTACCTCACGCACCGGGTCGACGACGAGTTCGCAAGCGCGGCGGCTGCCATTCGCCGCGCCGCGCGGTCCCGGTTCTACATCCAGCCGGGTCTGTTCAGCGGCAGGGCCGGGATGATCCTCTACCTCAGCCGAGCGTACCCGCCCGGGCAGGCGGTCTGGAACCAGGAGGTGGCCGCCCAGATCCGGCGCCTCGGCTGGCACCGCGTCGACTACCGGGGTCACCTCGCTTTCCCCGGTGAGCAGCTGCTTCGGCTGTCGATGGACTTGGCGAGCGGCGCCGCGGGCGTCCTGCTCGCACTGGGTGCCGCTGTGCTCGAGCACCCCGTTGGTCTGCCGTTCCTCTGTGAACCCCAGCAGCCACCGCCGCACGACGCCCCCGTGCCGGCGGTGCTGATGGGGAGGAACGGGCTGGTATCCGCGTCGACATACGGGGGAGGTGAACACAATGGTGCTTCTCGACCTGCAGGCTCTGGAGCTGTCCTCGGAGCTGAACGGCTGCGACGACCGCTACGACCACGACCGCTGCTGCGGAAGTGACATCAGCCTGCTGCTCTGCGGTGACTGATGCTTCATCACCGGGTGGTCCGGGGCAGCCGGCGTTGCCCCGGACCACCCAGTGACCCAGTGACCCGATGACCCAGTGACCTGACCCGATGACTGAGACCGCCCTGACTCAGACGTCACATGGCTTACCAGACCATCACGACGATGCGGAGGTCGCGTGAACAGCGATCCGGCCGGGCTGCGCAATCCGGTGTGGCGGCAGGCTGACCGCTTGCTGCTCTCGACGGGTCGGGGGGGTGGAGTGTGGATCTGGTCCCTGGCGCTGGCCACACTGGTCGGCGCGGGCGCGGAAATCCTGCTGCCCACCGCGCTTGGTCGCGCCCTGGATGCGCTGCCCGGTGGTGGCCACATCACCTGGGCACTGCCGGCCTGCGCGGCGCTGATCGCCGTCATGGTGGCCGGGAAGGTGATCGGGGACATCGCCACCGGAGCGAGCAACGCCCGGTGCACGGCCTGGCTGCGCATGACGCTGGTCGGGCATCTCCTCGCGATCGGCCCGGCGGCTACCCGTCGCTTCGAGCCTGGGGACCTGGTGACCCGGGTGACCCGCAACGCCAGCGAGGCGGGTCAGGTCGGGGTGACCGCGGTGATGGTCGGTGTCGGCCTGGTGCCGCCGGTCGGCAGCATCATCGCCTTGACGCTGATCGACCCCTGGGTGGCGCTCACCGCGCTGGCCGGTCTGGTGGCGATGGCTGGGCTGCTACGGGTATTCGTCCGGGACAACACCGAGACCATCAGGGGCTACCTGCACAGTCAAGGGCAGATCGCAGCGCGGCTGCTCGATGCGTTGTCCGGGGCCCGCACGATCGCCGCCGCGGGCAGCATCGAGTGTGAGCGGCGACGTATCCTCCAGCCCCTGCCCGGGCTGCGCGAGCACGGTGTGCGGATGTGGCGCAACCAGGTGCGGATCACCGGCCAGGCCGCCGTGATCGGGCCGCTGCTGCAGCTGTCCGTGGTCGGTGTCGCCGGGTTCGGGATGGTCGCCGGCCGGCTGAGCGTCGGCGAGCTCTACGCCGCGAGCCGGTATGCGGTGATGGCCGCCGGCATCGGCTCGGCGGTGGGACTCCTGAACAAGCTCTCCCGTGCCCGAGCCGGTGGCCGGCGCGCGGCTGAGGTGCTCACCGAACCGGTGACCCGATACGGCGAGGCGAGGTTGCCCCACTCCTCTGACGGAGGCGGCCGGCTCGAGTTCCGCGGCGTCCGGGTCTGCGCCGGCGGAGAGACGGTCATCGACGGGCTTGACCTCGTCGTTCCGGCAGGTGCCACAGTGGCCGTGGTGGGCAGGTCCGGGACGGGCAAGTCGCTGCTCGCCGCGCTGGCCGGTCGGCTCGCCGATCCGGAGCAGGGCCAGGTGTTGCTCGACGGTGTGGCGCTGCCCGACCTGTCCCGGGCGCAGCTGCGCAGCGCGGTGGGCTTTGCCTTCGAGCGTCCGGCGCTGGTGGGCGACACGATCGAAGAAGTGATCAACTTTGGATCGCGCTGCCGCACCGAGGCGAAGGTCCGTGAGGCCGCCGCCGTCGCGCGCGCGGACACCTTCGTCGAACGGCTGCCGGCGGGGTACCGGACCGAGCTGGCTGCGGCCCCGCTGTCCGGCGGTGAGATGCAGCGGCTCGGCCTGGCCAGAGCCTTCGCGCGCCCCTACCGGGTGCTCATCCTCGATGACGCGACCTCCAGCCTGGACACGGTGACCGAGCGGCAGGTCGGTGCCGTGCTGGCCGGCGGGGAGCGGGGCCAGACCCGACTGATCATCGCGCACCGAGCGGCCACGGCTGCCCGGACGGATCTGGTCGCCTGGCTCGATCGCGGCACACTGCGAAGTCTGCGTCCCCATAGCGTGCTGTGGCGCGACCCGGACTACCGCGCCCTGTTCGGCGCGGTGGCAGTGCCCGCGCAGCCGCGATCTGTGCCCATCGGATCCCTGGGGGTACCGGCATGACTTCAGACACAGCAGACCCGACCTCAGCCACGAACACCGTGGCCCGGGTGCTGCTCGCCGCCTTGTGCCGGCACCCGAGGGCGCTGGTGCGGTTGGCTGCGTGGTCAGTGCTGGAGGTGGCGCCGCTGCTGCTGTCCGGCTACGGCGTGGCCCGTGCGCTGGATGACGGGTTCCTTGCCGGCCGGCCCGGGACCGGGTTGGCGTGGCTCGGCGCGCTGGCCGTGGCGGTGCTCGCGGGGGCACTGGCCACCCGGCACGTGTACCGAATCCTCGCTGAGATCGTCGAGCCGTTCCGCGACGACCTGGTGGACAGCGTGGTGGGGGGTGCGCTGCAGCGCTCTACAGTGCTCGGCGGGCGGCCCGACTCGGGCGCGGTCGCCCGGCTCACCCATCAGGTTGAGGTGGTGCGGGACAACTTCGCCGGCCTGCTCCTGCTCGCCAGGAGCTTCGTGGTGAGCGCGGCCGGCGCGGTGGTCGGGATGGCCGCCCTGACCGGGGTCGTCGGGCTGCTGGTGCTGCCGCCGCTGCTGGCGGGTCTGGCGTTTTTCCTGTCCTCCCTGCGTTCCATGACGACCCGGCAGCGCGATCACGTGCTCACCGACGAAGGCGTCGCCGACTCCGCCGGCACTGTTGCGCACAGCCTGCGTGACGTGGTCGCCTGCGGTGCCGAGGACCGGGCCTATGCGCGGGTGCAGCGCCAGGTCGACGCGCACGCGGAGGCGGAACGGACACTGGCCCGGATGGCGGCGGTCCGCACGCTGTCGGTGGCGGTCGGTGGCTGGTTGCCGGTGGTGGGCCTGCTGGTGGTGGCGCCCTGGCTGCTGGGGAGCGGCTCGACGCTGGGCACGATCGCCGGTGCCCTCGTTTACCTGACTCAGGGCCTGCTTCCGGCGCTGAGGGCGCTGGTCGACGGGTTGGGCTCGGGGGGCCTCCGCTTGGTGGTCACCCTGGATCGTCTCGTCGAGGCGGGCGAACGCCCGGTGCCCTCCTCCGGGACGGCGCGACGGAGCGCCCCCCATGGGTATGACCTCGTGCTCGATGGCGTCACGTTCTCCTATGGCCGTCACGCCGAGCCTGTGGTGAACCAGGTGGACCTGGTGATCCCGGAGGGGCAGCACCTGGCCATGGTCGGTCCCAGCGGTGCGGGAAAGTCCACCCTGGCCGGGCTGCTCGCCGCGACGCACGTTCCCGACTGCGGCGAGGTTCGGCTGGGCGGGGTGCCGGTCGGAGACCTCGACCCGCAGACCCTGGTCGGCCACCGGGTGTTGATCCCCCAGGAGGCCTACGTCTTCGCTGGGACAGTCGAGGAGAACCTGCGGTACCTGCATCCCGGCGCCACCCGCGCTGAGCTCGACACCGCGGTCGACGCGTTGGGCTTGCGCTCCATGATGACCCGTCTCGGTGGATATGACGCCGTGGTCGACCCCGGAACGCTCTCGGCTGGGGAACGCCAGCTCATCGCCGTGGCCAGGGCGCACCTGACTCCGGCGCCGGTACTGATCCTGGACGAGGCGACCTGCCACCTCGACCCGGTCGCCGAGGAGCGGGTCGAGCGGGTTCTGACGGGCCGTGGTGGCACCCTCATCGTCGTCGCGCACCGGATCAGCTCCGCGCTGCGGGCGCAGCGGATCGTGTTGATGAACGGTGCCGAAATGGTATGGGGCACTCATGGGGAGCTGCTCGCGACCGCGCCGCTGTACCGCGACCTGGTCGGCCAGTGGGACATTGGCCAGGAGAACATCGCCAGTGGGAGATTGGCTGGAAGAAGCTGGCCAGAGGGACCCAGAGGGACATTGACCAGTGGGACGACGGGCCGGTACTAGCTGTTGCCGCCGGCCCGTCGGCACCGGGACTGTCAGATCCGGGACTGTCAGATCCAGCCCGCCTCGGCCGCGATGCGAATGGCATCGATCCGGGTCCGGGCCTCCAACTTGGTCATGACGCGCGAAAGATAGTTGCATACCGTCCCGCGGCTGAGAAAGAGTCGTTGGGCGATCTCGGTCGGCGACGCCCCGCCTGAGGCGAGGTCGAGCACCGTGAGTTCCCGGGGTGTCAGCGGGCTGCCCGCTACACCGATCGCGGCAACCGCGAGGGCGGGGTCGATGGTCCGCTTCCCCTTGGCGACCTGGCGGATAGTGGCCAGCAGCCGCCGGGGCTGCGCGTCCTTATCCACCGCTCCGGCCACCGGAACATCCAGTGCCCGGCGGACCAAGCCCGGTCGTTGCGCCGTGGCAAGCACGACCACCCGACATTCGGGCAGCCGCTCGTGCAGTGCCTGCGCGGTCGTGAGCACGTCCAACCCACCTTGCTCGACGTCCAGCACAGCGATATCGGGTTGGTGCCGGACCGCGGTAGGGACCACGCGGTCACCCGTCGCCATCCCGGCCACCACCTCGATGTCGCCCTCGCCGGACAGCAGGGCGGCAAGTGCGCCACGAAGCAGACTCATGTCGATAACCAGGAGTACCCGGATCGGGTTCGGACCCGGACTCGGGCCCTGAGCTGGACAGCAGACCGCCGCCGAGGACTGGGTTGTAGGAGGACCGGGAATACCGGTGTACTCATCACCTGCGGCAACGGCGCTCGCCGCAAGATTTCGCGGTCCTCGGTGTCGTGAGATCATGAGACGCGAACGAGATCGACTCGGTCGCGGAACGTGCATGGTCGCCACCATGTTGCCATTGGGCTGTCCCCTCCCCAGGTGCCCGGGAAGAATGTGCGGTCCACATCCTTCCCAGACGGTCGAACGCGCCCTGCTGCCCCCTTACGGGTGGCCCCAGAGGGACCGCCCGGCAGGAGCCCCTAGGGGGTCCTGCACAGCTTGTCATCGCTACTGTGGCTCACGGTGTTACACCGAGTACGTTCCGTCACCATTGTTACTCTGTGTATACATCCGCTGCCGTGAGCGGTGGGTGAGAAGCGAGTCCGCCAGTGTAGCTCAGCCTAACCTTACTATGACACTACGACGTCAAGCGCGGGTACGCTGCGAAATCAGGGGTTGTCAGGGCCGATGATGTCCGCCGCCCCGGACGGCCCGTCGATCGTGGGGTATCGCAGCGCGGCGATGCACTGTGCAGCTGGTGGACCGTTGCCCAGCGCTCGCACAATCGCCGACCCGGAGGCCGTCGCATGCGACCCCCTAATCGTCACTGCTGTCGCGCTGCCCGCCGCGCACCGACGCGCGTGGGCCGCACTGCGGCACGACCTACCCGCTTCCTTGGTGGTGTTGCTGATCGCCGTACCACTGTCGCTGGGGATCGCGGTCGCCTCGGGCGCACCGGTGATGGCCGGGCTCATCGCCGCAGCCGTCGGCGGAATCGTGGCCGGTTTGCTCGGCGGATCTCGGCTGCTTCGTGGTGGTTGCTGTGCTGTTGGTCTGGCCGCGGCTGCCCCGTCCGCTGCTGCACATCCCGGCACCGCTGGTGGCTGTGGTCGGCGCTACGGCGTTCGCCACGATGCTCGAGCTCGAAGTCGAGAGGGTAGCCCTGCCCGGTTCGTTGGTCGACTCGTTGAGCCTGCCGGAGGTACCCGGTGGCAGCTGGGGCGGCGTGCTCACCGGCGTGCTCACTGTGGCGCTGATCGCCAGTGTGGAGAGCCTGTTGTCGGCGGTGGCGGTGGACAAGCTGAGCGCAGGCGGGACCACTGACTTCGATCGGGAACTGGTCGGCCAGGGAGCCGCGAACACCGTGTCCGGAATGCTCGGTGGCCTGCCGGTGACCGGCGTGATCGTCCGGAGTTCAGCCAACGTCGCGGCTGGCGCGGACCAGGGCGTCGGCCATCGCGCACGGTGTCTGGGTGATCGTGTTCACGGTACTGCTGATCGAGCTGATCGAGCTGGTCCCGCTGGCCGTGCTCGCCGGGTTGCTGGTGGTGATCGGCCTGCGCCTGGTCAAGCTCGCTGGCCTGCACTGTGCTCGCAGGCAGGGTGAGCTGACGAGATGGACTCGTCGGTTGCCGCGTCGCTGGAGTATGCGGTGAGCTACCTCGCAGTGCCGTCGATCCTGGTATGTGGACATTCCGGCTGTGCAGCGATGCACGGGCTGCTCGACGGCGCGACCTCCCACGGTTCGCTGGGCCGGTGGCTGCGCTGGGGCCTGCCGAGCCTGCACGCGCTGCGCGACGGCCACCCGGTGGGTGTCGCCGCTGCCGAGGATGGACGCAACGAGATCGACCAGCTCTCGATGGTCAACGTGGCCTGTCAGGTCGAGGTGATCGGTAGGCACTCCGCGGTGCGCGGCGCCGTCGCGGCAGGCCGGGTACAGGTACCGGCCTGTTCCTGGACATCCGCACTGCCCGGCTGCTGCTCCTCGACCCCGAAGCCGCCCGCTTTGTGCAGGTGCCCGACGACTATCTGCCCGGCGGCCTGGCCGCCACAGGCGTAGGACGGAGCTCATCCGGTGCCGGGTCGGGTGGCCAGCCTGATCGGTAGGGCGCTGGCCGGCTCCGTCGTAGGCTCGCTTATCGTGACGGTGCTTCCTCAGACGACTGGGGCCCTGGACTGGTTGGATGGTGCGGCGGCCGTTCGCCGGACCGCCGGGTTGCGGCGGGTACTGCGGCCGAGGCCTCCGGTTGAGCCGGTGATCGACCTGGCGTCCAACGACTACCTGGCTCTGGCAAGGGACCCCAGGGTCGTGCAAGGCGCGGTGCATGCGGCGCGCACCTGGGGTACTGGGTCGACGGGATCTCGCCTGGTCACCGGCTCCATCGAGCTGCACTCCCGGCTGGAGGAGGAGCTTGCCGCGTTCTGTGGCGCGGCGGCGGCCCTGGTGTTCTCCTCGGGCTACACCGCCAACCTCGGTGCGGTGACGGCGCTGTCCGGTCGGGACGCTCTGGTGGTGTCCGACGCCGCCAGCCACGCCTCCCTGGTGGACGCTTGCCGGCTGTCCCGGGCCCGAGTCGCGGTCATCCCGCACGGGGACGTCTCGGCGGTGGATGCCGTGCTGACTGCCCGGTCGGAGCGGCGCGCGTTGGTCCTCACCGATTCGGTGGTCAGCGTGAGCGGTGAGCTCGCGCCGCTCGTTGAGCTGCACGCGGTGTGCCGGCGGCACGGGGCGGTCCTGCTGGTCGATGAGGCGCACGGTCTCGGGGTGCGCGGGGCCGGCGGGCGGGGGCTGCTCGCGGAGTACGGCCTGGCCGGTGAGCCCGATGTGGTGGCCACGGTCTCGCTGTCGAAGTCGCTGGGCAGCCAGGGCGGCGCCGTGCTGGGCTCTCCCGCGGTGATCGACCACCTCGTCAACACGGCGCGCAGCTTCGTCTTCGATACCGGCCTGGCGCCGCCGGCCGTTGGCGGGGCGTTGGCCGCGCTGCGGGTGCTGCGTGCCGAGCCGGCGCTGCCCGGCCGGGTGCTCGCCGCCGCCGTCGCCATCGCGGCTGCGGCCGGTGCGCCGCGGCCGCGCTCCGCGCTGGTCTCGGTGATCCTCGGCACGCCGCGGCGAGCGGTCGATACGGCTGCGGAGTGCCTGCGCCACGGTGTGCGGGTGGGCTGCCTGCGTCCACCGTCAGTGCCCGTCGGGACCAGCAGGCTGCGGCTGAGCGCCCATGCCGCGCTGACCGACCCGGACCTGGCGAGGGTGGCGCAGGTGCTCGCTACGGTCCTGGCCGGCGTGGTCAGATGACCGCGCTGGTGGTGACCGGAACGGGCACCGGGGTCGGCAAGACGGTGGTGACATCGGCCATCGCCGCGCTCGCCATCGCCGCCGGTCGTCGGGTGGCGGTGCTCAAGGCCGCGCAGACCGGCGTCGAGGCGGGCCAGCCAGGTGACGTCGACGGGGTGCGACGTCTGGTGGGCCCCTCAGTCACCTGCCGGGAACTGGTCCGCTACCCGGACCCGCTGGCGCCGGCGACGGCGGCCCGTCACGCTGGCCTGCCCGCGGTGACGCCGGCAACCGCCACCGCGGCGGCCCGCGAACTCGCCGAGGAGCACGACCTGGTGCTGATCGAGGGGGCGGGGGGACTACTGGTACCCCTGGACGACAGTGGGGGAACACTCGCCGATGTCGCCGCCGCCGTGGTCGCTCCGGTGCTCGTGGTGGCCGCCGCTGGGCTGGGCACCCTCAACCACACCGCGCTCACCGTCGAGGTGCTGCGCACCCGCTGCCTGGGCTGTGTCGGGATTGTGATCGGTGCGTGGCCCACCAGACCTGACCTCGCCGCCCGGTGCAACCTCGCTGATCTGCCCGCCGTGACTGGCCTGCCGCTGCTCGGCGCTCTGCAAGAGGGCGCCGGTCGGCTCACTCCAGCGGAGTTCCTGCCGGTGGCCCGACAGGGACTCGAACCGGGACTGCAAGCGCTGGGGCTGGCGGTCGGTGGACCGGCCCGCTGATCTGCTCAGTCCAGGTAGTCCCTGAGTACTTGCGAGCGGGACGGGTGGCGCAGCTTGGACATCGTCTTGGACTCGATCTGCCGGATGCGCTCCCGGGTCACCCCGTAGACCTGCCCGATCTCATCGAGCGTGCGGGGTTGACCGTCGGTGAGCCCGAACCGTAGCCGCACCACACCGGCTTCCCGATCGGACAGCGTGGCCAGCACGGACTGCAGCTGATCCTGCAGCAGGGTGAAGGAGACCGCATCCACCGCGACCACGGCCTCGGAGTCCTCGATGAAGTCGCCGAGCTGGGAGTCGCCCTCGTCACCGATGGTCTGGTCCAGCGAGATGGGTTCCCGGGCGTACTGCTGGATCTCCAGCACCTTCTCCGGGGAGATGTCCATCTCCTTGGCCAGCTCCTCCGGGGTGGGCTCGCGGCCCAGGTCCTGGAGCAGCTCCCGCTGGATACGACCCAGCTTGTTGATCACTTCGACCATGTGCACCGGGATCCGGATGGTGCGGGCCTGGTCGGCCATCGCTCGGGTGATGGCTTGCCGGATCCACCAGGTGGCGTAGGTGGAGAACTTGTAGCCCTTGGTGTAGTCGAACTTCTCCACCGCGCGGATCAGACCCAGGTTGCCCTCCTGGATCAGGTCCAGGAACGCCATGCCGCGGCCGGTGTAGCGCTTGGCCAGCGAGACGACGAGGCGAAGGTTGGCCTCCAGCAAGTGGTTCTTGGCGCGCTCGCCGTCGCGGACGATCCAGCGAAGATCTCGGCGCAGCTGCGGGGAGAGCTTGTCGGTCGTGTCCTCGGTCCTGCGCACCCGCTCGGCGGCATAGAGCCCGGCCTCGATGCGCTTGGCGAGCTCCACCTCCTCCTCGGCGTTGAGCAGGGCGACCTTGCCGATCTGCTTGAGATACGCGCGGACAGAGTCGGCCGAGGCGGTGAGCTCGGCGTCCTTGCGGGCCTGCCGCAGCGCCTCGGACTCCTCCTCGTCCCAGACGAAGTCCTCCGCACCGGGACCGCTGGGCGTCTCCGCCTCATCGGCGTCCACAGCGATCTCCTCGACCTCGACCTCGACGTCGGCGAGATCCTCGGCAGCTGGGCCACTCTCGATGTCGACCCCGGGGTCGACTCCGAGGCCGCTCTCCACGCCGGCTGCGGGCTTAGCTGCGGTGGCGGTTTTGGTGCTCGTCTTGGCGGTGTTGCCGGGGGCTTTCGTCCGGGTGCGCGCAACGCCGCCGCGGGCGCTGCGCCTGCGGGTCGTCGTGGCGGCGCCCTCTGCGGTGGTGGAGCCGGAAGCGACAGCGCTCAGATCGGGGTCACTGGTGGCGCCGTTGTGGGAGGAGGACTTCTTCTCGGTCCCGGGCTGCGATGCGGCGGAGGCAGAGCTGACAGACTTCGAGGCTGCGGACTTCGAGGCTGCGGCGCGACGGGATGCGGGTTCTGCGGCTGCCACGGACGGCCTTTCGGAACAGTCGGTGTTCGGGCGCGGTGCGGAGTCGGGTCTGGCGTCGACGAGCCCGCCGCTGGAACCAGCGTCGACAATCACGGCGGCCTGCCGGATTCCGACGGTGCGATCCAGGGTGCTCGGGGACGGTGCCACGTTCCAGTGTACGACTCTAGGCATTGTAACGACGCCGCTCGCGCCCAGGGGCGCAGCGTCGCGGCGCTTATCGCACGCGCCCCTGGGCGGCGGCTGCCGCAGCACCGACGATTCCGGCGTCGTTGCGCAACGCGGCCGCCACCACGGTGGTCCGGCACTCCAGCAGGGGCAGCCATTTGTCGGCCTTCTTGCTGACTCCGCCGCCTGCGATGATCAGGTCCGGCCAGATCAGACCTTCCAGAACTTGCAGGTAGCGGGATACTCGGGCGGCCCAGTCCGGCCATGGCAGTGCTTCGTTGTCCCTGGCCGCCGCGGCTGCTCGGGTCTCGGCGTCGACACCGTCGACCTGCAGGTGGCCCAGCTCGGTGTTGGGCACCAGTTTCCCGTCGATGAACAGCGCGCTTCCGATGCCGGTGCCGAACGTGAGCAGCAGGACCACGCCGTCATGGTCCCGGCCCGCGCCGAACCGCATCTCGGCCAGCCCGGCCGCGTCGGCGTCGTTGAGCACGATGACCGGCGCCCGGCAGTACTCCGAGAACAGCTCGTCGGCGGCCAGGCCCTTCCACGCCGGGTCCAGGTGCGCCGCGGTGCACGCGATGCCGCGTTTGAGGACGCCGGGCAGCGTGACTCCCATCGGGCCGTGCCAGCCGAACGTGCTGGTGATGGCGGCGACCAGCTCCGCTACCGCTTCCGGCGTGGCGGGCATGGGAGTGGGTAGGCGGACTCGCCCGTCGGCTAACGACCCGTCGCGCAGGTCCACAGTGCAGCCTTTGATGCCGGACCCGCCGATGTCCACACCGAATCCGGGTGCCCTGGCCATCCGCGTCCTCTCCTGATCGGTCCTCTCGTGATCGCCCGCCGCAAGGCCGCCGGTCAGACCTGACCCTAGCCCGGATCTCGCCACCAGGGTGTGGTCGGATGTCTAGGTGCCGAGCGTTCGTAGGGACGACGTCGAGCAGCTGCGGGCCACCGCGGTGGCGGTAGTCCACCAGGTCGGCGAGCTGGTCCTGCGGATGCGGGTCGCAGGCGCCGGGCAGGTGGAGACCAAGACCAGCGCCACCGACGTGGTCACCGTCGCGGACACCGCGGCCGAGCGGTTGGCTCGACGGCTGCTCGCGCAGTGGCGGCCGGACGAGCCGGTACTGGGAGAGGAAGAGGGGGGAGCCGGCCCGCGGCCGGGAGGCCTGTGCTGGGTGGTCGACCCCATCGACGGCACGGTGAACTACCTCTACGGGCTGCCCTGGTACGCGGTATCGGTGGCGGTCCAGCGGGACGGGCAGTCCCTGGCCGCCGCGGTGGGGCAGCCCGCCGCCGGCCGGCTGTGGAGCGCGGCCCGAGGCCGCGGGGCCGACTGCGACGGAGCCGCACTGCGGGTCAGCGGGGCTACCCGGTTGGAGCTGTCGCTGATCGGCACCGGCTTCTCCTACCGATCCGAGCGACGGGCTCGGCAGGCGGCCATGGTAGCCGGCATGCTGCCGAGGATCCGCGACCTGCGCCGCGCTGGGTCGGCCGCGCTGGATCTGTGCTCAGTCGCGTCCGGGTGGTTGGACGGTTTCGCCGAGCATGGCCTGCACCGCTGGGACTGGGCGGCCGGTGCGCTGATCGCGGCCGAGGCCGGTGCGGTGATCCGGCTGCCCCACTGCGGGTCAGACTTCTTGCTGGCAGCCGCACCCGGGATCGTTGACGCGCTGGCGGACCTGGTGGTGCAGTGCGGCGCCGATGCGGTCTGACGGCGTGTCAGCAGCTCACCTGACGCGCCCGGTGAAGGAGGTCCCGGCTCACCCCGGACACCGACTGTGCCCTCCGCGCTGTCACGGCCTGGGGCCCGGGCTGGGGCATCGACCGGGATCCCACCTGGGTGCCTAGGCTGCGGAGGGAGGACTGAGCCGGCACTGGCTGCCCGAGTTCGGCCAGGTCCAGCAGAGCCGTGCGAGCCGCGTCGTTGGGTCGCAGCGCGACGAACCTGGTGCCCAGCGCCAGGTCGACCCCCGTGTCTGGGCGGCCGTCGCGGACGAGTTCAGCGCAGGGTACCGCCAAGCTCAACGTCCGGGCAGCGGCCTGCCCCTCGGGGCCGAAGCGGATCTCCCCGTAGCAGTGCAGGTCGAAGGCGGGGTACTGCGGATCGTTCGCGGGCGTGGTGGTGGCGGCGAACCCCAGGTGGGCCAGCGCGCCGTCGACGATGGCGGCCTCGCCGAGCACGCCGCCCGCGTTGAGCACGCGGACTCGCGTGAGCTGGGGTGGCGCCGGCGGCACGGTATCCAGTCCGTTGGCCGGGAGCCGCTCGCTGGAGGTGGCTTGACAGCCATCCTGGGTCTGATGCAGCGCGCTGAACCAGACCAGCCCCGCCGCGGTGCTGAGAACCACCGCCAGCAGGACCGCGCGCATCGGCCTGGGGGTGCGGTAACCCTTCACCCGCGCGCTTGACGAGCCCACCGCCGCCACGGCCCCGCCCTTCCTGGCCTGTACTACCCGGCCAGCCCCTGACACCTGAGCGTAGAGGCGGGATGGGAGTGGCGCAGCCGGCTGCGGCGTGTCCGAGGTCGGGTTCCCCCACTCGGCTGCCAGAGCAGACGCGCCGCGCACGCGACACGCCGGGGAAATCCGCAGCCCGCGCTGGTCGGCGAGCTATTCTCTCGCCGCTCCGGCGCCGCCAAGCGGCTCGTGGTACGGCGTACCAGGGCCGTACCCGCAGCGTCGAGAAGTGTGACCGACGTCTCGGGCACAAATTACCGTGCCTGTGCGTTTGTGCTGCGGCACGACCCGTACGACTCAGGGGTGGGAATCATGGCGACCGACTACGACGCTCCCCGGCGGAGCGAGGCGGATGAGCTTGTCGAGGACTCGCTGGACGAGCTCAAGGCGAGACGAAACGAGGCGCAGTCCGGTGCGGTCGACGTCGACGAGTCGGAGTCCGCAGAGAACTTCGAGCTGCCTGGCGCCGACCTGTCCGGCGAGGAGCTGACCGTTCGAGTGCTGCCCAAACAGGCCGATGAGTTCACCTGTTCGAGCTGCTTCCTCGTCCATCACCGCAGTAGGCTGGCCGAGCAACGCAACGGGCGGATGGTCTGCCGGGACTGCGCGGCCTGAGAGGGCTCCTGCACCGGTTCCCGTCTCAGGCTCCCGGATGAGGCCCCCCATCAGGCCCCATATCAGGCACTGTCCACCGGCGCCTACCGGCCGGGGGAGCGCGGCCCGGAGCCGTCGCGGCGCACCTCGTCGGTGTCGCCCCGCAGCAACGCGGCGAGCTTCTCGGCCTGACGGACACTGAAGATCCAGTAGGGGGTGGGGTCCGCTGGATCGGTGAGGGTGATACGCAACACAGGCCCCACCCACCCGGTGTGCAGCACGAACGCCGCTGGGTCCAGATCCGGACCCAGCGCGCGGCGCTTGGCGTTCGGGTAGATCACCTGGACCCGCCCCAGATACCGGATCGGGACGTGCGCCGACCCCACCCGCAGCTCGCCGCCACGCAACGTAACCCGATGCCGACCCATCCGCATCAGTACCACGCTGGTCAGCGGCACTATCAGCAGGTAAGGCAGCCAGGAGCGCACTCCCGGGTACCCCATGTGCACCTCGGCGGCCAGCAACGTGGCCACCCCGAAACCCAGCGGCCACCACCATAACGGCACTGTGAGACGTTCTTCGAAGACCGGGAGACGTTCCTCGAAGACCGGCGGATGCTCATCGAAGGCCGGCTTGGCGTCAGGCGGACGCCGGTCGTCGGGGGCTTGTCGATCGGGCACCGGACCGAGGGTAGTCTCGCCGCTCGTGTGCCCGGCCGAGATGTTCCTCCTCGAGGTGCTGTCCACCCGGCTTCGGAGATGCCGGTGCCCGGGTACTCCCACGCTGACGGCGCCGGAGCCGAAGGGAGAGTGCTGAGCGGTGTTCGGACGTCGGACCAAGGCCCAGCCCAGGGCCCGCATCAGTGCACAGCCGCAGCCTCGCGACGGAGCCTCGGACAGTGTGCCCGGGCATGTTGCCGTGCCCGGGCATGTTGCCGTCCCGGAGGACGTTGCCGGCGGGGGGCCGGCGTTCGGGCCCTACGACGTTGACGATGCGCCCGATGACGGCTGGGTCAGGCTGGATCTCGGCTCACTACGGTTGCCGGTGCCGGAGGGCGCGCAACTTCAGGTCGAGGTGGACAGCTCCGGTCCGGTGCGCGCGGTGCACCTGCTGACCGGTCTCGGCCAGTTCACGATCACCGCTTTCGCCGCTCCCCGCAGTGGCGGGTTGTGGCGCGAGGTCGCCTCGGAGCTGGTGAGCAGGCTGCGAGCTGATGGTGCGGGGGTCGGGCGGACCGCTGGTGAGTGGGGCGAGGAGATCGAGGCCGTGACCGAGCAGGGGGTGCTGCGGTTCGTGGCGGTAGACGGGCCGCGGTGGATGCTGCGCGGCGTCGCGGCCGGGCCTGCCGAGCATGCCGACGGTCGGAGCGCGCTGCTGCGCGATGTCATCCGGCAGACCGTGGTGGTGCGTGGTCTGGAACCGATGCCGGTGCGCAGCCCGTTGCCACTGCGGCTGCCTGGGCCGCTGGGAGAGCAGCTCAAGCAGGCCACCGCCGAGCTGGTCGCCGCCGCCGAGGGCGCCGGGGACGCCACCTAGCGGGGCTGAACCTACAGGGACGACACCGGTCGTGGCCGAGTGGAGTCGCAGCGCCATCGGTTACCCGGTGCCAGTGGTTTACGCTGGGCCTCGGGTGGGTCCATCGAGGTACCCGCGATCGCAGCCCGGAGATCGACATGAACGGTGCGTCCCCCGGCTACTGGCGGCGACTCGTCCACCAGTTCACCAGCGATGCCTCCGAACTGGACGCCGAGGAGCTGGCTCGCCGTGCCGAGCAGTCCGGCGCGCGGCGCGCCAGCGAGTGCAGCTCCGGTCAGGCGGTCACCGTCCTGGGCCGGCTGCGCAGTGTGGAGCACTGCCCCCGGGCTGCGGTGCCTACCCTGGAGGCGGAGCTGTTCGATGGCTCAGAGGCGATCACCCTGGTGTGGCTGGGGCGGCGGAGAATCGCCGGCATCGAACCCGGCCGTACCGTGAAGGCATCGGGCCGGATCGCCGTCCGGGACGGCCGCAAGGTTCTCTACAACCCCTACTACGAACTGCAGCGGAGCTTATGACTCAACCTCTGCCGGACCCGTCGACCCAGCATCCGAACGTCGAGGCCCTAGCGGGCTCCGAGCCGCGCGCTCCCACTCTGCTGGAACAGCTGGGTGGCGTCGGGGGTCTGGTGGCCTCGGTGGTCCCCGCTGTGGTCTTCGTCGCGGTGAACCCGTTGGCCGGGCTGCAACCGGCGATCTGGGCGTCGCTGGGTGCCGCAGTCGCGGTGGGGGTGTGGCGGCGGCTGCGCCGGGAGCCTCTCCAGCCGGCCGTGTCCGGGATCCTCGGGGTGGCTGTCTGCGCCTTCATCGCCTACCACACCGGACAGGCACGGGGCTTCTTCCTGTACGGCATCTGGTACAGCCTTCTCGCCGGGTTGACGCTGACGCTGTCCATAGTTGTGCGCCGTCCGCTGGTCGGCGTGCTGTGGTCGGTGCTCAACGGTTCTGGGTTCGGCTGGCGCACCGACCGCCGCGCCCGGTTCGGCTTCGACGTGGCGACCATGGTCTGGGCGGTGTTCCTGCTGGCCCGTTTCGGTGTGCAGCGCTACCTGTACGACCTGCGGCAGACGGACTGGCTCGGAGTGGCCCGGCTGGCGATGGGCCTGCCGCTGACCGCGGTGGCTGCACTGGTCACCATCTGGGCTATCCGTCGCGCTGTGCGGGTGGACGGTTAGCTCTGGTGAGGACCTAGTGCCGTGCGCACCTCGGGCTCCACCTCCGCGGCGGCGACGAAGAGCAGCTCGTCCCCACCCTCGAGGGTATCGTCACCGTGCGGGACGATCACCCGGCCACCACGCAGGATGGTGACCAGTGCGGCGTCGACGGGCAGCCGCAGCTGCCGCACCGGCTGTCCGGCCAGGGGCGTATCCGCCGGCAGCGTGACCTCGACCAGGTTCGCCTGCCCCTGCCGCAGGGTCATCAGTCGCACCAGGTCACCGACCGAGACCGCTTCCTCGACCATCGCGGCGAGCATCCGCGGGGTCGACACCGCGACGTCCACCCCCCACGCCTCGGTGAACAGCCACTCGTTTCGCGGGTTGTTGACCCGGGCCACGACCCGACGTACCGCGAACTCGGTCTTGGCCAGCAGCGAGACCACCAGGTTCACCTTGTCATCGCCGGTCGCCGCGATCACGACGTCGGAGTGCTCCAGCCCGGCCTCCTCCAACGAGGCCAGCTCGCAGGCGTCGGCGAGGACCCATTCGGCGCCCTCGACCTCGCGCGGGTCGATCTGGTCGGGATCTCGCTCGATGAGCATCACCTGGTGGCCGAACTCGAGCAGTTCGGCCGCGATGGACCGGCCCACCGCGCCCGCTCCGGCGATGGTCACGCGCATGGCTGCTCCCAGGTCGGTGGAGTCCGGTCGGTGGACTCCAGGTCGGTCGGGTGCGGTGGCTCACTCGTGGGGTCAGTCGTGTGGAGGCGCGGTGGCCGCCGCAGTGGTGACGTCGGTGACGGTGCCGGAGACGGCCGCGGCGTACACCTGGTCGTCGGCCTGCACCACGCTGTGGTGGCTCGGCAACACTCCAGTTCCGAACCGGACGATGAAGGCGATCCGCGCGCCGGTGTGTTCCTCCACCTCGCCCACGGTGTGCCCGGCCCAGCCCTCGTGCAGCGGCAGCTGCAGTACCGCCACCCTGCCCGAAGGGTCGTGCCATGCCGCTGCGCCGGCATCGGGTAGCAGCATCCTCAGGAAGCGGTCGGTGGTCCAGGGCACGGTGGCCACGGTCGGGATGCCGAGTCGCTCGTAGACCGCAGCCCGCTTGGGGTCGTAGATCCTGGCGACGACGTGCGCCACCCCGAACGTCTCCCGGGCGACCCGAGCCGCGATGATATTGGAGTTGTCACCGTTGGATACTGCGGCGAACGCCCTCGCCTGCTCGATCCCGGCCTTGACGAGTACCTGGCGGTCGAAGCCGGCGCCGCGAACGTGCTGGCCGTGAAAGTCGGCGCCGAGCCGGCGGAAGGCCTGCTGACTCTGGTCGATCACCGCCACGTCGTGGCCGAGACGTTCCAGCGCGAGGGCCAGGCCGGCGCCCACCCGACCACAACCCATGATCACGACATGCACGCGGTCACCCCTGGGTCGACGGTTGCCGGGAAACCGCAGTATGCAGCATTCGGGCGGCCTGGTGTTCCGGCTCCGTAGACTGCGGCTCCGAAGAAGCGCGCCTCCGTAGGGTGGGCGGCTGACGAGCGAGGTGGGAGAAACGGTGACCCTGTTGCAGTCGGTGCGCAGCCCTCAGGACCTCAAGCGCCTCGATATGGCCGCTCTGACGCGGTTGGCCGGTGAGATCCGCGGGTTCCTGGTCGAGAAGGTGTCTCGCACCGGAGGGCACCTGGGCCCGAACCTGGGCGCGGTGGAGCTCACCTTGGCGATACATCGGGTGTTCGACTCCCCCCACGATCCGGTGATCTTTGACACCGGCCACCAGGCGTACGTCCACAAGATCGTCACTGGGCGGGCGGAGGGGTTCGACCGGCTGCGCAAGAGAGGTGGCCTGTCCGGCTACCCGTCCCGCGCCGAGAGCGAGCACGACTGGGTGGAGTCCAGTCACGCCTCCGCGGCGCTGTCCTGCGCAGACGGGCTGGCCAAGGCCTTCGCTCACGCCGGCGCCCAGCTCGGTGACTACTCTCCCCGGCGCCGGCACGTCGTCGTGGTGGTCGGTGACGGTGCACTGACCGGCGGGATGTGCTGGGAGGCGCTCAACAACATCGCCGCCGGCAAGGACCGCTCGGTGATCATCGTGGTCAACGACAACGGTCGTTCCTACTCACCGACCATCGGGGGGTTCGCCGACCACCTCTCCACGCTGCGGCTGCAGCCGAGCTACGAACTGGTGCTCCGCACCGGCAAGCAGGCCCTGGAGCGCACCCCGGTGGTGGGTCGGGCGATCTACGCTGGTCTGCACGCGGCCAAACGAGGCTTGAAGGACGCTCTGGCTCCGCAGATCCTCTTCGAGGATCTCGGCCTGAAGTACCTGGGCCCGGTCGACGGGCACGACCTGCGCACCATGGAGGCCGCGCTGCGCCGGGCCAAGGACTTCGGTGGGCCGGTGATCGTGCACGCGGTGACCCGCAAGGGCAACGGCTACCGGCCCGCCGAGAACGACGCCGCCGAGCTGATGCACCAGGTGAAGGTCATGGACCCCGAGACCGGTGCGCCTATCGCCCCTGCGGGTGTCACCTGGACCAGCGTCTTCACCGAGGAGCTGATCAGGCTGGCCGGTGAGCGTGCGGACCTGGTCGCGATCACCGCCGCGATGCCCGGCCCGACCGGCCTGGCCGCCTTCGCCAAGCGTTTCCCGGACCGCTGCTTCGACGTCGGCATCGCCGAGCAGCACGCGGTCACCTCCGCGGCGGGGCTGGCCCTGGGGGGACTGCATCCGGTGGTGTCGTTGTACTCGACGTTCCTCAACCGGGCGTTCGACCAGCTGCTGATGGACGTGGCGCTGCTGAGCGCCCCTGTCACCATCACCCTGGACCGGGCTGGCATCACCGGTGATGACGGCGCCAGCCACAACGGCATGTGGGACCTGTCGGTGCTGGGGATCGTGCCGGGGATCCGGGTGGCCGCACCCCGGGACGCCGGCACTCTGCGTGAGGAGCTGGTCGAGGCCGTCGCGGTGCACGACGGACCGACCGCGGTGCGGTTCCCCAAGGGCCCGGTGATCGAGGCTGTGCCCGCGCTGGAGCGTGTCGCGGGGATGGACGTGTTGGCCCGGCCCGCTCTCGCGGACGGAGACGACGTGCTGCTGGTGGGTGTCGGCGCGTTCGCCGCGCTCGCCGTCGCGGCCGCCGGACGGCTTGCCGACCAGGGCGTCGGGGTCACCGTCGTCGACCCTCGCTGGGTGTTGCCGGTGCCTGAGGCGCTGGTGCGGATGGCCGCCCGGCACCGGTTGGTCGTCAGCGTGGAGGACGGTGGCCGGCACGGCGGTTTCGGCTGGTCGTTGGCTGCCGCTCTGCGCGATGCTGAGATCGATGTGCCGTGTCGTGATCTCGGCATCCCGCAGCGGTTCCTCGCGCACGCCTCTCGCGATGAGGTGCTCACGGATCTGGGGCTGACCGCGCAGGGTGTCGCCAGGGCGGTGACCGGCTGGGCGGCTGGGCTGATCAGGTCGAGCCGTGAACCCGCCACAGTGGAGAGCCCGGGCACCACCTCCTAGGCGCATCCCCCAGCGGTGTGCCGGCTGCGGCGACGACGGGGTGTGGCACCGTTGGGGGGTGCGCATTCTGATCGTCGAGGACGAGCAGCCGCTGGCCGATGCGGTTGCTCGTGGCCTGCGCCGTGAGGGCATGGCCGTGGACGTCGCCTACGACGGCGACAGCGGGCATGAGAAGGCCGCCGTGACCCGGTATGACGTGGTGGTGCTCGACCGCGACCTGCCCGGGATGTCAGGTGACCGGCTGTGTGCCGAGATCACCGGGTCCCGCGCGGTGACTCGAGTGTTGATGCTCACGGCCAGTGGCACCGTGTCCGATCGGGTGGCTGGGCTGTCCTTGGGAGCCGACGACTACCTGTCCAAGCCGTTCGCCTTCCCCGAGCTGGTGGCTCGGCTGCGAGCGCTGGGTCGTCGCGCCACCCCCGCAGTGCCCCCCGTGCTCAGTGCCGGAGACGTGGTGCTCGACCCGTCCCGGCGCACTGTCAGCCGGTCCGGTACTCCGGTCGAGCTCACCCGGAAGGAGTTCGGGGTGCTCGAGGTGCTGCTCGCCGCCGGGGGTGGGCTGGTCAGCAGCGAAGAGCTGCTGGAGCGGGTGTGGGACGAGAACGCCGACCCGTTCACCACCACGGTGCGGGTGACCGTGATGACCTTGCGGAAGAAGCTCGGCGAACCGGGCATCATCGAGACTGTGGTCGGGTCCGGTTACCGGGTGCCCAGCGCTGAGCTTGCACCCGGCTGAGCTGCTGGTGAGGCCTCGCCGAGGGCCGGGACTGCGGGTCCGGCTCACGTTGCTCGCCACTGGATTGTCGGCGGCGGTGAGTGCGCTGCTGCTGTGGCTGGGCTGGTTGCTGGTCGGCGGGGTGGTGGCCGCGGTGCCGGACCTGCCGCCGGGCGCCACCGTGAAGGTCGATGGTGTGCCGGTGGCCGCCCGCCAGCTCGGGCAGGCGTTGGCGGAGGCAGCCCGGCAGCGCGTGCTGCAGGCTGGGTCGGTGGCCTTCCTGCTCGCGGTGACCGCGACCGTGCTGCTGGCCTGGGTGATCACCGGCCAGGTGCTGCGGCCGCTGCACGACGTGACCGCCACCGCACGCCGGCTCTCCGCTGAGTCGCTGGACGAGCGGCTGCGGCTGCCGGGTCCCAGAGACGAGGTGGCTGAGCTTGCCGACACCTTCGACGCGATGCTCGACCGGCTGCAGGCGGCGTTCCAGTCGCAGCGCCGGTTCGTCGCGAACGCCAGCCACGAGCTGCGGACACCGTTGGCGGTCGTGCGCACCGAGGTGGACGTCACGCTGGCGGATCCCGCTGCGGACACCACCGAGCTGCGCCGAATGGCCACGGTGATCCGGGACGCCACGTTGCGCGCCCAGCAGCTGGTAGACGGCTTGTTGGTGCTGGCCCGGACCGAGGGCGGTGCGCTTCGGGCCCGGGAGCCGACCGACCTTGCCGGCCTGGCGGCCGCCGCGCTGCGGATCGTCGCTCCCGAGGTCCGAGACCGTGGCCTGCGAGTGCGCACGCGGATGACATCGGCGTTGACGATGGGCGACCCCGCGCTGCTGGAACGGGTGGTGGGCAACCTGGTGGAGAACGCGGTGCGGCATAACGTGGGTGGCGGCTGGGTGGAGGTGTGCACGAGTACGGCGGGACCTCGGGTGACGCTGCGGGTCAGCAGTTCAGGCGCGATAGTCGCGCCCGAGTCGGTGACCGCGCTGTTCGAGCCCTTCTACCGCGGCGGAGTGGCCCGGACCTCCCACGACGGGGCTGGACTGGGCCTGTCGATCGTCCGCGCCGTGGTGGCCGCGCACGCCGGCACGGTGCACGCTGAACCCGTGCCCGGCGGTGGGCTCGCGGTAACGGTGCGGCTGCCGGCCGGGTAGGAGCTATCCGGCTGCGGGTGTGAGCGCCACTGCGAGGGGGTGCGCGGCCAGTTCGCACTGCCACCGCCGTGCCCCGCCGGCGACGAGCTCCCGCTCCACCGCGGCGGCATCGAGCGGGTCAGGAGGCTCCCAGCACAGCTGGCGGACCAGGTCGGGTGCCAGCAGGTTCTGCAACGGCAGCCGATGGTACTCGGCGATCTTGGTCAGCGTTGCGCGCGCCGCGGTGAGCCGGACCGTCGCGGCCGGGTCGCGCTCCGGCCAGCGGTTCAGCGGAGGTGGGCCCTCGCCCTGGGCGCGCAGCGAGGGGAGCTCGCCGGCCGGCAGGGCCCTCGCGGCATGTATCGCGGCCAGCCAGGTCTTGACGTGCCGACGCTGCGAGCGTCCGCTGAACACCGGCCGGGATAGCAGCGCGGCCTCGTCGGGCGGGTCAGCCAGCGCCGCATCGATGATCGCGGCATCGGGCAGCACTCGACCCGGGGCGATGTCCCGCTGCCGAGCCAGCTGGTCGCGGGCGTGCCACAGCTCACGCACTGCGGCCAGTTCGCGCGGCTTGTGAACGCGATGCATCCCGGAGGTCCGTCGCCAGGGGTCGGTCCGCGGGATGGGCGTGCCGGCGCTGCGCACTGTCTCGAACTCCGCTGCGGCCCAGCTCGACTTCCCTTGGGCATCCAGTTCAGCGGCGATCGCGGCCCGGAGCGGCAGCAGCAGCTCGACGTCGAGCGCGGCGTAGGTCAGCCACTCCGCGGGCAGCGGCCGGCGAGACCAGTCGGCGGCGCCGTGTCCCTTCTGCAGGTGGTAGCCCAACAGATCCTCGACCAGTGCGGCCAGGCCGACCCGCTCGAGTCCGGCCAGCCGGGCGGCCAGCTCGGTGTCGAATATCGCGGTGGGCGCCAACCCCAGCTCGGCCAGGCAGGGCAGGTCCTGGGAAGCGGCATGCAGCACCCATTCCAGTGGGTTGAGCACATCGGCCAGGCTCGACAGGTCGTCAAGGCCGATCGGGTCGATGAGCATCGTGCCCGCGCCCTCTCGCCGGAGCTGTACCAGATAGGCGCGCTGCCAGTAGCGATAGCCCGAGGCGCGTTCGGTGTCCACGGCGACCGGGCCGGTGCCGCCGTCGAGCGCCGCGACCGCGGCGTCCAGGGCTGCCGCGGCGGTGACCACCGGTGGCACCCCGGCGGCCGGCTCCAGCAACGGGACCGGAGTGGTCTCGGTCAGCGGATGACCCCCGCACGCATCGCGAGGGCGACCATCTGCGCTCGGTCACCGGTGCCGAGCTTGCGTCCGATCCGGGAGAGGTGGCTCTTGACAGTGAGCGCGGACAGCCGTAGCGCCTCACCGATCTCCTTGTTGGACTGTCCGTTGGCGACCAGCTGGAGCACCTCGACCTCCCTGGCGGACAGCTCGCGCGGCGTGTTGTCGGTTCCCGCTACCCGGGTGCCCGACGCGAGGATCGGCGCCACCGAGGGGTCGGCGTATACCCCGCCCTCGAGCACCCGGCGCACGCCGTCGGTGACCACCGACGGAGACGCCGACTTGAGCAGGTAGGCCTGCGCGCCGGTCTGGAAAGCCGTGCGCACGGAGTGTGGGTCGTCGGACGAGGCCAGCACCACGATGCGGGTCCAGCCCCAGCCGCGCAGCTCGCCGATCAGGTCCAGCCCACTGCCGTCGGGCAGCGTCAGATCCAGTATCGCCAGATCGCACGGCCCCGAGGCCAGGGCGCGTGTCCTGGCCTCGGCTACCGATGCGGCCTCATGCACGGTGACGGCTCCCATCGTCACCAGACGTGAGGCGATGGCCTCACGCAGTAACGGATGGTCGTCGACCACCAGCACCGTGAACAGTTCCTCCCGCGGGTGCGGGACCAATGACGCCGGCACGGCGCCGGATGGCGCCGACCTGACGGTCGCGCCGTATCCGACAGCAGCCACGTAGCTACCTCCCTGGAGTCGGTCGTGCCCCCGACCGCACCGGGACCCCGTCCGAGTGACCACGCCGCCACTCGAGCGAGGATTGGTGTCGTACGGGGCAGACTAGCCGCCCGAGCGGCCTAACGGGGGGCCGGTGTGAACCTTCTTGCCGATCCGCCCGCAAAGCCGCCATCGGCGGTCGCCCGATCAGGCGAGTCTTGACATCACAGGTAACGGCTGAGCCATGCTGGACGACTCACCCTAGTTAACGCGATAACGCCAGACCGATGCGGGGACTGAGCACGCGTGAGCTGATCAACCGAGCCGCGCGCCGAGGGTCGCCACCCCGACCGGGGGGAGCCCGGCGGCCGCCGCCATCAGTTCACAGAAAGCCTCGGCATGCGCCGTCAGACCGTCGCCAACGGGGGTCCACGATGCCCGCAGCTCGATGTCGTGGGCTCGCTCAGGCCCCGCGATAGCGCCGAACCGGACCGACGAGGTCTGGGTGACGGTGCCGCCGAGGGCGGTGTGCTCGGCGCCGGAGCCGCCCAGCGCGTCGGCGAGCCAGGACCAGCTCACCGCTGGGAGCAGGGGGTCACCAGCCAGCTCGACGTCCAGCTCGGCACGGACGAAGCCGACCAGCCGCAGGGTGGCGTTCCAGCCGTCCTGACCTGCGGGGTCGTGCAGGAGCACGAACCGACCGGTTGTCGAGGCGTGGCCGACACCGGGAAGCTCAAGACCCCAGGCGTACGCCCATGGGGCGAGTCGGCGCGGGGCCGGGATCGGCTCGAACCGCATCTCGGGGCGAGGCCGCACCGCACTGAGCGAGGCCACTGCGTTGCGGAAGATCTCCGGGGCGTCCGCCAGATCGGGCACAGCCGCCAACTGTAGGAGGATTGTCGTCGACAGTCTCGCCGAAACGCCGCTGCCCGGGACAGTGAACCCGGGACAGTGAACCCGGGGCAACGGGAAAGCGGGGGCTGGTTCCACCAGCGGGGGACGACCCGTGCGACGATAGCGGCTGAGATGACCAAGAGTACCGCACCGGCCACCGCCCGCCGGCTGCTTCCCGACGCGCCGCTGCTCCTCGCGGCCCGGGGCGAGCGCCCGAACCGTCTGCCGGTGTGGTTCATGAGGCAGGCCGGGCGGTCGCTGCCCGAGTACCGTGAGCTGCGAGCTGACCAGCCGATGCTGCAGGCCTGCATGACCCCCGAGCTGACGTGCGAGATCACGCTGCAGCCCGTGCGCCGGCACGGGGTGGACGCCGCGATCCTGTTCAGCGACATCATGGTGCCGCTGCACGCCGCGGGAGTCGAGCTGGACATCGTGCCGGGTACCGGTCCGGTGATGGAGCGCCCGATACGCAGCGCCTCCGACGTGATGGCGTTGCCGGTGCTGGAACCCGAGGCCCTCGAGCCGGTTGCCGCCGCAGTGCGACTGCTGGTCGCCGAGCTGGGTCGGACCCCGCTGATCGGCTTCGCCGGGGCCCCGTTCACCCTGGCGTCCTACCTCGTCGAGGGCGGCCCGAGCCGGCACCACGAGCGCACCAAGGCGCTCATGCACTCCGCGCCCGACGTCTGGCACGCGCTGCTGGACCGGCTCGCCGACCTCACCCTGACCTTCCTCGGGGTGCAGGCAGCCGCTGGGGTGGATGCGGTGCAGCTGTTCGACTCCTGGGCCGGCGCGTTGTCTGAACGGGAGTACCGGCGGTTCGCGCTCCCGCACTCGGCGCGGGTGCTGGCGGGCCTGGCCGGCACCGGGTTGCCGCGGATCCACTTCGGAGTGGGCACCGGGGAGCTGCTCGGCGCGATGGCCCAAGCCGGCGCGGATGTCGTCGGGGTGGACTGGCGGGTCCCGCTGGACGTCGCCGCGCAGCGAGTGCGGGCCGCCCGACCGCACGGACCGGTCGTGCTCCAGGGCAACCTCGACCCGGCGGTCTTGCTGGCCGGCTGGCCGGCCATCGAGGCGCAGGCGCGCCGGGTGATCGATGAGGGGAGCGCGGCCGACGCCCACGTGCTCAACCTCGGGCACGGGGTCCTGCCCGAGACCGACCCGGACATGCTGACCCGCGTCGTGGAGCTGGCGCACTCGCGGTGAGCAGCGCCGAGCCCTCGGGTGTCCGTCGGGTCGCCGTCGTCGGGGGGGGGATCTCCGGGTTGGCCGCGGCATACCGGTTGCGCACGCTGCTCGGCCCGGCCGCCGAGATCGTGCTCGTCGAGGGCTCGCGGCGGCTCGGCGGCGCGCTGCGCACCGTCGAGCTGGGCGGTGTAGCGCTCGATGTGGGCGCGGAGGCCTTCCTGCTGCGCCGGCCTGAGGCGCTCGGACTGGTCGAGGAGCTGGGGCTTGGTGCGCAGCTGAGGTACCCCACCCCAGCGGCTCCCACCGTGCGGTCCGGTGGCCGCACCGTGGCGTTGCCCACCCGCACCGTGCTGGGTCTGCCCGGCGCGGCCGCCGACGTCGCCGGCCTGCTGTCCGCGCCTGGGGTGGCGCGAGTGGCCGAGGAACCCACGGTGCCGCTGCGCTGGGAGCCCGGGCAGGACGCCGCGGTCGGCGTGCTGCTGCGCGAGCGAGCCGGTGACGAGCTGGTCGACCGGTTGGTCGACCCGCTGCTGGGCGGTGTGTACGCCGGGCGCGCTGACGCGCTAGGGCTGCGTGCGACGCTGCCCGCGGTGGCCACCGCGCTGGACCGTGGCGCGGGGTCGCTGCTCGCCGCCGCCAGTACGGTGCTGTCCGTGAGCCGGCGGCCATCCGGCGGCCCGTCTCCGGTGTTCGGCACCCTGCACGGCGGGCTCAGTGGTCTGGTGGACGCGCTGGCGGCCGCCGCGGCGGTACGTCCTCGCCTCGGGCTACCGGCGCGCGGGCTGGCCCGCACCGCCGATGGCTGGCGGCTGCGGCTGGGCAGCACCACCCAGACCGCGCACGTCGATGTCGACGCCGTGCTGCTGGCCGTTCCGGCGCCGGCGTTGCGGCGGCTGCTGGCCGATCCGCTGCCCATCGCCTCGGCCGCGGCGGCCCGGGTCGAGGTCGCCTCCTGCGCGGTGGTCGGGCTCGCGCTGCCGTTGGCCGCCGGGCAGGCGCTGCCGGAGGCTTCCGGGGTACTCGTGGCCGCGGGCGAGCCCTCAAAAAAGCCAGAGAAGCCACTGTCGGTGAAGGCGTTCACCTTCTCCGGGCGCAAGTGGGCGCACGCCCGCTCCGAGCGGGTACTGCTGGTCCGGGCCTCGCTGGGCCGCCACGGTGAGGCACGGGTGCTGCGACGTGAGGACGCGGAGCTCATCGATGCGGTCCGTGCCGACCTCGCCGCGCTCACCGGGGTCACCGCCGTGCCGGTGGGCACCGTGGTGGCCCGCTGGGGTGGCGGGCTGCCGCAGTACGCGCCCGGGCACCTCGACGCCGTCGCGGCCCTTGAACGGGACGTGGCCGGGTCAGCCGGCCTCGCGGTTGCCGGGGCCACCCTGCACGGGGTCGGCCTGCCCGCCTGTATCGCGACCGCCGACGCCGCCGCCCGCCGCATCGCCGGGTACCTGACCGGCGTCAACGCAGCGGCCGAGGCGCACGGTGGCACGATGGGGTCATGACCCGCCGGGACTACGCCGCGCTGAACTCCACCATCCGCTACACCATGTGGTCGGTCTTCCGGGTTGAGCCCGGACGGTTACCCGCCGACCGCGCTGAGCCGGCCCGCGAGGCGCAGCACCACCTCGAGGCGCTGGAGGGCAAGGGCGTGGCGGTGCGCGGGGTCTATGACCTCGCCGGCCTGCGCGCCGACGCGGACTGGATGACCTGGTGGCACGCCGAGGAGATCGAGGCGCTGCAGGCCGGGTACGCCGAGCTGCGCCGTGCCACCGCGTTGGGTCGGGCCAGTCTGCCGGTGTGGTCGACGGTGGCGCTGCACCGGCCCGCGGAGTTCAACAAGAGCCACATACCGGCGTTTGTGGCCGGTGAGGAGCCTGGGCGGTATGTCTGTGTCTACCCGTTCGTGCGCTCCTACGAGTGGTACTTGCTGCCCGACGCCGAGCGCCGCGAGATGCTCGCCGAGCACGGCATGCAGGGCCGCGACTATCCCGACGTGCGGACCAACACGGTCCCCTCCTTCGCGCTGGGCGACTACGAGTGGGTCCTCGCGTTCGAGGCCGACGAGCTGCATCGCATCGTCGACCTGATGCGTGCGCTGCGGGCCAGCCGGGCCCGGCGGCACGTTCGCGTGGAGGTGCCGTTCTTCACCGGTCCCCGGGTACCCGTCGCCGAGCTGGTAGCCGGGCTGCCCTAGTCGGTGGGCCCTCAGTCGGTGATCCCTCAGTCGGTGGGCATCAGCCGCAGCGAGATCGAGTTGATGCAGTAGCGCTGGTCGGTGGGGGTCCCGTACCCCTCGCCCTCGAAGACGTGGCCGAGATGGCTGTGACAGGTCGCGCAGAGTACCTCGACGCGCGGGGAGAACAGGCTGCGGTCCGCACGCAGCAGCACCGCGTCGCCGGCCAGCGGGGTGAAGAACGACGGCCACCCACAGTGTGACTCGAACTTGTGGTCGCTGCGGAACAGCTCCGCTCCGCAGGCCCGGCACTCGTACACGCCCTCGGTCTTGACGTGCTCGTACTCGCCGGTCCCCGGCGGCTCCGTCGCCGCCTGACGCAACACGGCGTACTCCTGGGGGGTGAGCTGCTCGCGCCACTGGGCGTCGGACTTGACGACCTTGGGCGTCACGCCCTTAACCGGTTCCATGGCCACCACGCTACGCGGGCGGCCCTCGCCGGCCTCAGCCCAGCAGGGTGCCGAGGATGAACGTCGTCGCCTCCCACAGCGTGACGGCCACGCCGAGCAGGATCAGCGCCACCACCAGTACGGCTGCCGCCCGCCGAGAACCCTGCGCGCGGTTGGCCGACTCGGCGAAGTCGCTGACCCCGGACAGGTAGCTCTCGACGGTGAACCCGGGACGTTGCCGGTACAGGCGGTCCAGGTGCTCGGAGAAGGCCCGCACCTCGGGATCGTCGCGGTCCAGCCCGACCAAGTCGTCGTCCAGTCGACGTCGCTCCCGCGTGTCCGGCGGGTCGGGCTGCGGTTCGCTGCGCATCACGGCCCCACGGTAGCCCTCCCTGCGGCGGGCGGCGCTGCGGTAGCTTGCCGATCGTGGGCCACGGTGACGCGCTGGACCTCACGGTGCCCGGCCCGAGAGGCGAGCGCATCGTGCGGGTGTCCCACCCGGACAAGGTGTACTTCCCGGAGCGTGGCATCACCAAGCGCCAGGTCGTGGAGTACTACCTCGCGGTGTCCGAGCCGCTGCTGCGCGTGCTCGCGCAGCGCCCGGTCACGCTGAAGCGCTTCGTGGACGGGGTGGGCGGGGAGGCCTTCTACGCCAAGCGGGTTCCCCGCGGCGCCCCGGACTGGGTGGACTCGGTGGAGATCACCTTCCCGTCCGGACGCACCGCTCGCGAGGTGTGCCCCACCGAGCCCGCCGTGCTCGCCTGGGCGGCGAACCTGGGCACCTTCGACTTCCACCCCTGGCCGGTGCGCCGCCCCGACGTGGATCACCCTGATGAGCTGCGGGTCGACCTCGACCCGCAGCCGGGGACCGGCTTCGCCGACGCCGTCGTGGTGGCCGGGGTGCTGCGCGAGGTGCTCGCCGAGGTGGGGCTGGTCGGTTACCCCAAGACATCCGGAGGCCGCGGGGTTCACGTCGCGGTCCGGATCCGCCCCCGGTGGTCGTTCACACAGGTCCGCCGGGCGGTGATCGCGCTGGCTCGGGAGGTGGCGCGGCGGATCCCGCAACGGGCCACCGTGTCGTGGTGGAAGGAGAAGCGCGGCCAGCGGGTGTTCCTGGACTTCAACCAGGCCGCCCGGGACCGCACGATCGCCTCGGCCTGGTCGGTGCGCGGCACCCCCCGCGCCACGGTGTCGATGCCGGTGCGCTGGGATGACCTGAGGGAGGTGCACCCGGACGACTTCGACGTGCTCACGGTGCCCACGCTGCTCTCGCGGCGGGGTGACCCGCACGCCGAGCTGGACGGCGAGGCCTTCGGTCTGGAGACGTTGTTGGACTGGGCAGCGCGCGACGAGCGCGACCACGGTCTCGGTGACCTGCCCTACCCACCCGAGTACCCCAAGATGCCCGGCGAGCCCCTACGGGCCCAGCCAAGCCGAGCCAAGCGCCCTAGCAGCAAAAACACGTCCGACTAGCGGTGTATACGCACTAGCGCAGTGTTCGTATATCCCTCCTACTCATTTGCTGTGTAGCGCCTCTACACTTACTCTTGTGTCCAAGCCGCCCAGCCTGAAGTACTCGCATGCCGCGCGTCGTTTGCGGGACCTCGGCGCGCACCTCGCCCGGCAGGGCGGCGGACACGAGATTTGGCGATGTGGGTGCGGTGAGCACCAGACGGCGCTGCCCCGGCACACCGTGTCAGCGTACGTGGTGGGCCAGATCGGCAAGCGGCTGCCGTGCTTGGGAGAGGAGTGGTGGCGATGAACGTCACCGACGTGCGTACCTACACGGTCCAAATCTTCCGGGACAGCGGGTTCTGGATCCTGGAGGTCCCGGAGCTGCGCGCTGTTGGCCAGGCTCGGACGTTGTCGAGCGCGGCTGACACCGCGCGGGAACTGGTGGCGCTGTGGTTGGACGTGCCCGCCGATCAGGTCCAGGTGGTGCTCGACTACGGCCGTATCGACCAGGAGGCCGTCGAGTTGGCTGCTGGGGCGCGTAGTGAGCAGGCCAGGGCGGAAGAATTGAGCCGGGGTGCGGCGCGGCGTCTACGCCAGGCCGCGCGGCGCCTGGTGCACACCGATGGGCTGAGCCTGCGGGATGCGGCGACGGTGCTGGGAGTGACGTTCGGCCGGGTGCAGCAATTGCTGAAGGACTGAATATTTCCCCGGGCGCAACACCGAGTTCGCGGAGGACGGTCCTTTTAAGTGAGTTGGAGGGGGCCCTGTTCGAGGAGCTTTGCGGCGACCCGCTTGATGACTGCCGTGCCGACATGTGCCAGGTAGTTCAAAGAACATGTCGACCTGGCAGTCCTCATGGTCGCCGAACGCTACAGTGTAGGACCGTCTTCTGTGATGACGGCGGGTGACGGACACCTGGCATTACCGCGTGCCTGCGCGGTCTTGTCCCGGGCGAACCTGCGCAGTCGCAGGCTGTTCGACACGACGAACAGTGAGGACAGTGTCATGGCGCCACCGGCGATCAGAGGGTTGAGCAGGCCGAGGGCCGCCAGCGGCAGCGCGGCGATGTTGTAGCTGAACGCCCAGGCGAGGTTGCTGTGAATGGTGCGCAGGGTGCTCCGAGCGAGCTTGATCGCGCTGGGAACCACGGTCAGGTCGTTGCGCATCAGGATCAGATCGGCGGCGCCGAGCGCGACGTCGGTGCCGGAGACGACCGCCAAGCCGAGGTCGGCGCGGGCCAGCGCGGGCGCGTCGTTGACGCCGTCTCCGACCATGGCCACGGAGCGTCCCTGGGCCTGCAGCGACTCGATCACGGCGGCCTTGTCGCGCGGCAGCACCTGCGCGATCACCTCGTCGATGCCGACCTGGGCGGCGACCGTCGCAGCGGTGGCCTCGTTGTCACCGGTGAGCAGTACCGTGCGCAGCCCGAGTCCGACCAGCTCGGTGACTGCGGCTTCCGCGCTGGGTCGCACCGTGTCGGCCAGCGCGAAAGCGCCCTCAACCACGCCGCCCGCGGCCACCACCACGGTCGTGGCGCCCCGCTGCTCCCAGTGGACCCGCTGATGCTCCAGCGCGGCTGGCACCGGGATGTCGTGCGCGGTCAGCAGCCGCGCCGATCCGACCAGCACTTCCTGCCCCTCGACCACGCCCCGGGCCCCGAGACCGGACAGGCTGGTGAAGTCCGCGACCGGCGGGATCTCGCCCAGTCCGGCCCGAGCCAGCGCACTGATCGCGGTGGCAACGGCGTGTTCGGAGGCGTCCTCCACGGCGCCGGCGTGACGCAGCAGCATGTCCAGGTCGGTGCCCGCGGCCGGGGTTCCCTGCGCCAGGGCGACATCGGTCACCGTCATCCGGCCGGTGGTGATGGTTCCCGTCTTGTCCCACACCACCGTGTCGATGGCCTTGGCCGACTCCAACGCCTGGTGACCCTTGATGAAGATGCCCAGTTCCGCTCCGCGCCCGGAGGCCACCATGAGAGCCGTCGGCGTGGCCAGACCCAGCGCACACGGGCAAGCGATGATCAGTACCGCTAGTGCGGAGCTGAACGCGGGCTCGACCGACCCGCCGATGACCAGCCAGCTCAGGAAGGTCAGGACCGCCAAGGCGAGCACGAGTGGAACGAACACCCCGCAGATGCGGTCCGCGAGCCGCTGGACGCCCGCCTTGTCGTTCTGCGCCTGCTCGACCAGCCGCACCAGCTGGGCCAGCTGGGTGTCCTCGCCCACTGTGGTGGCGCGGACGACAAGCCGGCCGCCGCGAGCGATGGTGCCGCCGATGACCGGGTCGCCCTCGGACACCTCCAGGGGCGCCGACTCCCCGGTCATCGCGCTGCTGTCCACCCCGCTGTGGCCCAGCACCACCTCGCCGTCGGTCGCGATGGTCTCGCCGGGGCGGACCACGAAGTGATCGCCGATGCGCAGCTGCGCGACCGGGATGCGGTACTCCCGCCCGTCCTCCCGCCGAACGGACACCTCCCGCGCACCGATCCTGGCCAATCCGCTCAGCGCGCCACCGGCCCGCCGCTTGGCCCGCGCCTCGAACAACCGCCCACCGAGCAGGAAGATCGTCACACCGACGGCCACGTCGAGGTAGATGGAGCCGGCGGGCCGGAAGATCAGTCCCCAGCCGCTGTCGAGACGTTGCGCCGCACCGTCGTCCCCGAACCCGTTGTCGACGAACCCGTTGTCGACGAACATCGTGTAGACCGACCAGCAGCTGGCCGCAGTGATCCCCAACGACACCAGGGTGTCCATCGAGGTCGAGCCATGCCTCGCGGCGACGACGGCCTTACGGTGAAACGGCCAGGCACACCACGTCACTACCGGCAAGGTCATCGCCAGCAGCACCCATTGCCATCCGGTGAACCGCGTCGAGGGCAGGAACACCACCGTCATGGACAGATCTCCCAGCGGCACCCCGAGCAGCAGCGCCACCACCAGCCGACGCAACAGGTACCGAACCGGGCCATCGGTCGTCTCGTCGGCCGCCGGCTGGTCGGGCTCGATCGGCGCGGCGCGGTAGCCGGCCCGCTCCACCTGGGCGATCAGCTCTGCGACCCCCACCTCGGCGCGGGTCGCCACGCTGGCTTTCTCTGTCGCGTAGTTCACGCTGGCCCGTACGCCGTCGAGCTTGTTGAGCATGCGCTCCACCCGTGCCGCGCATGCCGCGCACGTCATACCCCCGATGGACAGCTCGATCGACCGCACCGCGGGCGACGGCTGGTCGACCGAGGAGGTCAACGGCATCATTCCGGTCCACCTCCTCGTGAACAGCGAACAGCTACGGCGGACACAGTGTGCCTTGCCTGGGTATCGAGGCATCCATCAGGAAGCGGGTGACCAGGTCGACGACGCAGGAGCTGCGAGGTAACGCGCCATGCGCCTGGCCTTCCCAGCTCACCAGCGTTGCTGAGGGCAGCGACTGCGCGGTGCGCGTGGCCCCTTCGGCCGGGGTCACCGGGTCCCCGGCGGTGGCCACCACGAGCACCGGTGGCAGTGCCCGGTCCGGCGGCCCCACCGGTGGCGCCGAGGGCACCGGCCACGCGCTGCACCACAGCAGCCGCGCCGCGAACAGGGACCCGAACAGCGCGGAGCGTTGCCCCCACTGACGCGCCAGCTGCTGGGCGCGCTCGGGGGAGACCCTGGTCGCGGTGTCGTTGCAGTGCGTCGCCAGGGCGGGGTCGAAACGTGCCGGCAGCCCGCGGTCGTTGGCCAGGACCGGCGCCACGAGCGCGGCCAGCTCGGCCCCGTCCCCGTCCCGGGCGGCCGCCAGCGCGTGGGACAGCTGCGGCCAGCGCTGAGGGTCACCGACCGTCTCGAGCACTGCCTGATAGGCGATACCCGCGGTGACCCGCTGCCACCCGGCCCGCAGCGGGGCCGTGCGCAGCGCCTCGGCCAAGGCCAGCAGGGCCCCGCGAGGGTCTGATCCCAACGGGCAGCCTCGGGTCACGCAGTCGGCGGCGAACGCGGTGTAGCCGGCGTCCGCGGCCAGGAGTGTGGCCTCCGTTGCGCTCACGTCGTCGAGGGTCGGGTCAACGGCTCCGTCGAGCACGACCCGGCCGGTGGAGCTGGGATACCGGTGGAGGAAGTCGGTCACCGCCCGGGACGCCTCACCGTGCGAGACCAGGTTGAGCACTGGGGCGTTCAGGACGATCCGGAGCTGCTCGAGGTCCTCGGCTGTGCCCGTGGAGTTGATCGTGGTGAGCACCTCGCCCAGATCCTGCACGCAGGTCTGGATCGCGGTGCGGGTGGTGTCGAGCAGCGAGTCCAGCAGCGCAGGCCGGCCCGCGTCGGGATCGCTGCCGACGATCAGGTTCCGGGTGGTGCCCGGTATGCAGTCCAGCGGGTCGCTCGGCCCGGTTCCGCGACGAGCCATCCCGATCAGGGTGAAGCGGTCCAGGAGCGCGGGCGGCAGCTGCTGGGCCAGCCGGGCGGCCCGGACGGTCCCGGGCTCCCCGGACGCCTCGCCGAGCACCACGAGCGGGGCCGGGCCGTCGCCGACCCGGCTGAGATCCAGCTTGAGGACATTCCCGAACGCTGGTGCCACCACCGTGGCGTCGACCCGAAGCTCGGTGCACTCCACCCGCCGTGGGCTTGCCATGCCGAGCGCGGCACCGATCGTGCTGGTGCAGTCCCGCCAGGGCAGCGAGTCGCGGTTGTACTCGCCGGTCGGTGGCAGTGGCGGGCTACTGGGCGAAGCCTGCGGGGGGCGTTGCGGGGGCAGGTCGGTATCCCGCACCGCCACCGACGGCCGGTTCGATGGTCCTGCGGTGCAGCCCCCCGTCAGCACCATCACCAGCAGTGTCATCAGCACCCCCAGACACTGCGGGATCCGGTGGCGCACGAACTCTCCTAGCATTCGGGTCGGGTCGGTCTCGCGATCCTGACAGCCTCCCGGTAATCCTGCCGTGACCTTGCCGAGGTTCGGCTCCGGATGGCGGCTGGGGTCAGTGCGGGAGGACGTCGGTGATGGCGTTGAGGGCGATGTCCAGGTCGTCGCGGGTGATCACTAGCGGGGGAGCGATGCGCAGTGTCGCGGCATGTTCTCCTTGCACAGGACGCCTCGGGCCATCAGGGCTTCCGCCGCCATGCGTCCGGTCGGGCCGCCGGGAGCGATGTGCACGCCGGCCCACAGCCCTCGGCCGGTGACCTGTGCGACCCCGTGCTCGACCAGCGTGCGCAGCCTGGTGTGTAGGTACGCGCCCAGCTCCCGGGAGCGGGACTGGAACTCCCCGCTCGCCAGCAGGGCGATCACCGCGCGACCGACCGCGCAGGCCAGCGGGTTGCCGCCGAAGGTTGATCCGTGCTCCCCGGGGCGCAGCACACCCAGCACCGCGTGCCGTCCCACCACGGCCGAGACCGGCAGGATCCCCCCGCCCAGCGCCTTGCCCAGGGTGTACAGGTCGGCCCGCACGTCGTCATGGTCCAGCGCCAGCAGCTCGCCGGTACGAGCCAGCCCTGACTGGATCTCGTCGGCGATCATGAGCGCGCCCGCGTCGTCGCAGGCCGCGCGGACTCCGGCCAGGTAACCCGGCGG
>Ga0213882_10000039_pt1 | contig 74548 bp, 73 predicted proteins | sample BarmaccoBMER_R09_FD_160106 | JGI IMG/M metagenome (GOLD analysis project Ga0213882, IMG submission 160106) | Barbacenia macrantha exposed rock microbial communities from rupestrian grasslands, the National Park of Serra do Cipo, Brazil - ER_R09 ...
CTCCCGCAAATCATTCGAATAAGCTCTGGCCATCGCTGCCGGCCTCCACTCCAGCAAGCAGCTTGAATCACAGATCAGCACCCTTGGGAATCCTCTCCCGATTCAACGAAGAGAGGACCGACTCTAGAGCTTCGGCCCCACGGCGGGGCGCGGCGCCTGGGCCGCCTCGAGCAGCTTCAGGATCGGCTGGGCGCGATTGTCCTGGCGGGCATAGTCGATCGCCGAATAGCCGGCGGCGTTGTCGGTCTTCTTCGGGTTGGCGCCCCGGGACAGGAGCAGCCGCACCATCGCGATGTCGCGGGCGTGGACCGCCATGATCAGCGGCGTCTCGCCGCGGCCGTTGGCGAGGTCGACGGCGCCGCCGTGCGTGACCAGCAGCTCGGCGCCCTCCAGCCAGCCTATCTGGGCGGCGAGACTGAGCGGCGTCTCGCCCCGCACGTTCTGGATGTTGGGGTTGGCCCGCTTGCCGAGCAGGAAGGAGAGCCAGGTGAGGTCGCGGCCGCGGGTGACGATATGCAGCGCCCCTTCGCCGGTGTCGCGGTCCTTGCTGTTGACGACGGTCGTCCCCGGCTCGCTGACCAGCTCGGTCACCTTGGTGCCGTCCCGTTCCTTCACCGCCTTGATGAAGGTGTAGCCGTCGGAATAATGCTGCGCCGCCAGAGGCGTCGCCGCCAGCGCCAGGCCCATTGCCGCCGCGATGGCGCGGCCCCACATCTTCGCCACTTTCCTACCCCGTAGTCTATCGCCCTTGATCGCCCGCCTGTAGCAAAGCAAGGCTGCCTCCGCCATGAACGAAAGCACCAGGTCTCCGATAGCGCGCCGGCGGGCCGTGCTGTGCGCGCTGCTGCTGCTCGGCGCCTGCTCGTCCCCGACGGCGCAGCCGCCGCTCGAAGGCGCGCATATCGGCGGGCCGTTCACGCTGACGAGCGGCGACGGCCGCACCGTCACCGACCGCGACTTCGCCGGTAAGTACCGGATCGTCTATTTCGGCTTCACCCACTGCCCCGACGTCTGCCCGACCGACCTCGCCGCGCTGGGAGAGGCGATGCGCCGGCTGGAGCGTAGCGACCCGAAGCGGGCGGCCAAGATCCAGCCGCTCTTCATCAGCGTCGATCCGCAGCGCGACACGCCGGCGGTGGTGAAGGAATATGCCGCCGCCTTCCACCCGCGCATCCTCGGCCTGACCGGCACGCCCCGCCAGATCGCCGCCGTCGCGAAGGAATATGCCGTCTATTACGCCCCCGAGCCGGCGCAGCCCGGCGGCGGCTACGGCGTCGACCACAGCCGGGTGCTGCTGCTGATGGGGCCGGACGGCAAGCCGATCGCCCTGCTGCCGCAGGACAAGGGCGTGGACGGAATCGTCGCCGAGATCGACCGGTGGGTGACGTGAGCTTCTGGGAGAAGCCCCTGGCCGAGCTCGACCGGGGCGAATGGGAGGCGCTGTGCGACGGCTGCGGCAAATGCTGCCTGCACAAGCTCGAGGACGCCGACACCGGCGAGATCCATGCCACCAACGTCGCCTGCAAGCTGCTCGACACGCACAGCGCCCGCTGCACCAACTATCGCGGCCGCAAGGCCTTCGTGCCGGACTGCATCCGCCTCACCGCCCGAACCGTCTCGCGCCATGCCTGGCTGCCGACCACCTGCGCCTACCGCCTTCGCGCCGAGGGCAAGCCGCTCCCCCACTGGCATTATCTGGTGAGCGGCGACCGGGAGACGGTGCACCGGCTGGGGGTGTCGGTGCGCGGCTGGACCATTTCCGAAGGCGAGGCCGGGAACCTCGAGCGGCATGTCGTCGACCGCCTGCTCTGAGCTGCGCTTCGCGGCGGGCGGCCGAAGCGCCGATCTGAAGCTGGTCGTTTCCCCGCGGGCGCGGGTGATGCGGCTGCGCGTCGACCGGCGCACCGGAGAGGTAGTTCTCACCCTCCCCCCGCGCGCCTCGCGCCGCAAGGCGCTGGAATGGGCGGCGGGCCACCGCCCTTGGATCGAGCGTCAGCTCGCCGAGGTGGCGCAGGCCGAGCCGCTGGGGCCGGGCGCCGTGCTGCCCCTTCGCGGCGAGCCTCACCGGATCGACTGGGAGGCCTCGCGTCCGCGCGTGCCGCGCCTCGCCGACGGGCGGCTCGTCGCCGGCGGTCCCGCCGAGGGACTGGAGGCGCGGCTGCTGCGCTGGCTCAAGCGCCAGGCGCTCGACCTGCTCGCCGCCGAAACCGCCGAATTCGCCGCCAAGGCGGGGGTCACGGTCAGCCGCGTCGCGGTCGGCGATCCGGTGTCGCGATGGGGGAGCTGCTCCTCCTCCGGGGCGATACGCTATAGCTGGCGGCTGCTGCTCGCCCCGGATTTCGTCCGCCGCGCGACCGTCGCGCACGAGGTGGCGCACCGCGTCCACATGCACCACGGCCCGGCCTTCCACGCGCTGGTCGAGGCTTTGCTCGGCGCCGACCCGAAGCCGGCGCGGCTATGGCTGAGACGGCAGGGGGCGGCGCTCCACCGGATCGGCGGGCGCTGAGCGCTGGGCCGGCGGCGGTCGCCGGCCGGAGCCCTGCGGGTCGCGCCTCGGCGGCGCACGGTCGCGGTTGATCGCCCGGTCGAGCCATTCCTGGTCCAGCCGGTCGACCGGCGGCGCTTCTTCCTCCTCGTCGTCGCCCCGGTCGTCCGGACGCGCGGCCGGGGGCGCGTCTCCGTCCGTCGCCGGCGGCCGCGCGACGGGATTGCCGTCGGGGTCGACGAACTGGCCCTGGGCCTGCTCCGGGCTCTGGCTCTGGCCGTTGTCGGCGCCGCCGTACCAGGCATCGTCGTCGGGCTCGTTCTGCCAGGTCGGCGCCTGCACCTGAGTCTCGAACGGCTCGACCGGCCGGTTGGCGACGGCGCGGATCATGAAGTCGTGGAAGGCGCGGGCCGGCGCCCGACCGCCCTGCAGCCCGGGCACGGGCTTCGAATCGTCGCGGCCCATCCACACGCCGGTGGTGAGGCCGCTCGAGAAGCCCAAGAACCAGCCGTCCTTGTTCAAGGTGGTGGTGCCGGTCTTGCCCGCCACCGGCCGGCCGATCTGCGCCGCGGCGCCGGTGCCGGTCATCACCGCCGTCTGCATGAGGTCGGTCATCTCGGCGGCGACGTAGGGCGCGTAGAGCACCCGCGATTCGTCGGCCTGCTGCTGGTAGAGTATCTCGCCGCCCGCGGTGGTCACCCGCTTGATGCCGTAGGGGGTGACCGCCACGCCCTTGCGCTGGACGCTGGCGAAGGCGCGGGTCATGTCGATCAGCCGCACCTCGTTGGCCCCCAGCGCCATCGAGGGGTGGGTGCGGATCTGGTTGGTAATGCCGAGCCGCCGCGCCATGTCGGCGACGGTGCCGAACCCGACCTCCTGGGCCAGCCGGACCGACACCGTGTTGATCGACTGGGCGAAGGCCTGGCGCAGCGGCACCTGGCCCGAGAAGCTGTGGCCGTTGTTGCGCGGGCTCCAGCCGTTGATGACGATCGGGTCCGCCGAGACCATCGAGTCGGGCCGGTAGTTGCCGGCCTCGAGCGCGGCGAGGTAGACGAACAGCTTGAAGGCGGAGCCCGGCTGGCGCGCCGCCTGGGTGGCGCGATTGTAGATCGAGCTCACATAGTCGCGCCCGCCGACCATCGCCCGAACCGCGCCGTCGCGGTCGAGGGCGACCAGCGCGCCCTGCGCTCCGGCCGGGGTGTTGGCGTTGACCACCTGGTCGGCGAGCTTCTGCATGTTGGGGTCGAGCGTCGTCCACACCTCGATCGCCTGGCCGGTCTCGTCGATCAGCGTGTCGAGCTGCGGGAGGACCCAGTCGGTGAAGTAGCGGACGCTGTTCTGCTTCTGCGCCGGGATGATGCGGACGTTGGCCGGCGCCGCGGCGGCCGCCTCCGCCGCGCTGACGCCGCCGTTCTTGACCATCAGGTCGATGACCACCGAGGCGCGTCTCCGCGCGGCTTCCGCGTCAGCGCTCGGCGCGTAGTTGGACGGCGCCTTGACCAGGCCCGCGATGATCGCCGCCTCCGACAGGTTCAGGGTCTTGGCCGAATGGCCGAAGAAGCGGCGCGACGCCGCGTCGATGCCGTAGGCGCCGCCGCCGAAATAGACCCGGTTCAGGTACAATTCGAGGATCTGGTCCTTGGTGAAGCGCCGCTCCAGCGCCAGAGCCAGGATCGCCTCCTTGAGCTTGCGGCCGTAGTTGCGCTGGCTGGAAAGGAAGATGTTGCGGGCGAGCTGCTGGGTGATGGTCGAGACACCGCGCACCTTGTCCTCGCGCCGGAAGCTGACGCCGATGCCGCGCAGGATGCCGATCGGGTCGACTCCCGGATGGTAGCGGAAGCGCCGGTCCTCCACCGAGATCATCGCGCTCTTCATGATCTCGGGAATCTCGTCCGAGCGCAGCCAGTTGCCGAAGCTCGGGCCCATCGAGACGAGCACCGAGCCGTCGGCGGCGCGCACGACGATGGTCTGGCCGAGATTGGTGCGGGCGCTGAGCTCGCCGTAGGAGGGCAGCTGGCTCATCGCGACTCCGACCGCGACGACGAGCGCGATGAGGCCGATCACGCTGCCGTAGAGGCAGAATTTGAGGAGGCCGATCAGCGTCCGCTTGAGCGGAGTCCGGGGGGAAGCGTCACGAGCCATGCGGGCGGCAACCTAGAGCGGCGCGAGTCGCCCGACAAGCGCACCGCGTCAGGAGACTTTGTCGAGATTTCGTGCAGCGCCGTCCGGCGCCGGCGCCGGGCCGCCGCGACGCCGCATGAGCAGGTAGACCGGCACGCCGCTGGCGAGGAGGGCGAGGCCCCAGGCGTTCGCCTCGCGGCCCGCTCCCCACATCGCCCAGGCCGAATAGAGCGCCGCGAGGGCCGCCGTCGCCGCCGCCGGCCGCCCCATCGTCATCCGCCCTCGCCGGCCCAGCGCCAGCGCGGCGAGTGCGGAGACGAGATAGGCGACAAGCGAGGCGGTGGTGGCGAGCAGGATCAGGCGCTTGAACAAATCGGTGCTCGAATCGGCGCCGTTGATCAGCAGCACGCCGGTGATCAGCAGGCTCGAGGTCAGATAGGCCCTGACCGGGCTCCCGCGGGCGGAGGTGACCGCCAGCCAGCGCGGAAGCACGCCGTCCTTCGCCATCGCCCAGGGCATCTCGCCCTGGAGCAGGATCCAGCCGTTGAGGGCGCCGAACGCGGTGACCGCCGCCACCAGGGCGAGCGCGGTGCCCGCTTCGGCGCCCCAGTAGCGCGCCACGAAGTCGGCGAGCGGGGCGCCCGAGCGCGACGCTTGGTCGACGGGCAGCATCAGGGCGACGGCCGAGCAGGCGAAGAGATAGAGGAGCCCCGTCGCCGCGGTTCCGATCAGCGTGGCGCGGAAGATCGCCCGGCGCGGATCCTCGACCTTCTCCGCCGGGATGGTCGCCGATTCGAGGCCGAGGAAGCTCCACAGGGTGAGGGTGGCGGCGGTGCCGATGCCGGCGGCGCCGGTGAAGCTCAGGCGGGCGGGCTCGAGCGGCGGGAGGACGGCGGCGCCGTCGCGGCCCAGCACCAGCCCGGCGAGCAGCACGACGGCGAGGAGCGGGAGGAACTTGAGGAAGGTGAGGGCGACCTGCACGCCGCCGGCGAGGCGAGCGCCCAGGCAGTTGATCGCGGTCAGGAACCAGAGGATGGCGAGCGTCGCCCAAACCGAATGCGCGGCGATGGCCGGCACGATCGTGCCGAGCGGCGCCACCACCCCGGTCGCCACCGCGACGTTGCCGATCCACAGCGACACCCAGTAGCTCCAGGCGACGAGGAAGCCGGCGAACGGGCCGAACGCCTCGCGGCCATAGGCATAGGGCCCGCCCGCCTTGGGGAAGGCCGCGGCGAGGCGGCCGAAGACGAAGGCGAGGCAGAGCGCGCCGGCGATCGTCACCAGCCACCCCGCGACGCCGGCCCAGCCGAACGGGGCGAGGCTGGCGGGGAGCAGGTAGACGCCCGAGCCGATCATGTTGCCGACGACGAGCGCGAGGCAGATCCAGAAGCCGAAGGGCCGCCGCGCCGGCGCGCTACCTGCCATATCCCCCCTCCCTCGAAGGGGCCGCGCCGGGACCGTCCCTTCCGGACGGTACCTATCGGCGCAAAGTGGTGCGGTCGAGAAGACTCGAACTTCCACGGCCTTTCGGCCACAGCGACCTCAACGCTGCGCGTCTACCAGTTCCGCCACGACCGCACGTGAAACCCGCCGGACAGGTCCGGCGCTGGCAGGAGCGGGGCCTCTAGCAAAGGGGTCGGGGAGGCGCAATGCCCCTGAAAAGGGACAGTCACTTTCAGGCGCGGCGGCGGGCGGAATGGGGACAGTTACTTTTCCGCGCCGCGGCGCGAGGTTTGAGACGTCGTGCGGAAAAGTAACTGTCCCCAGCCCAGTCCCCCGCGCGCCCGTCCCGGCTAGTACAGGAACATGGGCATGCCTTGGACCCGCATCAGCCGGGCGCGGTAGGCGGCCGGGTCGTAGAGGCCGTCGACGTCGACCGTCTTGACGCCGCTGAGCAGCGTGTCGATCGGGACGTGGTCGTAATTGCCGCCGGCCAGGGCCACCATCCGGCCGGTCTCCCCCCGGGCGAGCAGCTGAACCGCCAGCCCGCCGAACGCGAAGCCCACCATGCGGTCCATCCCGTCCGGCTCCCCGGCGCGCATTAGATAGGCGAGCTCCTGGATCACCGTGCCGTGGCCGAGCCGCTCGCGGATCGCCCGGCCGATCTGCTGGCCGATGCCTACCTCGGCCCGCTCGCTCGCCGGCTTCGACAGCTCGGCGCCCGCTTCGCCGCCGCCGCCGATCGTCGCCCCTTCCGAGACGACGAGCATCGCATAGCGGGCGGGGTTCGAATCCTTGTCCTCGGCGAGCAGCGGCAGCAGCCGGTCGAGGTCGGCCGGAACCTCGGCGATCACGGTGCGGTCGACCTGGGCGAGGAAGCCGGCGAGCAGCGCGGTCTCGCCGCTGCGCCGGCCGAACAGCTCGACGACGCCGATCCGCTCGTGGCTCTCCACCGTCGTCCTGAGCGCGTTGATCGCCTCGACCGAGCGGCTGACGGCGGTCGAGAAGCCGATGCAATAATCGGTGCCGAACACGTCGTTGTCCATCGTCTTGGGAATGGAGACCACCTTCACGCCCTGCGCCGCGAGGTGGGCCGAGAAGCGAAGCGTGCCGTCGCCGCCCAGCGTCACCATCGCATCGATGCCGAGCCGCTCCAGCACCTCCATCACCCTTTGCGTCGCATCGCCGCCCTTGAGGGTGCGCGGGTCGGTGCGGGAGGTGTGGAGGATGGTGCCGCCCATCCGGTCGATCCCCCTCACCCCTTCGCGGGTGAGGGGCAGCGTGTTCGCCGCGACCGTCGCCGGATCGTCGGGATCGACGGCGAGCACGCCCTCCCAGCCGCGCCGGAAGCCGGTCACCGTCCAGCCGAGCGCGTCAGCGCTGAGGGTGAGGGAGCGGATGCAGGGGTTGAGGCCGGGAACGTCGCCGCCGCCGGTCAGGATGCCGAGGCGCATCGCCGACGGGCTCTAGACGGCGCGGCCGAAGGCGAGGTGGAGCTGGGTCGCGCCGGCGGGAACGTCGACCTCGGCGGCGTTGAAGGTCGCGCTCTGGCTCGGCTGGAGCTGGGTCACGGGCGGCGCGATCGACCAGGAATAGACGGGACGCCCGCCTGCGTCGCGCAGCTCGGCGCGGATCGGCGGCACGGGCTGGACCCGGTCCGTCGGGTTCCAGATCCGCCCCGAGACGGTGAGCAGGGCGTTGCCGCTGGCCATCTCCTGGCGCGAGCCGCGGCCGTCGATGCGCAGGGCCGTGCCCGCCGCCTGCCCGGTCATCGCGAAGCCGGCGCCGAGCCGCGGCACGCCCCAGATCGAGACGGCGACGGTCGCCGCCAGCATGAGCGCGGCGGCTACCAGAGCGGCGATCGTCCACATCCTCGCCGGGTTGCGGCGCGCGCGGAAGGGCGGCGCGTGGGCGAAGGCGTCGAAATCCTCCTCCTCGGCCGCCGGAGCGGGGCCGAGCATCGCCGCCACGCCGGGCCGCTGCGGCGCCGGCGCGGGCGGCGTGGCGAAGCTCGGCGAAGGCGGAGGCGGTGGAGGCGGCGCCGGCGGCGGCGGGGCCGGGGGCGGCGGAGAGGGCGAAGGCGCCGGCTCGGGCGCGGCGGCACGCGGCGGGGGCGGCGCCTGGAACCAGCTGTGCCGACAGGAGGCGCAGCGCACCTGCCGGCCGGCCGCGCCGATCGCGCTGTCGGGAATGACATAACGCGCTTTACAGGCGGGACAGCTGAGGATCATCGTTTACTGGAGGCCCCACTTGAGGTGCATCGGTTAAGAATCAAGCACGAAGACGGGCCCGCAGGCAAGCAAAAGCGGCGTTTTCGATGGTTTACGCGCCCGGCGCCGCCATGCCATTGAGCAGGGGGGCGCCGGAGAGGTGGAGGCGGGTTCTGGGCACGGGCGGCAGCATCGTACAGTTCGACAATGTCGGCCTGCGCTACGGCACCGGCGCCGAGACTCTGTCGGACCTCAGCTTCTCGCTGCGCGAAGGCGGCTTCTACTTCCTCACCGGCCCGTCCGGCGCGGGCAAGACCTCGCTGCTGCGGCTGCTCTACCTCGCCCAGCGGCCGAGCCGGGGCCTCATCCGGCTGTTCGGCGAGGACATCGTCACCATGCCGCGCAGGCGCCTCCCCGGCTTCCGCCGCCGCATCGGCGTCGTCTTCCAGGATTTCCGGCTCGTCCCCCACCTCTCCGCCTACGACAATGTCGCCCTGCCGCTGCGCGTCGCCGGCGTCGAGGAGCGGGACCTCGCCGGCCCGGTGGGCGAGATGCTCTCCTGGGTCGGCCTCGGCCACCGCGCCAGCGCCCGCCCGGCCACCCTCTCGGGCGGGGAGCAGCAGCGCGTCGCCATCGCCCGGGCCGTCATCGCCCGCCCCGAGCTGCTCGTCGCGGACGAGCCGACCGGCAACGTCGATCCGGAAATGGCCAAGCGCCTCCTCCATCTGTTCGACAGCTTGAACAATCTCGGCACCACCGTCGTCGTCGCCACCCACGATCTCCACCTCATCTCCTCGATCGGCCGCGCCGACATGCTCCGCCTGGACCGCGGCGAGCTTCTCGACCCGACCGGGGCGCTCCGCCACCCGCCGCGCCGGGCGGAGGCATGAAGGGGGGCGCGCGCAAGCTCGGCGCGGCCGACCGGCGGCTGCTTCCGGAAGGGCGCCTCGCCGGGCCGATGCCGTGGGTGATCGCGATCATGATGTTCCTGACCGTGCTCGCCGCCGCGGCCGGGCTCGGCCTCGCCGGCGCCGCCCGCAGCCTCGGCGCCGACATCGGCAACCGCGCCACCGTCCAGGTGGTCGAAGCCAATCCCGACCGCCGCGAGGCCGAGGCGCGGGCGGCGGTGGCGCTGCTCGAGCGCCAGCCGGGGGTCGAGCGGGTGCGCCGCGTCGGCGCGGACGAGATGGCGAAGCTGCTCGAGCCGTGGGTCGGCACCGGCGGGATCGAGGGCGACGTGCCGGTGCCGGCGATGATCGACGTCGATCTCACCCCGGAAGCCTATGCCCGCCTCGACGCGCTGGGAGCGGCGGTGGCCGAGGTGGCGCCGTCCGCGCGCGTCGACGACAACGGCCAGTGGCTGGCCCCGCTCGGAAGGCTCATGAACGCGCTCAAATGGCTGTCCGCCGGGCTCGTCGTGCTGATGATCGGCGCGACCGCGGCGACCGTCGTCCTCGCCGCCCGCGCCGCGCTCGACACCCACCGGTCCACCATCGAGGTCCTCCACCTGATGGGCGCCACCGACGTGCAGGTGGCCCGGCTGTTCCAGCGGCGCATCGCCCTCGACGCCCTTTTCGGCGGCGCCGTCGGCCTCGCCGGCGCGGCGCTCGTCCTGTTCCTGATCGGCAGCCGGGTGGCGGCGCTGGGCTCCGACCTCATCGGATCGGCGCGCCTTCCGGCCTCGTCCTGGGCGCTGCTCGTCGCCCTGCCGATGTTCGGGGTCGTCCTGGCGATGCTGGTGGCACGCGGCGCCATACTCCGTGCGTTGGGGAGGATGTTGTGATCGTCCGCGCCCTCGCCTTCCTCGCCCTCGCCTATCTGCTGGGCTACGCCGCCTTCGCGGTGATGCTGCCCCGCCCGGGCGACGAGCGGCAGACGGACGCGATCGTCGTCCTCACCGGCGGCCCGAAGAGGATCGAGCGCGGCCTCGACCTGCTCGCCGCCCACCGCGCGCAGCGCATGCTCGTCTCCGGCGTCGCCCGCACCGTCCGCCCGCCGGAGCTGGCGGTGGAATATCCCGGCAGCGCTCCGCTCTTCGCCTGCTGCATCGATCTCGGCCGCGAGTCGGTCGACACCCGCTCCAACGCCGAGGAGGTCGCCCGCTGGCTCAAGAAGCGCCGCCTCGGCAGCGTCCGCCTCGTCACCACCGACTGGCACATGCCGCGCGCCCGCTTCGAGCTGTCGCGCCAGCTCGGCGGCGACGTCGCCGTCTATCCGGACGCGGTGGAGAGCAATCCGCGCCTCGTCCAGCTCTTCACCGAATATAACAAATATCTGCTGCGCCGCGCCGCCGTCTTCGTCGGCATCTGATGCGCCTCGTCCGCTCGGCCCTTTTCGCGCTCGCTTTCTACGCCGGCACGATCCTCTACGTGCTGGTCGGCGTCGCGGCGCTGCCGCTCGGCGCGCGGGCGGTTCAGGCGGTGGCGAACGGCTGGGCGCGCTTCCACCGCGCCTGCGCAATTCTCCTCCTCGGCGTCCGCACCCGAGTCGAGGGCGAGGTCCCGCGCGGCGCGGTGCTGGTCGCCGCCAAGCACCAGTCGATGTACGAGACGCTGGAGCTCGTCGCCCTTCTCGACACGCCGAGCATCGTCATGAAGCGCGAGCTCGCGCGCATCCCGCTGTGGGGCCGGCTGACCCGCGCCTACGGCATGATCGCCATCGACCGCTCGGGCGGCGCGGCGGCGCTGAGGCAGCTGATGAAGCGCGGCGAGTCGGCCCGCGCCGAGGGGCGGCCGGTCGTGATCTTCCCGGAAGGGACGCGGGTGGCGCCGGGCGAAACGCCGCGCCTTCAGCCCGGCTTCGCCGGCCTCTACCGCGCCCTCGGCCTGCCGGTCGTTCCGCTCGCCCTCGACAGCGGCCGGGTCTGGCCGCGCCGGTCCTTCGTCAAGCGGGCCGGCACCGTCACCTTCCGCTTCGGCGAGCCGATCCCTCCGGGCCTCCGCCGCGAGGAGGTGGAGGCGCGCGTGCACGCCGCCATCAACGCGCTGGAGCGGCGATCCAGCTGAGCGCCGCGCCGTGAGGATGGCCGCGGGCAAGCAGCCTCTCACCGCCGGGCCAGGTCGTCAGCCGAAGCTCCACGGCCCGGTCCTCCGCGTCGAATTCGTAGCGCAGCCAGGCCAGCGGAGATCGCGCGCCCGCCGCCTTCCCGGCCTCGGCCAGGGCGGCGACGATCCGGGCCTTCGACTCGGCGGGGAAATATTGGAAGGCGATCGAGTGGAGGACGACGCGGGTGGTGCCCGGATGCTGCCGCTCCGCCAGCCTCGATTCGAGCCAGCCGGCCGCGTCGCCGCGATCTACCGGCGCGGGATGGCCGGCCGCCACCGCGAGCGCCGCCTCGAGCTGGGCCAGGCGCCGGATCTGGTCCGGCCAGACATAGGCGAGCAGCCTGTTGCCGTCGCGCCGCGGGTCGAGCGGGTTGATATCGACGCCGCGCCGCGACGCCACGCGGACCTCTGCGTCCGGCGGCGGCGGTCCCTCCCAGTCCGGGGCCAGGCGCAGCGGCGAGGCCGGGTCGCCGGCGGGCCGGCCGCCCAAATCGTAGCGATAGCGGTCGAGGTGCAGGTTGAGGCCGGCGCTCGCGCCGAGCTCCAGCAATTCGACCGGCTGCTCGAAGCGCTCCGCCACGACGAGCAGCCCCGCCATCAGCGGCGCGGAGCGGCCGACCTCGTTGGTCTGCGGCGCGCTTTCGAGCCAGGGGAGCAAGGCCGGGTCGCCCAGCACCGGTTCCAGCGCCGCCCAGAGCGGATCCTCATTCGGCAAGGCCTTGGGCGGATAGAGAGCGGCGAGTTGCGGCGCGCGGCCGGCGCGGACCAGGGCATGGAGCCCGCCGGCGAGCCGCAGCGGCAGCGCGTCCGAGAAGGGGTCGGCGCGGTCCGGCCAGCCCAGCACCCGCCGCCCCACCTCGGTGTCGCGCGAAAGGCGCTCGCCGAGTAGGGCGCAGAGCCGTTCCATGAACGGCGAGCCGAGCGTCTTCGCCCAGCCCGCCTGGCGGGCGAAGGCGGCGCGGACCGCGGCCTCAGTCGCGGAGGCGGGCACCGGCCTTTGCGGCGGCGGCGACGATCTGTTCGGAGATCGCCTTCAGCTCCTCCTCGGTGAAGCTCCGCTCGCCCGGCTGCAGCGTCACCTCGACGGCGAGCGACTTCTCGCCTTCGGGCACGCCGGCGCCGGTGAAGACGTCGAACAGCGCCACGCCGGCGATCGCCTGCTTGTCGGCGCCCCGCACCGCGCGCAGCAGCGCTTCGGCCGGCGTGCCCTCCGCGAGGAGGAAGGCGAAATCCCGCGTCACCGCCTGCAGGGCGGGCGGCGCATAGGCGTCGCGCCGGTGGCCCGAGGCGCGCTTCGGCGGCGCCGCGTCGAGGAAGATCTCGGCGGCGACCGCCGGCCCGGAAAGGTCGAAGGCGCGCAGCAGGGCGGGGTGGAGCTCGCCATATTCCGCCAGCACCGTCTTGGGCCCGAGGCAGAGGCGCGCCGATCGGCCCGGATGGTAGACGGCCGAGGCGGGCGCCAGCGCCTGGAGGTTGTCGACGCGGACGCCGGCGGCGGCGAGCAAGGCGACGGCTTCCGCCTTGGCGTCGAACGCGTCGAAGCCGCGCCCCCGCCCTTGGCGCCAGTCGCGGCGCTCCGCCTCGCCGACCAGGACCAGGCCGAGGGTCGGCCGCTCGCCTTCCGCAAGGTAGCGCCGGCCGATCTCGAACAGGCGGACGCCGGACGCGCCGCGGGCGAGGTTGCGCCGCGCCGCCGCCAGCAGGCCGGGGAGGAGCGAGGGCCGCATCGCCTTCATCTCCTCGCTGATCGGATTCTCGAGCACCCAGCGGGCGCCGCCGAACGGCGCCGCCTCCGCCTCTCCGACGAAGCTCCAGGTCACCGCCTCGTTCAGCCCGCGGGCGGCGGCGGTGCGGCGCAGCTTGCGCTCGACCCGCTGCTCGGGCGTCGCGGTCGGCCGGGCGACTCCGGCGGCGCGGGGCAGCGGCGTCGCCTCCACCCGGTCATAGCCCTCGATCCGAGCCACCTCCTCGACGATGTCGGCCCAGCCGTCGACGTCGCGGCGCCACGACGGCACGCCGATCCGCCACGGCTCGCCCGTCTCGACGGTGAAGCCGAGCCGCTCGAGGATGTCCTGCTGGCGCGGCTCGGCGACGTCGATTCCACCCAGCGTCCGCGCCCGGGAAGGGCGGTAGTCGACCGTCTTGTCGGCGAGCGGCGGCCGGCCGGCCCGCACCGTCGCGGAGGCCTCGCCGCCGGCCAGCGCGATCGCCATCGCCGTCGCCAGCGCCAGCCCGGTGTCGAGGAAGGCGGGATCCACGCCGCGCTCGAAGCGGCTGCGCGCGTCGGAGGCGAGGCCGAGCTTCTGGCCGGTCAGCGCGATCCGCTCCGGGTCGAAATAGGCGCATTCGATGAGGATGTCGGTCGTCGCTTCGGTGACGCCCGAATGCTCGCCGCCCATGATGCCGCCTATGTCGTGCACCTCGGCCGCGTCGGCGATCACCGTCATCGTCGGGTCGAGCGTGTAGGTCTTGCCGTTCAGCGCCGTCACCGTCTCGCCGTCCCGCGCCCGCCGGGCGGTCACCGCGCCCTCCAGCTTGGCGAGGTCGTAGACGTGGAGCGGCCGGCCGTAGCTCAGCATGATGTAGTTGGTCATGTCGACCAGCGCGCTGATCGGCCGCTGCCCGACCGCCTTCAGCCGCTGCTGCAGCCAGCGCGGCGACGGTCCGTTGCGCACGCCGCGGACCACCCGGCCGTAGAAAGCGGGGCAGCCTTCCTCGTCCTCGATGCGGATCTCGACCGGGCACGGGAAGCGTTCCGCCACCGCCTCCGCCTCGATTGGCTTGAGCCGGCCGAGCCCGGCGGCGGCGAGGTCGCGGGCGATGCCGTGGACGCCCATGCAATCCTGCCGGTTCGGAGTCACCGAGACGTCGATCGCCGGGTCGTCCAATCCGGCCCACTGCGCGTAGCGCGCGCCGACCGGCGCGTCGGCCGGCAGCTCGATGATGCCGTCATGCTCGTCGCCCAGCTCGAGCTCGCGGACCGAGCACATCATGCCGCGGCTCTCGACGCCGCGTATCGCCGCCACCTTGAGCGTGAGGTCGCTCCCAGGCACGTAGGCGCCGGGCGCGCCGAACACCCCCTTCATCCCCGCCCGCGCGTTGGGCGCCCCGCAGACCACCTGGATCGCCTCGCCGGTGCCGGCGTCGACGGTCAGCACCTGCAGCTTGTCCGCCTGCGGGTGGCGCTCGGCGGTCAGCACCTCCGCGACGGTGAAGGGCGCGAGCTTCTCCGCCGGATCGTCGACGCCTTCGACCTCGAGGCCGATCGCGGTCAGCCGCTCGACGATCGTCGCCAGGTCGGCCTCGGTCTCGAGATGCTCCTTCAGCCAGGACACGGTGAACTTCATATCGCCCGCCCCCTCATGCGCCCACGCCCCCGCTCAGCGTCGGGACGTCGAGCGCGGAGAAGCCGTAGTGGCGCAGCCACCTGAGGTCGCCGTCGAAGAAGGCGCGCAGGTCGTCCATGCCGTATTTCAGCATCGCCAGCCGGTCGATCCCGCAGCCGAAGGCGAAGCCCTGCCATTCGTCGGGGTCGAGCCCGCAATGGGCGATGACCCGCGGGTGGACCATGCCGGAGCCGAGCAGCTCCATCCAGCCGTCGCTGCCGCCGAGGACTCGGCGGCCCTTGACCATCGTGTAGCCGACGTCGACCTCGGCCGACGGCTCGGTGAAGGGGAAGTAGGAGGGGCGCAGGCGCAGGACGATGTCGTCGCGCTCGAAGAAGGCCTTGAGGAAGGTCTCAAGCGTCCATTTGAGGTGGCCGAGATGGATGCCGCGGTCGATCACCAGCCCTTCCACCTGGTGGAACATCGGCGTGTGTGTCGAGTCGCTGTCGGAGCGGTAGGTGCGGCCCGGCGCGATGATGTAGAGCGGCGGCTTCTGCGTCTGCATGGTGCGGATCTGCACCGGCGACGTGTGGGTGCGCAGCAGCATCCGCCGCCCCTCCGCGTCGCGGTCGGGGAAGTAGAAGGTGTCGTGCATCGCCCGGGCCGGGTGGCTCTCCGGGATGTTGAGCGCGGTGAAGTTGCGCCAGTCGTCCTCGATCTCCGGCCCGGTGGCGACGGCGAAGCCGAGGTCGGCGAAGATCTCCGCCAGCTCGTCCATCACCTGGCTGACCGGATGGACGCTGCCCTCCTGCCCGGCCCCGACCGGCAGCGTCATGTCGAGCGTCTCGGTGGCGAGCCGCCGCTCCAGCGCCGCCGCCTCCAGCGCCGCCCTGCGCGCCGCGATCGCCTCGCCCACCCGCTCGCGCAGGGCGTGGATGCGCGGCCCTTCGCTCTGCCGCGCCTCAGCCGTCATGCTGCCGAGGCTCTTGAGCAAAGCCGTCACCGCGCCCTGCTTGCCGAGCGCGGCGACCCGCTCCGCCTCCAGCGCCTGGACGTCGGCCGCGGCCCCGATCCGGGCGAGGAGCTGATCCAAATCTGCCATGGCGCCGGGCTCTAGACGAGATTGGGGCGCTATTGAAACCCTCGCGCATGTGGCGCGGGCGCACGAACCGGGCTATGGGCCCGGTCCATGCCGAACGGCGCCTGGCCCGAGCTCTCCGCCCTCCGCGACGGTCCGACCATCGCGACGCTGCACCTCGTCAGCCAGATCGCCGGCAAGGCGGCGGTGGCCCTGCTGCCGTGGCGCAACCACGCTTGGCACGGCGTCCTCCTCGTCCACCCGCGCGGCCTCAGGACGGAGCCGCTCTACGGCGCCGGTGCGCCGTTCGAGCTCGGGCTCGACCTCGTCGACCACGACTTCACCTTCACCGACGCGGCCGGCACGCGCCGGGTGCCGCTCCGCCCGACCCGCCTCGCCGACTTCCACGCGGCGGTGACGGCCCTGCTCGACGAGGCGCGCGGCGGCATCCGCCTCCACGGGGCGCCGAACGAGCTGGAGCCGGCGGTGCCCTTCGCCGAGGACCAGGCGGAACGCGCCTACGATCGCGACAGCGCCGAGCGGCTGCACGGCGCCCTCCTCGAGGCGGACCGGGTGCTTCGCCTGTTCCGCTCGGCCTTCCTCGGCAAGGCGAGCCCGGTCCACTTCTTCTGGGGCAGCTTCGATCTCGCCGTCACCCGCTTCTCCGGCCGCGGCGCGCCGCTCCACCCGGGCGGAGTCCCGCACCTGCCAGACGCCGTCACCCGCGAGGCCTATAGCCACGAAGTGTCCAGCGCCGGTTTCTGGCCGGGCGGCGCCGGCCCCGGCGGCGGGCCCTTCTTCTATTCCTACGCCTGGCCGCCGCCGCGCGGCTTCGCCGCGGCCCGCGTCCGCCCCGACCAGGCGCGCTTCGACGAGGCCTATGGCGAGTTCATCCTCGACTATGACGTCGTCCGCCGTGCGCCGGACCCGGACGAGCTCCTCCTCGCCTTCCTCGATTCGACCTACGCCGCCGCGGCGGACCTCGGCCAGTGGGACCGGTCCGCCCTCGAATGCGCCCGCGGCCGCCCCAGGGTGCCGAGGCCGGTCTGAGCGTCAGTCGCGGCGCAGCCGTGCCCGGTCGAAGGCCGCTCGGGTCGTCGCCGCGCAGCCTTGCAGCCCGGTCGTGAAGGCCTCGTCGGCGGCCATGATCGACCCGGCATTCCGCACCGCCTGGGCGAATTCGATCGCCACCGGATGATCGGCGAGGAAGCGTTCGGCCTCGCGCTCCGCGGCGGGCGGCACGGCCTCGCCTCGCTCCATGCGGGTGAGGAGCGCGTCGAACCGGCGGAACTCGGCGCTGCCGTATAGGGCGATGAGCTGGCGAAGCTTGTCGGGGCCGAGCCGGCGCGCGATGACGCGCAGCCCGCGCCGCATCGCCGCCTCGGCGACCGGCGCGAAGCAGCGGCCGTGCTCGGCAAGTATGGCGCGGACCTCCGCCTCGTGCCCCGGGTTGAGCGCGCCGATCCGCGCCACCTCGGCGGGGTCGGGGTCGGTCCGCGCCGCCCACTCCTCGGGATGGGGCAAGGCGGCGAGGAACTGGTCGACCAGCGCCTCGGATGCCAAAGGCGCCTCGCCGGCGGCCGGCGGCGCGAATGCCTCGACGGGCGCGGCGAGCAGGCAGAGCGCGGCGGCGGCAAGCGGAACGGATCGCAACGGTGAGGCTCCCGGAAAAACGGCGCCCGGACCATCCTTCGCGGCCGCCCGCCTGTCCAGCCCGTTTCCGGCGTCTTCGCTGCCGGGCGCCTGGACCCCGCCCGATGCCGTCCGGGCCGGGCTTGGCGAAGCCTCGCGTCTCCGCGGGAAGGAAAAGAGGACCGTCGGCCGATGGGGTACCAGACAGACGGGGTTGGTACCGGCTCTCAAAGCGCTACGTTGGCCGGCATGGGATTGGAAGCGATCGACGAGACCAAGCGGGCGGCGATCCGGCGCCTGACCCTGGCCGAGCGGGAATGCCTCAGGCGCTGCCTGAGCCATCAGACGGCCAAGCAGATGGCCCTCGATCTCGGCATCTCTCCTCACGCCGTTGAGAAGAGGTTGAAGATGGCCCGCGCCAAGCTCGGCCTGTCCTCATCCCTTGAAGCGGCGAAGCTGGTGGAGTCGTTGGAGCGGTCCGGTCGGTTGGGACCCCGCGCGTCGGACCTTCCATCGGCCGATGCCGGGCCCAATGACGTCGGCTCGGTTGCCGCCCCGCGAAACGAGACCGCGCGGATGGAGCGGCGACATCGGGTCTATATGGTCTCGGGAGCAATGCTGATGAGCTTTTTCGCCGCCGCAGCCCTGATGATCTGGGTTCAGTCTTCCGGCGCCGTCGAGGGGCGGGCAGCCCCGCCGGCGATCGCCCCGTCCCCACCTGCGGCCGCGCCGCACTCGGTACCGGCCGCCGGCACCGAGGCCGCCTTGCGGAGGCTCGTCGCCGGGCTGGCGAGCGGCTCGCCCGACTATGACAGGCTCTCTCCGCCCTTCGCCGAGATCGTCCGCCGGGACCTGCCCATGACTCATCGCATGTTCGGCGCGCTGGGCGAGCTGAAGTCGATGACCTTCCGCGGGCGCGGCCCGAGGGGCGACGACGCCTATGATTTGGTGTTCGCCAACGGCGCGGTGAGGATGTCGGCCGCGCTCGACGCCGAGGGCCGGATGGCCGGCGGCATTCTCGAGCCGGCGGGAACGTCGGCGCCGCCGGCGGCCGGCACCGAGGCTGCCTTGCGGAGCCTCGTCGCCGGGCTGGCGAGCGGCTCGCCCGACTATGACAGGCTCGCTCCGCCGTTCGCCGAGATCGTCCGCCGGGACCTGCCCATGACTCATCGCATGTTCGGCGCGCTGGGCGAGCTCAAGTCGGTGACTTTCCGCGGGCGCCGCCTGGGGGGCGACGACGCCTACGATCTGGTGTTCGCCAACGGCGCGGTGACGATGTCGGCCGCGCTCGACGCCGAGGGCCGGATGGCGGGTGGCATCCTCCAGCCCGCGGATCCCCCCCGTCGCTGACGGCGGGGACCGAATGCCCTGCGGGAAAAGGAAGGTCAGCTTTCCACCCCTTGCGGACGCGGGCGGAGCTGGAATGGCCGCGCGCGTCCGGAGGCGTTCGAACCTCGCTACCGGCGCACGTCTTCCGTCAGCCGCTGCGGCTGCTTCCCGCGGCGCAAGGGCGCCACAGCTTCCCCGCCACGGCCCCTTCGCGCCTCTGCGCCTTCGCGCGAACCCGGCCGGCCCCACCGCCCGTACCGGCCTTTGGACTAGCCCAGGAAAGGATAAGGGGAGATCGTCTTTCTCGTCTCGTTCAGCGCCAGCGTTCGGCCCGCCGGGGCGGCGGCGCGTTGGGGGCAGCGCTGGCGGGGACAGATGGGGCAGGCGGGGCCGATCGGCGTCACCAGCGGCTTTGCGAGGTCGAGGCCGTCGGCATAGGCGATGCGCGACGCGTGCTTCGAGTCGCAGCCGAGGCCGATGGCGAGCTGGCTGCTCTCCCGCGGGTCGAGGCGGACGGCGCGCTCGACCGTCCGGCTGATCGTGAAGAAGCGCGCGCCGTCGGGAGTCTCCACCGTCTGGGTGGCGACGCGGCCCGGCGTCTGGAAGGCCGCGTGGAGGTTCCAGCGCGGGCAGGTGCCGCCGAAGCGGGAGAAGGGAAAGGCCTCGCCCGCGAAGCGCTTCGAGATGTTGCCCGCCGCGTCCACCCGCAGCATGAAGAAGGGAATGCCCCGCGCGCCGGCGCGGCCGAGCGTGGTCAGCCGGTGCGAGACCTGCTCGACGCTGGCGCCGAACTCGGCGCAGAGCCGGTCGACGTCGTAGCGATGCCCCTCGGCCGCGGCGAGGAAGCGGTCGTAGGGCATCATGATCGCGCCGGCCGCATAATTGGCAAGGCTCATCGTCAGCAGGCGCCGGGTCGGCAGGTCGGGGGCGGCGGCCGTCTCTGCCATCCGCTTCAGCATCGGCCCGAACTCCAGCAAAGCGAGCTGGTAGGCGGCGCCGAAGGTGCGGCTCTCGGGACGGAGAAGGGCCGAGAGCATCAGCCGCTTGCGGTGGAGGTCGTAGGCCTGGCTGGCGAAGTCGAGCAACTCGGGCGGGACGATCCGCGTGTCGATGCCGAAAGCCTCGCGCAGCCGCCGGCGCAGGGCGTCGAACAGCCCGGCGGCGTCCCCGAGCGCCCCCGCAAGAGTCTCCGCCGCCTCCTCGACATAGGGGAAATGGTTGCGCTGCGCCTGGATATGGTCGCGCACCCAGGCTTCCGGCGTCACCAGCGACCCCTCGTCGGGGACCGCTCCGGCCGGATGCTGGCGCCGCTCGACCAGGGCCGCGTAGAGGCGTGCGACGGCGTCGGCGACGGCGGGCGCGTTGTCGGCCACTTCGAGCAGCTCGTAGCGCGGGATGCCGAGATCGGCGAACATCGGGTCGGCGAAGATCTCGGCGAGCTGGTCTAAGCCGGTGCCCTCCGCCCCCTCGGCGGCGAAGCTCCTCAGGTCGACGTCGTAGACCTCCGCAAGGCGGAGCAGGACCTGCGCCGTCACCGGCCTCTGGTTGCGCTCGAGATGGTTGAGATAGCTCGGCGAGATGGCGATCTCCGCCGCCATCGCGCTCTGGTTGAGGCCGAGCTCGCGCCGCAGCCGCCGAAGGCGTCCCCCCAGATAGAGCTTGCGTTCGGCGGGAGGCATGGCTGCAACATTGTCATGTTGTGACAGGAGTCGCAAGTCGCCTCGTGACATGGCGACCCTTTTCGGCGCGCCTTCCCGCCCCGTTCCGGGTTCAAGCGGAGAGCCTTCGCAACAGGAGCGACAATGACCGACTTCAGCCGCCTCGTCCCCGCCCCGCCCGGCCGCTTCGACGGGATCGTCCGCCCCTACTCGCCCGAGCAGGTCGAGCGGCTCCGCGGGTCGGTGCCGATCGAGCACTGCCTCGCCCGCCGCGGCGCCGAGCGTTTGTGGGAATTGCTGAACGGGGAGGAGCATGTCGCCGCCTTGGGCGCGGTGACCGGCAACCAGGCGATGCAGATGGTCCGCGCGGGCCTCAAGGCGATCTACCTCTCCGGCTGGCAGGTGGCGGCCGACTCCAACACCGCCGGCGCCATGTATCCCGACCAGTCGCTCTACCCCGCCAATGCGGGCCCCGAGCTGTGCCGGCGGATCAACCGCACCTTGCAGCGGGCCGACCAGATCGAGCATGCCGAGGGCGGCGCCAGCCGCGACTGGTTCGTCCCGATCGTCGCCGACGCCGAGGCCGGCTTCGGCGGACCGCTCAACGGCTTCGAGATCATGAAGGCCTATGTCGAAGCGGGCGCGGCCGGCGTCCATTTCGAGGACCAGCTCGCCAGCGAGAAGAAGTGCGGCCATCTGGGCGGCAAGGTCCTGGTGCCGACCCAGGCGCATATCCGCAACCTCTCCGCCGCCCGGCTCGCCGCGGACGTGTGCGGCGTGCCGACCCTCCTCGTCGCCCGCACCGATGCCGAGAGCGCGCGGCTGATCACCTCCGACATCGACGAGCGCGACCGCCCGTTTCTGACCGGCGAGCGCACGCCCGAGGGCTTCTTCCAGCTGAAGGAGGGGACCGGGCTCGACCATTGCATCGCCCGCGGCCTCGCCTTCGCGCCCTACGCCGACCTCCTGTGGTGGGAAACCAGCCATCCCGACCTCGGCGAGGCGAAGAGGTTCGCCGAAGCGGTCCTCCGCGAGCATCCGGGCAAGAAGCTGGCCTACAATTGCTCGCCCTCGTTCAACTGGGAGAAGAAGCTCGGCCGCGCCGCTATCGCCGACTTCCAGCGCGAGCTGGCCGCGATGGGCTACCGGTTCCAGTTCGTCACCCTGGCCGGGTTCCACAGCCTCAACCATGCCATGTTCGAGCTGGCCAGCGCCTATCGCGAGCGCGGCATGGCGGCCTATTCGGAGCTCCAGCAGGCCGAGTTCGCAAGCGAGGCCGCCGGCTACACCGCCACCCGCCACCAGCGCGAGGTCGGCACCGGCTATTTCGACCTGGTCGCCGAGACCCTGTCCGGCGGCCGGTCCTCGACCACAGCCTTGGCAGGGTCGACCGAGGCCGAGCAGTTCATCATGGCCGAAGCAGCGGAGTGAGAGAGATGACGACTCGATACTGGGTGATCGGCGGGGAATATGAGGGTCCCGATTTCCGGGCCCTCGTCCCCGGCACCGAGACCATGGCCGGCCCGTTCGAATCCGAGCGCAAGGCCCGGACGGAGTGGACGAGGCTCAGCTGCGGTCCCGACCGCGGCGCCTGCGCCACCATCCGCTACGCGATCGCCGCCGAGTCCTTGCACTGACGAGCACCCCATAGGAGCCAAAGAAAAAGGCGCCGGAGGTCTCCCCCCGACGCCTCTTTTCTTGCTTGCGCTCGCCTCAGGCGGTCGCCTGCGCGCCCTCCTGCGGCAAAGCCGCGCGGGCCTGGGCGATGATGGCGCTGAACGCCTCGCCTTCGTGCATGGCGATGTCGGCAAGCACCTTGCGGTCGAGGTCGACGCCGGCGAGCTTCAGGCCGTGCATGAACTGGCCGTAGGTGAGGCCCTCGGCCCGCACCGCGGCGTTGATGCGCTGGATCCACAGGGCGCGGAAGCTGCGCTTCTTCACCTTGCGGTCGCGATAGGCATATTGCCCGGCCTTCTCGACGGCCTGGCGGGCGATGCGGATCGTGTTCTTGCGACGGCCGTAATAGCCCTTCGCCTGTTCCAGGATCCTCTTGTGGCGGGCCTTGGTGGTGGTCCCGCGCTTGACGCGTGCCATGTGCGGTTCCTCCTTACTTCAGGCCGTAGGGCGCCCAGGCCTTCACCCGCGCCGTGTCGGCGTCGGAGAGCACCTCGGTGCCGCGATTCTGGCGGATATACTTGGCGTTGTGGCTGATCAGCCGGTGGCGCTTGCCGGCCACGCCGTGCTTCAGCTTGCCGGTGGCGGTGAGCTTGAAGCGCTTCTTGACGCCGCTCTTGGTCTTCAGTTTGGGCATTTTCGTCTCCTTGGCCACCGCAGGGGCGGACGTTTGAGAACAGCCACGGCAGCCCTGTTGGCCGGGCCGTTCGAATTCTTCCAAAGCTGGAAAGAAGCGGCGCCTATAGAGGCGGGACGCCGGGAAGGCAAGGCGGCGCTTAGTCGAACAGGCTCGACACGGACGTCTCGTCGGCGATGCGCTTGATCGCCTCGCCGAGCAGCGGGGCGATGGTGAGGAGGCGGATCTTGGGAGTCGCTCCGGCGGCTTCGCGCGCGTCGATCGAATCGGTGATGACGAGCTCCTCCAGCGCCGAATGGTGGACCCGCGCCGCCGCGCCGCCGGAGAGGACGCCATGGGTGCAATAAGCGACGACGCCCGCCGCCCCCGCTTCCTTCAGGGCCGCGGCGGCATTGGCCAGGGTCCCGGCCGAATCGACGATGTCGTCGATCAGCACGCAGAACCGCCCGCCGACGTCGCCGATGATGTTCATCACCTCCGATTCGCCCGGCTTCTCGCGCCGCTTGTCGACGATGGCGAGCGGCGCGTTGTCGAGGCGCTTGGCGAGGGCGCGGGCGCGCACCACCCCGCCGACGTCCGGCGAGACGACCGTGATCGGCCGGCCCGAGAAGCGCGCCTTGATGTCCTCCGACATGACCGGCGCGGCGTAGAGATTGTCGGTCGGGATGTCGAAGAAGCCCTGGATCTGGCCGGCATGGAGGTCGACGGAGAGCACCCGGTTGGCGCCGGCGACGGTGATGAGGTTGGCGACCAGCTTGGCCGAGATCGGGGTCCGGGGCCCCGGCTTCCGGTCCTGCCGCGCATAGCCGAAATAGGGAAGGACGGCGGTGATCCGCTTCGCCGAGGCGCGCCGCAGCGCGTCGACGCAGATCAGCAGCTCCATCAGATTGTCGTTGGCGGGATAGGAGGTCGACTGGACGACGAACACGTCCTCGCCGCGGACGTTCTCGTTGATCTCGACGAAAATCTCCTCGTCGGCGAAGCGGCGGACGCTCGCCCGGGTGATCGGCAGCTCGAGATAGGCGGCGATGCTCTTCACCAGCGGCAGGTTCGAATTGCCGGCCATCAGCTTCATAAGCGGGTCTCCCGGGAAGGCAGGGCCTCCATAAGCGCGGGGGAGGGGAAGGCAAGCGCCCGTTGCCGCCTTTGCCGGCGGCGACTAAGCCCCGGCGCATGAGCGTCGTCACCCGCTTCGCGCCCGCCCCGACGGGGCGCCTCCACGTCGGCAACATGCGCACGGCGATCCACAACTGGCTGTGGGCGCGCCGCAACGGCGGGCGGTTCGTCCTGCGCATCGACGACACCGACCGCGAGCGCTCGAGCGAGGAGCATGTCGAGGCGATCCGCGCCGATCTCGCCTGGCTCGGCCTCGATCCCGACGAGGAGCATCGCCAGTCCGCGCGGTTCGGCCGCTACGAGGCGGCGCTGGAGCGGCTGAAGGAGGCGGGGCGGGTCTACCCGGCCTACGAGACGGCGCAGGAGCTGGAGCTGAAGCGCAAGGTGCGGCTCGGCCGCGGCCTTCCGCCCGTCTACGACCGCGCCGCCCTCGCCCTCACCGACGCCGACCGCGACCGGCTCGAGGCGGAGGGTCGGCGGCCGCACTGGCGCTTCCGGCTCGATCACGGCGCGCCGATAGAGTGGGACGACCTCATCCGCGGCCGCCAGCATTTCGACCCCGGACTCCTCTCCGATCCGGTGGTGCGGCGCGAGGACGGCAGCTGGCTCTACATGCTGCCCTCGACGGTGGACGACGTCGACCTTGGCGTCACCCACGTCCTGCGCGGCGAGGACCATGTCGCCAACACCGCGCTCCAGCTCCAGATGTTCGAGGCGCTGGGCGCGCGGGCCCCCGCCTTCGCCCACGAGGCGCTGCTGGTCGGCTCCGAGGGGAAGCTGTCGAAGCGGCTGGGGTCGCTCGGGGTCGAGGCGATGAAGGGGGCGGGGATCGAGCCGCTGGCGCTGATGGCCAAGCTCGCCCGAATCGGCACCAGCCTGCCGGTGGAGCCGGTGAAGGATTCGGCTCCGCTCGTCGCGGGCTTCGACTTCGCGACCTTCGGGCGGGCGCCGGCGCGCTTCGACCTGGACGAGCTTGCCGGGCTCAACGCGCGCATCGTCCACCAGCTGCCGTTCGACCAGGTGGCGGACCGCCTGCCCGAAGGGATGAGCGCCGCCGACTGGGCGGCGATCCGCCCGAACCTCAAGCGGGTCGACGAGGCGGCCGACTGGTGGGCGATCCTGCACGGGCGAATCGAAGCGCCGGCCGCGCCGGAGGATCGCGGCTTCCTCGCCGCAGCCGCCGCCGCGGCGGCCGGGCTCGACTGGACCGCGGAACCCTGGCCGCAGCTGGTCGCGCGGCTCAAGGCGGATACCGGCCGCACCGGCAAGGCGCTTTTCCAGCCGCTTCGCCGCGCGCTAACCGGCCGCGACAGCGGCCCGGAAATGGCGGCGCTCCTGCCGCTGATCGGCCGCGACCAGGCCGTCGCCCGGCTGTCTTCCCTCTCCTAGGGCGGTCGGCGACGAAAGGTTTGCCCTCCTCCGTTCGGGCTGAGCCTGTCGAAGCCCCTTCTCCTTCGCACAAGGGGAAGGGAAGCCCTTCAACAGGCTCAGGGCGAACGGCATCGGCTCGATCTAAGCGCCCGGCATTCTAGCGGCCGAGTGCTTGAGTGAGGGCGTGTCCACCCCTCCCTGCACAGGGCGAGGCCGCTGAGCGATGGAACAAAGTCTCTTCTACCGCTTTACGATATGTTGTATCATTATGTAATGAGATAACCTCTCATGGAGTCGCAACGGCGACCGGCAGAAGGAGAGATGCCATGACGACAGTGGGTTTCTACGAACGCAAGCGGATGAATCCCCGGGCGCTGACCGTGGTGATCCTGCTTCACGGCGCCGCCCTGACGGCGCTCGTGCTCGCCAAGACGGAGGTCGTCCGCAACCCGTTCGTGCCGACCAAGGTCTTTCCGGTCGACGAGGTGAAGCCGCCGCCCGAGAAGCCGAAGCCTCAGCCCAAGCTCGAGCCGGTCCAGGAGCACGTCACGACGACCACCCCGAAGATCGACCTGCCCCCGATCGACCCCCCTCCCTTGCCGCCGCCGCCGACCTTCCCGGGCGGGACCAGCCTCACCGGGCTGAGCGACGGGCCGATCGCCGAGCCGCCGCCGCCGCTTCCCTCCCCTCCGCCGCCGCCCCCTCCGCACATCGAGCCGGCGCGGGCCAAGGCCAACCTCGCCTCCTACGTCTCGGACAGCGACTATCCCAGCATCGCGATACGAGCGGAGGAGCAGGGCACGACCCGCTTCCGGCTCGCCGTCGGTCCGGACGGCAAGGTGAGCGACTGCATCGTCACCGGCTCGAGCGGATCGAGCGCGCTCGACCAGGCGACGTGCCGGATCATGAAGGCGCGGGCCCGGTTCACGCCGGCGCGCGACGGCGCCGGCAGGCCGACCGGCGACACCGTCGCCAACGCCATACGCTGGGTGCTTCCCGACGGCTGAGCCCCGCCGTCGGGGGTGGCGCGGGCGCCGGGCAGGGCCTATCTTATGGCCGATGTCCTGGTTCCCGCGCCCCGCCTCGCCCCGCGCCCTCGTCGCCGACCTCAAGGCGTTCGCCGGGCAGCGGAGCCGCTATCAATGGGCGGGCCTCGCCACCGCCATCGTCATGCCGCTGCTGATCGTCGGCGGCTTCTACCATGACGCCTCGCACGACATCGCGCCCGGACCGCAGCTCATCTACGCCGAGAGCTGGCCGGCGACTCGCACCGACGCCGAGATCAAGGCCGACCAGAAGAGGGACCAGGTCAGGAAGGCGGCGGCTCAGCGCGAGCGCCAGCGCCAGTTCCAGAAGATCGACCGGGAGCTGAAGAAAGTCGGGATTTGAGCGACGACGGGCGCTGGATGGAGACGGCCGCGGCGCTCGGCGAGCGCGGGCGCGGCCGCACGGCGCCCAACCCCAATGTCGGCTGCGTGATCGTCAGGGACGGGCGAGTCGTCGGACGTGGCTGGACCCAGCCCGGCGGCCGTCCGCATGCCGAGCGGATGGCGCTGGACGAGGCGGGGGAGGCGGCGCGCGGCGCCGCCGCCTACGTCACGCTCGAGCCATGCTGCCACCGCAGCCCTCGCGGGCCGGCCTGCGCCGACCTGCTGGCCCGGGCCGGCGTCTCGCGAGTAGTGGCTGCGCTCGGCGACCCGGATCCGCGCGTGAGCGGCGGCGGCCTGGCAAGGCTGCGCGACGCGGGCGTCGAGGTGACGGTGGGACCCGGCGCCGAGGCGGCGCGCCGGTCGATCGCCGGCTTCCTCACCCGCCTCGCTCTGGGCCGGCCCTGGGTCACCTTGAAGCTGGCCATGTCGCTCGACGGCAAGATCGCGCTGCCGTCCGGCGAGAGCCGCTGGATCACCGGTGAGGATGCGCGTGCCCACGTCCATCTCGAGCGCGCCCGCGCCGACATGATCCTGGTCGGCCGCGGCACCTACGACGCCGACCGGCCTAGGCTCGACGTCCGCTTGCCCGGGCTGGAGGAGCGGTCGCCGCGGCGCGCTTTGCTGACCCGCGGGGAGGACGTGGAAGGCTGGACGCGCCTTCAACGGCCCGAGGCGATCTTCGATCTCGGCGACGTCAACGACCTGCTTGTCGAGGGCGGCTCGGCCACGGCCTCCGCCTTCCTCTCCGCCGACCTCGTCGACCGGTTGCTCATCTATCGCGCCCCGATCCTGATCGGCGAGGGGCGATCCTCGATCGGCTATATCGGCCTCACCAGCCTCGCCGACGCCCACCGCCGCTGGCGGATGACCGACAGCCGGATGCTTGGAATCGACCGGCTGGAAGTCTACGAGCGGGATCGGGAGTGATCTCAGCCCCACACGGTCCTTCGATACGCCGGTTCGTCAGGCTCACCGGCTACTCAGGATGAGCGGAGGGGTGTCTGCAAAAACCGCTCATCCTGAGTAGGGGCTGAGCCAGGCGAAGACCCGTATCGAAGGACGGCAATTGTTCACCGGGATCATCACCGACGTCGGCCATATCGTCTCGGCCGAGAAGCGAGGCGACCTGCGCCTCGTCGTCGCCTGCGGCTACGACATGGCGACGGTGGATCTCGGCGCCTCGATCGCCTGCTCGGGCGTCTGCCTGACCGTCGTCGACCGGACGGCCGAAGGCTTCGCTGTCGACCTCTCCGCCGAGACCGTGCGCCGGTCCGCCCCGGGCCTCTGGGAGGAAGGCGGCCGGCTCAACCTGGAGCGCTCGCTGCGCCTCGGCGACGAGCTGGGCGGCCATATCGTCACCGGCCATGTCGACGGGGTGGGAGAGGTGGTGGAGGCGGAGCCGGTCGGCGACAGCCTGCGGGTCGTCGTCGAGGCGCCGCCCGGGCTCGAGCGCTTCATCGCCGCCAAGGGCTCGATCGCCGTCGACGGCGTCTCGCTGACCGTGAACCGCGTCGACGGCGCCCGCTTCGAGATCAACCTCATCCCCCACACCGCCCGGCAGACGACGCTCTCCGGCCTCGCGCCCGGGCGCGGCCTCAACCTGGAGATCGACATCCTCGCCCGCTATATCGGCCGCATGATCGAGATGCGCGGCTGATGGAGCGCGGCTTCCTTTCCACGCCCGAGGAGCTGATCGACGAGGCACGCAACGGCCGCATGTTCATCCTCGTCGACGACGAGGATCGCGAGAACGAGGGCGACCTCGTCGTACCGGCCCAGATGGCGACCCCGGAGGCGATCAACTTCATGGCGACGCACGGGCGCGGGCTGATCTGCCTCGCCTTGTCGCGCCAGCGGGTCGACCAGCTCGGGCTCGAGCTGATGGCCCGGCACAACGGCACGCGCCACGAGACCGCCTTCACCACCTCGATCGAGGCGAGGGACGGAGTCACCACCGGCATCTCGGCGGCCGACCGCGCCCGCACCGTCTCGGTCGCGATCGACGCCTCGAAGGGTCCCGAGCATATCGTCACGCCCGGCCACGTCTTCCCCCTCGTCGCCCGCGACGGGGGCGTCCTCATCCGCGCCGGCCATACCGAGGCGGCGGTGGACATCTCGCGCCTCGCCGGCCTCAACCCGTCCGGCGTGATCTGCGAGATCATGCGCGAGGACGGCACCATGGCCCGCATGGACGATCTCGTCGCCTTCGCGCAGCGGCACGGGCTCAAGGTCGGCACGATCCGCGACCTCATCGCCTACCGCCTCAAGAAGGACCATCTCCTCGAGCAGACCGGCGAGGCCAGCTTCGAGAGCCGCTGGGGCGGGACCTGGACGGCCAGGAGCTTCCTCAACAAGGCGCTCGGAACGGAGCAGGTGGCCCTGGTGAAGGGGAAGATCGATCCCTCCCGGCCCACCCTGGTGAGGATGCACCAGCTGAGCCTGTTCTCCGACGCCTTCGGCGAGGAGGGCGGCCGCGGCGGGATGCTTCGCGGTGCGATGAAGATCATCGGCGAGGAGGGGCGCGGCGTCATCGTCGTCCTGAACCGGGCGATGCCCGACGCCTTGTCGGCGGCGCTCAACCTCCGCTCCGGCAAGGCGGCCCGCCCCCCGGAGGAGCTTCGCGACTATGGCGGCGGCGCCCAGATCCTCTCCGCTCTGGGCGTCCACGACATGATCCTCCTCACCAACACCCACCACACGCCGGTCGCGCTCGGCGGCTACGGCCTTACCATCGTCGGCGAGCGGCCGATCCCTCCGGAGGCCTGAGCATGGCGCGGCTGCTGATCGTCGAAGCGCGGTTCTACGAGCATCTGAACGACCTACTGCTCGCCGGCGCGCGCACCGCGATCGAGGCCGGCGGCCATGCCCACGAGACGGTGACGGTGCCCGGCGCGCTCGAAGTGCCGGCAGCGATCGCCCTGGCCGACGCGAGCGGCCGCTACGACGCCTACGTGGCGCTCGGCGTCGTCATCCGCGGCGAGACCTGGCATTTCGAGATCGTCGCCGGCGAGAGCGCGCGCGGCCTCATGGCCCTCACCCTCGACGGCCTCGCCGTCGGCAACGGCATCCTCACCGTCGAGAACGAGGCCCAGGCCCTCGCCCGCGCCCGGCCCGAGGAGAAGGACAAAGGCGGCGAGGCGGCGAAGGCCGCGCTGGCGATGCTGGCGCTCAAGGACCGGTTCGAACGCTGATCCTCCCCTTCGGAGGAGCGGATCGAAGCTAATCCTCCCCTCCCCTTCAGGGGAGGGGATCGAGGGGTGGGGCCTGTCGCCCCGAAGCGCCCGAGGGGACAAGCCCCACCCCAACCCCTCCCCTGAAGGGGAGGGGCTCGGATCGCTCCTCTCGCTACCGCCGCAGCCAGTGGCGGCGCGCGAACCAGCCCATCACCGCCGCGCCGACGATGACGCAGAAGCCGACCACGCCCCAGAAGGACCAGGGCTCGTGGGCATAGGGTATGCCCTCGACGTTCATGCCGAGGAGGCCGGTGATGAAGGTCAGCGGCAGGAAGATGAAGGCGACGACCGAGATGAGCAGCGAGCGCTGGTCTATCTCCTCGGCCCGAAGGTCGGTGAGCTGCTCGTGGAGCAGGGCCGAGCGCTCGCGCACCGCCTCCAGCTCCTCGGCCATGCGGGCGAAGCGGTCCGCCGCCTCGCGTATGTGCAGCCGGTCGTCGTCGGCGAGCCAGTCGAAGTCCATCCCGGCGAGCGCCTGAAGCGCGTCGCGATCGGGCGCGACGAAGCGGCGGAAGGTGATCGCTTCCGAGCGCACCTCGCTGATCGTCCGCCGCAGCCGCCAGACGCTGTTCGGATCGAGCCCCGATTCGCATTCGTCGAGCTGGTCGCCGAGGTCGGCCACCTGCGGATCGAGCTCGCGGCTGATCTCCCGGGCGAAGGCCGCGACGAGGTCGCCCGGATCTGCGACCGTCCCGCGCCGCATCTCCTCCACGACCGCCGCGGTTGCGAGCAGCGGGCGGCGGGTCAGCGAGTTCACCTTGCCGCCGCGCACCCACATGCGGATCGACACCAGCCGGTCGGAAATGTCGACGCCGGCGGCGGCGGGGCCGCGCAGGTTGATGATCGCCCCGTCCTCCACCCGGTCGCAGCGCGGCCGCGTCTCGGTGGCGACGAGGGCGTTGGCGGCGACCTCGGGTATGTCCTCGCCGGCCAGCAGATCGAGGCTCGGCCGGTCCTCGCCGTCGACGTGGATCCACACGAAGCCCCGCCCGGCATAAGAGGCGGCCTCCGCCGCCGTCAGCGTCCGCACCGGCCCGTCGCCGACGAGGAGCGCCGTGCAGCTCATCCGATCTCGGCGAGATAGGCGCGCAGCGCCGGGGCGACGTCGTCGCGGCGCAGGGCCAGGGCGAGATTGGCTTTGACGAAGCCGATCTTGTCGCCGCAATCGTGGCGCTCGGCGGCGACGGTGACGCCGTGGAACGGCTGGGCGCCGATCAGCTTGGCCATGGCGTCGGTGAGCTGGATCTCGCCGCCGGCGCCGCGCTCCTTCGCGTCGAGGACGGCCATCACCTCCGGCTGGAGGATGTAGCGGCCGATGACGCCGAGATTGGACGGGGCCTCCTCCGGGCTCGGCTTCTCGACGAGGCCCTTCACCTCGGTCAGCCGGCCGTCCCGCGCGCCCGGGGTGATGATGCCGTAGCTCGCCGTCCGCTCCCGGGCCACTTCCTCGACGCAGACGATGTTGCCGCCGACCCGGCCATAGGCCTCGACCATCTGCGCGAGGCAGCCGGGCGTGCCGACCATGAGGTCGTCGGGGAGCAGCACCGCGAAAGGCTCGTCGCCGACGATCTCGCGGGCGCACCAGACGGCGTGGCCGAGCCCGAGCGGCTCCTGCTGGCGGACCGAGGCGATGGCTCCGGCCGGGAGGCGGGTGCCGTCGAGCGCGTCGAGCGGCTTGCCGCGGCCGCGCATCACCGCCTCCAGCTCGTAGGCGAGGTCGAAATGATCCTCGAGCGCGGTCTTGCCGCGGCCGGTGACGAAGATCATCTGCTCGATCCCCGCCTCCCGCGCCTCCTCGACCGCATATTGGATGAGCGGCCGGTCGACCACGGTCAGCATCTCCTTGGGCATCGCCTTGGTGGCGGGCAGGAAGCGCGTGCCGAGGCCGGCGACGGGGAAGACCGCCTTGCGAACTCTCTTCATTGTGTCTCCGGATGAGGGGCTGACCGCATCGCCGGCGCGTCAGCGTGTGGGGGGCAGGTCGAACGGATCGTCCTTGCGCTCCTCGGAGCGGGAGAGACCCTCGTCCTGGCGCTCCGGCCGGGCGATCGGCGGCGGCGTCAGCAGCTCCTGGGTGGTCGGCGCCGCGGCGGCCATGGCCGGCCTGACCGGAGTTTCCTCCGCCGAGCGCGGGCGCAGCGGATCGCGGCTGCCGCAGCCGGCGAGGGCGGACGCCGCCGCCAGGAGGAGAAGGACGCGTCGCATGGCCGGCCGCCGCCATAGCCGAGCGCCCGGCGCGAGGCCATGACGAAAAAGGGTGCCGCCTTGCCGCCCGCGGCGGCGCCACCTAAGGGCGGGCCATGCGTCGCCTCCCGCTCGCCCTCCTCCTGCTCGCCGCGGCCTGCGACCGGCCGGCGCCCGCGCCCGCCAACGGCGCGGCGGCCCAGGCTCAGGCGCCTCAGGCCGCGCCGGCGCCTCCCGCCGCCGGCAAGGTCGACCGAAGCCGCGCCGGCAAGGCCGCGCCCGACACCGAGTTCGACGACCCGGACGGCGACACCGTCACCCTCGCCTCCTTCGCCGGCAAGCCGCTGCTGCTCAACTTCTGGGCGACCTGGTGCGGCCCCTGCGTCAAGGAGATGCCGACCCTCGACCGCCTCGCCGCCGACCAGGGCGGCAAGCTCCAGGTCGTCGCCCTCAGCCAGGACATGGACGGCCGCGAGAAGGTCGACGCCTTCTTCGAGAAAGCGAAGCTCGAGACTCTGCAGCCCTACATGGACACCAAGCTGGCGCTGATGGGCGCGCTCGGCGTGGACGTCCTGCCCACCACCATCCTGTTCGACTCCCAGGGCCGCGAAGTGTGGCGGGTGACCGGGGAGATGGACTGGACGGGCGCAACCGCCCGCGCCCTCGTCGCCGAGGCCGCCCGGCGCTAGACCCGATCGATCCGCGCCGCATAGCAGCCGCGCGTCGCATAATGGGCGTGGAGGTAGGCGACCTCCGGCCGCTCCAGCAGGCGCAGGACCGCCGCCTCCGCCTCTCCGGGCGCAACCAGGGCCGCGTCGGCCATCATGCCGCGATTGTCGAAGCCGCGCAGCGACAGCGGCCGGATCGCCAGCGCCTCCGGCAGCACGCCGAGCGTCTCCGCCGCGGCCTCCGCCCCTTCTCGCACGAAGATGGCGTGGCTCGCGCGGTAAGGCGTCGCCGCCGGCTGGTGGACGAAGTTGACGAGCAGAACCGTCTCGCCGACGGCGACGTCGCGAAGCTCGATCCGGTCGGGGAAGCCCGGCCGCGAATCCGCCACCATGCGGATCGCGCCGCGCTCCGCGAGCGCCGCCTCGCCCAAGCCGTAGAGGGGGCGGAACGGGGCCGGATCGAGGCCGGCGACTCGGTAGGACATGACGGTCTCCTTCGCCGCCCGTCCTGGAGGGCGGCGCCGCGGGCTACACTCCGCCGCTTGCGCTCGAATCAGTCGCGCAGCAGTTCGTTGACGGCGGTCTTGCTGCGCGTGCGGGCGTCGACCCGCTTGACGATCACCGCGCAGGCGAGGCCGGGCCCGCCCTCGCGTCCGGGCAGGGTGCCCGGCACCACCACCGAATAGGCCGGCACCCGGCCGACGAACGTCTCGCCGCTCGCGCGGTCGACGATCTTGGTCGAGGCGCCGAGGAAGACGCCCATCGAGAGCACCGCCCCCTCCTCGACGACGACGCCCTCGGCGACCTCGGAGCGCGCGCCGATGAAGCAGCCGTCCTCGATGATGACGGGCCCCGCCTGAAGCGGCTCGAGCACGCCGCCTATCCCCGCGCCGCCCGATATGTGGACGTTGTCGCCGATCTGCGCGCAGCTCCCCACCGTCGCCCAGGTATCCACCATCGTCCCCGCGCCGACGCGAGCGCCGATGTTGACGAAGCTCGGCATCAGCACGGCGTTGCGGCCGATGAAGGCGCCGCGCCGGACGATCGCCCCGGGCACCGCCCGGAAGCCCGCCGCGGCGAACCGCCCGGCGTCCCAGCCGGCGAACTTCGAAGGCACCTTGTCCCACCAGCTCGCCCCGCCCGGCCCGCCCGGGATCGCCTCCATCGGAGTCAGCCGGAAGGACAGGAGCACCGCTTTCTTGAGCCACTGGTTGACGGTCCAGCCGCCCGGCCCCTTCTCCGCGACCCGGGCCTCGCCCGAATCGAGCAGGGCGACCGCCCGGCCGACCGCCTCCGCCACCTCCGAGTCGCCCGCGCTCAGGCTGTCCCGGCGCTCCCACGCCGCGTCGATCGTCTGCTGGAGCGCGGTCATGGCTGGTCCTCGGTGATTGCGGAGAGCCAGTCCGCGATATCGGCGATATGGAAATCGATAAAGGCCGGATCGGCGGCGTGGCGCGCCTGCTCCGAACCGTTGTCCACCCAGACGGTCACCATGCCGAGCGCCTTGGCCGGCTCCAGGTTGCGCGCCATGTCGTCGGCGAACAGGGCGCGCTCGGGCGCGATCGCGTAGCGCTCGCACATCGCCGCATAGGCGCGCGGATCGGGCTTGGGGACATAGGCCATGGCATGGATGTCGTGGAGGCCGTCGAAGGCGTTGGCGAGTCCGAGCCTGTCCAGCACCCGCCGCGCATAGGCCTCGTCGCCGTTGGTGAAGACGAATTTCCGCCCGGGCAGCCTGTCGAGCGCCGCGACCACCCGCGAATCGGCGGCGAGGCGGGCGAGATCGATGTCGTGGACGAAGGCGAGGAATTCGTGCGGATCGGTGCCGTGCGAGGCCATCAGCCCGGCGAGAGTCGTGCCGTGCTCGCGGAAATAACCCTTCTGCACGCGCCGCGCCTCCTCATGGCCGCAGCCGAGCAGATGCTGTATATACTCGCCCATGCGCCGGTCGATCAGCGCGAACAGGTCCGCGGAGGCCGGGTAGAGGCAATTGTCGAGGTCGAAGATCCAGCAGTCGACGTGCCGGAGCGGGGGCGGCAGCATGGTTTCCCGTAGCGCAGGCGGCGGTCTTCAGCAAAATGAAAGGATATCGGGGCTAGACGGTTCGGAAAATTCGATAAAACTGAATAACTTAGGTAGAGGGTCGGGATGAACGGCAAGTCTCGGACATACAGGCTGGTCCTGTCCGCATGCGTCCTCGCTCTGGCGCTCGGAGGCTGCGGCGGGGGCGGCGGCGGAGCCCGCCCGGCGCCGATCGCGGCGCCGGTTCCTCCGCCGCCTCCGCCCCCGCCGCCTCCCCCGCCCCCGCCCGTGCCGGTTCCGCCACCGTCGCCGTCGGGCACGAACTACAACGATTCGGAATATAATCGCTCGAACGGCGCCAGCGCCCACAGCGCAATCACCGCCTACAATGCCGGTGCGACCGGCAAGGGCGTGAAGATCGCGCTGGTCGACACCGGCGTGAACCCCAATCTCGCGGACTTCGCCGGCAAGATCGATCCGGCCAGCCAAGACGTCGCCGCGAATCGCGGCGTCACGGACAATGAGGGCCACGGCACCGCCACCGCCGCGACCGCCGCCGCGGCCCGCAACGGCAGCGGCGTGATGGGCGTCGCCTTCGACGCCACAATCCTGTCGTTCAACACCGCCAATCCCAACAAGTGCACGGACGACGACGGCTGCTCGCACAGCAGCACCGACATCGCCCGGGCGATCGACCTCGCCCGAGTCAACGGCGCCCGCGTGATCAACATCTCGCTCGGCGGCCCCGATTCGAGCTTCGCGGTCAACAGCGCGGTCGCCCGCGCCGCGGCCGCCGGGATCGTCGTCGTGCTCTCCGCCGGCAATAGCGGCGACGAGGCGGGCGGCGGCGATCCGGAAGGGTTCGCGCTCGCCGCGGCCAATGCCGGCAACGTCATCATCGCCGGGGCGGTCGATGCCAGCGGCAACATGGCCACCTTCTCGAACCGCGCCGGATCCGGGGCCAACACCTATCTCTCCGCGATCGGCGTGCGAGTCGTCGCGCCGGACCAGACCGGCACCCTGTTCTACTGGAGCGGCACCTCCTTCTCGGCGCCGGTGATCAGCGGCGCCGTCGCGCTGCTCGCCCAGGCCTTCCCGAACCTCACCGGGCGCCAGATCATCGACATATTGTTCGCCAGCGCCACCGACGCCGGCGCCCCCGGGACGGACGCCGTCTACGGGCGCGGCATCCTCAACATCGCGCGGGCCTTCCAGCCCCAGGGCACCTTGTCGCTGCCCGGCAGCCAGGTACCGGTGGATGCCGCCACGGGCGGCGGCCAGAGCGCCGGACCGATGGGCGACGCGAAGCCGCGGCTGGCCGGCGTGGTCCTGCTCGACGGCTTCTCGCGCGCCTTCGTCGTGGACATGGCCTCGGCGCTGCGCCGGGCGCCGCGCGACGAGCCGCTGGCGAGCGGGCTCCAGCAGGGCCTTCACACCGCAAGCGTCGCCGCCCGCAACCTCTCGGTGTCGATCACCGTCCGTCGCAACCTCGTCGGGCAGCCCGAGGTCGGACTCGCCCAGCTCGGCCTCAGCCGCGACGATTCGCGCCGGGCCCGGGTCCTCTCCGGCCTCGCCGTCAGCCGCATCACGCCGGGCATGGCGGCGGCGTTCGGCTTCTCGGAAAGCGCACGCACGCTCCAGCAGCGGCTCTCCGGCCTGTCCGAAACCGCCTTCCTGGTGGCGCGCGATCCGATGACCCGCATGGGCTTCTATGCCGACGGCGTGTCGAGCTTCGGCCTGCGCCAGTCGATCGGCGGCTTCGGGCTGGTCGCGGCGGGGGAGCGGGGCCAGGTCTACCAGCCCGGGCTCGACCGCGCGATCCGCCAGCCGGGCTACACGCTCGGCGCCGTCAGCCTCGACCGCCGGATCGGCCCGGCGGCGATCGCCCTGGGCGCGACCCGCCTGGCGGAGGAGCGGACGGTGCTCGGCGGCCGCCTCTCCGAGAGCCTGACCGCGGCCGGCGCGACGAGCTGGTTCGCCGACGCGTCCCTCGCCCTCCATCTCGGCTCCGGCTGGGACGGCCATGCGAGCTATCGCCGCGGCTGGACCTCGCTGCGGGGCACGGGCGGGCTGGCCCAGGGCGGGCGGATGACCAGCGACGCCTGGGCGCTCGACGTGGCGCGGCGCAATGCCTTGACCCGCGGCGACAGCCTGGCGCTGAGGATCATGCAGCCGCTGAGGGTCCGGGCCGGCGGCCTCGATCTCAGCGTCCCCGTCTCCTACGATTACGCCACGCTGAGCGCCGGCTACGAGGGCCGCTTCTTCAACCTCGCGCCGACCGGCCGGGAGATCGACGTCGAGGCGGCCTATGGCATGCCGCTGCTCGGCGGCGAGGTGAGCGGCAACGTCTTCGCAAGGCGCCAGCCGGGCCACATCGCCGCCCTGCAGTCCGATCTCGGCGCCGCGATCCGCTTCACCCTCGGCTTCTGAGGCCCTCGAAGCGCTTTTTCGCTCGTTATTGATAATCGTTCGCATTATATGGGGTAGATGGCGCTTCGCCTCGATCAGCTGCCGTTCCGCACCCCCGCGGTCGTGACCGCGATAGACTGGTCGCGCCTGTCGGACGGCGACGCGCGGCGGCTTCGCAACCTCGGCTTCGACGAGGGCGTCGGCATCGAGTCGCTGCACGGCGCGCCGTTCGGCGGCGACCCGCTGGCGGTCAGGATCGGTCGGATGATGGTGGCGATGCGCCGGGCCCAGGCCCAGGCGGTCTCGGTGGAGCCCGTCGCGTCGTGAGCGGCTTCCCCCTCGTCGCGGTCGTCGGCAACCCCAATGCCGGCAAGAGCGCGCTGTTCAACATGCTGACCGGCGCGCGCCAGAAGGTCGGCAATTATCCCGGCGTCACGGTCGAGCGGAAATCGGGGCGGCTGGCCCTGCCCGACGGGCGGCCGATCGAGATCGTCGACCTGCCTGGCGCCTACAGCCTCGACCCGTCGAGCCCGGACGAGGAGGTCACCCGCGACGTCCTGCTCGGCCGCCAGCAAGGCGAGAGGCTGCCCGACGCCCTGCTCCTCGTCCTCGACGCGACCAACCTCGACAACCACCTGCGCTTCGCCCTGCAGCTGATCGCGCTCGGCCTGCCGACGGTGGTCGCGCTCAACATGGTGGACCTGGCGCGCCGCGACGGGCTGGAGATCGACCCGCAGGTGCTCGAGCGCGAGCTGGGGGTGCCGGTGGTCGCGACCGTGGCGGTGCGGCGCCGCGGCACGGACGAGCTCAAGGAGGCGCTCAGCGAGGCGATCGGCGCGGCCCGCCGCATCCGCGCCGGCGACGGCGCCGCCCAGGAGGATTTCGCCGCGATCCAGCGCCGCGCCCGCGCCATCGCCCGGCTCGCGACGGTCAGCGAGAAAAGCGGGCGGCGCACCAGCCACTTCATCGACACGGTCGCGCTCCACCCGGTGGCGGGGCCGATCGTCTTCACCCTGGTCATGTTCCTGATGTTCCAGGCGGTGTTCGCGTGGAGCCAGGCGCCGGTGGCCTGGATCGAGGCCGGCGTCGCCGCGCTGCAGGGGGCGGCGGCGAGCGTCACCCCGGCCGGGCTGGTGCGCAGCCTCGTCGTCGACGGCGTGCTGGCCGGGGTCGGCGCCGTCGTCGCCTTCCTGCCGCAGATCCTCATCCTCTTCCTCTTCATCCTGATGCTCGAGGCGAGCGGCTACATGGTCCGCGCCGCCTTCCTCATGGACCGCCTGATGGCGCGGGTCGGGCTCTCCGGACACGCCTTCATCCCGCTCCTCTCCTCCTTCGCCTGCGCGGTGCCGGGGATCATGGCGACCCGGACCATCGAGGATCCCAAGCACCGCCTCACCACCATCCTGATCGCGCCGCTGATGACCTGCTCGGCGCGCCTGCCGGTCTACGCGATCATCATCGGCGCGTTCATTCCGGCGCGCACGATCGGCGGCGGCATCGGCCTCCAGGGGCTCGTCCTGTTCGGCCTCTACGCCCTCGGCATCGTCGGCGCGCTGGTCGCCGCCCTGGCCCTGCGCTTCACGGTGACGAAGGGCGCGCCGCGCGGCTTCATGCTGGAGATGCCGAAATACCAGCTGCCCCACGTCCGCGACATCGTCCTCGGCCTGTGGACCCGCACCCTCATCTTCCTGAAGCGCGCCGGCTCGATCATCCTCGTCTCGACCATCATCCTGTGGGCTTTGCTCTCCTTCCCGCAGCCCAGGCCCGGGGAGACCGCGCTGCAGAGCTCGATCGCCGGCAGGATCGCCTCGGGCCTCGAGGTCGTCGTCCGTCCGATCGGCTTCAACCACGAGATCGCCCTCGCCCTCATCCCGGCGATGGCGGCGCGCGAGGTGGCGGTCTCGTCCCTGGCGACCGCCTATTCGGTGCAGGAGAGCGACGAGACCAAGACCGACACGACGCTGATCGAGCGGCTGCGGGGGCGCTGGTCGCTGCCCACCGCCCTCGCCTTCCTCGCCTGGTTCGTCTTCGCCCCCCAATGCTTATCCACAATTGCGGTGACCCGCCGGGAGACGAACGGCTGGAAGTGGCCGGCCTTCATGCTAGGGTATCTCTTCACCCTGGCCTACGGGGCCGCGGGCGCGACCTATTGGGGCGCGCGCGCTCTGGGACTTTAGGAGAGAAGCGCGATGGCGGGCGTCAACAAGGTGATCCTGGTCGGCAATCTGGGCGACGACCCGGAAAGCCGGTCGCTCAACAATGGCGGCGAGGTGGTCAACCTGCGCGTCGCCACGTCGGAGAGCTGGAAGGATCGCGACGGCAACCGCCAGGAGCGGACGGAGTGGCACCGGGTGGTCATCTTCAACGAGAATCTGGGCAGGGTCGCCAAATCCTATCTGCGCAAGGGCTCCAAGGTCTATCTCGAGGGGCAGATCCAGACGCGCAAGTGGAGCGACCAGTCGGGCGCCGACCGCTATTCGACCGAGATCGTCCTGCAGCGCTTTCGCGGTGAGCTCGTCCTCCTCGACAGCCGCGGCGGCGGCGGAGGCGGCGGGGGCGACGATTTCGGCGGCGGCTATGAGAGCGGCGGCGGCGGCGGATTCGGCGGCGGCGGCGGGCGTCCGCAGTCCCGGCCCCAGCCGGCCTCGTTCGAGAGCGACCTCGACGACGACGTTCCGTTCTAGAGCATTGCGGAATCAGGTTGACGCACTGCTTCCGCTCATCCTGAGGAGCCGGTGAGCTTGTCGAACCGGTGTCTCGAAGGACGGTCCTTCGACACGGGCCTTCGCCAGGCTCAGTCCCTACTCAGGATGAGCGGATCCACCTAAACCCAGCGTGCTCTAAGGGGCCACGGCACCCGGGTTTAGGTTGGATCGTCACCCCCGGACCTGATCCGGGGTCTCGCGGAGGCGCGCGGCGATCTTCCGGCCTGGAATCCCGGCCGGCGCCGGGACGACGTCATTTCTCCAGCTTGTCCCTCAGGCCGGCCAGCGCGGCGAACGGGTTCGACTCGGCCTTCGCCTCCTCCTCGGTCCTGACCCCCGCCTCGCGCAGCGCCGCGTCCGCGCCCGGCGCGCGCGGATAGGGGTCGAGGTTGAGGGACAGGGTCTCCGCCACCGCCTCGCCGAGGTCGATCGCGGCCCCGTCGTAGAAGACGACGTCCAGCTCGCTCTCGCTGAGCTCGACTTCCTCCTCGCCGCTTTGGCCTTGCGGCGGCGGCCTGAACTCGATCCGGAAGGCGGAGGAAACCGCCTGCGGCACCGGCTCGGCCGTCGCCACGCAGCTCTGCGTGACGCGCGCCTCGAGGCGCCCCGTCGCCGTCACCGCGTCGCCGTGGCGGACCAGCGCCGCTTCCGCGGCCAGCGAGTCGACGGAGACCAGGCCGAACCGCTGGGCGAGCGCCGCCCGCTCCGCCTCGTCCGCCTCGATCGACAGGCTCCGCGGCTCGGCGGCGAGCGTGTCGAGGCGTAGTGGCCGGCTGAATTCCGGCGTCATGGCGTCGGCAGCTCCCCGGCCAGAACGGACTCGAGCGGCACCGCGGCGAGAGCGTCGTGGAAGCGGCGAAGCCGGTCCGCGACCCGCTCCAGGCCGTCCTCGGACGCCGGCGCGTCGCGATAGACGTTGCGGCGGACGGCGGTCTCGAAAGGCTCGTCGCCGGCCAAGGCGCGGCGGAAGGCGCCGGTGCGGCCGCCGAGCGCGCCCATCAGCTTGCCCATCTTCTTGCCGACGACGACGTCGCCGATTCCGATCTGCCGCATCGTCGCGTCCATGTCGTCGACGAAGGTCTCGGTGAGCCGCACCGACTGGCCGCGCGCCTCTTCCGCTTCCCCGGCCGCCTCGAGGCGGAGGAGGATGAGGGCCAGCACGGCGGAGAGCATGTCGAAACGCCCGTCGATCGTGTCGGGCACGCCGCCCTCGCGGTACCAGAAGGGCTGCCGCGCCGCCGCCACGGCGGCGTCGTAGAGGGGCCGCGCGCCCTCGCGGTCGCGCCGGCCGAGCAGGTTGGAAAGGAAGGTCACGTCGGCTTCGGCTCCGGGGTCGTACTTGCGCGGTTCAGCTTTTGTCGGATATTGGGTGCTCGAGCCGCCGCCCGCAAGGAGCGGCGTGGAGGCGCCATTGTCCGCGCCGGGGAATATTGGAGTGTTTTCAGAATGATCCTCCGCAATGGACGCAGCGCCCTGATCGCCGTCCTCGCCGCCGGCGTCGCCCTCGGGGGCTGCAGCCAGCTGCGCGACCATCAGGGGTTCGTCATCGACGAGACGCTGGTCAGCGCCATCCAGCCCGGCACCGACACGCGCGATTCGGTGATGAACACGCTCGGCCGGCCGACCTTCACCGGCGGGTTCGACCAGAGCGACTGGTATTATCTCTCGCGCAACACCCGGAACATGGCGTTCAACATGCCGCGGCCGGACAGCCAGACCGTGCTCCACGTCCGCTTCGACGCGGCGGGCAACGTCGTCAAGGTCGAGCGCAAGGGGATGGAGCAGGTCGCCTCGATCACGCCGATGCGCGACAAGACTCCGACGCTCGGCCGCCGCCATTCCATCTGGGACGAGATTTTCGGCAATATCGGCGCGGTCGGCTCGGGCATGGGCGCCGGCGCCGGCCAGGGTGGCAGCGGGCCCAACCAATAGCTATTTGACGATGTCGCCGGCGGCGAGCACCGCCAGCGTCAGCAGGTCCGACGCGCTCGCCGTCATCGGCGCGATCTGCACCTGCCGCTCCATCCCCACCAGCATCGGCCCGATCACCGCGTCGCCGCCGAGCTCGCCGAGCAGTTTTGCCGAAATGTTGGCGGTCTGAAGCCCTGGCATGACGAGCACGTTGGCCGGGCCGGTCAGGCGGCTGAACGGATAGACGCGCTGCATCGCGGCGTTGAGGGCGACATCGGGCGACATCTCGCCCTCATATTCGAAATCGACGCCGCTCCGCGCGTCGAGCGCCTTCACGCCTTCGCGGATGCGCTCCAGGTAGGTGCCCTCGGGATTGCCGAAATTGGAATAGGAGAGGAAGGCCACGCGCGGCTCGTGGCCCATCCGCCGCGCCACCTGCGCGGTGTGGATGGCGATCTCGGCGAGCTGCTCGCCGCTCGGCCGCTCCGTCACCGTCGTGTCGGCGATGAAGACGGTGTGGCTCTGGCCGACGAGCACGTGGATTCCGAACGGAGTCACGCCCGGCTTCGGGTCGAGCACGCGCATGATCTGCCTGAGGTTCTGCGCGTAGGTGCGGGTGACGCCGGTGATCATCACGTCGGCTTCGCCCGCCTCGAGCAGCAAAGCGGCGAAGATGTTGCGGTCCTGGTTGACCACCCGCTCCACCTGCCGCGCGAGATAGCCCTTGCGCTGCAGCCGCTCGTAGAGCCGGTCGGAGAGATCGCGAACCCTCGGATAGTGGCGGCTGTTGATCACCTCGAACGAGGTGGGATCCTCGACGCCCAGCGCGCGCAGGCGGTCGTGGACGTCGTCCCGCCCGACCAGCACGGGGATGCCGTAGCCGCCGTCGCGCACCGCGATCGCGGCGCGCAGCACCACCTCCTCGTCGCCTTCTGCGAACAGCACCCGCTTGGGGTCCGCGCGCGCCGCCTCGTAGGCGAGGCTGAGCACCGAGGTGGTGGGGTTGAGCCGCGAGCGCAGCTTCGTGCGATAGGCCGCCATGTCCTCGATCGGCCGCCGCGCGACGCCGCTGCGGCTCGCCGCCTCCGCGACGGCGGCCGGCACGACCTCCATCAGCCGCGGATCGAAGGGCGCCGGGATGATGTAGTCGGGGCCGAAGCTGTGCGCCATGCCGCCATAGGCCGCCGCCACTTCCTCCGGCACCTGCTGGCGCGCCAGGCTCGCCAGCGCCTCGGCGGCGGCGATCTTCATCTCGTCGTTGATCGTCGTCGCGCGCACGTCGAGCGCGCCGCGGAAGATGAAGGGAAAGCCGAGGACGTTGTTGACCTGGTTCGGATAGTCGGAGCGGCCGGTGGCGACGATGGCGTCCGGCCGGGCCGCCTTGGCGTCGGGCGGCGTGATCTCCGGGTCGGGATTGGCCATGGCGAAGATGATCGGCCGCTTCGCCATCGCCATCACCATCTCGGGCTTCAGCGCGCCGGCGGCGGAAAGGCCGAGAAACACGTCCGCGCCGACCAGCGCCTCGGCGAGCGTGCGGGCGTCGGTCTCGACCGCATGGGCGGACTTCCACTGGTCCATCCCTTCCGGCCGCCCGGTCCAGATGACCCCCTTGCGGTCGCACATGATGACATGGTCGTTCCGAACGCCCATGGCCTTGATCAGCTCGGTGCAGGCGATGGCGGCGGCGCCGGCGCCGTTCACCACCACCTTGACGTCGCGCAGGCTTCGGCCGGTGAGATGGCAGGCGTTGATCAGGCCCGCCGCGGTGATGATCGCGGTGCCGTGCTGGTCGTCGTGGAAGACGGGGATGTTCATCCGCTCCTTCAGCGTCTGCTCGATGATGAAGCAGGCCGGAGCGGCGATGTCCTCGAGGTTGATGCCGCCGAAGCTCGGCTCGAGCAGTGCGACCGCGTTGACGAAGGCGTCGACATCCTCCGTCGCCACCTCGAGATCGATCGAATCGACGTCGGCGAAGCGCTTGAACAGCACCGCCTTGCCTTCCATCACCGGCTTGGAGGCGAGCGCGCCGAGATTGCCGAGGCCGAGGATGGCGGTGCCGTTGGAGATGACGGCGACGAGATTGCCCTTGGCGGTATAATCGTAGGCGCGGCCCGGATCCTCCGCGATGGCGAGCACCGGCACGGCGACGCCGGGCGAATAAGCGAGGCTGAGGTCGCGCTGGGTCGCCATCGGCTTCGACGCGACGATCTCGATCTTCCCCGGCCGGCCCTGCGAATGGAAGTCGAGCGCCTCCTGCTCGGAGAATTTGACGTTGCTGCCTTCGCTCATCCTCGCGCTCTCCCGGGCCTTTTGGCGGTGCTTAGGCCGGGAAGGACAAGTGCGGCAAGCGCGGGGAGGTTCCTTGCCGGGGACGCGGACTCTGCGTGCCGGCCCTTCGGGGACCGGGCGATCGAGGCGGTGGCGGACGCGGAAGGGATCGCCCCGCCGATCCGGTGACGGGCAGAATGGCATTCCCCCTCGCGCGCCAAGCCTCTAACCTCGGCCCATGGCCACCCACGCGAAAACAGGTGCGGCTCCAACGCCGATGATGGCGCAATATCTCGCGCTCAAGGCGGAGGCGCCCGACTGCCTGCTCTTCTACCGGATGGGCGACTTCTTCGAGCTGTTCTTCGACGACGCCAAGGCGGCCGCCCAGTGCCTCGACATCGCCCTCACCGCCCGCGGAGAGCATGAGGGCGAGCCGATCCCGATGTGCGGCGTGCCGATCCACGCCGCCGAGACCTATCTCGCCCGGCTGATCCGCGGCGGCTTCCGAGTCGCCATCGCCGAGCAGATCGAGAGCCCGGCCGAGGCGAAGAAGCGGGGCTACAAGGCGGTGGTCAACCGGGCCATCGTCCGCGTCGTCACGGCGGGCACGCTCACCGAGGAAGCGTTGCTCGACAGCCGCGCCGCCAACTGGCTCGCCGCGGTCGCGAAGGTGGGAGAGCGCTATGGCATCGCCGCCGCCGACGTCTCCACCGGCCGCTTCGAGCTCGGCTCCGTTCCCCTCCAGGCGATCGACGCGGAGCTCGCCCGGCTCGGCGCCGCGGAGATCGTCGCGCCCGAGCCGCTGCCGGGGGCCGCCGTCACCGAGCGCCGTGCCGGCTTCGACAGCGCCGCCGCGGAGGGCCGGCTCAGGCGGCGCTTCGAGGTGGCGACGCTCGACGGCTTCGGCGCTTTCGACCGGGCGGCGCTCGCCGCCGCGGGCGGGCTCCTCGCCTATCTCGACGAGGTCGCGCGCGAATCCGTCCCGTTCCTGAGGCCGCCGGTGCCGCGCTCGCCCGGCGACCACATGATGATCGACGCCGCGACGCGCGAGAGCCTGGAGCTGACCGTGTCCGCCACGGGCAGCCGCAGCGGCACCCTGCTGGCCGCCGTCGACCGCACCGTCACCGGGGCGGGCGCGCGCCTGCTCGCCGCCGATCTCGGCGCGCCGCTCCTCGACCGGGCGGCGATCGAGGAACGGCTCCAGCTCGTCGCCCTGTTCGAAGCCGACGCGGGCGTCCGCGAGACGCTGCGACGCCAGCTCAAGGCCCTGCCGGACCTTGGCCGCGCCCTCGGCCGCCTCGTCGCAGGCCGCGGCGGCCCGCGGGACCTCGCCCAGCTGCGCGACGGGCTGACGGAGGCGCGGGCGCTCCACGCGCGCCTCGCCGCCCTGCCGGATCCGCCCGCGCTGCTCGCGCGGCTGCTTCCGTCGCTCACCGGCCACGGGGCGCTGACCGATCTCCTCTCGCGCGCCCTCGTCCCCTCGCCGCCGATCGACGCCGCGCAGGGCGGCTATATCGCCGAGGGCTATGACGCCGCTTTGGACGTGCTTCGCGCGACGGGGGGCGAGGGACGTCGCGCCATCGCGGCGCTCGAGGCGCGCTATCGCCAGCAGACCGGGATCGCCGCGCTGAAGATCCGCCATAACGGCGTGCTCGGCTATCATATCGAGGTGCCGGCGAAGAATGCCGACCGGCTGATGGCGGCGGAGAGCGGCTTCACCCACCGGCAGACGCTGGCGGGCGTCGTTCGCTTCAACGCCCCGGACCTCCACGAGCAGGCGGTGCGGGTCGGCCAGGCCGGCGCCCATGCGCTTGCCGCCGAGGCCGCGCATCTCGAGGCGCTGGTCGACGCCGCCCTCGCCCAGGCGGAGCGGATCGCCGCGGCCGCCGACGCTCTGGCGCGGCTCGACGTCGCCGCCGCCCTCGCCGAGCGCGCCGCGGAGGGAGGATGGACTCGGCCGCTCTTCGCCGACCATGCCTGCTTCGAGATCGAAGGCGGCCGCCACCCGGTGGTCGAGGACGCGCTGAGGGCGTCGGGGGCGCGGTTCGTCGCCAACGATTGCGCCCTCTCGCACGACCAGCGGCTGTGGCTTGTCACCGGCCCGAACATGGGCGGCAAGTCGACCTTCCTTCGCCAGAACGCGCTGATCGCCGTGCTCGCCCAGGCCGGCGCCTACGTGCCGGCGGCGCGGGCCAAGCTGGGCCTGGTCGACCGGCTCTTCAGCCGCGTCGGCGCCTCCGACAACCTCGCCCGCGGCCGTTCGACCTTCATGGTGGAGATGGTCGAGACCGCGGCCATCCTCGCCCAGGCGACGGAGCGGAGCTTTGTCATCCTCGACGAGGTCGGCCGCGGCACCTCCACCTATGACGGCCTCGCCATCGCCTGGGCCGTGGTCGAGGCGATCCACGACCGCAACCGCTGCCGCTGCCTGTTCGCCACCCATTATCACGAGCTGACCCGGCTCGCCGAGCGGCTCGACGCCCTCTCCCTCCACCACGTCCGCGCCCGCGAGTGGAAGGGCGACCTCGTCCTCCTCCACGAGGTGGCGAAGGGGCCGGCGGACCGCAGCTACGGGCTGGCGGTCGCCAAGCTCGCCGGCCTTCCCGCGCCGGTGCTCGCCCGCGCCAGGTCGGTGCTGGCGAAGCTCGAGCAGGGCCGCGCCGCCACCGGCGGGATCGCCGCGGGGCTCGACGACCTTCCGCTGTTCGCGGCCGCGGCGGAGCCGCAGGCGCCCGCCGACCCGCTCCGCGAGGCCCTGGCGGCGACCCATGCCGATTCGCTCAGCCCGCGCGAGGCGCTCGACCTCGTCTACCGGCTCAAGCAGCTGGCCGGCGACGAGGCGTGATGGCGACGCGCTTCGCCTCCGTCCCGGCCAAGCGCGCGATCGTCGACCGCCGCGCGATCGGCGAGGCCCTGGCCGGGGCCGGGACGGGGGAGGCGCCGAATCTCCTCAAGCGCGCGCTCGCCTCGGGGCGCGAGGAGATTGCGCGCCGTCTCGCCGAGCGGCCGTGGCAGGGGAGCGAGACGGCCGCGGCCTACGCGTTCCTGACCGACCAGATATTGCGCGCCGCCTGGGACCATGTCGCGGCGTCGCGGGCGCCGGCGGGTCCGCTGCTGCTGATGGCGGTGGGCGGCTATGGGCGCGGGGAGATGGCGCTCCACTCCGACGTCGACATCGCCTTCGTCGCCCCCTCCAAGCCCTCGGAAGACGCGGCCGCCTTCGTCCAGGCCCTCCTCTACCTGCTCTGGGACCTCGGCCTGAAGCTCGGACCCTCGACCCGCTCGGTCGAGGAGCTGCTCGACGTCTGCCGGAGCGACCAGACGGTGCGGACCGCCATCCTCGAGGCCCGCTATCTGTGGGGCGACGAGGCGCTGTTCGAGCTCGTCGAGGCGCGCTTCCGCCGCGAGGTGCTGGCGAGCGACATCAGCGCGTTCGTCACGCTGAAGCTGGAGGAGCGCAACGCCCGCCACCGCCGCATGGGCGACAGCCGCTACGTCGTCGAGCCGAACGTCAAGGAGGGCAAGGGCGGCCTGCGCGACCTCCACACCCTCTTCTGGATCGGCAAATATGCCTATCAGGTGCGCAGCGTCGCGGAGCTGGTGGAGGTCGGGCTGCTCTCGCCCGAGGAGCTGCGCCAGTTCCAGCGCGCCGAGCGGTTCCTGTGGGCGGTGCGCTGCCATCTCCACCTCGTCGCGGGGCGCGCGGAGGAGCGACTGACCTTCGACTATCAGCGCGAGATAGCCGGGCGGATGCACTATGCCGATCGCACCGGCAGCTCGCCCGTCGAGCGGTTCATGCGCCATTATTTCCTTCACGCGAAGACGGTGGGCGACTTGACCGGCGTCTTCCTCGCCCATCTGGACGAGAAGTTCGCGCGCAAGGGGCTGCGCTTCGGCCTGCCGACGATCCGTCGCCGCCCGCGCAAGCTCGAAGGCTTCGTGCTCGACCGCGGCCGCCTCGCCCTCCCGTCGGACGAATGGTTCCGGGAGGATCCTGTGCGCCTCGTCGAGATGTTCGCGCTGGCCGACCTCCACCAGCTCGAGATCCATCCGCTGGCGATGCGGGCCGCGGCGCGGGACGCGAAGCTCGTCGACGAGGTGCGCGCCGATCCGCGCGCCAACGCCCTGTTCATGGACGTGCTCACGTCCCCCCGCGATCCCGAGACGGTGCTGCGCTGGATGAACGAAGCCGGCGTGTTCGGCCGCTTCGTGCCCGATTTCGGGCGCGTCGTCGCACAGATGCAGTTCGACATGTACCACCATTATACCGTCGACGAGCATTCGATCCGCGCCATCGGCCTGCTGTCGCGGATCGAGCGCGGCGAGCTCAGGCAGGAGCACCCGCTGGCGACGGCGCTGTTTCGTCACCTCGCCTCCCGCCGCGTGCTCTACGTCGCCGTCCTCCTCCACGACATCGCCAAGGGGCGCGGCGGCGACCACAGCGTGCTCGGCGCGGAGGTCGCGCTCGCGCTCTGCCCGCGCCTCGGACTGGACGAGTGGGAGACCGAGACGGTGGCGTGGCTGGTCCGCTGGCACCTCCTCATGTCGGCGACGGCGTTCAAGCGGGACGTGGCCGATCCGCAGACCGTCCAGGCCTTCGTCGAGCGGGTGAAGAGCCTCGAGCGGCTGCGCCTTCTCTTCATGCTGACGGTCGTCGACATCGCCGCCGTCGGTCCCGGCGTCTGGAACGGCTGGAAGCGCCAGCTGCTGCGCGCGCTGTTCGAGGCGGCGGAAGAGAGCCTGCGGCTGGGCCACAAGCAGAAGGGCCGCGCGGAACGGGTGGCGGCGGTGCAGGAGGCGCTCCGCGGCGAGCTGCCGTGGGAGGAAAGCCGCTTCGCCCGCCTCACCTGGCGGCTGCCCGACAGCTATTGGCTTGCCGAGCCGCTGGAGGTCATCGCCCGCAACGCGGCGCTGATGGACGCGTCGGACCGGGCGCCGTCGCGCACCAAGCCGGTCGCGATGTCGGTCGAGCCGGAACGGGGGGCGACCCTGATCAGCGTCTACGCCAAGGACCGTCCGGGCCTCTTCTACAGGTTATCGGCGGCGATCAGCCTCGCCGGCGGCGGAATCATCGACGCGCGCATCCACACCACGCTCGACGGGATGGCGATCGACAATTTCCTCGTCCAGGATTCGGCCGGGCAGCCCTTCGCCGAGCGGCACCAGCTGCGGCGGCTGGAGGAAAGGGTGCTGAAGGCGCTCGAGGGCGAGGAGCCGCCGCTCGACAAGCTGGAGGCGAAGGCGGCGCGGCCGCGGGCCGACGCCTTCACCATTCATCCGGCGGTGTTCGTCGACCACCACGCCTCGGGCCGCTACACCGTCGTCGAGGTGAATGCCCGGGATCGTCCGGCGCTGCTCAGCGGCCTCGCCCGCGCCTTGTACGAGAGCCGCGCCGCGATCCATTCCGCCCATATCGCGACCTATGGCGAACGGGCGGTGGACGTCTTCTACCTCACCGACCTTGCCGGCGAGAAGATCGAGAGCCCCGCGCGCCTCAAGGCGCTGCAGGCGCGGCTCCTCGCCGCCGCCCGAGCCCCCCCCCCCGCCGCGCGCCGCGCCGCCTGAGCCGGGCCGGGCGCGCCGCGGCAAAAGGGGGACGGCCTCTTCGGCTGCCCCCCTTTCTTTTCCGGAAGCGACGGAAGAGGGGGACGGCCGGTTCGGGCCGTCCCCTCCAGGATCAGAAGCGGAAGCGGCCGGTGATGCCGTAGGTGCGCGGCTCGGCGAGGTAGCTCGAGAAGAGCTGGTTGGCGGTCGCGAAGCTCGGCGCGCCGAACTTCTGGACCTGCGCCCTCGAGTTGCTGCCCTGGAACGGCGTGTTGAACGCGACCTGCTGGTAATCCTCGTTGAACAGGTTCTGCGCCCACAGCTCGAGCGCCCACTTCTGCTCGGGGCCGCGGATTCCGACACGGGCGTTCACCACCGTGAAGGCGTTCTGCTCCTTCTCCGGGAAGAGATCGGAGCCCGTATTGTAGGCCGAGCTCATGCGGGCGTCCGCGTAGACGAGGCCGCTGAGGCCGCTGCTGCCGATGCGCGGCGTCCAGGTGAGGGAGGCGGTGCCGACCAGGTTGGGCGCGTTGGACAGATGATCGCCCGGCAGCAGGAAGAGCGCCGGGTCGAGCGGCGCGCCGGTGCGCCGGCCGACCAGGTCCTTCTTGTAGTGGGTGTCGGCATAGGTGACGCCGGCGGTGATCTGGAGATCGCGCACCGGGAAGACCGCCGCCTCGATCTCGACGCCCTGCGAGACGACGCCGGGCGTGACATGCTTGGCGGTGCAGGCGCCCGTCGCGGCCGAGGGGTCCTGGTCGGCGGTGCCGAGGCTGTCGGAGCAGCCGTTGATGTTCTGCACCAGGAAGACCGAGCCGTTGAACGTGTTCAGCTGGAAGTTGCGGAACTCCTCGTAGAACAGGGCGCCGTTCAGGGTGATGCGGCGGTTGCCGTACTTGAAGCCGAGCTCGTAGGCGGTGACCTTCTCCGGATCGAACTGAAGGTTGGCCGTGCCGAAGCCGCCGGTCGCCGCCTGGCGCGGATCGTTGGGCGCGAAGATCGGGTTGCCGAGCGCCGAGCGGTCGAGGTTGAAGCCGCCCGCTTTGTAGCCCTTCGAGTAGCTGCCGTAGAGGAGCAGGTCGTCGACGGGCTTCCAGCTGAGGATGCCGGTGCCGGTCCATTCGGACTCGTCGCGGCTGTCGCTGAGGTTGAGGGCGTTGAGCGCGCTCGTCGCATTGCCCTGGCAGGTGAGGTTGACGATGCCGGCGACGAGCGGCTGGAGCGCCGCCGGGAGCGCCGTCGCGCCGCCGGTCAGGAAGTTGGCGAAGGCCGCCTGCTGCACCGGGCAGACGGTGTTGTTGTTGTTGAAGGTGGCGCGGAAATCCTTGCTCTCGTTGGTGTAGCGAAGGCCGATGGTGAGAGCCACCTTGTCGGTGATGTTGAAGATGTTGTGGGTGAAGATCGCCCAGTTCTCGCTGGTCTGGAAATAACGCGAGGGATTGTCGCCGACGTTGTTGACGGTGCTCAGCCGGACGAGGCCGGAAGCGATGAGCGGGCCGGCGGTGCCGAGCGCGCCGGTGGAGCTGAACGGGCTGCCCGGCGCGGTCGCGGCCGGGCTGAGGCAGCCCGGATTGGCCGGGTTGCGCAGCACCGCCAGCGGCGACACCGTCGCGACGAGGCGGCAGGCGGCGAAGGCGCCGTACTGGCTGCCGAACTTCAGATTGTCGCGGACCTCCAGCTTCTCGTGCGCATAATAGCCGCCGATCAGCCAGTCGAGCTTGTCGGCGAAGGCCGAGCCCTGCAGGCGAAGCTCCTGGCTGAACGTCTTGAACGCGCGGAACGCATTGCCGTCGTCGGCGCGGTAGAGGATGTCGACATTGCTGTAGTCGGTGTCCGACGGCCCGTCCGACTTGTAGTCGCGATAGGCGGTGATCGACGTCAAGGTGGCGGTCTCGCCGAGCTTGTAGTCGATCTGGCCCGAAATGCCGGCGTCGCGGGTCACGCCCTTGTAGGTGCGGCCCGGCGTGATGGCGATCTGCCGCGCGAACGGATCGGGCGGGATGACGCCGCCGAGGCTCTGCAGCACGCTGACGATGCGGTTCGACGAGGCGACCGCGAAGTCGCCGGGCACGCCCGGGGTCGGATCGGTCGTCTCGGCGGTCGAGAGGTAGACGGCGCCGCAGCAGCTTTCGTTGCGGTGGCTGTAGTCGCCGATGATCCGCACCTCGAGCTGGTCGTTCGGCTGGTAGAGCAGCTGGCCGCGGACGAACCAGCGGTTGCGGTCGTTGACCCGCCGCTCCGAGCCGCCGCCGGCGGTGATGTTGCGAAGGAAGCCGTCGCGCTGGGTCCAGACGCCGTCGAGGCGGAAGCCGAGGCCGCCGCCGCCGAGCGGGCCGGTAATTCCGCCCGAGAGGCGCATCGCGTCGTAATTGCCGTAGGTCGCCTCGGCGAAGCCCTCCATCCTGTTGAGGTTCGGCTTCTTCGAGATGATGTTGAGGAGGCCGGCCGAGGCGTTGCGGCCGAACAGGGTGCCCTGCGGGCCGCGCAGCACCTCGACCCGCTCGATCTCGCCGAGCTCGTTGAGGCCGACGCCGGTGCGCGAGCGGTAGACGCCGTCGATGAACACCGCGACCGAGCTTTCGAGGCCCGGATTGTCGCCCACCGTGCCGATGCCGCGGATACGGGCCGAGCCGTTGGCCTCGGTGCCGGTCGAGGAGACGAGGAGGGACGGGGCGAGCTGGTTGAGTTGGCGGATGTCGCTGGCGCCCGAATTCTGCAGGGATTCGGCCGACACCGCGGAGACGGCGATCGGCACGTCCTGGAGGACCTGCTGGCGGCCCTGCGCCGTGACGACGATGTCGTTGGCGTCGATCACCTCATCGGTGGGGGTGACGTCCCGGTTCGGGTTGACCTCCGCCGATTCCTGGAGCGGCCCGGTCTCGCCGGTGGGCGTGGTGTTGTTCTGCGCGTGGGCCGGCGCCGACGCGAGCGCGCAAAGGCCCGCGGACATCAGCCAGAACGACTTGGACATAAACCCCTCCCATATTGTGTTTGGGCGTGAGGCTACTGAAAAGCCACAATCCGTTCCAGCCCGAAAATCGCAGTTTCCCGCCAATTCTCGACCGGTGATGACAATTGCGCAACAATCCGGTTGCGAAACGAAACGCTGCGCTGCAGCAGCCGTCCCCGCTGCCGCTACGGAAAGCTGGAGCTGTCCTGGCGAGATGGACCGGGCGATCCGTCACGCCGGCTTGATCCGGCATCCCGCTTCTTGCCGCCTCCGCGGCAAATCCGCCTCAGGCCCGGGCGAGGATTCCGCGACCCGGACAGATCCTGGACGAATTCCCCGGCAACGAAGGCATCAGGTTTCGGGACGGGATCGTTGCTTCTCGCCCCACTCCCGCAAAACCGCCCCGAAGCCGGCAAGGAGGCGTGCGAGATCGACACGCCGTTTGCCCTCGTGGATCAGGACGGCCGTGACCACCACCGCGAACGACGCCCCGACCACCAGGGAGCCGAGAAGATAGGCTGCGTCGTCGAAGCTCATGTCGATCACCTTGCCACCTAACCGTCGAGCGCGCCGAGCAGCACCGAAATGTCCTCGGCGCTGTTGCGGCCCTTGTTGCCGCGCCATCTGAAGAACGTGTTGCCTCCAACGGCCAGCGCGATGCCGGCGATCCCGCACGCGACGAGGAACAGCCCGCCGGTCGCGCCCGCCGCGGCGCCTATGCCGACGATTCCGGTAAGGACCGTCACGGACCCGACCCCGCCGACGCCCAGCTTGATATTCTCGGCCCAAAGATCGGCCGAGCGTGACCTTCGCACTTCGAATTTCTGTAAATTTTGAAGGTAGGCGTAGATCAGGTCGCGCAACTCGGGATCGTTGATCTCCCTGGCGAGCCTGCGGAACCGGATCGTTTCCGCCTCGTCGCCGGCGATCCGGAGCACGGTCGACGCCGGGATGTCCAGCGGCCGACCCTCATCATGGGCCAGTCGCGCGGCGCTCAGCAATCGTTCGGCCGGCCCTTCGTCCACCCGTCGAGAATAGCCTTATTTCGGGGCGAGCACCATCAGCATCTGCCGGCCTTCCATGCGGGGATGCTGCTCGACCTTGGCGATCTGGGCCACGTTCTCCTGGACGCGCTGGAGGAGCTGCATGCCGAGCTGCCCGTGGGCGAGCTCGCGGCCCCGGAAGCGCAGGGTGATCTTCACCTTGTCGCCCTCGCCGATGAAGTCATGGACCTTCTTCATCTTCACGTCGTAATCGTGATCGTCGATATTGGGACGCATCTTGATCTCTTTGATCTCCTGCGTCTTCTGCGACTTGCGAGCGAGGTTCGCCTTCTTCTGCGCCTCATACTTGAACTTGCCGACGTCGAGGAACTTGCAGACGGGCGGATCGGCGCTGGGCGAGACCTCGACGAGGTCGAGGCCGACTTCGGCGGCCTGCTCTATCGCCTCGGCGGTGAGGAGAACCCCGAGATTCTCGCCATTCTCATCGATCACGCGCACTCTCGGCACGGAGATGAATTCGTTGAAGCGAGGGCCGTTCAGCGGCGGCGCCTGGGGGCGCCGGATCATGGGCGGACGTATAGCATTCTCTCCTGGAACTTCGGTTCAGCGCCTCACCTAGTGGTTCCCTACGCCGAATGAAAGACGCGCCGGCCTTATACTACGCTTTTCCGGCCGCTCTGTTGCCGATCAGTCGCGCACCAGATCCGGCGGAGTGGCCGCCTTGCGCAGCCGCTCGACCAGCTGGTCGAGGCCGAGATTCATCTGGCTGACGTCGGCGCCCAGCTCGCGCAGCGCGACCGTCCTTTCGTCCGCCTCCCGCTTCCCGACCACCACGAGGTTGGGCACCTTGGCGAGGCTGTGCTCGCGCACCTTGTAGTTGATCTTCTCGTTGCGAAGGTCGGTCTCGACCCTGAGGCCCGCCGCCGCCAGCGCCGCCGCGACCTCGCGGGCGTAATCGTCGGCTTCCGAGACGATCGTCGCCACCACCGCCTGCACCGGCGCAAGCCACAAGGGGAAGCGGCCGGCATGATGCTCGATGAGGATGCCGATGAAGCGCTCGAAAGTGCCGAGGATGGCGCGGTGGAGCATGACCGGGCGGTGGCGATCGCCGTCCGCGCGGACATAGCTCGCGTCGAGCCGGTCGGGCAGCACCGTGTCGGCCTGGATCGTGCCCACCTGCCAGGTCCGGCCGATCGCGTCCTTCAGGTGGAATTCCAGCTTCGGCGCGTAGAAGGCGCCCTCGCCCGGCAGCTCCTCCCAGCCGAACTCATCCGAGGCGCGTCCCGCCGCGGCGACCGCGTCGCGCAATTCCTGCTCGGCCCGGTCCCAATCCTCGTCGCTGCCGAAGCGCTGGTCGGGGCGCAGCGCCAGCTTGATCTCGTATGTCTCGAAGCCGAGGTCGCGGTAGACGCCGTCCAGGAGGTCGCAGAAGATCCGCACTTCCTCCACCACTTGGTCGGCGCGGCAGAAGATGTGGGCGTCGTCCTGGGTGAACTGCCGCACCCGCATGATGCCGTGCAGCGCGCCGTGCGGCTCGTTCCTGTGGCAGCAGCCGAACTCGGCGAGGCGAAGCGGCAGGTCGCGGTACGACTTGATGCCCTGCTTGAATATCTGGACGTGCGCCGGGCAGTTCATCGGCTTGAGCGCCATCCAGTCGCCCTCGCCGCTGATCACCGGGCCTTCGGCCTCGGTGTTGGGCACCTCGTCGGGAACGACGAACATGTTCTCGCGATATTTGCCCCAGTGGCCGGACGCCTCCCACATCCGCGCGTCCATCAGCTGCGGGCTCTTCACCTCCTCGTAGCCGGCCGCGTCGAGCTTGCGGCGCATATAGGCCTCGAGCTGGCGCCAGATCATGTAGCCCTTGGGGTGCCAGAAGACCGACCCCTGGGCCTCGGGCTGGAGGTGGAACAGGTCCATGTCCTGGCCGATGCGGCGATGGTCGCGCTTTGCCGCCTCCTCGAGCCGCGTCAGATGCTGCTGGAGCTGCTTCCGGTTGAGCCAGCCGGTGCCGTAGATGCGCGACAGCATCGCGTTCTTCTGGTCGCCGCGCCAATAGGCTCCGGAGACTCGGGTCAGCTTGAAGGCCTGCGGGTCGAGCTTGCCGGTCGAGGCGAGGTGCGGGCCACGGCACAGGTCCATCCAGCCGCCCGAGCGGTACATGGTGATCGTCTCCTCGGCGGGGAGCTCCATCACCCACTCCGCCTTGAACGCCTCGCCCTGCTTCTCGAAGAAGGCGCGGACGTCGTCGCGGGTCCACACCTCGCGCACCAGCGGCTCGTCGCGGGCGATCACCCGGCGCATCTCCTCCTCGATCGCCGGGAGGTCCTCCTCGGTGAAGGGGCCGCGGTCCGGGGCGGGCGCGAAATCGTAGTAGAAGCCGTCCTCGGTCGCGGGACCGAAGGTGATCTGGGTGCCCGGGAAGAGGTTCTGCACCGCCTCGGCGAGGACGTGGGCGTAATCGTGGCGGACGAGCTCGAGCGCGTCCTTCTCGTCGCGGGCGGTGATCAGCGCCAACTCGGCGTCGCCCTCGAGCGGCCGGTTGAGGTCGCGCACCTCCCCGTCGACCTTCGCCGCCAGCGCGGCCTTGGCGAGGCCGGGCCCGATCGCCGCGGCGATGTCGGCGGGGGTGGTCCCCGGCTCGACCTCGCGCACGGAACCGTCGGGAAGGCGAATGTGAAAAGGCTTCGTCATGATGAGGCGGCATGTAGCGACACGCACGCTGTTCCTCCACCCCCGCCATGCTAGGGGCGGACGATGACGCATATCCAGCACCTCGAGCGCGGCGGCCGGCGCCTCGCCTATCGCCATCGCCCCGGCCGCGGGCCGACGCTCGTCTTCCTGCCGGGCTATGCCTCAGACATGGAGGGCGCCAAGGCCGGCGCGCTCGATGCCTGGGCGGCGACCGAGGGCCGCGCGATGCTGCGGTTCGACTATGGCGGCTGCGGGGCGAGCGACGGGGCGTTCGAGGCGCAGACCCTCGCCGGCTGGCGCGACGACGCGGTGGCGATGATCGACGAGGTGGCCCAGGGCCCGGTCGTGCTCGCCGGCTCGTCGATGGGGGGCTGGCTGATGCTGCTCGCAGCGCTCGCCCGGCCCGAGAGGGTGGCGGGGCTGGTCGGCATCGCCGCGGCGCCGGACTTCACCGGCTGGGGCTACAGCCAGGATCAGAAGCTGACCTTGCTGCGCGAGGGCCGGCTCGAGGAGCCCTCGCCCTACGGGGAGGCGCCGACCGTCACCACCCGAGTCTTCTGGGAAAGCGGCGAATCGCTCCGCCTTCTCCATGCGCCGGTGGCGATCGCCTGCCCGGTCCGGCTCCTCCACGGCCAGGCCGATGCCGACGTGCCGTGGACCTGGGCGCTCGAGCTGGCGAACCAGCTGGAGACGCGTGACGTCCGGCTGACTCTGGTCAAGGACGGGGACCACCGCCTCTCCCGCGACCGCGACCTGGCCCTGCTCGTCCGAACCGTCGACGAGCTGCTCAAGACGCCGTTCTGAACGGCCGTTCAGGCGGCGTGCAGCGACCGCTGCTAAGCCGGCGGCGATGATCCCGATGCTCCTCGCGCTCGCCGCCTCCGCCGCGGCGCCTGCCAGCCTGAAGGCCTGCACCGACCAGGCCGCGTCCGCCCCAGCCGCGGCCCTGGCCGCGGCCGAAGTCTGGGCGGCGAAAGGCGGCGGCGTCGATGCGCGGCTCTGCCAGGGCCTCGCTTTGTCCTCGCTGGAGCGGTGGGAGGCGGCCGCGGCGGCGTTCGAGGCGGCGGCGGCCGAGGCCGAGCGGCTTCGCGACAACCGCCGCGCCGACCTGCGGGTGCAGGCCGGCAATGCCTGGCTCGCCGCCGGCGACCCGGCCAAGGCGCGTGCCGCGTTCGACGCCGCGCTCGCCGCCGGGCTCCTGGCGCCGCCGCTGCAGGGCGAGGTTCGGCTGGATCGCGCCCGAGCCGCCGTCGCCGCCGGCGACGAGGCCGCCGCCCGCGCCGACATCGACCAGGCCCTCATTCTCGTGCCCGGCGACGGCTTCGCCTGGTACCTGTCGGCGGCCCTGGCGCGGCGCCAGAACGACCTGAAGCGCGCCCGGAGCGACATCGCCAAGGCGGCGAGCCTCGCGCGGGACGACGCCGCGATCCTCGTCGAGGCGGGCAATATCGCCGCCTTGTCCGACGACGTCGACGCGGCGCGGGCGCTCTACCAGCGCGCCGTGCAGGTACAGCCGGGCTCCGACGCGGCGAAGGCGGCGCGGGCAGCGCTTGCGGCGAACCCGCCGCCCGCGCCCGCGCCCGCGCCCGCGCCCGCCGCTCCGGCGCCTCAATCCAGGTAGAAGTCTATCGTCGTCACCACCCGGACCTTCTGGAACGGGGAATCGCTGGCCGACGAGCCGCCCTCCCCGTCGACGTCGCCGTCGCGCGCGCCGATCGAGAAATAGCCCTGGCTCGCCTGCTTTATCCCGCCGACGCTGGTGCCGCTGTCATGGGCGAACTGGCCGGCGCTCGACCGGGCGTTGCGAGTCGCCTCGGCGATCATCTCTGGCTTGATGTCGTTCAGCCGGGTGAAGCTGTAGACCATGTGGCTGCCGTCCTCGAGCGCGACGCCGCTGCGGATGAGGTCCGCCTGGCGGGCGAAGGCGGCGCGGGCCTTGATCACGTCGCGGGTGCGCAGCTGAACCGTCTGGCGGATGGTGACGCTGTTCTGCGCACGGTCGCGGTCGTAGAATTGGTTGACGCTGATGCCGGTGTCGCTGAGGTCCTTGTCGGCGAAGCCGAACCGCTTGAGGAAGGCGCGCACCGCGCGGCTCTTCTCGTCGACCGCCGCCTGCACCGGACCAAGCTCGGTCCCCTGCTCGGCATAGACGATGGTCCAGGTGGCGAGATCGGCGGTGACGTTGCGTTCCGCGAGGCCGCGCACGGTGACCGATCGGTCGGCCATCCGCGCCCGCCTCAGCCCGTCGCCGAGCAGATAGCCGCCGAGGACGATGCCGAGCGCGACGATCGCCGCTCCGACGAGATAGAGAGTGCGATTGTCCTGCCACCGCGTCGCCATGTCCGGATCCTCCCTGCGGCGCGGGGGAAGGTGCCGCGCCGGCTGTGTCTCATCTGACGGTCTGTCGATGAACCGTGCATTTATAGCGACGAACGGTGCATGCTGCAATCGCCGATGCACGGCTGGCCGCGGCGCCGGCTGGAACCCTGCCGGGTCCAGTCTCTATAGGCGGCGGCGAACCGAGGAGTCGCCGCGATGAAATATCTCCACACCATGATCCGCGTCTCGGACCCGGACGAGACGATCCGCTTCTTCACCCTGCTCGGCCTTCGCGAGATACGCCGGATGGAGAATGAGAAGGGCCGCTTCACCCTGATCTTCCTCGCCGCCCCGGGCGACGAGGCGGCGCAGGTCGAGCTCACCCACAATTGGGACGAGAAAGGCTATGGCGAAGGCCGCAATTTCGGCCACCTCGCCTACCGCGTCGACGACATCTACGCGACGTGCCGGCGGCTGATGGACGCCGGGATCACGATCAACCGGCCGCCGCGCGACGGCCACATGGCGTTCGTTCGGACGCCCGACGCGATCTCGATCGAGCTGCTGCAGGCGGGGCCCGCGCTTCCGCCCGAGGAGCCCTGGGCCTCGATGCCGAATACGGGCCGCTGGTGAGCGGCTGGCCCGACACGCGCTTCGCGGCGCTCGTCGGGAGCGCGCACCCCATCGTCCAGGCGCCGATGGCGGGCGCGGGCGGGGTGGACCTTTGCTCCGGCGCCGTGGCGGGAGGCGCGCTGGGATCGCTGCCCTGCGCGATGCTGGGCCCCGACGAGGTATGCGCGCAGGCGGAGCAGGTCCGCGCCCGAGCGGCGGGGCCGATCAACCTCAACTTCTTCTGCCACGAAGCGCCGGGATCGGCGGACGACGGCGCGTGGCGCACCCTCCTCGCCCCCTATTATGCCGAGTTCGCCGTGGAAGCCGCGCCCGAGGGCCGAGCGCGGCGGCCGTTCGACGAGGCGATGTGCGAGGCCGTCGAGGCGGCGCGGCCGGAGGCGGCGAGCTTCCATTTCGGCCTGCCTTCCGAGGCGCTCTTGGCGCGGGTCAAGGCCGCGGGCGCGGTCGTCATCGGCAACGCCACCACCGTCGACGAGGCGGTCTGGCTGGCCGAGCGAGGCGCCGACGCGGTGGTCGCGCAGGGCTTCGAGGCCGGAGGGCATATCGGCCGGTTCCTCGGATCGGACCCGGCGGAAGCGATGGGCCTCTTCGCCCTCCTGCCGCAGGTGGCCGACGCGGTCGACGTGCCGGTGATCGCGGCGGGCGGGATCGCCGACGGGCGCGGCATCGTCGCCGCGCTGACTCTCGGCGCGAGCGCCGTCCAGCTCGGCACCGCCTACCTTCATGGTCCGGAGAGCGAGATTTCCGCCGTCCACCGCGCGGCGCTCGGCGGCGAGCCGACCCGGTTCACCAACCTCATGACCGGCGGCCTCGCCCGCGGCGTCGCCGGCCGGCTGATGCGCGAGCTTGGCGCGATCCGCGCCGAAGCGCCGCCTTTCCCGCTCGCCGCCGCGGCCCTGGCGCCGGTCCGCGCCGCGGCCGAGGCGCGCGGCGAGTTCGGCTTCGGCCCGATGTGGGCGGGCCAGGCGGCGCCGCTCGGCCGCGCCCTTCCGGCCGCCGAGCTGACCCGCGTCCTCGCCGACCAGGCGCTGGCGATCCTCCGGCGGGAGGCGTAAAAGCGCGCCATGGAGATCGTCCGCGTCCCGGCGCTCACCGACAATTACATCTGGATCGCGCACGACGCGACGTCCGGCGAGACGGCGGTGATCGACCCGGCGGAGGCCCAGCCGGTGCTCGACGCGGCGGCGGCCCGCGGCTGGCGCATCACCCAGATCTGGAACACCCACTGGCATCCCGACCATACCGGCGGCAACGCCGCGCTCAAGGCCGCGACCGGCGCGCGGGTCACCGGCCCGGCGGCGGAGGCGGGCCGCATCCCGACGCTCGACCGGCAGGTGGCCGGGGGCGACCGGGTCTCACTCGGCTCGCTCAACGCCAAGGTGATGGAGGTCCCAGCCCACACCGCCGGCCACATCGCCTATCATCTGGCGGGCGAGGCCGTGCTCTTCGTCGGAGACACGCTTTTCGCGATGGGCTGCGGCCGGCTGTTCGAGGGAAATGCCGGCCAGATGCACGCCAACCTCCAGCGCCTCGCCGCACTGCCGCCGGAGACGCGGGTCTTCTGCGCGCACGAATATACCCAGTCGAACGGTCGTTTCGCGCTGACCGTGGAGCCCGACAATGCGGCGCTGCGGCGGCGGATGGAGGAGGTCGACGCGGCGCGCGCGGCTGGTGAGGCGACGGTGCCGACGACGATCGCGCTCGAGCGGGAGACCAACCCGTTCATGCGGGCCGTCTCGGTGGAGCAATTCGCCGAGCGGCGGCACGGCAAGGATGTTTTTCGCGGCTGAGCGTCTCCGGGGCCCCGCCGCTCGTTGTCGCTTGGATGGAGGTCACGATGAGACACGCCCTTTCCCTCGCTTGCGCCGGCCTCGCCGTCGCCGCCTGCACGATGAACGAACCGGCCGAAGCCGACCGCGGCGCCTCGGAGGCGCGGACGTCCGCCGCCCTCGCCGACTACGAGCCGTCGGGGCCGCCGGTTTCCTGCGTCAGCATGCGCAACCTGCGCGGCAACCATTCGGCCGGCGACGCCATCGTCTTCGAGGGGGTCGGGCCCGACCGGATCTGGGTCAACCGGCCTGCGGGCGGCTGCCCGGACCTGAACCTCGGCCGGGCGCTTCGGACGATGACGACCACCACCCAGCTCTGCCGAGGCGACATCGCGACCGTCTTCGATCCGGTCAGCGGCATCGACTACGGCTCGTGCGGGCTCGGCGACTTCCAGCCCTACCGCCGCCGCCCGAGATAGGCGAAGAGCTACTTCCTGTAGAGCGCGTCCAGCCGCTCGCCATAGACCTGCCTCAGCACGTGGCGGCGGATCTTGATCGAGGGAGTGAGCTGCTCGTTGTCGACGGTGAACGGCTCGTCGGCGAGGACGAAGCGGCGGACCTTCTCGATCGTCGAGAGCTGCGCATTGACCCGGTCCACCGCGGCGGAGAGCGCCTTGAGGTAGTCCGGATCGGACCGCAGGACCGCGGGATCCTTGGGCTTGCCGTGCGCCTTCGCCCACTCCGCAGTCCAGTCCGCTTCCGGCACGATCAGGCCGACGAGATAGGGCCGCCGGTCCCCCGAGACCATCGCCTGGGCGATCTCCGGCTGCAGCGTCAGCATGCCCTCCACCCGTTGCGGCGCGACATTGTCGCCCTTGTCGAGGACGATCAGGTCCTTCTTTCGGTCGGTGATGACGATCCGGCCCTTGTCGTCGACATGGCCGACGTCGCCGGTGTGAAGCCACCCGCCGACGATCGTCCGCTCCGTCAGGGCGGGGTTGCGCCAATAGCCCTTCATGACGAGCTCGCCGCGCACGAGTATCTCGCCGTCCTCGGCGATGCGCACCTCGGTGTTCTTCAGCGGCGGACCGACCGTGTCCATCTTGAGCCCGACCTTGGGACGGTTGCAGCTGATCACCGGCGCCGCCTCGGTCTGGCCGTAGCCCTGGAGGAAGGTGAGGCCGAGGGCGTGGAAGAAGACGCCCACCTCGGGGTTGAGCGGCGCGCCGCCGGACACCATCGCCTTGATTCGACCGCCGAACTTCGCGCCGACCTTCGGCCGCAGCGTCCTCTCCAGGAAGAAGTCCATCGGCCGGTCCCACAGGGGTATCCCCCCGTCCATCTCCCGGGCGCCGATGTCGAGGGCCCGCCTCAGCAGATATTGGGTGAGCCTGCCCTGCTTCTCCATCTGCTTGAGGATTCGCTGGCGCAGGACCTCGAACAGGCGGGGCACGACCACCATGATCGTCGGTCGCGTCTCCTCGATGTTGGAGGCGAGCTTCTCTATCCCTTCCGCATAGTAGATCTGCGCGCCGAGCCCGATCGGGAAGAACTGGCCGCCGCTATGCTCGTAAGCGTGGCTGGCGGGAAGGAAGGAGAGGAACACCTCGTCGCCCCAGCCGAAATCCTCGGCGATCACCTCCAGGCATCCCTCGACGTTGTGGAGGATCGCGCCGTGGTGGAGCATGACGCCGCGCGGGGCGCCGCCGGTGCCCGACGTGTAGATGAGGCAGGCGAGATCGGAGCGGGCGAAGTCGGCGGCCGCGGCGCAGGCGGCGACGTCGGGCGTCTCGCCGGCGATCAGCGCCGTCCAGTCGTGATATTGGATGTTGCTGGTCTGGCCGCCGGGGAGCGCCTCCATGGCGATGACGTGCTCGCAGCCCGAGGTGCGCTGGGCGGCGGGAAGCAGCGCCCGCGCCAGCTTCTGGGTGGAGACGATGACGGCGCGGGCGCCGCTGTCGTCCAATATGTGCTGGTGGTCGCGCTCGGTGTTGGTCGTGTAGGTCGGGACGGTGACGCAGCCGGCGGCCATGATGGCGAGGTCGGCGAGGCACCATTCGGGCCGGTTCTCGCTGACCAGCATCACCATGTCGCCGCGGCGCAGGCCGATCCGCTTCAGCGCGGCGGCGAGGCTGGCGACCTGCTCCGCCGCCTCGCGCCAGCTCGTCGGCCGCCATTCGCCCCCGGACTTGGCCCACAGGAACGGCGCGTCGCCCTTCTCTCCGGCACGGGCGAAGAACATCGCCACCAGATTGGGGAAATGCTCGAAGCGGCGCATGCGTGTCTCCTTCGCCGACGCGCCCGTCATTCCGGCGGCCGCTCCCCGGCGCCGGCGCGCACGATGGCGGTGACTTCGCCGCTCTCGCTCATGCCGACCCCCTCGCTCCGCGGGTCGGCGGCGCCGACCCAGCGGCCGTTCACCCGCTCGACCGCGTTCGCCTTGAGCCCCAGCGGCACGACCTGGACTCGGTGGCCGAGGGCGCGCAGCGCCGGGGCGAGACCCTCGAGCGTCGTCCCCTTCTCCAGCAGCGCGGTGTCGCCCGGCGAATAGAGCAGGCCGAGGGCGATCGCGTCCTGCGCGCTCATCTTCCAGTCGAGCGTCGCGACGAGCGCCTTGGCGACCTGAGCGATGATCGTCGAGCCGCCGGCCGCGCCGAGCGCGATCCTGACCTTGCCGTCCGGGCCGTAGACGATCGTCGGCGCCATCGAGCTGCGCGGCCTCTTGCCGCCTTCGACGCGGTTGGCGGCGAGGAACCCGTCCTTTTCGGGCACGATGTCGAAATCGGTGAGCTCGTTGTTCAGCATCGTCCCGTCCATCGAGAGGCCGGAGCCGAACACGCTCTCGATGGTGGTCGTCACCTCGACGACGTTTCCGGCGCGATCGGCGACGACGAGGTCGGTGGTGCCGGCCGCCTCGCCGGGCGGGACGCGGAGCCGCGCCGGCGCGCCCGGCGGCGTGCCCGCCGCCGCCCGCTCCATCGCCCGGTCGGCGGAGATGAGCGCCGAGCGCGAGGCGAGATAGGCGGGATCGAGCAGCCCGGCCACGGGCACGTGCACGAAATCGGGATCGCCGACGTAGAGGTCGCGGTCGGCGTAAGCGAGCCGCGAGGATTCGGCGAAGAGGTGCCAGGCGACCGGCGAGCGCGGCCCGAGCGCGGCCATGTCGAACCGCTCGAGCTGCTTGAGGATCATCAGCACGGTGACTCCGCCCGAGGAGGGCGGGCCCATGCTGCACACCCGATAGACCCGGTAGCGGCCGCAGACCGGCGGGCGCGGCTTGGCGCGATAGCCGGCGAGGTCGGCGAGCGTCATCCGCGACGGGTTGCGCGCCGCCCCGTTCACCGTCGCCACCAGCTTGCGCGCCTGCGCGCCGCCGTAGAAGGCCTCGGGGCCGGCGCGGGCGATCCTTTCGAACAAGGCCGCTTGCTCGGGGTTGGTCACCCGCGCGCCCGCGGGGTGGGGATTGCCGCCGGCGTCGAGGAAGACCTTGGCCGCGTCGGCGTCGATGAAGCCCGCATATTGGGAGAGCAGCTTGGCGAAGCGCGGGCTGAGCGTCCAGCCGCCCCGCGCAAGCCGGATCGCCGGCTGGAACAGGGCCGCCCAGGGGAGCCGGCCGCCGTCGAGATGGGCCAGCGCCATCGCCCTCAAGGTCCCCGGCACGCCGACGCTGCGCCCGCCCGGCACGGCCTCCTCGTGGCTGAGCGGCGTGCCGTCGGGCCGGTAGAACCAGCGGGGATCCGCCGCTTTGGGCGCCGCCTCGCGCCCGTCGATCGTCGTGGTGGCGCCGCTCCGCGCGTCGTGCCGCACGAAGAAGGCGCCGCCGCCGATTCCGGCGCTCTGCGGCTCGACGACGTTCAGCGCCAGCATCGTGGCGATCGCCGCGTCGGTCGCGCTGCCGCCCTTGCGCAATATCTCGACCCCGGCGGCGGCCGCGCGTGGGTCCGCGGCGGAGACCATCCCCGGCTCGCCGCGGACGGCGGGGACCGGCGCGCGCGACGGCCTTCGCGCGTCGGCGGGAAGGGTCGGGATCAAGAGCAGGGCGACGAAGGGCGCGGCGCGCCGCAGGAGCCGGTTCAGCATGGCGCGCGACACTAGCCTTATGCTTCCGCGCCGCAAGCGCTAAGGCGCGTCGGCGCCGACGGCCTCCGAAACGCTGCTGAAGCCGTCGCGCAGGAGCAGGGCCTTCAAGTCGCGCGCGATCCGTCGCGCCAGTCCCGGCCCCTCATAGACGAGAGCCGAATAGAGCTGGACGAGGCCGGCCCCCGCCCGGATGCGCGCATAGGCGTCGGCGCCGCTCTCGATCCCGCCGGCGGCGACGAGCGGGATCGCGCCCCCGGCGGCGCGGCGGAAGTCCTCGAGCCGCCGAAGCGCCAGCGTCTTGAGCGGCCGGCCCGACAAGCCGCCCGCTTCCCCGGCATGGCGGCCGCGCAGCGCGGGTCGGGAGAGGGTGGTGTTCGAGACGATCAGCGCATCGATCCCGTGCCGCGCCGAGACCTCGACGATGGCGTCGATGTCGGCGGCTTCGAGATCGGGGGCGACCTTGAGGAAGACGGGCGGCCTCGCCCCCGCGCGCGCCTCGGCGACGGCCGCGAGCAGCGCCTCCAGCGCGCCCCTGTCCTGCAGCGCCCTCAGGCCCGGCGTGTTCGGTGAGGAGATATTGACGACCAGATAGTCCGCGACGGGCGCCATCGCCCGCACGCCCGCCGCATAATCCGCGATCCTGTCCTCGCTGTCCTTGTTCGCGCCGATGTTCACTCCGACGAGGCCGCCGGCCCGCGCGCCGAGGCGTCGCGCCGCGCCCGCCTGGCCGCGGTTGTTGAAGCCCATCCGGTTGATCACCGCTCCGTCCGCCGCGAGCCGGAACAGGCGCGGCCGGGGATTGCCGGCCTGGGGCCGCGGAGTCACCGTGCCGACCTCGACGAAGCCGAAGCCGAGCCCCAGCATCTGGCGCCACACCTCGGCATCCTTGTCGAAGCCGGCGGCGAGACCGACCGGATTGGGGAAGGCGAGGCCGGCCAGGGCGGTGGCGAGGACGGGATCCGGCCGCGGCGGCGCGCCGGCGGGAAGCCGCCGCAGCGCGGCGACGGTCAGGCGGTGCGCCCGCTCCGCGTCCAGCGCGAAGACGGCAGGGCGAAGCAGGGAATAGAGCGACACCGCGCTTGCAATCGCATGGCAAGTGACACACATGCAATCCGACCGGAATCATCCGATTGGAACCATGCGCCTCACCAGCCTCGCCGATTATGCCGTCGTGATGATGGCCGCCGCCGCCCGCCACCCGGGCGACGCGCGGCTGACCGCGGGCCTGCTCGCCGCGGAGACCGGCGTGCCGCTGCCGACCGCCCAGAAGCTGATGGGGCGCCTCGCCCATGCCGGCCTGCTGAGCTCGGCGCGCGGCACCGGCGGCGGTTTCCGGCTGGCGCGCGAGGCCAGGGGGATCAGCCTCGCCGACATCATCGAAGCGGTCGAAGGGCCGATCGCCATCACCAATTGCACCGAGGGCACGTCCTATGATTGCGCCCTCGAGGGAAGCTGCCGGGTGAAGCCCCATCTCAACGCGGCGAACGTCGCGGTGCGCGGGGCGCTCCAGGGCGTCTCGCTCGTGCAGCTCGCCTCGGACTGCTCTCCCGCCGCCGGGCCGGGGCCGGTCGAAGGCCTGCCCTTCCTCGCGGCCGAGAAGAAAGGCCCGGCCCGGACGGGGATCGGGAGCCCGGCGTCATGAGCGACGCCGATCAGATCCAGGGGCGCAACCGCGAGGCCCAGGAGGCCGTAGACCGCGCCTCCGCCTACGAATGGGGCTTCACCTCCGACATCGAGCAGGACTTCGCGCCCAAGGGCCTCAGCGAAGACACGGTGCGCTACATCTCGGCCAAGAAGAACGAGCCGCAATGGATGCTCGACTGGCGGCTCAAGGCCTATCGCGCCTGGCTCGGCATGGAGGAAGTGAGCTGGGCCAAGCTCGACATCCCGGCGATCGACTTCCAGGACGCTTATTATTACGCCGAGCCCCGGCAGAAGCCGGAGCTCAAGAGCCTCGACGAGCTCGACCCGGAGATTCGCCGCACCTACGAGAAGCTCGGCATCCCGATCGAGGAGCAGAAGGTGCTCGCCGGCGTGGAGGGCGCCCGCAAGGTCGCGGTCGACGCGGTGTTCGACTCCGTCTCCGTCGCCACCACCTTCCGCGAGGAGCTGAAGAAGGCCGGCGTCATCTTCCTCTCCATCTCCGAGGCGGTGCGCGAACATCCGGAGCTGGTCAGGAAATATCTCGGCTCGGTGGTCCCGCAACGCGACAATTTCTTCGCCTGCCTGAACAGCGCCGTCTTCTCCGACGGCACCTTCGTCTACATCCCGGAAGGCGTTCGCTGCCCGATGGAGCTTTCCACCTATTTCCGGATCAACGCGGCGAATACCGGCCAGTTCGAGCGGACTCTGATCGTCGCCGACAAGGGCAGCTACGTCTCGTACCTCGAAGGCTGCACCGCGCCGATGCGCGACGAGAACCAGCTCCACGCCGCCGTGGTCGAGCTGGTCGCGCTCGACGATGCGGAGATCAAATATTCGACCGTCCAGAACTGGTATCCCGGCGATGCCGAGGGGAAAGGCGGCATCTACAATTTCGTCACCAAGCGCGGCGCCTGCCGCGGCGCCCGCTCCAAGATCAGCTGGACCCAGGTCGAGACCGGCTCCGCCATCACCTGGAAATATCCCTCCTGCATCCTGCAGGGCGAGGAGAGCGTGGGCGAATTCTATTCCGTCGCCCTCACCAACAACCGCCAGCAGGCCGACACCGGCACGAAGATGATCCACATCGGCCGGAACAGCCGCTCCACCATCGTCTCCAAGGGCATCAGCGCGGGCCGCTCGAACAACACCTATCGCGGCCTTGTCCGCGTGCTGGCGAACGCCGAGGGGGTGCGCAACTTCACCCAGTGCGATTCGCTTCTGCTCGGCGACCAGTGCGGCGCCCACACCGTTCCCTACATCGAGGTGCGGAACCCGAGCGCGCAGATCGAGCATGAGGCGACCACCTCGAAGATCAGCGACGACCAGCTCTTCTACGCGATGAGCCGCGGCCTCAACCGGGAGGATTCGGTCGCCCTCATCGTCAACGGCTTCGCCCGCGAGGTCCTCCAGCAACTCCCGATGGAGTTCGCCGTGGAAGCGCAGAAGCTCCTCGGCATCAGCCTCGAAGGAAGCGTCGGATGATAGGCGCGCCGGTGGACAAAGGGTGGCGACCTGAAGCCCCTCCCCTTCAGGGGAGGGGTATGGGGTGGGGCTTGTCGGTCGAGCAGCTGCGCCGCCTCCACGAGCGCGCCGCGGAGATGCGTCGCAACCCGACCGAGCCCGAGAAGCGCCTCTGGCGAAATCTTTCGAACGGGCAGCTCGGTGGTTTCAAATTCCGACGTCAGTCGGTGATCGGCTGGTACGTCGCCGACTTCCTCTGCCCGCAGAGGGCGCTGATCCTTGAGGTGGACGGCGATACACACGACGAACGGAAGGATCGACTCCGGGATGATGTGCTCGGGAAGCACGGCTTTCGCGTGGTCAGAGTCACGAACGACGACGTGATGCGGAACATGGACGGAGTCCTCCAGCACATCCTCATGGTCCTCACCGAAACGCCGCCACGCTGGAACAACCCCCACCCCAACCCCTCCCCTGAAGGGGAGGGGCTAAGCGACGGCCAAACAAGCCCCTCCCCTTCAGGGAAGGGGTTGGGGTGGGGCATGGTCGCCCGGGAAAAGATCTAAAGAGAAGACATGCTGAACATCACCAACCTCCACGCCACGGTCGCCGGCAAGCCGATCCTGAAGGGCCTCTCGCTCGAGGTGAATGCGGGCGAGATCCACGCCATCATGGGCCCGAACGGAGCCGGCAAGTCGACGCTCGGCTACGTGCTCGGCGGTCGCGAGGGCTATGAGGTGACCGGCGGGTCGGTCATGTTCCTGCCCGGCACCGTTCGGGCTGAGCCTGTCGAGGCCCTCCCTTCGTCCAACCTCGGGGATCAAGAGAAGGAAAGCCCTTCGACAGGCTCAGGGCGAACGGAGGAGTGGATCGACCTCCTCGCGCTCGAAGCGGACGAGCGCGCTGCCGCCGGCCTGTTCCTCGGCTTCCAATATCCGGTCGAGATTCCGGGCGTGTCCAACGTCCAGTTCCTGCGCACCGCGCTCAACGCGCAGCGGCGCGCGCGGGGCGAGGCGGAGATGTCGGCGGGCGACTTCCTGCGGCTGGCGCGGGCTGAGGGCGACGCGCTCGGCGTGTCGATGGACATGATGAAGCGCAACGTGAACGTCGGCTTTTCGGGCGGCGAGAAGAAGCGCAACGAGATGGTGCAGATGGGCCTCATCGCGCCCCGCCTCGCCGTGCTCGACGAGACCGATTCCGGCCTCGACATCGACGCGCTCCGGGTGGTCGCCGACGGCATCAACCGGATCATGCGGGCGCCCGACAAGGCGGTGCTGCTCATCACCCACTACCAGCGCCTGCTCGACCTCGTCGTGCCCGATTTCGTCCACGTCCTCGCCGACGGGCGAATCGTCCGGTCGGGCGGACCCGCGCTCGCCCATGAGCTCGAGCGCGAAGGCTACGCTCAGGTGGCGGCGTGATTATTTTTTTCTCCTTAGGGGGTAGGCCGGACTTTCCAGCCCTTTCGAACCTTCCGCGCGGGATCTCGTCCGCGCATCGGAGGGGCGGATGCTGAGGCAGGCCGCGCATGACGGCTGGGATCTCCCGTCCAGTCGCGACGAGGCCTGGCGGTGGAGCGACCTGTCGGCGCTGCCCGGGATCGCCTCGCAGCGGCCGGCGGGAACGCTGCCGGACGCCTTGCCGTGGCTCGAATGCGCGAATGACGGCCCGCGGCTGCTGTTCGTCGACGGTGCGCTCGTCGCCGGTCGAAGCCGGCTCGACGGGATCGCAATCGGTCCGGTCGAGGCGGAGGCGGCCGGCCACCCCCTCGGCCGCCTCGTCCCCGGCGACGGCTGGACGCTGCGGCTCGGCCGCGGCCATGCCCCGGCCGCGCCCGTCCAGATCGTCCACTTCGGCACCGGCGGCGCCAATCACCTCGCCGCCCGGGTCGCGCTCGAGGAGGACGCCCAGGCCTCGGTGGTGGAAACCTATGTCGGTGAAGGCTGGTCCAACCGGCTGACCGATATCGCGCTTGCCAAGGGGGCGCGGCTGATGCTTGCCCGGCGGACGGGGAGTGCCGGTTTCGTCAGCCTGACCGATCGCGCCAGCGTCGGCGAAGGCGCCAGCCTCGTCGTCGCCAACCTCGCCGCCGGGACTGCCGACACCCGCCTCGACGGTCTCATCCGGCTCGCGGGCGAAGGCGCCTATGCCGAAGCGGGCGGGGCCCTCCTCGCCCGGGGCCGGCAACGGCACGACGTCAACCTCGTCGTCCGGCACGAGCGGCCCGGCGGCACCAGCCGCCAGGTCTGGCGCTCGGTCGCCGACGACCGGGCGACCTGCTCGGTCGCCGCCCGCGTCGAGGTCGCCCCCGGCGCCCAGAAGACGGACGGCGAGCAGTCGCTCAAGGGCCTGCTCCTGTCGCGCGCCGCGACGATCAACGCCAAGCCCGAGCTGGAAATATTCGCCGACGACGTCAAATGCGCCCACGGCGCGACCGTCGGCGAGCTCGACCGCAACGCGCTCTTCTACATGGCCAGCCGGGGCATAAGCGAGGCGGAGGGCAAGGCGCTGCTGACCCGGGCGTTCGTCGCCGACGCGATCGACCGAATCGGCGAGGAGGACGTGCGCCGGGCGTTCGGCGCCCACGCCGAGCAATGGCTTGGACGCGCCCATGGCTGATGCCGCCGCCAAGCCCCTTTCTTCCAAGCACCAGGCCGGGGAAGGAAGGTCGTCCCGTCCTCTCGACCTCGTCGCGGACTTCCCGGCCATACCCGATGGCTGGGCCTATCTCGACACGGCCGCCACCGCGCAGAAGCCCCGCGCCGTGATCGATGCGATCGCGCGCGGTTATTCGGAAACCTATGCGACCGTCCATCGCGGCGTCTACCAGCGCTCGGCGGAGATGACCCTCGCCTTCGAGGCCGCGCGGCGCCGCACCGCGCGCTTCATCGGCGCCCGCGCAGCGGAAGAGGTGATTTTTGTTCGGGGGGCGACGGAGGGGATCAACCTCGTCGCGAAGAGCTGGGGCGCGACCTTCCTCAGGCCCGGCGACCGGATCATGCTCTCCACGCTCGAGCATCACTCCAACATCGTGCCGTGGCAGATGGTCGCGGCCGAGACGGGCGCGGAAATCGACGTCGCGCCGCTCACTCGGGACGGCCGCATCGACCTCGACGCCATGGCGTCGACGCTGACCGAGCGCCACCGGATCGTCGCGCTCGCCCATGTCTCGAACGTGCTCGGCTCCGTGCTCGACGCGAAGCGGGCGGCCGCGCTGGCCCACGGCGCCGGCGCCCTCCTCCTGCTCGACGGCTGCCAGGCCGTGCCGCGCATGCCGGTCGACGTGGCGGCGCTGGATTGCGACTTCTACGTCTTCTCCGGCCACAAGCTCTACGGCCCGACCGGAATCGGCGTGCTGTGGGGCCGCTCGGCGCTGCTCGAGGCGATGCCCCCCTGGCAGGGCGGCGGGGCGATGATCGACAAGGTGAGCTTCGAACGCACGACCTACGCGCCCCCGCCGGCGCGGTTCGAGCCCGGCACCCCCCATGTCGTCGGCGTCCTCGGCCTCGAGGCGGCGATCGACTATGTCGAGGCGATCGGCCTCGATGCCGTCGCCGCGCACGAGGCGGCGCTGGTGGGCGAGGCGCGCCGGGCGCTTTCCGCGCTCAACAGCGTCCGCCTGTTCGGTCCGGAGGACGGCGCGGGCATCGTCAGCTTCGCGGTCGAGGGGGTGCACGCCCACGACGTCGGCACCATATTGGACGAGAGCCGGGTCGCCATCCGCGCCGGCCACCATTGCGCCCAGCCGCTGATGGCCGCGCTCGGGGTGGAGGCGACGGCGCGGGCGAGCTTCGGCGTCTATAACGGGCCGCGGGACGTCGAGTCCCTCGTGCGCGGAATCGAGCGGGTGAGAAGGATATTCGGGTGAACGAGGAACGCAGGATCGAGGTCGAGGAGGTGAGCGGGGTTCCCGCTCCCCCCAAGGCGCGGGTCGGCGACGTGTTCGACCGCAAGCGCGACTATCTGGAAGGCTTCCTCAAGGCGACGGCGGCGGACGCGGCGGCCGAAGCGCCGGGCGGCGATCTGTACGAGGCGGTGATCGAGGCGCTGAAGGACATTTACGACCCCGAGATACCGGTCAACATCTACGACCTCGGCCTCATCTACGACGTCGAGATCACGCCCGACCGCCACGCCCGGATCAAGATGACTCTGACCACGCCGCACTGCCCGGTCGCCGAATCCATGCCCGGCGAGGTCGAGCTGCGCGTCGGCGCCGTCCCGGGCATAGGCGACGCCGAGGTCGAGCTGGTCTGGGATCCGCCCTGGGACCCGCAGAAGATGAGCGACGAGGCCCGGCTCGAGCTGGGGATGCTGTGATGTCCTTCGATACGGGCCTTCGGCAGGCTCAGTCCCTATTCACGATGAGCGGCAAGGGAGATTAGGATGACCAGCGATACCGCTCATCGTGAGGAGCCGCTGAGCTTGCCGAAGCGGCGTCTCGAACGACCCGCCGCGGTCGCCCTCACCCCCGCCGCGGAGGCGCGGGTCGCAGCGCTGATGGAGCGGGCGCCGGAAGGGACGCTCGGGCTCAAGCTGTCGACGCCGCGGCGCGGCTGCTCGGGCCTCGCCTATTCGGTGGACTATGTGACCGAGGCCAAGCCGTTCGACGAGCGGATCGACACGCCGGCCGGGCCCTTCTTCATCGACGCGGCGTCGGTCCTCTACCTGATCGGCTCGACGATGGACTGGCAGGAGGACGATTTCACCGCCGGCTTCGTCTTCGCCAACCCCAACGCCAAGGGCGCCTGCGGCTGCGGCGAGAGCTTCACCGTGTAGGCTCGCAGCGGAGGCGGAACGAAATTCCGCTTCCCGCGATTCCTCCTTCCGCTCCAGCGACATGGAGAGGTGACGGAGGCGTCATGGTTAGCGTCGCGTTAAGGATATTCCGCTATTCTGAAGCTCTTCCGATGGGGAGGGCATGATGGGAACCGACCGAGACTTCCTGCTGCAGGTCCAGGGCTACGGCCTGATGACCGCCGAGATCAGCTATTACATGCCCGACCACCCGGCGCTCCTCCAGCTGTTCGTCTGGCAGGAATATGACGTCGCGCCGCGCTTCCCCGTCCTCCACCGCTTCCTGGACCATTGGCGCACCGACATCGACGCGGCGATCCACTCCGTTCGGGTCGCGCACCAGCACCTCATCCGCCCGGCCGAATGGCGCGCGGTGGACGGCGTGGTGACGATCAACTGAAGGGCGAGAGACGGGGCGCCCGCTTTCCCGCCCCGGCGCGTTTCTGTAGGCTCGAGCGGGTGAACCGCGCCCTTGCCCTCCTCCTCGTCGCGCTCGCCGCGCCGGCCGCCGCCAACGACAGCGTCGCCGGCCATTCCGCGGGCGGCCTCGTCCTCGCCCGAAGCGCCGACATCGACATGCTGTCGGAGGATCTGTTCGTCTCGGCCGCCGAGGTCAGGGTCCGCTACGTCTTCCGCAACCGGTCCGGCCGCGAGGTCAGGACGACGGTCGCCTTCCCGATGCCCGACCGCGACCGTACCGAGGAGCATTTCAGCGACGTCGCCTATCCCGAACGGTTCCGCACCCTCGTCGACGGCCGTCCCGTCGCGATGGCGGTGGAGCGCCGCGCCTTTCTCAAGGGCGTCGACCGGACGGCGTTGCTGGGCGAGCTCGGCCTGTCGCCCGACGCCGAGGGCAAGGCGCTCGACGCCTTGCCCGCCGCGGCGCGGGCGCGGCTGCTGAAGCTCGGCCTCGCCGCGGTCGACGAATATGACGATGGGCACGGCTGGGAGCGTCACCTGGTCCCTGCCTGGACGGAGAGGGAGACGTGGCACTGGGAGCAGGCCTTTCCCGCCGGCCGCGACCTCGTCGTCGAGCATCGCTACGTCCCCGGCACCGGGGGAAGCGTCGGCAGCGGGCTCGCCCTCCGCGAATTCCGCGCCTCGAGCGAGGGGCGGCGCACCATCGAGCGATATTGCGCCGACGGCGCCTTCCTGGCCGGGCTCGACCGCCTCGCCCGGCGCGCCGGCGGGATCGTGCCCGAGCAGAGGATCGGCTACGTCCTCACCACCGGCGCCAACTGGCGCGCCCCGATCGGCCGCTTCCGCCTGGTGGTCGACAAGGGCGCGCCGGACAATCTCGTCAGCTTCTGCGCCGAGGGGGTGCGGAAAATCTCGCCCACCCGCTTCGAGCTGGTCCGAACGAACTGGCGGCCCGACCGGGACCTCGACGTGATGATCGTGCTCCCGGCGCCGCGCTGACTCACCGGCCGGACCGTACCGGCATCCACCGGACAGGGCCGCTGATACCCCTCTCCCCTGGGGGAGAGGGTAGGGAGAGGGGGTTCGGCCTCGGAGGATTGTCGCGGAGGCTGTGCCCCCTCACCCCGGCCCTCTCCCCCTGGGGGAGAGGGGGCTTAGAGTCGGTCCTCTCTTCGTTGAATCGGGAGAGGATTCCCAAGGGTGCTGATCTGTGATTCAAGCTGCTTGCTGGAGTGGAGGCCGGCAGCGATGGCCAGAGCTTATTCGAATGATTTGCGGGAGC